>Ga0213881_10000478_pt1 | contig 25867 bp, 21 predicted proteins | sample BarmaccoBMER_R08_FD_160104 | JGI IMG/M metagenome (GOLD analysis project Ga0213881, IMG submission 160104) | Barbacenia macrantha exposed rock microbial communities from rupestrian grasslands, the National Park of Serra do Cipo, Brazil - ER_R08 ... | reverse complement strand
GCCAGCCAGCGCGCCCCGCGAGGCCACCAAACGCCCGCCGTCTCGCGACAAAGGCAGGCCAGCCGGCGGCGCGCTCGCCGACGCGCTACGCCGCGCCGGCTACGACGAGGCCAGGTAGCGGGAGACCTTGAACACACCTTAGACGTTGACACATCTTGACGTTGAGCCAAAGCCTCGGTAGTACGATGGACGGATGATGGTTGGCGGCCACCACTTCCGCGTGTTGGCCCTCCGAGAGGAACCTTGTGATGGAACCGAGGGGGCTATGTCGGAAGTCGCCGTTGGTGGCTGGCGACGGTACCCAGCCGGCTGCTCCGACCTCCCGTCCCTCTCGGGAGGCATTCACGGGACTCAATAGTGACTTCCCGTGGGATGAATTCGACTCCAGCTGGTACTATGACCACAACTACAAGGTGCTGCGTGACGATGACCGGCGGATCGTTGAAATCGTCCGTGATTTCTTCGCGACACTCGGGCTGTCAAGTCATAGCAACGGCATCGATGTCGGCTCGGGCACCAACCTTTATCCGGCGCTGACCATGCTGCCACTCTGCGACAAGATCACACTTTACGAGTACTCGACCTCCAACGTCGAGTGGTTGCAGCGCGAAACCCAGTCCTACTCGTCGTCTTGGAATAATTTCTGGGAGCTTCTCGCCAGAGCGCCGTTGTACAAGTCGGTTCATTCTCCGCGGGAGACGCTCGCCGCCGTGGCCCGTGTCGAGGAGGGCAGCATCTTCGATCTGCCGGAGTCGGGGTGGGATCTCGGTACAATGTTCTTTACTGCGGAATCCATCTCACCGACACCGTGTGAGTTCCGGACCGCACTGGAGACGTTCATCAGAGCGTTGCGAACCGGCGCGCCGTTCGCTGCTGCCTTCATGGAGAACTCGGTGGGATATAGTGTGGGTACGCGCCGGTTCCCGGCGGTTGCTATTACGGCGAATGACGTAAAAAACTGTCTGGCGGACGATACGAAAGACCTCAAAGTCCACCGGATAGGCCTGACTAATAAACCGTTGCGCACTGGTTATGATGGCATGATTCTGGCTACCGGAAGAGTAGTGTAGTATATGAGGAGCTGATTATGCAGAAGGGCGACTGCCGATGAGGATCCAGCCGCGACAGCAGCTTCTGCAGATCTGGCGCGCCACCGCCCGTGCATCTTTTCAACATGGTAAATGGGTGAGGGGTGGTCGCGACGGGAGTAACTCGATCAGTGACGCGGAGCAGTTGCTCTGTATCATGTTTCCCGCCACAGTGCTACCCGCGTTCCGGCTGGACACGCCCGACGATACGACGGAAGAAATCCTCGATGCGCTCCACGTTCTAGGGGACAGTATCGAAATTCCGGAGCTGCTCATCAAGGTTTTGACCGAGTACATGGAGCAGTACACGGATGACGCCGGGGCACCAACCTTCTCCGGCGAAGGTTATTTTGACCCGTACGAGCCAGGAACACCGCCGAGCGTCAGTCAAGAAAAGCTCGATGTCGTTGACTCGTTCTCAATGTCGATCACGTTGACGCTGGCGGCCCTTGGTTTTATCCAGGTCCTTCGCGGTGTGGTTCGCCGGGAAAATCTTCGCCAAGAGGTGGACAAGCTCGAGAGACTGTCGAATATCCGGTTGACGGCGGCGATGGTCGGCCTACTTCGCAGCTTCAGCGTCCACGTCTTCAACGTCGACTCCGAAGCCGGCCGCATCTTGTGCCGCCGATCCAACCAAAGTGGTTTACCTGAGCGCCAGATCATCACGGATCTGCAGCTTAATCTGCGGAAGATCAAGAGCGGTCTGCGCGACCTCAGCATTGGTTCGGGACGGGCCGCTGACCTCGACAATCCTAACCGGCTTTTCGAGTGTGGGTGGTCATGGGGAATCGTCAAGGGTGCTGATCGCATCGAGCTGCGAGAAGAAGAGACGCGAGAAAAAGTTGCGCAGCCGGACGGCGTCGCCCCGGACCAGCCGTATCTTTATTTCACGGGCGTCGCCTTAGATGGCATCGCAGACCTGTTCTCTACGCGCACCCTAACCTTGGGTCTCCTCAACGAGGAGCAGCGCTGGCTTTCGCAAGCACTCGAAATTCGATGGGAGCACACCCAGAGATACTGGTCGACCATCGCGACCTTCGGCACTGGCCGTTGGCCGCTAGAAGACCTCCCCTGGCGTACCTCAGATGGGCAGGAGTCGGACTACTACAGTTTGCAGGTCTCCTCGATGGTGGTGCAGGAGATGGAGCGTAGCCGGGGGTCCGACGCGGAACTTGGTCGGGTTGGACGTGTGTTAGATGACCTGGCCAATCGGGGTCGGATCAATCGGCGGCCGTTGCGTGACGACCCTGCTCTCGAACTACACGCGCCCGGCGTACGGCTCGGGTTGCGTGGCAGTGAGGAGGCTGGTGACCACCCCATCGGCTGGCTTGTCTCCAATTTCGCACCGCTTCTGCTGAAGCGCACGTTAGCGATCGCGAAGCTGGTTCGTGACACTGACGTGCGCGCCAGTCTCCTCACGCTCGCCGACAGTGTGTGGGACCACCTGCTCCTGCGTCGGCTCAAAGGCGGCGATGGGCAAGGCCTCTGGGACCAGCCGGGCGACGCCTTCGACCAGCTCAGCACCCGCCACGAGCTACCGTCGTGGTATTACACGGAGCGCGTGGTCGAATGTCTGGTCGCGGCGGCAGATGTGGTCGACCTGGCGCCGTTACACAGCACGCGACTGATCGAGGTGGCCACAGGCTTGCTCTACGAAGCAGAGCACCTTTTCGACCGCGAGCTACTGAGCGGGTCGGGGGAAGCTGGGTCGATGCGAGCGGTTGTGCAGGCGGTACACGCGAACCTGCGGCGTGCTTGGGAAATCTTGAACGACCGTCCGGGCACCGCCGCGGTGCTCGCTAACGAGGTGTTACGTGAACTCGAGCGGCTGGCTGTGGCTCGCCAGGATGTGGCAGGGGGGACGTGACGGTGCTGGTTTTTGCGACTTCCGACAAGGGCGGCACCGGGCGCTCGGTGACGAGCAGCAACGTTGTCTATCGGCGGGCGATACAGGGTGGCGACGTTTGCTATCTTGATTTCGACTTTGGTTCTCCGACCGCAGGCGCAATCTTCAACATCCCTGCGGCGCTCCGTGGTACCCGCAATGGCGGGCTTCACTTGTATCTTCAGGGCGAGCTCAATGAGCCCGAACAGCTGGATGTCTGGTCGGAGTCGGACCGCAGAGTCCTGCGTGACCGGCCTTCGGGTGCCGGTCGGCTGGTATTGTTTCCAGGGGACGTCAGCGGGGGAGAGTTTCCGTCTAATCGGGACGTGGTGCAGCGGTGTGTACGTCTCTTTCTTCGGCTGGAGGAGGAGTTCGCGTTGTGCCTAATCGATCTTAGCGCAGGACGTTCGTACGCCATCGAGATTGTGCTCGCAGCCACAGCCGAGCCGCAGCTGCGCTCAGTGACCACCCGCTGGCTGGTGTTCCACCGTTGGACTCGACAGCACATTATCGCCGCATCCGGTCTGGTCAACGGCGACCAGGGAATCCTCGACATCGGTGTTGGCCAAGGTCATGACCGGCGTGCTCTGACCGACTCGATCCGTTTCGTCCGGACCGCGGTCGTTGACCCCGACTCCCCGGAGTTGGCCGGGTTGCGGCCGGCGCAGGTGGCTTGGCTGCGGGAAGCCAACCGAGATCTCCACGAGCTGGCAGGCCGGGAGAAGCTCGGCCGCACCTCGATGCTGGGCGAGGTACCGCTCGACCCGGTGCTTCAGTGGCGTGAGCAGCTGATCTCTGACGACGACATCTATGCGAGTCAGATCGCCAATCAGGAGACCGTGGACGCGTTCGAGACGCTGGCCAAACGGCTGATGGACGATGCCGCATGGAGGGGTCTGTGACGTCGGCGGATGCGGTCTTTCGTGAGGCGGCTGCGGAGCGGCGGGTGGCGTCAGTTCCACTCTCGCATCTGTCGATTGAGCTTGGCCACCTGTACCGGGAGGACTTCGCGGCTGGTCTAGACCTTCAGCAGCATTTCGCGCGGATCGCTCCGTGGGTGAGCGCGGGACGCCAAGCCTACGCGGACAGCCTGCAGCGCTACCAGCGCCAATACGGCCAGCAAGGTCGAGGGGCGCGAACCCGGATCAGCACGTGCTTTCTGGTTGACGACTACTTCATGCGATTCAGCTCGCCCGCTGAGCTCGTGCCTGAGCTGGTGCGCGCCGCGCGCGCGACCGGTCTGGAGATCGACTATCTGGTCCGCGAGTCCGGATGCGCCGATACCGGGGATGTGGCGCTGGCGCGCTCTGTCGAGGGTCGTTTGGTGGTCGACCCGCCTCCCCACACTAATGGCTCCCGACCACCGGTTACCGAGGTGGGATGGCTCTGCAACGGTCAGCGGTCACCGGCTAACGATGCTGTTCAGGCGATGGGTAAGGTTCGGCCGTGGACGCCACCAGTCCAGAACGCGGCCCGTCGACACTCGATTTTTCTCGATGTGCAGCTGTGGGACGAGAGCAATGGCCGAAGGACATGGTCCTGCCCGTTTCTGGCGGCGGTCTGGCAGTTGCTTCGGCTCGGGCTGCTCCGTCACGACGGTGCGGCCGTCGCGGCGGCACGACAATGGGAAGGCGCATTTCCTGACGACTGGGACAAGATCCCAGTAGTGACCCGGCTGAATTCGACTGCCGCGCCGTTCAGTGCCTATCGGACGCTTTCTATTCTCTCAACAAAGTTTCTGCCCATCGAACATGCTGTGCGCACGATTCTCAACCAGGTGGCGATAGATCGCGACGTGCTCAGTCAGGTGATGGCACGCAGCCGGGGCGAAGGTATCGAGCTTCCGCCGGAGCTTGTCGACCGGATCGAATACGTCTTTGTTGGGAGCAGTGCCGGCCCGCCATCTTAGGGATCTCCAAAGGCCTTGCGGTTACGTTCGGGTCAGCCCTATTGTCGGGATGAGGTCTGGAGCTAATCGAACTCTTGGGCGGAAGCCCAGAGATCCTCGAATCGTTGCATTCGTTCTCTCACTCGTTGGGGTTGAAGCGCCAGGTTGGTTTTGATGATTGTTGGTTTCATGGTGTCTTCGACGCGTGCCGCTGGTGTGGACTCGTAGCTGATGACTCCGTCGAACACGATGAAGTCGAACAGAAGGTTCTTGAGGGCTGGGGGGATCGTAGATCGGTCCAGTACCTTGGTGTGAATTCCTAGATCCCGCTGCTGCTGGTAGATGCGTAAGAAGTCCTCCTCTCTGGTCTGTCCAGAGCTGTCGAGGATGAAGACCCGCCTGATAACGACCCCGCGGTGTATGGCCTCCCGTTGAAGTTCGAGGTAGCGGTGGCCAAGGTCGCTTGTCCACAGTCCGCCGTCGAAACCGCTTCCTCCGGCGTCCACCGTGCTCAAGCTGGTGGCGTCGATGGTGTGTTGTGATTGCGTTGTGAGACCCAGCATCCAGTCCCGGTCCTCGCCGTCATAAGAGACTTCTCCGCCTCCGCTGAGATCTTTCAAGAACTGGGACATCCGGCTGATCTGCGACTGCGCGAATCCGTAGACCAACGCCGGCGAGCCTGGTTTGATCTGGGTGGCATGTTGGACTAACTGGGTGACCGTATCCGTCTGCAGCGCCGACGCCTCCACCGCTTGGAACAGCTCCATCACCTCGTTCGTCCTGGTAAATCCGTCTTTGATCAACGACTGCATCTCGATCGAGTGGGCTGCCTGCTTCTCTTCAACACTCTCCAGCCGTTTCTCGAATTCGAGCAAGAACTGCACGAGCAGTGCGATCCCACCGATAAAGACGGAGACCATCCGGACCCAGAGCTGCTGCTGGTCCGTCAGATTGGTGATGAGGTACTTGGTGATGAGGTACGCCAGACCGCCAGTCAGGAGAGGGATGAGGATCCTGCGAATCACTTTCCCGTATCGTACCCGGTTGATCTTGCTGTCTTTAGTCACACTCTCCTCGCATCCTCCTGGTCAAGGAGCTCAACAGCATGATGGTGCTCAACGCCACTTGGTCCCGGATCCAGCTGACCGACGCCGCCCACTGCTTCGTGAAACCCGGCTGCTGTTCCAAGCTTCGCCACAATGGCAGCATGGACTTGTCGAGACGTGCTGCCGGCATCCACAGGTGAAGCAGGTCGTCGATGGCAGGCCGCAGTCTCTCCACCACCTGTGAGCGCCCGCTCCGGCTACGTTCGATCAGCTCCAGTAGCGCGGTGAGGAGCCAGTCGTGCAGCGCGAGGTCTTCACACAACTCGACGGCGGCAAGCAGGTCGTTCTCACCGACCGTCAACCGCAGTGTTCGTGTGGTTGCGCTGTCGATGGTGACGTGGGGCCGGCTGTCTGCGGGCTGCGCTTCGTTAACCGCGACTACGCAGCGCATTCGGATGCGCGCCATCTTGAATGGTGGCTTGCGATCGAGCTCCGAGGAGCGTTGCACCATGTCCATCGCCCGGCCGCTGATGGCTCCAAGGTCGAGGCTTTCCGGTGCCGGCCCTGCGGTGAGAAAGCCACCAGCGAGGTCGGCGCGGTCCGCCTTGCCGAGTGTCTCGACGATGCCCGGCCGGGACAGGTAGTGGGACCACGGTAGCCGCCGATCGGCCTCGCTCTTGGTGATGTGGGTGTACGCGGACCCTTGCAGTACGCGGCCACCGGTGATCGCCGCTCGCGACACTGCCGTGCCGATGCCTCTTGCCCGCGCTCCCGACGCTGTCGCCAATCGACAGTCGACCCCGGTGAGCAAATCGGGCGACACCGCGTACGCGATGGGGCGTTCAGAACGGCGTACACGTGCGCCTGGAACGAGTCCGAGCAGCTGTGCGGAGAGAAGCTGCGTGAGTGACGTCGAGTTCTGCAAAAGCCCGGTGTGCACCTCTCCTACCGTCAGCATTCTGCCAGCATCGCACTCCCCGGGGAGCTATGGTATCCCCTGGCCAAGACAACGAGGCCACGCTGTTGCCCGGAAGGGACGGGTACGGGCATCACGTGCCGGACAGCATGGCCCGGTCGTCGAGCTCAGGACGGCCGCGGGCTGTTCTGCTCCCGACATCCGGTCCTCGGTCACCGAGCGTACCACGGTGCGGTGTGAATTATCGAGGCGCAGCGGCGGAATTTGAATCGTGACGCCTTGACGTCTTATAATCGTACAGACTGAAGAAGGAGGTGAAATGTGTAAATCGTGCACTCAGGCGTTGTCCGACCAATTTGTATCCGTAACGACCTTTCGTGATTCTTGGCATTTTACTAGAGGTCGACTTGAAGCCGCGCTGGTAAGTCGACTGTAGTGGAAAGTGATGTGCATGCACACGCTCAGCCAAGCACTCAAGTTTGACCTGGAGGGCATACAACAACTTGACGCCGAGGTGTACGGGGAGGATGCATACTCATACATGATACTGCGCCAATTTCTCGATGTAGCGGGGGAGTTGTTTCTCGTTTGCAAAGATGGCAGGGGTCATGTGGTCGCGTACGGCATTATTGTCCCATCTGTGAGTCAGGGCAGTGGGTGGTTGCTCTCGTTAGTCGTAGGTTTGTCCCACAGGCGAAAGGGTATCGGTACGGCGCTCGTCAATCAGCTGCTAGATAAGGCAACCCTGTCTTCGCTGGAGAAAATATATCTCACGGTAGCACCCGGCAACCATTCTGCGCTATCTTTGTACGGGCGACTGGGATTCGCCACGATGGAAGTTGAGCATCATTACTTTGGGCCAAACAAGGACCGAATTATCATGTGTCGATCACTGGGCGTCCAAACCGGGTGAGCGCACACCGCATGAGGTCATCCACACTGGCAGCCATGAAAGCTGTGACCGCAGTCGTTGTGCTCGCCACCGTGGCCGGTTGCTCGGCCCCCGTCGTGCCCTCAGCACCACCGCCGATGAGCAGCGCCCGCCCTCCGGGGGCGGCTCCGCCGGCCGTGGTCGGGCCTGCCGACTGGCCGACCTACCACCACGACAACGCTCGCACTGGCGTCGCCGGTCAGCTTGCCCCACTGGGCACGCTTCGCCGCGCGTGGCAGGCCCGGTTGGACGGTGCGGTGTACGGCCAACCACTGGTGATCGGCGAGAAGGTGATCGCGGCGACGGAGCACAACACGGTCTACGCGCTGGCCGCCGCGGACGGGCACGTGCTGTGGTCGGCGTCGCTGGGTAAGCCGGTGCCCGGCTCGGACCTGCCCTGCGGCAACATCGATCCATTGGGGATCACCGGCACGCCGGCCTACGACCAGACCACCGGACTGGTCTTCGTCGTCGCCGAGACACAGGGCGGTCGGCACACCTTGGCCGGTGTGGACCTGGCCAGCGGCGCGGTGATGCTGCGTCGCGCGCTGCCCCCGCCCCGCGGCGACGAGATCGCCCATCAGCAACGCGCCGCGCTGACGGTGCTCGACGGCTGGGTGTACGTCGCCTACGGCGGGCTGTTCGGTGACTGCGGCAACTACGTCGGCTCGGTGGTCGCCGCGCCGACCACCGGCACCGGCCCGCTGCGCAACTATGCCGTGCCGACCACCCGGGAAGCCGGGATCTGGGCACCCGGTGGCGCTACCGTCCACAATGGACGGTTGCTGTACTCGGTGGGCAATGGCGAGTCGACTCAGGACTACGACCACAGCGATTCGGTCCTGGCGCTGACCCGGGAGCTGACCCTGGCGGACAGCTTCAGTTCGCCGCAGTGGATCGCCGACAACGCGGCCGACCTCGACCTCGGGTCGATGAGCCCAGCAGTGGTCGGTGACCGGGTGCTCGCCGTTGGCAAGCGCGGCGATGGCTACCTGCTGGACGCCCTCCGGTTCGGCAGTATCGGCGGCCAGCTCACCAGCAGACCACTATGCCAGGCGTTCGGTGGCAGCGCGGTGGCCGGCTCGACGGTCTACCTCCCGTGCACCGACAGCACCCGCGCGGTGGACGTCGACCCAGCCGGCGGCTTGCGGCCGCGCTGGAGGGCGGCCGTACCGGCCGACGGGTCCCCGACCGTTGGGGGCGGCGCGGTCTGGGTGACCGACACCGACCACGGGGTGCTCTATGCGCTGGACCCGATGACCGGCGCTCCCCGCCAGCACATCGACGTAGGCGCGCTGCCGCATTTCGCCTCCCCCACCCTCTCCGCCACGCACGCCTACCTAGGCACCACCACCGGCGTCGTGGCGATCAACGTGCGGTAAGGGCGCCGGGTCGGGGCCTGGGGGGTGCGTTGCGGTGTCTTGGGGGTGCGTTGCGGCGTCGAAGAAGCGGAGGAGCTCTATGGGGAAGGGAAGGACCAGTGTGGAGTTCTTCTCCGAGGCGACCTGGACGACGGTTTCCAGGAGCCGCAACTGGAGGGCCGCGGGAGTGTCGGCCATCGCCGCGGCCGCTTGGGCCAGCTTCTCCGACGCTTGCAGCTCCCCATCGGCGCTGATCACCCGCGCCCGCCGCTCACGTTCCGCCTCTGCCTGGCGCGACATCGACCGTTTCATCGACTCCGGCAGCGCGACGTCCTTGATCTCCACCCGGTCGATCTGCACACCCCAGCCCAGCGCGGGGCTGTCGATCAGGAGTTCCAACCCCTCGTTGAGCCGCTCGCGGTTGGACAGCAGGTCATCCAGTTCGCTCTTGCCGATGATCGAGCGCAGTGAGGTTTGCGCGACCTGCGAGACGGCCTGCAGGTAGTTCTGCACGTCGACCACGACTTTGACCGGGTCGATGACCCTGAAGTACACCACCGCGTCCACTCGGACCGAGACGTTGTCGCGGGTGATGCCGTCCTGCGCGGGTACCGGCATGGTGATGATCTGCATGTTGACCTTGCGGAGTTTCTCCACCCCCGGGGTGATCCAGGTCAGCCCCGGCTCCCGGGGCGCGGGAATTACCCGCCCGAACCGGAACACCACCCCGCGCTCGAACTGGCTGACCACCCGGACGCCGGACAGCAGCCACAACGCCCCGCTGACCACGATCACGATCAGCGCCGCGATAATGGTGACGATCATAGCGCGCCTCCCGAACCTGCTCAAACCACCTCACGGTACGCCGTTGCCCGGCTTGGGGTGGACACGTGGCCCGGAGTGTCGCAGTGTGGTGTGATGCGGGCGATATGGAAGGGCGCGTTGGCCTTCGGGATGGTCAGCATCCCCGTTCGGCTGTATTCGGCCACCGAGGACCGCGATGTGTCCTTTCACCAGGTGCACGAGGAGGACGCCGGTCGGGTGCGCTACCACCGGGTGTGTACGGTGTGCGGCGAGGACGTCGCCTACGCCGACCTCGCCAAGGGCTTTGAGCTGCCCACCGGCGAGACGGTGATGCTGACCGATGAGGATTTCGCGAACCTGCCACTGCCCACAACCAAGATCGTGGAGTTGGTCGCCTTCGTGCCCGCTGACCAGATCGATCCGCTCGCGCTGGCCCGCGGGTACTACCTGGAACCCGAGCCGGCCGGCCGCAAGCCCTACGAGCTGCTTCGAGCCGCGCTGGACCGCACCAAGCGGGTGGGCCTGGCCAAGATCGCGGTGCGCAGCAAGGAATCGCTGGCCTTGCTGCGACCCCGGGGGGGTGCTCTCGCGTTGCAGACGATGGTCTGGCCGGATGAGGTACGCAAGGCTCAGTTCGATGTGCTGGACCGGGAGGTCCCCGTCAGCGACGCGGAGCTGAGGATGGCTGACACCCTCATCGAGGCGATGGCCAGCGACTTCGCCCCCGAGGCCTACCACGACGGATACCGCGAGGCGCTGCTGTCCGTCATCGAAGCCAAGACGGCCGGCAGGGAAGTCGCCGCCCAGCCGGCGTCAGCGGAGCCCACCCCGCCGGTGGACCTGATCACCGCCCTGCAGGCCTCGGTCGAAGCCGCCAAGGCCGCCCGCGGCGAGCGGGTAGACGTGCCCAAACAGCGCAAGCCCCCGGACACATCCGACAAACGCACTCACCGGCGGCGGTGACTACGCGTTCTGGGGACGACGATGTCAGATCTGGTGCGGCCGATGTTGCCGGTAGCGGGGCCGCTGCCGGGCGGGCCGGGCTGGGCCTTTGAGTTCAGCTGGGACGGGATTCGCTGCTTAGCCCGCACCCAGCCGGAACGGGTGTGTCTGTTCAGCGGCACGCACCGCAGCATCACCGCCGCCTACCCCGAACTGAAAGCGGTCGCTGGACGACGTCGGATGCTGCTGGACGGCAAGATCGTCGCTTTGGATTCCTGCGGCCGGCCCAGCTTCGCGCAGCTACAGCGGCGGATGAACGTGCAACGTCCCACGTCGATGGTGCTACGCCGGATACCGGTGACCTACTACGTGTTCGATCTGCTGAGCCTGGATGGCGACTCCACCGCCGAGTTGCCCTACCGGCGCCGTCGGGAGCTGCTGGCGGAACTGGAGCTTCCCGAGGGACCGATCGTGGCACCGCCCTGCTTCCTGGACACCGACGGTCATGCGGTGCTGGACACCGCCGCCCAGCACGGCCTGCATGGTGTGATCGCCAAGCGCGTCGACTCGACATACCAGCCCGGTCGGTCCCGCAGCTGGGTGCAGACCACACTGCGGCAGACCCAGGAAGTGATCATCGGCGGGTGGGTTCCCGAACGCCGCCGCGCCGCCGCGATCGGCGCGCTGCTGGTGGGGGTGCCCACCGAAGCGGGGCTGCGATATGTCGGCCAGGTCGGGACCGGTTTCACCGACGCGACCCGCCGGGAGTTGCGTGACCGGTTGACCGAGCTGGCAGTGCCCGCCAGTCCCTTTGCCGATGAGGTGGCGCTGGAGTCCGACCGGGTGGTGCACTGGGTGGCTCCGCGGCTACTGGGCGAAGTGTCCTACCGGCACTGGACTCCTCACGGCCGGCTCGGGCATCCCACCTGGCGCGGCCTGCGCCCCGCCAAGCATATGGCGGCGGTGCGGGCACCGGTCGTCCTCTGCGCCCGCGACGGCGACCGCGAGGACGGTGACCAGCAATTGGTCGCCGAGCTGGACCGCGCCGTCGCGCAAGTTCGCGCCGAACTGCGGACGCTGCGTGACCAGATCTCCCCGCACTTTCTGCATAACACGATCAGCACCATCGTCGCCCTGGTCAGCACCGACCCAGCCCGGGCCCGTGACCTGCTGATCGTTTTTGCCGAGTTCGCCCGCTACTCGCTGCGGTCTACCACCGAGACCACGCTGGACGAGGAATTGGAGAACGTCGAGCGTTACCTGATGCTGCAACGGGCTCGTTTCGGGGAACGACTTCGGGTGCAGCTCCACGTGGCGCCCGGCGCGCTGCCGGTCGTGCTGCCCTTCCTGGCGCTCCAGCAGCTGGTGGAGAACGCGGTTCGCAACGGCATCGAGTGTAAGCAGCTCGGTGGCACCGTTACCCTCTCCGCGCTCCTTGATGGTCCCGACTGCCTGATCGTCGTCGGGGACGATGGACCCGGGAAAGAAGATGCTGACCTGCTGGCCACCCTCCGAACGATCGATGATCAGCTGCAGGAGAGGTTCGGCGAGCGCTACGGCTTGGTAGCAGACCTCGTTCCCGGCACCGGTACCACGATCTCCCTTCGCGTGCCCACCGAAGATCCGGCCGGTGAATAACGCGACTGCGCCCGAAGGCTAACCAGGTGGTGTACACCACCAGCTCGAACGCGGCATCAGGCCGATGCAAAGTTTCCGAAGCCGAAGGGGTTCATCGGCCCCCCATGGCTCGGGTGCGGAACAAAGCGGCTTTGCGAGGCGCAGATGCGGGATTCTCCACGGTAAGGAGGAATGTGGAACGGCTGCAGCGACCGATCCCGTGGCGGTGACCACACGTAGCGGTTACCTTTTGTTTCCGCTCGTAAGAGGGGTTAATAACGGCCGAAAGGGTGTGCGGTTTACACTAGGTGATAGAGGAATGGACCGTGGTCCGGAGGCGTTGGGCTGATGGTGAACCAGTGCCGCCGCACCGACGAACAAGAGAGTGAACGGGGGTACCCACATCGTATGGATGCTCTAACCACTGTCAGCGACCAGCTCGGGCGTGGTCTGCGGGACCTGCGGATCTCGGTCACCGACCGATGCAACTTCCGCTGCTGCTACTGCATGCCGCGGGACGTCTTCGGTACCGACTTCCCGTTTATGAAGTCCGCGGAGTTACTCTCGTTCGAGGAGATCGTACGGTTGACGCGAGTGTTCGCTGGCTTGGGTGTTCGGAAACTGCGACTCACTGGTGGCGAGCCCTTGCTCCGGCACGGCATTGAACGGCTTATCGAACAGCTGGTTGACATCGACGGTGTGGACGACGTGGCCATGACGACCAATGGGTCGTTGCTGGCCAGGAAAGCGCATGCGCTGCGGGATGCCGGGCTCACCCGGGTGACGGTGAGCCTGGATTCACTCGATGTGGAGACGTTTCGGGCGATGAGCGACGTGAAGATCCCCCTTTCCCGGGTCGTGGAGGGGATCGCGGCCGCCGCTGACGCCGGTCTGACCCCAGTGAAGATCAACACGGTGGTCAAGCGCGGGGTGAACGACGGGCAGGGCATCCTCAATCTCGCCGCCTTCGGGCGGGAACACGGTTATGTCGTGCGCTTCATCGAGTTCATGGACGTCGGTGTCACCAACGGCTGGCGGATGGACGAGGTCGTCCCGGCGGCGGAGATCGTCGACGCCATCAACGCCATGTGGCCGGTCGAGCCGGTGAATCCCAGCTACGTCGGCGAGGTGGCCGCTCGGTACCGCTACCTCGACGGGGCTGGCGAGGTCGGCGTGATCACCTCGATCACCCAGCCATTCTGCGGCACCTGCACCCGAGCTCGGCTGTCCGCCAAGGGCGAGTTGTACACCTGCCTGTTCTCGGGCCTCGGCCATGACTTTCGTGCCCTGCTGCGCGGCGGTGCCAGCGATGACGAGATCGAGAAACGGATCACCGGCATCTGGCAGGGTCGAACCGACCGCTACTCAGCTCAGCGCACCACCGCAACCCTCGGCCTCCCAAAGGTCGAAATGAGCTACATAGGCGGCTGATGTGGATAACCCGTGAGTGGCGATGCGAGTGATCACTCGCATCGCCACTCACGGGCCGCGGCGAGGAACGCATCGTTCTCGCCTGCATCGCTGATGGTGATGCGGGCGCCGGCACCGGGAAACGGGCGGATCACGATCTTGTGCTCAAGGCAGTGCACGGCGAAGGCGGCGGTCTGTTCACCCAGTGGCAGCCAGACGAAGTTGGTCTGCGAGTCCGGCACCGGGTAGCCCATCGCGAGCAGTTCGGCCCGCACCCGGTCCCGCTCGTCGGCCACCTCCTGACAGCGGGCCAGCAACTCCTCCTCGACATCGAGGCTGGCCAGGGCGGCGATCTGCGCCAGCGAGTTGACGCTGAACGGCACGGACACCGCGCGCAGTGCCGTGGCGACCGGCTCCGGTGCCACGCAATACCCGACCCGCAGGCCGGCCAGCCCGTAGGCTTTGGAGAAGGTTCGCAGCACCGCGAGGTTGTCCCGACAGCGAGCCAGATGGTGACGCAGCGCCATGCCGTTGCCAACCGCGGGATCGGTGACGAACTCGTGGTAAGCCTCGTCGAGGGCGACCAGGACGCCGTCGGGTACCGCGTCGAGGAACGCGACCAGCTCGTCGTTCCGCACGGCCGTGCCGGTGGGGTTGTTGGGATTGCAGACGAAGACCAGCCGGGTGGCCGGGGTGATCGCGTCGAGCATCGCGGCCAGGTCGTGGCTGTGGTCGGCGCGCAGCGGCACCATGCGCTGCCGAACCCCGACGACCTGGGTGATGACCGGGTAGGCCTCGAACGAGCGCCAGGCGAAGAGCACCTCATCGGCCGGCCCGCAGGTGGCCTGCACCAGCTGCTGGCACAGCATCACCGACCCGCAGCCGACGGCGAGCTGGGACGGCGGCACGTCCAACCGGAGCGCGAGGCGGTCCACCAGCGCGGTTGCCCGGTTATCCGGGTAACGGTTGACATCCGCGGCGGCGTCGGAGATCGCCTTGATGACGCTGGGCAACGGGCCCGCGGACACCTCGTTACTGGCCAGTTTCACCGCTCCCGGGATGCTGCGGCCGGGGACGTAGCTGGGCAACGAGTCGAGATCGGCCCTGGTGCGGGCAGTCATCACGGCTCCTCCCGTGAGCAGTTCTTGCTGCTGGCGCCACCGCCGGTTCCACGGTGGTCACGATGATCGCTCTTCCGCCGCTCGGTGATTACCCTTCCGCTGCGCTCGGTCCATCGAACAGGTGATCTTAAACGGTCGACGCTGCTGACCTGGTAAGATGCCCGGTCACCCTATTTTCACCGGCGACGAGTGGGTGGCCATGACGCAGCGTAGCCTTGAGCAGATCCTGCTTTCTGACGGTACTAGGTTGCGGCTGACCGTCGCTGCCCCGGAATCCGCGGTCCGCGGTGGCATCGTCGTCGGGCCAGAGGCCCGCGGTGTCACCGACGCCGTCTGGCAGCTCGCCGCTGGGCTGGCCGGTGAGGGCTGGTTAGCGGTGATCCCCCATCTTGACCACCGGGACGGTGCCACCGCGCCGCTCGGAGGAAGGGACCCGGTACGTGACCATGTCGAGCGGCTCACCGCGGAGTCCGTGCACGCCGACACCGACGCCGCCTTCGGCTGGCTGACGCAGCGTGGCGTAAGCGCAGACCGGATCGGTGTGGTGGGTTTCGGGCTGGGTGGCGCCGTGGCGCTCATCGTCGCTACCCAGCGTGATCTTGGTGCCGCGGTGACCATCGGCGGGATCGGCGTGGTGGCGCCGGTGGCGGCGACCTTGCCTGCGCTGGTGGACGTTGCGCCTGAGCTGCGCTGCCCCTGGTTGGGTATCTACAGCCGGGGTGGCGAGGTGCCCGAGGAGGAGGTGCACAAGCTGCGGGATGCCGCCCATTCCGCCCAGGTAGCCACCGACCTAGTGTACTGCCACTTTGACACCGACCAGTCGGTCGCGCCGGAGGCTTGGGCCCGTACGCTGAACTGGTTCGGCGGTCACTTGCGCTGACGTGCGCTAACAGTCACTTGCGCTGACGTGCGCTAAAAACGGGGACATGGGCGAGCCCCGGATCCTCTGGCAGCCTGACCCTGCCACGGTCGCCCGCTCCCAGATGGCGGCCTTCCGCGGATGGTTATCGGCCACCCGCGGGGTCGCCGTGGCTGACTACGATGCGCTGTGGCGCTGGTCGGTGGCTGACCTGGAGGGATTCTGGGGTGCGTTCGCCGAGTTCGCCGACATCCGCTTCCACGCCGCGCCACAGCGGGTGCTTCCCGATGAATCGATGCCGGGGGCACGGTGGTTTCCGGGCGCGACGCTGAACTACGCCGAGCACGCCCTGGCTCCCCGGCCTGGCAAGGGCGACGACGACCTGGCGGTGATCTTCCGTCGCGAGGACGGCTCTCGCGATCAGGTGAGCTTCGGGCTGCTGCGGCAGCGGGTGGCCGCGGCGCGCTCGGCGCTGGCGTCGCTCGGTGTCCGCCGGGGGGACCGGGTGGTCGCGCTGGCGCCGAACTCGCCGAGCACCCTGGTGGCCTTTCTCGCCACCGCCAGCCTGGGCGCCATCTGGTCGTCCTGCTCGCCGGATTTCGGGCCCCGGGCGATTGCCGACCGGTTCACCCAGCTTGCGCCTACTGTGCTGATCGCGGTGGACAGCTACGTCTACGGCGGCACGTCTTTCGATGTTCGGTCCACGGTGGACGCGCTGCGCCAGCAGATACCCTCGTTGGGTGCCACGGTGACGCCAGCGCACTGGGACAGCCTGCTTGCCGCGCACTCCGGTGCGCAGCTGGCGTTCGAGACCGTGGACTTCGACCACCCGCTGTGGGTGCTCTATTCCTCGGGCACCACCGGGCTGCCCAAGGGCATCGTGCAGGGCCACGGCGGGATCGTCGTGGAGCACCTCAAGGCGCTGCTGCTGCAGGCTGATCTCGGGCCAGGAGAGCGGTTCTTCTGGTTCACCACCACCGGCTGGATGATGTGGAACTTGCTGATCAGCGGTCTGTTGGTGGGTACGGCGATCGTGCTCTACGACGGCAGCCCGGGGTATCCTGACCTCGGCGCGCTGTGGCGGCTGGCCGACGAGGAGCGCGTCAGCTATTTTGGCACGTCCGCGCCGTTCATTCAGTCCTGCCGCAAGGCCGGCCTGCGTCCGGGCATCCACTGCGACCTCACCGCGTTGCGGGCGGTCGGCTCGACCGGCGCGCCGCTGCCGCCGGAGGGCTTCCGCTGGATCGCCGAGGCACTCGGCTCGCACGTGCAGACCTGCTCGGTGTCCGGGGGGACCGATCTGTGCACGGCCTTCGTCTGTGCCGCGCCGGACGTGCCGGTCTGGGAGGGTGAGATCTCCTGCCGCGCGCTGGGCGCTGCGGTGGTGGCCTTGGCTGAGACCGGGGCACCGCTGCGCGATGAGGTGGGCGAACTGGTGATCACCAAGCCGATGCCCTCAATGCCGGTCTGCTTCTGGGCCGATCCGGACGGCACCCGGCTGCGCGAGGCGTACTTCGACACCTACCCGGGTCTGTGGCGGCACGGCGACTGGATCAAGATCACCCCCCGGGGCTCGTGCGTGATGTACGGCCGGTCGGACGCCACGCTCAACCGCGGCGGGGTGCGGATGGGCACCGCCGAGTTCTACGCGGTGCTCGAAGGCCTGGACGAGGTGCTCGACTCACTGGTCATCGACACCTCCGGCGCTGGCCAGAAGGGTGAAATGCTCTGTTTCCTGGTCCTCGCGCCCAGGGTGTCACTGGCCGACGTCGAGCCGCGGCTGCGCGCCGTGCTGCGGGAGAACTTGTCGCCACGGCACGTGCCCAACCGGTTCATCATGGTCGAGGAGGTGCCCCGCACCCTCAACGGCAAGAAATGCGAAGTGCCAGTGAAGAAGATCCTCGCCGGCATGGACCCGGCGCGCGCGGTCAGCCCCGGCGCTTTGCGCAACCCGGACTCGCTGCGCCCGTTTGTGGCGTTGCGCTCCGGAAAGCACTGATGCGGTTGCGTTGTGCCAAGCGTGGTGTGGGAAGTCAGAAGTCAGGTGTGGGAAGTCAGAAGTCAGCCAGCGTTCAGTGGTTGTGTGAGATCGTAGACCGTGGTGTCGCCTACGGTGGTCGGGGTGAAGTTCTGTTGTACCCAGGCTGCGATGTGTCGGCTGCTGGAACTGCCGCCGCGCTGGTCGGGGAAGCCACCACCGCCGATGAAGTAGTGGATCGCGTCGTGTGCCACGTACTGTTGGAACGTGGCCAGGGTCGGCGATGGGTCGCTGCCGTTGAAGCCGCCGATCGGCATGACTGGGTGACCGGTGGCGAGCTGGAAGCCGGCGGCGGTGTTCGAGCCGACCGCGGCGGCCACCCAGGTGTAGCGGTCGGCGTCGCGGGTGAGCAGTGTGGTGAGCGCGGTGTTGGGTGCGGTGGCGTCGAGCAGGCTGCCGATCCCGCTCAGAGCGCCGCGTCTGCCGCCCGGGAAGCCGCCCACCGGGACACCGCCGGCAGGAAACCCGCTGGCCGGGAACCTGTGACCGGGCAACCCACGGCTGGGGAACCTGCCGGGTCTACCACCCGGACCGTGGCCGCCGAAGCCGCCGCCCTGCGGTCCGGCCGAGGGGATCGCCCCGCCATGCGGGGTTGTCGCGGTGTCCAGGGCGTAGGCGGCCGGCGCGGTGAGACCGAGCGCCATGGCGATGGTGGCCACCACGAGCCCGGTCTTGCGGCGGCCCCGTGCTGGCATGGCCAGTGCGAGCCCGCACGCTAAGCCGCCGATCAGCACGACTCCCCGCAGCCAGGGCTGCCAGCTCGGTGCGCGATCGAGCAGCAGGTAGGCCCACACCGCGGTGCTGGCCAACCCAGCCGCGAGCACCGTCCGCGCCAGCGGCGTCGAGCGCAGCTGCCATAGGGTGATCGCGCCGATCCCGACCAGTGCGCCGATCGCCGGGGCCAGCGCCACCGTGTAGTAGGGGTGGATGATGCCCTGGGCGTAGGAGAGCACAATGCCGGTGACCAGCAGCCAGCCGCCCCACAGCAGGATCGAGGCACGCAGTCGGTCGGTGCGGGGCATGCGCCGCCCGAGCCAGAGCAGCGTGAGCAGGAACAGCAACGCCGCTGGCAGCAGCCAGGCGATCTGGCTGCCCATCGCTGAGGTGAACAGCCGGCTTACCCCGCCGCCGAACATGCCGCCGCCGGGGCCGCCCGGTTGTCTACCCCAGCCGACACTGCCGATTTCGTTGCCGGTCAGCCGGCCGAAACCGTTGTAGCCGAAGATCAGCTCCAGGACGCTGTTGGTTTGCGAGCCACCGACGTAGGGCCGGTCGGCTGCCGGCCACAGCTCCACCACGGCCACCCACCAGCCTGAGCTGACCACCAGTGCCACGCTGGCCAGCAGCAGCTGCTCGATCCGCCGTCGCAGTGCTCCGGGCGCGGCCACCAGGTAGGTCAACGCGAAGCCGGGAAGCACCAGGTAGGCCTGCATCATCTTGGTCAGAAAGCCGAGACCGACGAACGCCGCTGCGGCGATCAGCCAGCTCGTCCGTCCGGCCTCCACCGCTTTGACCAGCGCGTAAGCGCTCAGGGTGAGGAGCAGCACGAGCAGCGCGTCGGGATTGTTGAACCGGAACATCAGTACCGCGACCGGGGTGAGCGCGAGTACTGCGCCGGCTAGTAGCCCAGCCTGTGGGCCGTGCCAGCGACGTACCGTAGCGTAGAGCACGCCAACCGTGGCGGTACCCTCCAGCGCCTGGGGAACGAGGATGCTCCACGGGTTCACGCCGAAGATCCGAGCCGAGAGCTCCATCATCCACAGCGCCGCTGGCGGCTTGTCCACCATGATCGAATTGGCCGCGTCGGAGGAACCGAAGAAAAACGCCTTCCAGCTCGTCGCCCCAGCCTGCACAGCCGCGGAGTAGAACGTGTTGGCGTAGCCGGAGGCCCCCAAGCCCCACAGGTACAGCAGCGCGGTCGCGCCGAGCAGGCCGAAGAGGGCCGGACGCACCCAGCGTGGCCTGGGCGGCGGGGCTAGCATCGTGGCGGGGCCTGCGGAGGGCTTGACGGGGTGGCAGGCTGGGACGGTCATGGTCACGATTGCCACCGTCGCCGAGCACTGTGGAGACAGGCTGCCAGTTTCCTTTGATTTGGCTGGGAATGTTCGCCCAGCTTGATGCGCAGCGAGAGCTGATTCGCGCGCCGGTCGACCTCGTCGCGCTGGCCGGTCGCGGCCGCCGGGGGACATCCTCGGCGTCTCGCAGACCATTCCCCTTACGGACCCGCTCAGCACGGTCTACGCCGGCACCCACGCTCGGTCAGCGGCATGAGCGGAACGGCCACATCAGTCCGTACGATCACGGAGGGGGCTGATTGTCTCACCTTTAATGGCCCACGCCAGGCCAAAAGACAGAATTGCGACAACCTCGCACCAAAAGAGCGGATGAATTACCCCGATATCCTGCGCGGGCAAGAACTTCGACGCGACCGCGCAGACTATCGACAGGATGATCAGCACCCCGCACGTCCGGTAGATGCGGTTTCGGAGCCGCTTGCGCACTGTTTGTCTATCCTTGGGCTGGTTAGAGCGAGTGAATAAACATAAACAAAAGAATGCCAGCGTGCCAAAGAAAATGACCGCCGCAACAAGGTGTACAGCACCGACGGTTCCGATTCGCTTCGCAGAGTCGGGGGATGTGGGAAATAGGGCCACGCAGATGCCTGCGATCCCCGCTAGACTGCTCGCCCAAGTATCCACGGGCTCATATCTGTAGGCGACCAGAAAAACACCAATGGCACACAGGCTACCGACGAGGACATTTCGCATATCGGTGTAGTAGTAACTGCTTAGTGAGCTTCTGAAATCAAATCTGCGCACTAAGATGCTATTGCCGAAGAAGAGTACGAAAGGCAACAGTGTCCCCATTGCGCCGATACCCGCGCGTAGATCAAGATACGAGCGGGCGAGCCGCTGTGTGACAGATTGGGGTGCCTCGCTCCGAATAGTGACGAGCTCGGCCATCCAGCCTCCTCACTGGTCACGCCCTGACGGACTATGGTGGCAGAGCAATACGGTGCAGTGCAGCCCCCGATCCGCTGACGGCGGCCTGACGCTCAAACGGAGGCGTCGATGCCATGGGCGCCAGCAGCCTACCGCTGCACCATGTAGCCCATCACGGCTCTCAGCGGCCCTGCGTGACTCGTGGTTACGCAGCGATGGGTCGCAGCTCGTGCCTGTGCTCTACCGTGGGTCGAGGAAACTGCCGGGGCTGTTGGGCGTGGCGCGCCACTGGGGTGAGCGCTGCGGGCTCGCCTGCGACAGGGCGCGCTGCACGTCGTCCGCATCGAGGTCGATGGCGTAGACGGGGGTGCCGGGCTGCTGGCGCCAGGACTCATCCAGGCTTCCGGCGTCTACGGCGTCGAATCCCAGCTCGTCAATCAGGTGCATGACCACTGCCTTTGCGCCATCGTCGTCGCCGGCTACGGGCAGGGCGATGCGTCCGGGCGTCCCTGCCGGGCGGCCGTTGTCCTGCAGGTGATCCGCGTAGATGGTGTTGAACGCCTTGATCACTGGCCGACCCAGCTGCTGTTCCACCCAGCGGCTCTCGACCATGCCCTCCTCAATCGCGTCGATGCGGCCATCGCGCTGCTGAGGGTAGTAGTTGCCGGTGTCCACGACCGTGACGCCGCCCGTGTCAGTGAACAGGTCGCCCGGCAGGTCGGGAACGTTCTTCTCCGGGATGGTGATGACGACGAGATCCTTATCGCGCGCTGCTTCGGTCACGGAAACCGCGGTGGCGCCAGTCTCCGCGGCCAGGTCGCGCAGCGTTTCGGGGCCGCGCGAGTTCGCTACGGAGACCTCGTGCCCGAGCGCCGCAAGACGCCGCGTCAGTGTGCCGCCGATGTTGCCTGCACCGATGATGCCGATCTTCATGTGCGCTCCTGGTTGCGGTGACATCACATCCCTTTCAGCAGACACGTGCCCGGTGGGTCTGCGACACGGGCTCTTATCCTGCCCTAGGGTCACGGCCACGAGGGTGGGGGTGCGGATGCCGGAGATGTGGCAGCGACTGGACCGGATGTCGGGTCGGTGGCGGCTGCGGCATCGTGACGCCGCCCGGGATCAGACGATGCTGCCGGACCCCTCGCTGCCGCCCGGCACGGACCGGATCCCCCAGATCCGTCACATCGTGGTGTTGATGATGGAAAATCACTCGTTCGACAACTACTTGGGCACGCTGGGCCGCGGTGACGGGCTGCCTGACCCCCCGCCGGTGAACCGCCGCCGCGACGGCACCCCGGTGCCCGCCCACCACTTTCCCACCACCATGCAGAGGGAGCATGTGCCCTCCCAGAGTTGGCGCTCCAGTCATCTGCAGTTCGACCAGGGCCGCAATGACGGATTCGTGACCAGCATCCAGGACATCGCCGCGGACGCCGACGCCACGGTGGGAATGGGCTACTGGAATGCCGAGGACCTCCCGTTCTACACCGGGCTCGCGCGGACTTTCCCCCTCGCTGACCGCTGGTTCTGTTCCTGTTTGGGCCCAACATTCCCCAACCGGCGTTTCCTCATCGCGGCAACCGCGCACGGCCTGATCGACGACGCGATCGCCAGTATCATCGACTACCCCCGATCCGGCACCATCTTCGATCTGCTCAACCGCCACGGCATCGGGTGGATCAACTATCACCACGTCCCGGCTCTGCGCCTGCTCGGCCCGCGACTCGCCGGCACAGCCGGACTCCGCAGCGCCCGTGCAGTGATGTTACTGCTCCGGCGGCTGCTCCCTGGTATCGAGCGCAGCATCCGCGGGGAGCTCCAGTGCACGGCGAACCTGTACCCGCTGGGGCTAGCCCGGACAATCGGCCACCTCCGCCACATCGAACGCTTCTTCCACCACGCTGCGGCGGGCACGCTGCCGCCGGTGAGCATCGTCGACCCGGACTTTGAGGGGTACTCGGAGGAGAACCCGCAAGACATTCGCCTCGGAGAGGGTTTCGCCGCCGCGGTCATCAACGCCGTCATGCACGGCCCGGGCTGGCCACACACCCTGCTCATCTGGCTCTACGACGAACACGGCGGATACTACGATCACGTGCCGCCGCCACCAGCAGCCGAACCCGACGACGTGCTCCCGCACAGCCTTGCTGACAGCACCGGGCCGCTGCGATGGCTCATAAAACACTCCGGGCTATGGCCACGGCTCCGCTGGCTGGACTCAAGCGAGGGGCGTTACGACCGCTACGGATTCCGAGTGCCCGCCGTCATCGTCTGCCCCTACGCCAAACGCGACTACGTGTCCTCGACCCCGTTCGACCACACCTCTGCGCTCAAGCTCATCGAAGAAAAATGGAACCTGCCACCCTTAACCCACCGGGACGCCAGCGCGCTCGCCCCGTGGGATCTCATCAACCTCTCCACGCCTCCACCGTTTCTCGACCCGCCGACACTGCCCCCACCCACGATCCGCTGGCCGCACTAACCCACCCGTTGTCCTCGGGTGTGTTTGTTTTTGGCGAGTCACTCGTTCGGCGCAGTCCTCAAGTCATGTCAGTTACGCCGCGCCTCGATAAGCCACGTTGCCGAGTCGTAGAACACGCCTCGATCGGTCTGATGATCGGCCATGGTGGCCCGCAGGTTGTCGACTGCGCGGGCTCTGGTACCAGCCTCAAGGGTGTTGATCATCCAGGCGAATTGGCCGGAGATGAACTCGCAGGCGTCGTCGACGTCGCGGCCGACGTACAGGGGCTCACTCAGACCCCGCAGCCGCACGCCTGCAAACCCGGCCGAGGTCAGCAGTCCCCGCACCCCGTCAGGATCGCTCAGGGAGAAGGGGCCCGGCGCGTCCTGCGACGGCGTGGGCAGCTCGCCCCGCTCCGACTGATGGCGATGTCGAAGTGCTGATCCACCGCCTGATCTTCCAAGCTGTCGATGTCCTGGCCACAAAAGCCGGCCGGGGCGTCGTCTACCTCGCCGTTCTCCACTTGTAGGATCGTCACCGGTTTGTTTAGCGGCACATGCCGGTCGATGTCGCCACCGAAATCGATTTGCCCGCTCACCCCGGCTATCGCATTGTTGACCTGCGAATGACCGAACTGTGAATTATGGATGGCGGTGATCTCCCGCCACACCGTGCCTGGGGTCACGGGAAGGTTTTCATTGCCCTCGCGCAGATATTCCACGGCTGTGATGAAGGTAAGGGCTGCGTCGTAGGACAGCGCGGCGTGATCGTCGAATGATCGCCCCACGGTGCTCGTTTCAAAGCTAAAAAGAGTGTACAGGTCGTGATAAAAGTCCTTTTCCGCTCCGCGTAAGCCGATGGTCGGCGCCAACGCAAACGACTCAAAGAAGAACGGCAGCGCCCGGTTCTGTTCTCACGCTGCGGCGTCAGCCACATACCGGCTCACATCGTCGTCACCAATGAACACCGCTTGGCTGCCGCACTGAGTTGCGCCGTTCAGGAAATCACCGAAGTCCGGGACTCCTCGGCCGGCGAAATAGACAAAACCGTGATACGAACAAGTATCCCGGCCAGCCGTGTCCGCGTTACCGATCAACTGGTTACCTGTTTGCGCATGCGCGGACTGGGTGATGACGGTGCTGCTCGGCAGATACGCCCTGGTTTCGGTCTGGAAGCCTTTAGCGGCAAAGGCGGCCAGCACGTCCTCGCGGAGATTGACGCTGTAGGTGTCGGTGGCGTCGTCCGAGTAGTAGACCCGCCCAACCACCCCCACCAGACTGAGATCCCGTGCGGCCAGCTCGCCTAACTGCTGGGCGACTGTCGTCCCCTGGTGCATACCGTTTCCCGCGTTGACGATCAGGACACGGATGATCGGATCGGAGTTGCCGGTTTTGTTTAGTTGACGCCATTGGGCCACCGCGACGCCCTCCAGCGACTCACGCTCGGCGCTGAGTCCGTTGGCCGCATTGGATGACGAGGACGGCGCGGAAAGTGCCTCCACGTCGGCCAAACTGATGTAGGGGCGCTGCGGATATTGCTGATGCAACTGCTCTGCCTCGCTGTTCTGGCGCAGGATGACTTGATTCACCTGGTTGAGTGAGGCGTCGGAAGGCTGGAAGATGTTGTACGAACCATCGGTCACGCCGACGCATTCCGAGCCGGTCCAGACCAACGATGGGTTCAGTCCGGGCCAACGTGTCCAACCAGCGCAGTGGTCATGGCTGTATACGTTGTAGGCGGTGGCCACACCGGCCAGCACGACCAGGGTCACCGCCAGTCGAACTAGCCGACTAGACCACCAGGGCGGCCTAGGCACGCGATAATGGCCGATCGGCCCGACCTCTTGCTCCACGCCCTTCCGATCGGCCGGCGACGGGATACCGGGAATCTTCAGTGGCAGGTACCAGGCGATGTCCCGGCGGGCGCGCCGATCCGCCGACAGGGAATTCTGCCAGTGCTGGTAACCCTCGAAGGCGTGGGAGGCATCGTACTTTGGCCGACCTGGGTTCAGCTTGCCCGCGTCCGGCGGCACCTTGCAGCTGGCGGTGATCACTAGCAACGGATCGAACCGGCCCACCTGGTTGCGGACGTCGTTGATCAGCTGCACCATCGCGTAACCGCCGTTGACCCCGGTAACGTTGTCCAGCAGAACGGTCACGTAGGTGGTCCTGTGCCGGCGCCACCGCCAGGGCGCCCACCGGTAGGCTCGGCGCAGGTCTTCTAGAAAGGCGTTCGTCAGAAACCTGGCGAGCTGCTCAGGATTTTCCTTGTGCCACTCCTGTGCGGTCAGCCGCTCGGCAAATCCCAAGAACCCGATGGTCTCTTCCGGTGTCAGGTGCGGCTGGCGCAGGAACCACCGGTACGGTCCGGACAACAGTGGCACTTGTCCAGTCACCCTGCCCCGGAATACCGCCAGCGGCACCCACCTCAGCAGCGCGAGTAGCCGCAGCCAGCCGCTCGCGCCGGCCAGATCCCTGGTCGCGGTGTCCACCGCATTCCCTAACGCGGCGGTTCCGTCCCGTCGGCGCAGCAGGCGCAGCAGCATCCGTTCATAC
>Ga0213881_10000477_pt1 | contig 25940 bp, 24 predicted proteins | sample BarmaccoBMER_R08_FD_160104 | JGI IMG/M metagenome (GOLD analysis project Ga0213881, IMG submission 160104) | Barbacenia macrantha exposed rock microbial communities from rupestrian grasslands, the National Park of Serra do Cipo, Brazil - ER_R08 ... | reverse complement strand
TGCGTGACGACCCGGCCGCCCTTGCCGGGGCCCAGGCGCTTGAGGTCGGCTATCAGCCGCAGGTTCTCGCGGCCGGTCAGCAGCTCATCGACCGCCGCGAACTGGCCGGTGACCCCGATCGCCGATCGCACTGCCTTGGTACCGGCGGCGATGTCGTGCCCGGCGACGCGTGCGGTTCCGCCATCTGGCCTGATCAGCGTGGTGAGGATGTTTACCGTGGTCGTCTTCCCCGCGCCGTTCGGGCCCAGGAGCGAGAAGACCGTGCCCGCGGGGACATCCAGGTCGATACCGTCGAGGACGACCTTGTCCCCGTATGCCTTCCGCAGCCCCGAGACTGCGATCGCCGTGTTTGTCATGCCGCCAGCGTCGTCACCCGCGCTGACACGCCCCTGACACGTCCCGGACACCGCCCCGGGCAAGCTCTGGGCGGGGCTTGCGGCATGACGCGACATCAAATATCTTACCGATGTATCAGCTCGATATATCGGACTGACGGTTACCGTAGGCCGGCGACGCGGGAGCTGCGATGAGGCGGATCGATTACGACACCGAGCAGTACCAGGACTACGCGCGCGGCCGTGCGCTCACCGAGCAGCAACTGCAGGCATGGATCAGCGCCTTCGCAGGCCTGCTGCCGGAACGGCGCCCGCTGGCGGGGCTGGACGTCGGCTCAGGGACCGGAAGGTTCACCCCCGCGCTGGCGCGAGCGTTCGGGCCGGTGACCGGCGTCGAGCCGTCGGTCCGCATGCGCGAGATAGCGCAGGCGCAGTCCCAGCATCCCGGCGTGCGGTATGTGGCAGGGGCCGCCGAGGACATGCCAGTGCCGTCCGGCAGCGCCGACTACGCCCTCATGTTCTTGTCCTGGCACCACGTCCAGGACAAGCCGCGGGCCGTCCGGGAGCTGGCCAGGGTGCTCCGGCCCGCCGGGCGGCTGCTGCTGCGCTCGAATTTCAGCGACCACATCCCCCCATCAGGGTGGTGGCTGGAGCACTTCCCGCGCGGGTTCGAGGTGGATGCGTCGCTGTTTCAGCCGCTGCATGAGGTCATCGCGGCATTCACGTCGGCCGGCTGGCGCGTGACCAGCTTCGGCACGGTCACCGAGCCGTCCTCCGGCACCCGCGGTGACACGCTCCAGCGGCTGCGCCTGCGCACCCATTCGACCTTCGCTCTGTTCACTCCCGAGGAGCTGGAGGCCGGCTTCCGCCGGCTGGAGCAGGCCATCGCCGCGGATCCCGGCGCACCGGCGCCCGTGGACCCCGCGACCCTGCTCACGCTCGAACGGCGGTAGCGCCAACCGGGGAAACCGTTGCCTTACCGTGGATATATGACCGCATGGGGCAACCTGCCGCCCGCGCTGCCACCGCACGGCACGGTGCTGGCCTGGGCGCGAGGCTGCCGGTGCGAACAGTGTGAACAGGAGTACCAGCGTTTCGTAGCTGAACTGGCATTGCGAGAGCCACTGAGGCTTCCCGCTACGCCGGAGCCCCGAAAGCTGGATGCCGACACCCTCGCCCGGCTGGATCCGGCGGTGAACCAGTCTGAGTGCCCGGTGTGCGGCGCGCTGCGCCACCAGCGGTGCCGCAACCTGGCGTTTCCCCAGCATTTCACCCCGACTCATCCTGAGCGCAGAAGCGTCTGAAGCGCGGCTCCTATCCGGGTGAACCATCCCCCGGACCCCCTGGAGGAGCACGTCGGCCCGACGGACCGATGAGAATGGCGCGGCTGGAGATTCCTGTACTGCGGCCGGAAGCCCGCGCGGCGGGCCGTTCAGATTACTGTGGTAATTCGGGGTCCTGCGGTGATTTTTGTGCACCATAGTGCACAAAAATCACCACGAGGCCCGGATCAACCACGAAACCTGCCCAGCGGATCCGGCGAAAGAGACAAAACTGCACGGCCAGCAGGGGCTCCGACCCCACTACTTGACGACGCTCTAGCGGGAGCTCCGGTCGCTCGTGCATGAGAGTTTCAGGGTGCGAACTGGGTGAACATCAACTGGCCGGGCGGGAGTGAACCACGTAGCGGTCAGGTACGTATCCGTAGCCGACCCTATTTCAGCGCGCGCATCCGGTGACGGAACGCGGAAGGGAAGGCGGAACCGTGCGCAAGACATTGACGTCACGATCGCTTCGGTGGGGGACAGTGGCCACGCTCACAGCAGGGGCGGTGGCCGCGGTCACCATGGCTGCCGTCGCGGTGCCGGCCGGAGCGGCATCGCCGTTCGGCAGCGTCACCCTGTACCACCAGACCAATCTGGTGTCCAACCTCAGCACCGTCGGTGCGCAGGTGGTCGATCCGAGCCTGCAGAATTCCTGGGGGCTGGCCATGAGCGCGACCAGCCCGCTGTGGGTGTCGGACAACAACTCAGGCCTAGCCACCATCTACTCCATCCCCGCGGGCGGAACCAGCGTCACCAAGGCCGGCCTCACCGTCACAGTGCAGGGCGGCCGGACCTCGACGAACGACGGCTCGAGCCCGACCGGGCAGGTCTTCAACCCGACCACCGGGTTCGTTGTCACCGGCCCGGCAGGTAGCGGACCCGCCCTTTTCATCTTCGACTCCGAGTCAGGGCAGATCTCCGCGTGGAGCCCCAAGGCCGATCCCGCCAATGCCCTGGTGCAGTTCAGCTCCCCGACAGCGGTTTACAAGGGTCTGGCCATAGCCGCCACCGACCAGGGCACGTTCTTGTATGCCGCGAACTTCAACGCCGGCACGGTCGACGTGTTCAACAGCACCTTCCAGCAGGTGAATCTGCTTGGCAATTTCCACGATCCCTTCATGCCCAGCGGCTACGCGCCATTCGGGATCCAGGAGATCAACGGGTTGCTCTACGTGACCTACGCCCTGCAAGACGCCGCGAAGCACGACGATGTGGCCGGTCCCGGTTTCGGGTTCGTCGACATCTTCACGACCAACGGACTCTTCGTGAAGCGACTGGCCTCGCGCGGTGTCCTGAACGCCCCATGGGGCCTGGCCCAGGCGCCAGCGAGCTTCGGCTCCTTCGGCGGCGATCTCCTCGTCGGCAACTTCGGCAACGGCTGGATCAACGCGTACAACCCGATTACCGGCCGCTTCGCGGGCACCATGTTCAGCGACCAGCACAAGCCCGTCAGCATCGACGGACTCTGGGGACTGGCATTCGGTACCGCGAGCACTGGCGGCACGAACACGCTGCTGTTCAGCTCGGGCCCCGACAACCAGAATGACGGGCTTCTCGGCTCGATCAACCCGGCTCCCTAGCGGACAAGCCGCTTCACGGAAATTAAGGCTGCCCTGCCGGGCTTTTCCCAGTCCCGGCAGGGCAGAACCTTGGGTGGCTTCGCCGACGGCGTGATCGTCGCGTCCGCGCTGGTCAAGGCCATCCTCGGAGCGCCCGATGCTGCCGCGGGAGCCGCGGCGGTGACGGAGCTTACCGCTGGACTCAGCGTTGCGACCCGCCGGCAGCCCGGAAGCGTTGCTGGGCACCTTGCTTGGTGAGCCCGTAGATAGCGCCGATCTCAATCCACGTGGCGCCGGCCTTGCGAGCGGCCTCGACCTGAGCGGCCTCTAGCTCCTCCGCCGCTTCTCGCAAGCGCCGGGCGGCTTCGAGCCGGCTCATCGGTCCATCGGCGACTTCGATAGCGGCGAGTGCGGCGAGGATCCGCTTGACGGGACTCTTGGATGCCACCAGCTCAGCGTAGTCGACAACTGGTGTCGGTCAATGATACGTTGACGCATGGTCAACGTTTCGTTGACCTATCTGGCCGGGAAGCGGGGTGATACACGTGGCGAAGAAGAGCAAGAAGAAGAGCAAGAAGAAGAAGTAGTAGAAGTAGTACTTCTCGGCCTGGGTGGCGGCGGTTCAGCGATGTCCCGCTGCCGTCCAGAGGCCGAGGCCCGTGGCGCAAAATGCAAAACCATCACATCGCGATCAGATATCCCATACACCACTTCCAGGTTTCCCTGTATTTTCAAGACATTCCCGCTTCTCGCCACATGGGCCGCAGGTCACTCCGATTTGACCTGGCACTCTGCGGGATACCTGTTCAGAATGGCATCACTACTCCCATTCCATGAGCTCTTATCCTTGCTCTTCCAACCCCGTAAAATGCGGCATAGAGGTGGAGTCAGGACGAGTCGGCGACGACGTGGCGGTCGGCGCTCAACACAGTCTGGGCAGGGGGTGCCATGCCTGACAAGCCGGTGACGGGCGGTGCCGGCGCACCTGACGCTCACCTCATGAGTGTGCGCAACGCCGGGGACCTGGCAGCGGTGCTGAGACACCTGCGGCGCCGGGAGGCGCGGGCCCGCGGTGGCCCGCAGCTCACCTATCGCGCGCTAGCCGGGATGACCGGCTGGTCCCGCACCATGATCGGCAACTACTTGAGCGGAAAGACGGTGCCACCGACCGATCGCTTCGACGCGCTGGCCAGGCTGCTGGGTGCCACCGGCCGGGAGCTGGGCATGCTGGCGACGGTCAGGGATCGGGTGGAGGAACGGCAGCGCCAGGCCGACCCGGTGCGGTCCGCTGAGCCCGCCGAAAACGTCCCGAGTCCGCTGACCCGGCTGATCGGGCGGGACGAGGAAGCGGCCGCGATCCAGGCGCTGGTGCTGCGCGCGGATGTGCGGCTGATCACGATAGTGGGGGCGCCAGGCATCGGGAAGAGCCGGCTGGCGACCCACGCGGCCGCGATGGTGGCGCCGACGTTCCCGGATGGGATCTGGTACGTGCCGCTCGAGCCCATCAGCGACGCGGGGCTGGTGGTGTCGGCGATCGCCAAGGCCCTGGGCGTAAAGGAGAGCACCGGGCAGCCGCTGTTGCAGTCGCTGCGTGAGTTCCTGCGCCAGCGTCGGCTCGTGTTGCTGCTGGACAACTTCGAGCATGTGCTGGAAGCGGCACCGGCCGTCGCTGAGATCCTGACGGCGTGCCCGGGTGTCAAGGTGCTGGCCACCAGCCGGGCCGGGTTGCACATACGTGGCGAGTGGCTGTGGCCGGTCTCGCCGCTGGCGGCGCCGGACAACGGGCGGCAGGTGAGCCTGACGGCCGCGGCGAGGTTCCCCGCGGTGGAACTCTTCGTTGACCGGGCGCGAGCCGTGCAGCCCACGTTCGCGCTTACCGAAACGAACGCGGGCGACGTGTGCCGTATCTGCGCCGACCTGGATGGGCTGCCGCTGGCCATCGAACTGGTAGCGGCACGCAGCCGGACGCTGACCCCGGCCGAGCTGGTGGACCGGCTGGGTGACCGGCTGGCGCTGCTGACCAACGGGCCGCGCGATCTGCCGCCGCACCAGCGCACGCTGCGGGGCACGATCGACTGGAGTTACCACCTGCTCTCCCCGGCGGAACAGGTGGTGTTCGCCTGGCTGTCGGTATTCGTTGGCGGCTGTTCACTGCGTGCCGCCGAGGTGGTGGCCGGCCCAGCGGACTTGCCGGCGCCGGTAGCGGACGTGATGGCGGTGCTGGCCGACAAGAACCTGCTGCGTATCGAGGAAGGCCCGGATGGCCAGCGCTACGCCGTGATGCTGGCAACCATCCGCGAATATGCGCTGGAACGGCTCGCGCGCAGAGGCGACGAGGGCCTGATACGCGCGCGGTGGGCAGCCTTTTACCTGGAGCTGGCGCAAACAGCCAACGAGCAACTCGGCGGCGAACAACAGGGACGGTGGCTGCGGCAACTCGACGCCGAGCAGCACAACCTACGTGCCGTGCTCGGCTGGTACACCGAGCACGGCAACGCCGGGGACGCGCTGCAGATGATCGCGGCCTCCTGGCGGTTCTGGCATATCCGCTTCCGCCAGGCGGAGGGCCTGCGCTGGATGGAGCAGGTGCTGGCGTTGCCGGGCCGCCATGACGAGCGAGTGCGGGCGCAGGTGCTGTGCGGCGCCGGCTGGCTGGCCGTCGACCAGTACGACCGAGGGCTGGCGGCCAGCTTCTTCACCAAGAGCCTGACGGCGTACCGCGAGCTCGGTGACCAGCGCGGGATGGCTGGCGCCCTGCACGGTGTGGGCACGGTCGCGCTGGCCGATGGTGACGCCGGCCAGGCAGCATCACTGTTCGAGGAGAGCCTGCGCCGCTTCCGCGAGGCGGGCGATGAAGAGGGCGTCGCCTGGTCGCTGGACCATGTCGGCAGCGCGACCCTGGAACTGGGCGGCTATGCCCTGGCCGAACGGCACTTCGCCGAGGGCCTCATCATCTTCCGCCGGCTGCGGCACAGCTGGGGCATGGCCCTGGCACTGCACCACCTGGGCCTGAGTGCGCTCGCCCTGGGCCGGTATACCGACGCGCATGACCACTTCCATGAGGCGCTGGCTATTTTCACCGAGCTTGATAACAGCTGGGGGGTAGCTATCTGCCTGCTCTACCTGGGCCACGTGGCCCTCGGCGGCGGGGAGCACGACACCGCCGGCAAGTACTTCACGCAGGCTCTCCGGGCTAGCGACGACCAGGCTGACCGGCCGGGCGCGGCCCGCGCGCTGGCCGGGCTGGCCAGCCTCGCGGTCGCCGACGGCAACCTCGTCCGCGCCGCCCGATTGTTCCGTCGCGCCGAAAAACTGGCTGAGACCAGCGGTATCAGGATGAACCCGGCCACCCGGGCGCGGTATGAGCGCGACCGTGCCCGTGCCACCCATCCATCGATCACAGGCCCCGTTCCTGAAGGGCTAGCTGGAACGCCTTCAGCGCGTAGAACGTGAGCGATTTTACGGTTCCTTCCGGTATCCCGAGGTTGGCTGCCGCCTCAGCCACCGAACAGCCCCGGAAGTACGTCTCCATGAGCACGTCACGATGGTCCGGGCGCAGCGACGCCAGCGCCTCCGCCACCGCCAACGACTCAAGCGTGGTGCAGGTCCCGTCGCCCACCTTTCCCCGTCCCATTGCCGATTGCCTTTCGTTGCCCGAGCGGACAAGCCGATCATCGGGCATCCGGTTACAGGCCCGGCCGCGATCCCGGACGAAGATGGACAAGAGCGGACATGACAGGACGAGCCAACAAGTACCCGTTTCCCGCCGTACGGCCGCATGCCGAAGCGTCACCGGTATCCGGCTCGGCCGGATACCGGTGACGCTTACAACGCCGGCAGATCAGCCGGCTGCGCTGGACCAGCGCGTCGCGTGAGGACGCGGGGCGTTATGCGTCAGAGCGGACGGACGTTCTCCGCCTGCGGTCCCTTCTGTCCCTGGGTCGTGTCGAATTCGACTTTCTGGTTCTCGTTCAGCGACCTGTAGCCGGATGCTGCGATCGCGGAGAAGTGGACGAACACGTCCGCCGTCCCGTCATCGGGGGCTATGAAACCAAAGCCCTTGTCCGCGTTGAACCACTTCACCGTTCCTGTTGCCATGTCTTCATGTTCCTTTGTCCGCCTGTCACGACGCGGCCTCGCCGCGCCGACCGCGAGCATACCGCTCCTGGCCCACAAGCTGTACCACTTGCCTGTCGTAACCGTCGCCAGCGCCAGCGCTGGGCCGGGAATTTAGATGCATCCTCGATGGCGGTTGAGGAATGATTGCCGTGTGCACCGGGACACGATCACCGCGGACGTCGCTGCCCGGCTGGTTGCCGCACAGTTTCCCCAGTGGGCGGCCCTGCCCGTCGTGCCGGTCAAGCTCAACGGGTGGGATAACACGACGTTCCGGCTCGGCGACGAGCTGTCGGTACGCCTTCCGAGCGCCGACCAGTACACCGCGCAGATCGCCAAGGAGCATCGCTGGCTGCCGGTCCTGGCCCCCAGCCTGCCCCTGCCGATCCCGGTGCCGGTGGCCATGGGACGCCCCAGCGACGATTTTCCGAGGCCGTGGTCGGTATACCGGTGGATCGCGGGTGAGCCAGCGGGTGCCGGCCAGGTGGCGGACCTGGTCCGGTTCGCTTCCAGCCTGGCGGGATTCCTGGCCGCGCTGCAGGCCATCGATGCCGGCGGCGGCCCGCCGGCAGGGGAACACAACTTTTTCCGGGGAGGCCCGCTGGCCACCTATGATCAGCAGACCAGGCAGCTGATCCGCCTGCTGGCAGACGACGTTGACGCCAGCGCGGCCACCATGGTGTGGGATGCGGCCCTGGCCAGCACCTGGGAGCGGCGGCCGGTGTGGGTGCACGGCGACGTGACCGGGTCGAACCTCCTGGTCGCGGACGGGGCGATACACGCGGTCATCGACTTCGGGGGCCTAGCCGTCGGTGACCCGGCCTGCGACCTTGTCATGGAGTGGACGTTCTTCACTGGTGACAGCGCGGCGGCATTCCGCCGCGGACTGTGCCTGGACGAGGCGACCTGGGCTCGAGGCCGCGGCTGGGCGCTGTGGAAAGCGCTCCTGATGATCGGCGAGGAAAACGAACGGCGCGGCGGCGGCCACGACGCGGCCCGCCGGTTCGGCTGGCGGTACAGCCCCCGCCAGATTGTCGATCTCGTCATCGCCGACCACGGCCGGCTGGCGGGACGCCCAGGCATGGACCTGGGCTTCCCGGGCACCTGCGCTGCCGTCCGAGGAGGTGGTCAGCCCGTGCCCGAAATAGGGTATGTCCGTACGGTTGTCAACGGTGTGCCCGTGGTGGCCACGCCCGAAGAGATCGACATCACAACCGCCGACCGGCTACGAACCGCCCTGCTGGACCTGGCCAGCGGCGGGCATCCCAAGGTCATCGTGGACATGACCCGCACCCAGTTCTGTGACTCGACCGGACTCAGCGCGTTGATACGGACATATGAGCGCATCGCCGCGGAAGACCGTGAGCTGCGGCTGGTCCTCCCCGAGGACGGCATCGTCCCGTACATCATGGCCCTGACCGGCGTTGACCGGTTCATTCCGTGCTTCACCAGCATAGAAGAGGCCCTGGCCCATACTCCGGATGGCGCAGACCCCACGACGACGTAGGGGCGCTGGCGCCCGGCGGGGCCAGCCTGCTGACCGTCCCCGCCCCTCACTGGGCCGGACTGGAAACGGGCTGACCCGCCCGGCCGGGAACCAGGCGTACTTGGAGGGTGCACCACCGCCGTTCGGGATAAAGATCCTTTCTCCCGAACGGCCGTGGTGCTTCCCCCAGGTGAGCTCCTGAGCGTCGGCCGCAGAATGGCATCGCCGGCCTCTGGCACGGCTTTAGGCTGTGGGAATGCCCGGTGGTGGTGATGCCCGTCTTGACCTGCGCGCGCTGCTTGATGCGGTCGAGGGGGCGCCTCCGGTGGAGGCGATCGACGCGATCGCCGCCGAGATGGCCAAGGAGATCGACGCCCGTGAGGTGAGTTCCTCATTGCCGACTTCAGCGGAGAGTCCCTGGTCCGTTTTGCCCGATCCGGGGCGGCACAGCTGGCCCCGGTTACCAGCCGGGGTGATGCCATCGGGCTCCTGGAACTGGCCCTGCCGGTACGGCCGGGGCCGCAGACCCTGGCCTACGCCGCCTCCGCCGCGCGGGCGCTGGCCTATGTCGTGGTCACCAGCCGCCGCTACACCGACTTGTTCGAGTGGGGACAGCGCACCACGCCGCCGTCGCTGGCGGCGGAGATCCAGCGGCGGCTGCTGCCCGCCGCCCTGGTCTGCGAGGCAGGGATCCGCGACGGCCGGGTGACTGAGATCGGCCTGGCCCGCTGACCCGCCGTTCGGGATGCGACCCGGCGCCGGCTACCACGCCCAGCGGTTTCCCCTCGCCGGCGGGGACCGGGTCGTGTTCGTCACCGATGGCATGCTGGACCGCAACGCCGCCCGCGTTGATGTCGCCACCCTCCTGGCCGGCACCCGTGGCCTGCACCCCCGCGAGACAGTTCGGGCCCTTACCCGGGCCGTGCGCCGCGCCTGCGGGGGCCAGCTGCGCGACGACGCAGCGGTGTGGTGCCTGGACTGGTACGGCGGCCCGCGGCGAGACCGCGACGTCAGCCGGACGCGGTCCTCGGCGTAGCCGTCGGCATAATCCCGCGCGGAGATGGTAGAGGCAAGGGATCGTAACAGGACATTTCACACAGGAGGTGCACATGTCCTGGGGGAACCCGAACTCCGCGGCCGCCCGTGCCGTGGCTCGGCGGGCCAGAAAGGGACTCGACAGCCCGGCCCGGCGCCGGGTACTGAAGCGCGGCGCACAGGACCGGCACACCCGCATCAAGGTCATTGCCGAGGATGAGGAGTGGGCCGGGCGCAACCGCCGCGCGCTCCCTTGGCCGTTCCGCTGACCCCATAAATACCAGCGAACCGCGGTACCCGGATGAGCGAGTACCACGGTTCGTCTTGAGAAGAAAATATGAATTCAGGCGTCGGTGCGGTGCAGTCGCCAGGCCGCGAAGCCGATGATGACGGCCGTGTAGCCGCACAGCAGCGCGAACCCGGTCCACGGCGCCAGCGGGTAGTTCAGCTGGCGCGCGCCACCCCAGACGACTTCGCCCGCGTTGGACGGCAGGTACTGCGCCACGTGATTGGCGATCGAGGTCGGCAGCAGAGTGAACAGCACCGGGAGGATGAAGAACACGCCGGCGAACACGGAGATTCCGGCGGCGGTGTTGCGGAACAGCGCGCCCAGCGCGACACCGGTCAAGCCAGCCACGGTCAGGTACAGCGCCGCGCCGATGACGGACCGGAGGGCGCCGGGCGCGGTGATGGACACATTGAGGTGGTGACTGCTCAGTATCGCCTGCCCGACGTAGAACGAGATAAAGCTCGTCACCAGCGAGACAGCGAAGATCACGCCGGCGAACACGGCCAGCTTGGCCGACAGCACCGGCAGGCGGCGCGGGACGGCGGTAAGCGAGGCGCGGATCATGCCGGTGGCGTACTCGCCGCTCATCAGCAGCACGCCGAGCACTCCGACCGCGACGACCGCGAACGTGGCGCCTTGCAGGCTGGTGGCGACGGGGTGTACGGCGTCGGGGTTGGCTACCCCGCCGGCCGGGTGGTACTGGCTGGCCTGCAGCGCGGACAGCAGCGCGCCGATGCCGGTCATCAGCACCACGGCGGTCGCCAGCGTCCACATGGTGGACCGCAGGGTGCGGAACTTGGTGAGCTCGGACAGCATCACCCGGGCTGGGGTGACCTTCAGCGTGGGCACGCGCGGCTGAGCCAGGCCCGGCTTGGTCAGGACGGCGGTCATCGGGCTGCCACCGCCTCCGCGTCGCTCCGCGACCTGTAATCTACGGAATCGTCGGTGAGCCGCATGAATGCCTCCTCCAGTGAAGCGTGCTGGGTGGTCAGCTCGAAGACGGGCAGGTTCGCCCGCCAGGCGGCGGTGCCGATCTGCTCGGCGGTCAGGCCCTGCACCCGCAGCATGCCCCGCTCGACGCTGGTCACCGTCACGTCCGGGCCGCGCAGCAGGTCGTACAGGTAGCCGGACTCCGGGGTGCGCACGGTGACCGCGGTCCCGCCGGCCTGGGCGATGAACTCCTCGACCGTGGTGTCCGCGATCAGCCGGCCCCGGCCGACCACGACGAGCCTGGTCGCGGTCTGCGCCATCTCGCTCATGAGGTGGGACGAGACGAATACGGTGCGGCCTTCGTCGGCCAGGCCCTTGAGCAGGTTGCGGATCCACAGGACGCCTTCCGGGTCCAGGCCGTTGACCGGCTCATCCAGCACGATCGTCTGCGGATCGCCGAGCAGGGCGGCCGCGATGCCGAGCCGCTGGCCCATGCCCAGCGAGAAACCGCCGACCCTTTTGTGCGCTACGTCGGTCAGGCCCACCACGTCGATCAGCTCGTCAACACGGTTCTTGCTCACGCCGTTGGTCTGGGCGAGCGCGAGCAGGTGGTTGCGGGCCGACCGGCCGGTGTGCACCGCCTTGGCCTCGAGCAAGATGCCCAGCTCGGCCATTGGCGCGGCCGACCGGCGGTAGTCCGCGTTGTTGACTCGTACCTGGCCGGCGGTCGGCTCGTCCAGGCCGGCGATCATCCGCATCGTGGTGGACTTGCCCGCGCCGTTCGGGCCGAGGAAACCAGTCACGATGCCGGGCTGGACGACGAAGCTCAGGTCGTCAACGGCCAGCTTGTCCCCGTACCGCTTGCTGAGGTTCGTTACCTCGATCATTGCCCTTCCCTCCGTCAGTGTGTCCGGTGTCCGGCACGCTTCAACGGTAGGAATCCGGGCCCTGGTCAGGCATCGGCCGCGAGAGCGGAATCCGGAGCTGGTCAGGTACGCCGCGGGTGCTAGGGGACTGGGCGGTTTCCCCCGGCGGGGGTAGCCCGCCAGGCGGAGGCGGACCCTTGGGGCGTGAGATGCGCTCAGAATCAGGGCTCCGGTCCGTCTGCATTGACATGAAGCTCACCGTTCAGACGTTCCTGACCCTCGACGGCGTGATGCAGGCCCCCGGCGGACCCGAGGAGGATCCCAGCGAGAACTTCACGCACGGCGGCTGGCAGGCCCCGTTCCCCGACCCGGCCGTCGGCGAGTTCGTCACCGAGCTCAACAGCCACGCCAGCGCGTTCCTGTTCGGTCGCAGGACATTCGGCATCTTCCGCGGCTACTGGCCTGATCAGACCGACCCCGCCAACCCCATCGCCACGGCAATCAACTCGCTGCCCAAGTACGTCGTGTCCAGCTCGCTCAGCGAAGCCGATGCCACCTGGCGCGGCGAGCACCCTGACACCGCTCGTCTGGTGACCGGCGACGTCGTTGCGGCGGTGCAGGCGCTGAAGGACGAACCCGGCGACGAGCTGCAGATCTGGGGAAGCGGCAAACTGCTCCAGACGCTGTTGCGGCACGAGCTCATCGACCGTTTCCGGCTGATGACGTTTCCGCTGGTGCTCGGCCGCGGCCGCCGCTTGTTCAACGACGGCATCCTCCCGGCGACGATGCGCCCTGCCGACCTCACTGTGACCGAGCGCGGCATCGTCATCGGCACCTACGAACCAGCCGGCCCGGTTCGCCACGGCCAGATGTAACCGGCTGGGGATGGCCGTGTCAGGCCGTCACAGCGCGAGCACCGGCAAGGCCACAGAAACAACAATCAGCGCCGACCCAAGTAGCCCCCACCCCAGCCGGGCCGGCCACGACCGCCCCCTATGCCGATCCATCCCTCTATCATCACGTAATCACGCCGCCGCCCGGCCAGTTTCCGGGCGAGCACGTCAGCCTGGCGGCGGCCTGCGTCAGGCAGCCCGATCGGCATGTCGACCGCGACGAGATCCAGCGGCCCGGTGACGCCAGCATGCTCAGCCAGATCGCCGGTCGCGGTCGCGGTCGCGGTCGCGAAGCAAGGATGCGCCTCGCCGTCCGACAACACGATCCCGACCCAGCCCGCCTTGCACGCGTCCACTCCCAGCACCCGGCAGCTCATCCGCCCATGATCCCCCTTAACCTGTTTGGAAGCCCCGCTCGGTCAGATGAAGCGGCCGCCGCGAGAACACCGATGGGGCCATCGGTGCCGCCCTCCAAGGCAATTTGTCCGATTCGAGCGTGCCGATGGCACCATCGGTGCCGTCAGAATCGAGTTCCCCCTTAGCCGAAACCCAGCGCGTGGCTGTGGGGTAAGGCTGGCCCGGGATGGTCACGAGCAGTTGGGTGTGCCGGGTTGTTGCGCGTGGGCGTTGCCGACGACCCGGGGATCTCGCTGCCAGCCCTTAACGTACTGCCGGTCTCCGGAACCGGAGGGCGGGCAGAGGTCAGGGACGCTGGGAGGAGCCGCAGCTCAGCGGCAGCGAAGATCTCCTCCCGGTACAGGCTGAGCGGCAGAGCGTTGTACGGCGTGACCGGGAAGCGGTACCAGAACCGCCGGGCCTCGGCGGCTTCCTGCTCAAGGTGATCGCGCAGGAACGCGGCGTCCACGCCGTCGATCCCGGCCAGCCGTCCCAGCGTGCTGACCGCGAACGAGACCTCCCGCTCCATCGCCTCGGGCCCGCCACGCGGCAGGGCATCCACATGTCGGCCCGCGCGCTGTGCGGTGAGCGGATCCAGGGCGAGCACCCGCTCCCACAGCAGATCACTCAGTTCACCGACGGTCGCCTCACTCATCCGCACAGGTTACGCCGCCCGATCCGGTCACAAGGCTCTTACCCAGGCGATCCGATGCCGGTGTAGAACTTGCCCGGGGTGGCGCCGAAGGCGCGGCGGAAGATCTCGATGAACGCGCTCGGGTTGGACCAGCCGCAGGCCAGCGCGGTCGTCGTCACCGGCGTCCTGTCCGCAAGCAGCAGCAGGGCGTGCTGCAGCCGGAACTGGGTGCGCCACTGCGGGAAGCTCATCCCCGCCTCCTGCCGGAAGAGCCGGCTCAGCGTCCGTTCCGAGGCGCCCACCGCCCTCCCGAACTCCGCCAGCGTCCGTTCGTCCGCCGGGTCCGCCCGCAGGAAGGCGGCGATGGCACGTAGCCGGCCGTCGGCGAGCGCCGGCAACCGGACGGGAAGCTGGCCGACCCGGCGGAGCTGGTCCAGCGCGACCCGCTCCATGTCCTCGCGCTGGCGTGCGGTGTAGGGCGGGCCGTCGTCTGAGGTGAGCGCGACGATGATCTCGCGCAGCAGCGGGCTTACCGCCAGCACAGCCGGGCTGGCGGGCAGCGGCGGATCAGCGCTCGCAGCCGGCGGGAAGGCCAGCGTCCGCATCTGGGTCGGGCCATGCGCGCGGTGCGCGTGCGGCACGCTCGCCGGGATCCACACCGCGCGCTGCGGCGGGACGACCCAGGTCCCGGCGGCGGCCGAGATGACCAGCACCCCGCTGCTCGGGTACACGAGCTGCTGCACGTCGTGGTAATGCCAGCCGATCGTGTCGCGGTGACCCAGTTCGGCGTAGGTGGGCCCGGTCAGCTCACGCCATTCGACGTCCTGGCGGGTTTCGGGCATAATTCGTCAGTTTACCGGTGGCCTGACGATGCGGCCTGGCGGCAGGCTGGACCGCATGACCACCGTGCAGGAGCGAAAGGGCACCGGTGCGCCGTCCGCCTGGCGGCGCATGCGGCTGTGGGGCCTCGCACACGCGATCGACGACCTGTACCAGGGACTGGTACCGTCCGTCGTCCCGTACTTCGTACTGGACAGGCACTACGGCTATGTCGCCGCGTCCGGGCTCACGCTGGCGGCAACGCTGGGCAGCTCCATCCCGCAGCCGCTCTTCGGAGTCATCGCCGACCGGCGAAACGCGGGGTGGATGGCCGGGGCCGGAGTCGGGCTCGCCGGGCTCGGGCTGAGCGTCGCGGGCCTGATGCCCGGCTACGGCGCGGTGTGGTGCGCGATCTTGCTGTCCGGGCTTGGCGTGGCCATGTTCCACCCGGCCGCTGGCAAGGCGGCACGCCAGGAAGCCGGGGACAGCGCGGCCGCGATGAGCCTGTTCGCGGCGGGCGGTAGCGCCGGTTTCTTCCTGGCACCGGCGCTCGCCACCCCAGCGCTGATCGCGCTGGGCGTGCCCGCCACCGGGTTGTTCCTGCCGCCCGCCGCGCTGATCTGCTTCGTGCTGCTGCGCAGGCACCGCCGCGAGGCCGCCCGTACCGCCGCGGCCCAGCGGGCGGGCCGCGACAGGTGGGGCCCGTTCGCGGCGCTGACCGGGATCGAGGTGCTGCGGTCCGCGGCGTTCTTCGGGCTGAACACGTTCATCGAGTTGTACTGGATCCGCCAGCTGCACGCCTCCCGGGGCCTGGCGGGGGTCGCGCTGGCCTGTTTCCTGGGCGGCGGGGTCGCCGGGACGCTGCTCGGCGGCCGGATCGCGGACCGGGCCGGCGCGGTCCGCACCGTGCAGCTCGGCACGGCGATGATCCTGCCGGCCCTCGGCGGCCTGCTGCTGGCCCCCGGCGGGTTCGCGCCGCTGCCGTTCGCGCTGGCCACCGGCATCTCGGTGAACATACCGTTCGCGGTGCTCGTCAAGCTCGGCCAGGATTACCTGCCCACCCGGCCAGGGACGGCGGCCGGAGTCACCCTCGGGCTGGGCGTCAGCGTCGGCGGCCTGGCCGCGCCGCTGCTCGGCCTGATCGCCACCGCCTACGGCCCGCGCGGCGCGCTGCTAGCCCTGCTCGTCGTCCCCCCGCTCGCCATGCCGTGCGGAGCGCTGCTACGCGACCCTGGCTAGCGAAAGACGCGCTGTCCGGAGCGCTAGCTCACGACTACACGGCCTGCGCTGTCGATCCCGAAGACAGTCAGGCAGCCGCCGGCGTTCTTCTCGACCACCCAGTAATCGCCGGTATAAGCGGCTGACGTGGAGTGGAGAAGCGCACGGACGGTTTCACACGGCGCGGTCCGGGATGACTTGGGGGCACGCGTAACGGCACTGGCTTATGTCTATGGGATGAGCGCGCCCGGTGAGATCTTAGCTTTTAACCTCGAGCTTGGAAGCGCTGTCATCTTCCAGTTGTGCAGCACTACCGGGTGACATGTCAGCCAGGAAGGGTGACAAGTGGCGGGCGGGTCACATCGGCCGGCGGCCGACGCAGGCGTTTTACGCCGGAAGGTGTAGTCATCACGCGCTTGTTCACGCACCGGAACCGATGTCTGCCGGGCCCCGGCCCGGGCCGGGGATGGGACGCGGAATCCTGACGGGTCAGGAACCTGGGGCGTCGCCATGTCCGGCAGATGCCCGCAGTGTATCTGTCAGCAATGCGACCAGCGCCTCAAGTTGCATGTCGGCGTGCGAGGAGGCCTCCTGGTCCGCTCCGTCCAGCGCCCGGGCGGCGAGCCCCGCCTTGCTGTCGATCAGCCCGGCGATCCGGGTGTCGATGGTCTGCGCGGCGATGACGCGCCATGCGGTGACCGGTTCGGCCTGCCCGATGCGGTGGCTGCGATCGATGGCCTGGGTCTGCTCTGCGTCGGTCCAAGACAGCTCGGCCAGCACGATGTTGGAGGCGACCTGCAGATTCAGGCCCACGCCAGCCGCGGTTAGCGAGCACACAGCGACCGTGACGCCCCGGTCGTTCACGAAGGCGTCGACGTTGGCCTGCCGCGCCGAGGGCGTCTGGCCGCCACGGATCGAGGAGAAGCGCACCCCCTGCCGGGCGAAGGTCTCTTCGGCGGCGTCCATCACGTCGACGTGCTTGGCGAAGAAGACGACCTTACCGACGCTGCGGGCCAGCTGCGTCGCATAATCCGCGGCCAGTTCGGCCTTCGCCTGGCCGATGCGTCGCATGATGGTGAACACGTTCTCGCCGGACTGCGCGGTCGTCGCGTCCTTCAGCTCCGACCGGGCCACCCGCCGGACGAGGTCGTGGTCGATGCCCTCGATGCCGGCGTCGCAGGATCGGTTCGCGAGCGCGTTCTTGTACCGCGCCGCCATCCGGGCGGCGAGCTCCCGTTCTGCCGCCCGGATCGACCGGCCGGCCCGTCCGTCCAGCTCGACGGGGAGGTCGGCGATGCGCCGGGCGGGGATGTCGGCGGCCACATCAAGCTTGCGGCGGCGCACGATGCCGAGGTCTATCACGCACTGACGCGCTGCGGCGTGGAAGCCCCGGTCGGCGGGCGTCAGGCCGGTATCCTCAAGCGCGTCCATCAGCTCGGCCAGGGGCTTGCTGTCGTCGATCCAGCCGAGGAACTGCCAGATCGCCCGGAAGTCCTCGATGTCGTTGATCAGGGGAGTGCCGGTCAGCGCCATCAGCAGGGGCCGGTCCGTACGGGACCGCATGCGGTCGGAGAGCGCGAGAACATGCTGCGAACGCTGCGAGGTCTTGTTCTTGATGAAGTGGGCCTCGTCCACAACCATGCCGCGGAAGCCGAAGTCGCTGAGCCAGCCCACGTGGCGGTCGAGCACCTCGTAGTTCAGCACGACAATATCGGCGAAGCCGTCGACAGCCTCACCGTCGCCCTGCACCACGGTGACGGGGCGGCGCGGAGTCCAGCGGGCCGCCTCACGGGCCCAGCTGGTCTTGACGACGTTCGGCACGACGACGAGCAGCGGATAGGCGTTCGCTGCTTCCGCGGCGAGCAGCGCCTGGGCCGTCTTGCCCAGACCTGGCTCATCGGCGAGAAGGAACGTCCGGTGACCGGCAGCGGCCGCGGCGACCAGCTGGCCCTGGTGCGGCATCAGCTCCAGGCCCGCCGGAGTGAACCGCGCCGTCGGTGCTGGGAGCGCCATGCACGCCGGGGTTCCGCCGCCGGCCCGCTCGAAGGAACTCAGAAGCGGGCCAAGCAGCTCCCAGTCGGCCAGGCGGCGCGGACGGGAGGCGGGCTGCTGAACGGCAGAGAAGTCCGGGGCGAGAAAGGGGTTCGCCAGCTGCCGGGAGATCACCGACTGCGGCACGACCCGCCGCTCCGAGCCAGCGGAAGCTGTAGCGGTCTCGGCCGGCGCGATCTCTTCGGGCGCCGGCTCGATGCCGAGGTCTCGCAGCATCTCCCGTTTGAGTGACCTGGCCGCGTCGGAGACGCCGGAGCCCTCGGCGAGCAGCGCCAGTAGCCCAGCATCCTGGACGGCGGTCGTCGCGAGGACGGCCGCGATGGCGTCCAGGCGCTTGAGCTGCCCGGCCCGGCCACTGTCGGTTCCCGCCGCAGCCCGGACGCGGGCGCGCTCGTCCCGCAGCAGCAGGGCGATGGCCTGGAACTTCGTACGCACGGCCGGCGTCACGCGGCCGCGCCGGGCAGCCGCCTCCACCTCACCGGCACTCCGGGCGAGCACCGAGACGACGTCGCCGCGATGGTGGACGCGCCGCTGCTTCCGCGGGGCGGTACGGCGAGCGCCCGTCTGGCGCTGGCCTGGTCGAGCCAAATGACTTCTCCTCTGGAATGCCGGGCCACGGTTGGCCAGGCAGCATGCCGCACAGTCCCGCAGCCGGGACGAGGAACATCCCGGGCACAGAGCCCGGTGCTTCGAGCCTGGTGCTTCGAACGCCGAGCCGGCCTGCGGATCTCCAAGAATCGACGCGGCCGGCCCCAGCAAGCGTCTCACGCGGACCCGGAGCCGCCTGCGGGCGGCCGGTGACCACGGCACGGAAAGATACCGTCGGACGACCGGCTCGGTTCTTGGGTACCTCTGATCTTAACGCTTGCGAGGGTGCATAATTCCCGGCCGCACTGTGGGTGAGCGTCCTCGATTGCCGCGTTGGACTGGCGCGCCCTCGGGGGAGAGCCTGTTCCCTGAGTGGGCGGGCGCGCCGACGGTGACGGGTCGGTGACGCGGATGTTTTGGTGGGGGATTGTGTAGGGTGGTTGCGGGTTCGTGTTTACGGGGCGGGTCTCAACTGAGGACTGGCAGGACCCGGTGACGTCTGCGGGCGCGCCAGTTCCCCTGTTCAGGGTGCTACCTGTCCCAGAGGGCCTCGATCGGGGAAAGGCGCGCTGCGCGGATCGCGGGCAGCAGCCCGGCTAGCGCGCCGATCAGCAGGGCCGCGGCCAGGCCGCCGGCCCAGGCTTCGGGCGGTATGACGGTCGTCCAGCCCTTGGCGTGCGCGTAGGCGGCGGTGGCGATGGCACCCATGGTGACCCCGGCAACTCCGCCGGCCAGGGCGAGCAGGGTGGCCTCGGCAAGGAACTGGGCGCGGATCTGGCCCCTGGTGGCGCCCAGCGCCCGGCGCAGCCCGATCTCGGCGCGGCGTTCCAGCACGGAGATAACCATGATGTTGGCCACCCCGACGGCGCCAACCAGCAGCGCGACCGCGCCCAGGCCCAGGAACAGGGTGTCGAACGCGCCGGCCGCATCGGCTTGCGCGGTCAGCGCCGCCGACGGCTGGGACACGCTCACCTCGCTGGGGTTCTCCGGGCTGGCCTGTGAGCCGAGCAGGTTATCGACGCTGGTGACTTGACTGCCGGCGGCGCGCAGGTAGATCTCGGAAGGATGCCCGTCGAAATGCAGATACTGCCCCGCGGCCGGGAAGCCCACGAGGATGGCCGAGTCGATCTCAGGGGCCAGCGCCGCTGGCCTGAGGATGCCGGTCACGTAAAACCACATACCGTTAATCCATATCCGTTCGTCTGGCCAGATCCGATCGATCCCGAGCCTTCGCGCAGCCGCCGCCCCCAGCACCACGACCGGCTCGCGGGCGGTCGCGGCGTTTAGGTAGCGGCCCTGGGTCAGCGAGGTGCCTACCACGACGGGCAGGTCCAAGGTGGCGGCATCCACGCTGAGCGCATTGGTGTTGATCGACGGGATGTATGGGCTGCGGTAGGCGCTGACACCGCTGACGGTGCCGATCTCCTGCACAGCGGTGACGCCGGGCAGCCGGGCGATCATCCCGGGCGCGGTGGCGGGCAGCTCAGCGGTAGCGCCGGTGAGGGTCTGACCGTTGGTGACGGTCAGCAGGTTGGTGCCCAGGGCGCTGATCTCGGCCAGCAGCCGGGCTTGGGAGGATCGGGCCAGGCCGAGCACGGCAACGATCGCGGCTACCCCGATCGCGATGCCCAGCGCCGACAAGGCCGCGCGCAGCTTGCGGGTACGCAGCCCCACGCTGGCCAGCCCGGCCAGGTCGCCGGGCCGCAGACGGGGCGCGCGGGGGGCAGGTGCGGTGTTCATGTCAGGTCCTCCTCCAGTGCCGCGGTGTCGGCGATAATGTGCCCGTCGAGCACCTCGACGCGGCGCCGCATCCGGGCGGCGATCGCCTGGTCGTGGGTGATCAAGACGATGGTGGTGCCCTGCTCGTTGAGTTCCTCGAGCAGTTCCAGCACCGCGGTGCCGGTGGTTGAGTCCAGGTTCCCTGTCGGCTCGTCGGCGAGCACCACCTGCGGGCCGCCGGCGATCGCCCGAGCGATGGCGACCCGCTGCCGTTGCCCGCCCGACAGCTGGGATGGGCGGGCACCCGGCCGGCCGGCCAGCCCGACCCGCTCCAGCGCGGCCATCGCGAGCCGGCGCCGCTCGGCGCGCCGGATGCCGGCGTACAGCAGTCCGTCCGCCACGTTGTCGATCACCGCCTGATGCTCGGCGAGGAAGAACTGCTGGAACACGAACCCGATCCTGGCCGCCCGGAGCCCGGCCAGCTCCCGGTCCCCCATCCGGGCCGCGTCGATTCCGGTGATACGCACCGTGCCGCTGGTCGGCTGGTCCAGAGTGCCCATCAGGTGCAGCAGCGTGGACTTCCCCGACCCGGACGGCCCGGTCACCCCGACAAGCTCCCCCGCGGTCACCGTCAGGCTGACCTCGTCGAGCGCCCGCACCGGCGGCGACGCCGGGTACACCTTGGTTACCCGGTCAAGCTCCAGTACGCGGCTCATGAGGCCGGCACCACGACGCGCTGGCCTGGCGTCAGCGCCCCGCTCACCTGCACCAGCCCGGCGGCGTCGTCGAACAGGCCGGGCGTCACCGGCACGAGGCGCCGGGTGTTCCCCGCGCCGATGATCTCCACCGCATAGCCCCCAGAGGACTGGGCAAGCAGCGCGCCGACCGGTACCGCCAGGACGTTCCTGACGGTGCCGGTGGTGATGTTCACCGTCACCGGCGCCTGGTCCAGGCTCCCGGCCGCCTCCGGATCGGTCAGGTTCACGGTCACCGGGATCGTCGTGGTGCTGCCCGAGCCCCCCGTCCCGCTTGAGGTAGTGGCGACCGTACCGACCGACGAGACCAGCCCCGGCGTGGTCTTACCGTCCGGCATCTCGATGCTCACCGTGTCGCCGGCCTTGACCTCCGACTGCTGCGCGGCATCCAGGCTGATTGTCACCACGTGCTCGTCCGAAGTCGCCTTCAGCACCGGACTGGCGGCTGGCCCGCCGAGGCTGCCCATGACCTGGCTGATGCGCAACGCGGTCGGCTCGAACGCCACCTGCCCGAGCGACAGGCTCCCCGACGGAGCGGAGACTCCGAGGCCGGCCTCCAGGTTCTCCACGCCGGAGCTGGTCGCCCAGGAAAAATAATCCCAGCCCAGCGCCGCAATGTCCGCGCCATTGGCATCCCCGAGCCGGACGAGGTCGTGGTTGAGCTGGGACACGTCCGCGCCAGTAGTGCCCTCCGACATGTCCCGCCAGTCCGGTACGGCACCGTACAGCAGCACCACCGGGCTACCGTTACCGGTTTTGTACAGCACCTGGCCCTGGCGTATCACCTGCCCGGCCGACGGCAGCCAAGTCAGCGTCCCGGGCCCCTCCCCGGTCACCGTGTACGACCCCGCGTATCCAAGCGTCGCGTTTACCGGCGTATTCGCCGACAGATCCTCTCGCCGCACGGCCTGCGTCGCCGGCGGCGGCGCGCCCGCCGAAGCCGACGCCGGCGACCCATGCGGTCCGAACGCCCCCGCGTACCACGCGCCCGCCGCTCCCGCTCCCGCGAGAACCAGGACCGCTGCCGTCACCACCGCCCGGCGGCGGTGACTGGCCTGCCGGGCGGTCGTCGCGGGCAGCTCTTGCCGGCTGGCCTCCTGGCCAACCGAGACCACCTCGCTCACGACCCGGCTCCAGGGGAGGCTCCCTTTACCGGAGCGTCCGGCGGAAGCAACGAATTGCATGCCCGGTATGCCGTCTGGTACTGCGGCAACCGGGTCATGCTGGGGTCGACGCGCAGGCCGGTACTGTCGGGGTCGGGGAAGTCCGGCACGCCGTGCGAGCGCATGCACCGGGCGAACTGGAGCACCTTGTTGAGTGCCTGCGGATTGCTCGCTGGTGTGGCGCCGGCGTCCGGGGCCAGGTGGCGGCAGGCGTTCAGTGCCGACTGGTACACGGTGGTGCTCACGCCCAGGCGGTCCGCACTGAGGCCTGACATGTCGCCGTTCGCCGGGGGGTCGGGAAAGTTCGGCACGCCGTGCGAGCGCATGCACTGCGCGACAGCGAGTTCCTCCTGGTGAAGCGCTGACGCTCCGGTGGGGGAAGAACTGCCGGCACCAGTGGAGGTGCCGCCTGCGCAGGCCGCGGTCAGCAGGGTCGTGATCATCAGGGCGGCCACGGCGGCTGCCCGCCGACGGCCGCCGGTATCGTTGCTCATCGTCACCATCCTCGAAAGCCGGAACTGGCTCGTTTCCCGGTAGTTGTACGTGGCGGGTGGTAACAGCGGCGTGACCGGAAATGTCACCTGGCTGTCACCCGTCGCCTGCGATCCTGGGAGCCGGAGGGTGCGCGCCGCGATGAGAGTTCTGGTAACCGAAGACGACGAGATCCTGGCCAGGACGGTGGCCGACGGGCTACGCCAGGAGGGGATGGCCGTCGATGTGGCCCTCGACGGCGACGACGCCCTCGGGCATCTCGACGTCAACTGCTACGACGTGCTCGTGCTGGACCGGGACATTCCCGGCGTGCACGGCGACGATGTGTGCCGGACCCTGGCCGATCGCAGAGCGCGGACCCGGGTGCTGATGCTCACCGCGGCTGGGTCGGTCGCCGACCGGGTTGAGGGTCTCGGCCTCGGCGCCGACGACTACCTCCCCAAGCCCTTCGATTTCGCCGAGCTGGTAGCCCGGGTCCGTGCGCTGGCGCGGCGCGCGGCCGCGCCGCTGCCCGCCCGGCTCGAGTACGGCGACCTGAGCGTGGACCCGGGCCGCCGGGTCGCGGTACGCGCTGGGCGCCGGCTGGCGCTGACCCGCAAGGAACTGGCGGTGCTGGAGTGCCTGCTGGCCGCGCAGGGACGGCCGGTCTCGGCCGAGGAATTGCTCGAGCGGGTCTGGGACGAGGCGGCCGACCCGTTCACGAGCACGGTGAAGACGACCATCCGCCGATTGCGGGGCAAGCTCGGCGACCCGCCGGTAATCGAGACTGTCCGCGAAAGCGGTTACCGAATCGGAGGACCGTGATGCGCATCCCCCGTCCGCGCCTGCCCCGCCGTACCGCCCGGCTGCGCCTCGCGATCTTGTGCGGCGCGGTGTTCGTGACGGGCGGCGTGTCGGTGCTCGGCATGACCTACCTGCTCCTCTCGCAGACGACGAACCCGGCCCGCCCGCCCCGGAACGTGACCTCCATCACCACGGACCATCAGGACAAGGCCCTCGGGGCCATGAAGCAGCAAGGAGGCATGCAGATGCCTGCCTCCGACCAACTGCTGATCTGGTCGGGCACCGCCCTGGCGATCGCGATCGTCGGCGCGGTCGTTCCCGGCTGGTTCATCGCGGGGAGAGTGCTGCGCCCGCTGAGTACGATCACCACCGCCGCCCGCCGGATCTCCGCCACCAGCCTGCACGAGCGCCTGGCCCTGCCAGGCCCCGACGACGAGCTGAAGGAACTCGGCGACACCCTCGATGCCCTGTTCGCCCGGCTGGAGGCGTCGTTCGACGCGCAGCGGCGTTTCGTCGCCAACGCCTCCCACGAGCTGCGCACGCCTATCACCAGGGAACGCGCCTTGCTCCAGGTCACCCGGGCCAACCCGGCCCGTACACTCGACACCTGGCAGGCCGTCAGTGCGGAACTGCTCGCGTCCAACGCCGAGCAGGAACGCCTGATCGACGCGCTGCTCACCCTGGCCGGCAGCGAAGGCGACCCCGGCCACCGCGAGCCCGTCGACCTTGCGCCCCTGGCCAGCGCGTGCCTGGCCAGGGCCACCCCGGAGACCGGCCGCCTCGGCCTCGAGGTCCGGGCTGACGTCCGGCCCGCCGCCCTGGACGGCGATCCGGTCCTCATCAGGCGGCTGGTGTCGAACCTGATCGAGAACGCCGTGCGGCACAACGTCCCTGGAGGGCACATCGAGGTCGCCACCGGAACCACCCACGGGCGCGCCCTCGTCTCGGTGACCAGCTCCGGGCAGGTCGTCCCGCCTGCCGAGGTTGACCGGCTGTTCCAGCCCTTCCAGCGGCTCGGCACCCGCCGTGCCCGCGGCGACGGCCACGGCCTCGGCCTGTCCATCGTGCGCGCCATCTCGACCGCCCACGCCGCCACCATCACCGCGCGGCCCGAGCCCGGCGGCGGTCTGGCCGTCACTATCTCCTTTCCTCCGCCGCTGTCCTCGCTGACCGATCGACCGCGTGCCGGGCAAGAATCCGCCCCTTCCTGGTGTCACTAGAGGGGTTTGTTGTCAGTGGCTGCGGCCTCTGTCCCGCACTACTGTTCCCATCGAATGAGCGCAATCGGGTCGGATTGATAGCAGCAGGTCGTGCCGGTGCGGATGCTGCCTCGAAGGTGCGGACGGCCCCTCGTTGGCTAGGTCATGTCCGCGCGGTGTCACCACCGTACGTTCGTTATAAAGATCTTCGCCGCCTGTCGGCTGGAGAACCCCCGCGGGCCAGCCGTTCGGCCGGATGCGGCCGCGTCCCGGACGGTGCTAGCACGAGGCCGTCCGCCCGCACCGTCGGGTCGGGAACGGGCTCTCCGTGCTGCGTGGCTTGCGTCAGACGGGAGCGCCACCGAGTGAGGCCGGCGAACGCCTTGTCGCCCTGGCCAGCGCTGGGATCGCGGCGGACCTGCACCTGAGCTGCGCGACCGCTCCGGTCATCACCTGAAACTTGGCCCAGGTAGACCTGCTGCCGGCACCAGGCTCGACTTCACGCCCTCCTGTAACCCCCGCAATTGAAGATCGTTAGCCGAGCGTAGTTAGCTTCTCGCTGAGTATTACGCGTTGGCCATATATTTCCTGTTGACGCCAGAAGCGCCTGCGCGGATGACCCATCTCGCCCACGCGGTGCGGGAGCTTTGTCTTCACCTGCCAGATGCCGTGGGGTGGTCAAGCTGGACCGCAGGCAGAGCGAGGCGAGGTCCGAGGAATTCATCAAAGCGCGGGAAGCCGCTCGCCTGCCGGATGCTGCCGACGGCTTCCGGGTGTGTGGTCAGGTTGTCACCTGACCGTGAGTGCACCTACTGCGCCAGAAATGGCGATGTACTGCACTACTCTAATCGAGATGACGAGCAACAGCGGCGTGAGCGCCCGCACTCCAGCCTCTCCCGAACGGCGCGATTTCATCCGCGAGATCGTCGCCGCCGATGTACGCGAGGGCAGAGTCTCGGAGGTCGTGACGCGCTTCCCGCCCGAGCCGAACGGATACCTCCACCTCGGCCACTCCAAGGCGATCGCGCTCAACTTCGGGATCGCCCGGGAGCTCGGCGGCCGCTGCCACTTGCGCTTCGACGACACCAACCCGATCCAGGAAGAGCAGGAGTACATCGACTCGATTCAAGAAGATATCCGCTGGCTCGGCTTCGACTGGGGTGAGCATCTCTACTTCGCCTCCGACTACTTCCACCAGCTCTACGACTGGGCCGTACACCTGATCAAGGCCGGCAAGGCCTACGTCGACGACCTCTCCGCCGACAAGATCCGGGAGCACCGCGGCACC
>Ga0213881_10000476_pt1 | contig 25948 bp, 25 predicted proteins | sample BarmaccoBMER_R08_FD_160104 | JGI IMG/M metagenome (GOLD analysis project Ga0213881, IMG submission 160104) | Barbacenia macrantha exposed rock microbial communities from rupestrian grasslands, the National Park of Serra do Cipo, Brazil - ER_R08 ... | reverse complement strand
CTTCGATATCCCAGGTGACTGTGAGCTGTGCGGTTAATGTGACGAAAGTTTCGGCTCTGGGCGGTCGGCCGGGCCAAGTCTGCGCGCGCCGACTTCCAGAGAGCCCGCGAATTAGCCAACGGGGTCCCATAGTGCACAAAGTCACCACAGAACCCCGATTTACCGCGGTAATCTGAGCGACCCGCCGCTGCGTGAGCAGGCCGATCGCGACGCGCTGTGGCACGGCCTGGCGCGCCTCTTCAGCTGTAGTACTGGACAAGGCAGAACTCATTCCCTTCCGGATCGCGCATGATCATGACGACGCCCTCGTCGTAGTCGTGCCGCTCGCCGGACCAGCGGCCACCAAGACGCTCGACTTGCTCGCGGGCCGTGCCGATGTCATCGGCCTGGATGTCAAGATGGATCCGGACCTTCGCGGTCTTCGGCTCCGGCACGTGCTGGAAGGTCAGCCGCGGCCGGTCATCAAGGCGTGAGCCGACGGTGGCCCATCCGGCGTCGTCGTCGTGCTCGCCGGTCACCGCCATGTCCAGCAGCGCGCTCCAGAACGATGCCAGCCGCGCTGGATCCGCGCAGTCGATCGTGATTCCCATCAAGTGATTTGCCATACAGGCACCCTGACACCCCGTATCAGCGCCGCGGAACCGCCCTGGCAGGTCCGCATGCCCAGACCCGGCCAGGCGCTCTGCTCTCCGTTCAAGGCGGCCCGATCGCGATCCGGTGGCAACTTCCGGGCCGCGATCCACGTCCTTGGCTGACAGAAGGCACGGAGGAGGTGGTGGCGTGAGACCCGACCCGGACACCGGGCGCAGCGTGACCGGCCACGGCGCGGCGGCGGTGGAGCAGCTGCTGGCAGCGCGCGGCCGGCACCTGATGCAAGCGGCCATCGCGCTGGCTGGCAGCCGGCCAGATGGCGAGGATCTGCTGCAGGCCGCGCTGGAACGACTGCTGCTGAACTACCGCCGGGTCGGCTCCGACGCCGAAGGGTACCTGCGGCGCACGCTCTACAACCTGGCTGCCGATGGCTGGCGGCGGCGGCGTGTGGCCCGGCGCTGGCGGCCGGTGGTTGCCGCGCCCGGGCGATTGGCTGACGGCACGGATGTCGTTGACATCCGGGACGCGCTCGTGCGGCTGCTGGCGCAACTGCCGCCGCGGCAACGCGCGGTGGTCGTGCTGCGGTACTGGGAGCAGCTGACTGAGGCCGAGACGGCCGCGATCCTTGGCTGCTCGCCAGGATCGGTCAAGTCGGCGGCCTCGCGCGGCATGAGCAGGCTGCGCGAGCTTGCCGGCGACCGGCCGCTCAAGCTGCCTATCCCGCCCACCTCGGTCTTATCCGTCGGTTCACTATCGGAGGCTCAGCATGAATACCGACCTTGAAGACCTGCTCCGGCAGGGTATCGACCGCTTGCCGGCCGAGGTGCCCGCCGGTCTCACGCACCGGGCGGTCAGCCAGGCCCGGCGGCACCGGCTGATTACCGGCGCCGGGGTCGCCGCCGCCGGGGCGACCGTCACCGCCGCGGCGATCGTGGCCGGAGTGCTCGGCATCACGCCGACCGCGAGCAGGCCGGCTGGCACGGGAGTCGCGCAGTCAGCGCGGCCCGCACCGACCCAGCACCCGCGTCCGCTGCCATCCTGGCCGCCCGGCCCGGTCACGCACGCCACGCTGGTCAGCCGCGTCGAGCAGGCCGTGCTGACCTCGACGAACTTCATCGCCTACACCCGGCGCTACGACTACGCGGACCAGTCGAGGCTGATCATGTCCGCCTGGGACTACCAGAACATGCACCTGTGGATCCAGGCCAATCCACACAACGCGCAGCTCATTACCTATTACCCGAACCGCCATACGGTCAAGACGGTCGACTACGAGCGGCGGACATGGTGGATTACCGCCTGGCCATTTAACGGGCTGGTCCGCACCGGCAAGAATCAGTGTGCCGGCCCCGCCGATGACTCGCCGCAAGTCGGTGACCCGCGCTGGGCGGCATGGCTGGTGTCCTCGCTGCGCTGCGGCGCCTATACGGTAACCTCCCGCTCCGGCGCCAACGGCACGCCGATCCTGCACATCGTCAACACGCCCAAGGACATCGAGTACCAGTACGGCGTCCGGCTCCACATCCTCGTGGACGCCACCACCTACCTGCCGATCGCCAACTGGCAGCCCGGCAGCGACGGCTACTACGACGTGATCACGTGGCTGCCGCCGACCAAGGCGCTGCTGGCCCAGCTCGCGCTGCCCGTGCCGCCCGGATTCTCGAGAGGCTGACGACCCTCCTCCACGACATCTTCAACGGAGCGTTCGCCGAGGGCACCGACGCTGATTACTGCTTGTGGCAGGTATAGCTGGGGATGGCTGTGTTGGAGGGGCCGCCGCGAGGCTTGGCCCCCACAAAGCGCGGCCGCCAGCCGGGAGTATGAGCCAGATTGCCGTAAAGCCCCTTATTTCGAAGTGTTTCCCGGGTGGGGATGGTTGGCGCAACGTACCCCTCGGGGAAACACTTCAAAATAAGGTGAGTTTCGGGCGTGTCGCGTGCGAGGATTCTGGTATGGGCGCGAATGCTGAGCTGGTGGGGCTGATGGGGCCGCAGCTGGAGGAGCTGCTGCCGTTGCTGGATGAGAAGGCGCGGCGGCTGGTGCTGGGGGCGGTGGCGCGGGCGGCCGGGGACGGCGGGATCGGCGCGGTGGCCAAGGCGACCGGGGCGTCATGGCAGACGGTCGCGGACGGGGCGGCGGAGCTGGCCTCGGGGGATGTCGCGCCGGCGGGGCGGGTCCGCCGTCCGGGCGGGGGCCGCAAGCGGCTGGCCGAGACCGACCCGGGGCTGGCCGGGGCGCTGGAGGCGCTGATCAAGGACGCGATGCGGGGGGATCCGGCCTCGCCGCTGGTGTGGACCACGCGCAGCGCGGAGCACCTGGCGGGGCAGCTGACCGCGCAGGGGCACCGGTGCAGCGATTCGACGGTGCTGCGGATGCTGGCGCGTGCCGGGTTCACCCAGCAGTCCAATTCCCGGGCGCAGGAGGGGCGGCGGCACCCGGAGCGGGACGAGCAGTTCCGGTACATCGCCGCGCAGGTCAAACAGCACCAGGACGCGGGGCAGCCGGTGATCAGCGTGGATGCCAAGAAGAAGGAGCAGATCGGGAACTACGCCCAGGACGGGGCCGAGTGGGGCCCGGCGGGCGAGCCCGTGGCGGTGCGCTGTCATGACTTCCCGGACAAAGACCAGAAGCACGCGATCCCGTACGGCATCTGGGACCAGGCCGCGAACGCCGGGTTCGTGAACGTCGGTACGGACGGGAACACCGCGGCGCTGGCGGTGGAGTCCATCCGCCGCTGGTGGCAGCTGACCGGGAAGGCCGCTTATCCTCGCGCTACCCGGCTGCTGGTCACCTGCGATTCCGGCGGCTCCAACGGGTACGCGAACGGGCACTGGAAGGCCGGGCTGGCGCAGCTGGCGCAGGAGACCGGGCTGGAGATCACCGTGTGCCACTTCCCGCCCGGCACCTCCAAGTGGAACACGATCGAGCACCGGCTGTTCTGCCAGATCACCCTGGCCTGGCGGGGCCGCCCGCTGACCAGCTACGACGTCATCATCAACACCATCGGCGCGGTCAGGACGAAAACCGGGCTGACCGCCACCGCCGTCCTGGACCACAACCAGTACCCCACCGGGATCAAGCTCAGCGACCAGCAGGTCAAAGACATCGAGGACCGCTGCTTAACACGCCATGAGGTCCGCGGCCAGTGGAACTACACCCTGCTGCCCGTCCCCCGCCCCGCCCCGCCACCACAACCCGCACCCGGACCGGCCGCCCCGCCCGGCCCGGACCTGCACGCCCTGGCCGATCCCGCGATCACCGGACTGCCCCGCGCCGACCTGGCCGACCTGGCCGCCAGCCTGGAAATCCCCCTGGCCGCCGCCCGTGAGCAGCGCCTCTACACCAGCCGCGGCCGGCCCCGCCGGATCGGCAACCACCGCGTCCCCCGGACCCGGCTCACCCCCCAGGCCCGCGTGCTGGCCGCCATCTGCCGCTACCGCCTCGGCATGACCGGCCGCGCGATCGCCGCCCTGTTCCGCATCGACTCCTCGGTCATCAGCACCGCCACCCGCGAGATCGCCGCCATCCTCGGCACCGCCGCAGGCCCCCTCACCCCCGGCCCCGTCCACCTCCGCACCCTCAACGACCTGCACAAACACGCTGCCCGCCACCACATCACCCTCACCGGACCCGCGCAAGCAGCCGACACCCCGCCAGACTGACACAATAATGACCACCGCCACGCCGCAAACACACCTTATTTTGAAGTGTTCCCTGGGTGGGGATGGTTGGCGCAACGTACCCCCTAATGGGCGGGCTCGCGGGCAGCGAGGGTACCGGCCGGCGGGCGGGCTGGGGGATGATGGGGTGAGGAGATGAGGATGCGGGTACTGATGATCGCGCCGCCGGGCGCGGGCAAGGGGACTCAGAGCGCGCTGATCGCCGCGCACTTCGGCATCCCTCACATCGCGACGGGCGAACTGCTGCGCGATCACGTGGCACGGCGGACCGATCTGGGCCTGGCCGTTCAGGAGTACCTCGACCGCGGTGAACTCGTCCCTGACCAGGTCGTCCTGGACATGGTGCGGGAGGCGCTGGTCGCCGCGAAGGCGGCAGGCGGAGGGTACGTCCTGGATGGGATCCCGCGGAACATGCGGCAGGCCCGCGCGGCGTACCTGGTCGGCCGGGAACTCGGCATGACCGCGGATGTGGCGCTGCACCTGGACGCCGATGATGCCGAAGTCACCCGCCGGCTCCTGGCGCGAGCCGCGCTCGAGCATCGCTCCGACGACACCGCAGAGGTCATCGCCCAGCGGCTGGCCCTCTACCACGAAGTGACATCGCCCATCATCTGCTGGTACCGCGACCGCGGCATCCTGGTTTCGGTCGATGCGATGCGCCCGGCGCAGCAGGTGGGCCGCGAAATCCTCACCGCCCTGGAAGCGATGCGTCCGCTCCTGGACCAGGGGCCCGGGCAGGCACGGCACCCCGGTGACCTGGCCACTCTGGGGGAGGCCTTCGGCGCCTCCGGGTGAGCTGACGGTTCGCGGCGGGCGCGCTTACGTTCCGCCGGCCATCCGCCCGTGCATGTCACTCTCTGCCAACGATCTTGGTAACCGATTAGTCCCGGACCCCAAGGACGTCGTAATGTCATACCCAACGGGAGGATGTCTGACATGTCTAAACTACGTGGGGTTACTGCTGTGCCCGCACACCGCAGAGCCAAGTGGCTGGTGCTGGTGTTCTGGCTGATCCTGGCGGCGGTGCTGGGATCACTGTCCGGGAAGCTGACGGGGGCCGAGAAGAACGACGCCTCATCCTGGCTGCCTCCGGCGGCCGAATCGACACAGGTGCTGAACCTCCGTTCGCACTTCGTCTCGCCGAACGTCTACCCGGCTGTCGTGGTCCTGTACCGCCAGTCCGGCCTGACCAGCGGCGACAAACTCAAGGCCGCGTCCGACGCGAAGCTCTACCAGTCGGTACCTGGCGTCCAGGCCAACCAGGTACAGGGCCCCCTCTTCTCCAGCGACGGCAAGGCGGCCGAGACGATCGTCCCGGTTAACCTGGGCAGCAAGGGCTGGAACGGGGCCACCGACGCGGTCAGCAAGATCCGTGCCATCTCCGATCCCGGCGCGAACGGCATGAACATCTACATCGCCGGGCCGCTGGGCAACGCGGCGGACTCGGCGAACTCGTTCAAAGGCATCAGCGGCGCGCTGCTGTTCGGCGCGCTGATCGTGGTCATCGTGCTGCTCCTGATCACATACCGGAGTCCCATCTTGTGGGTCCTGCCGGTGATCTCGGCGGTCATCGCCCTGGCCACCTCCGAGGGCCTGATCTACCTGCTGGCCAAGCACGGCCTGACCGTGAACGCGCAGAGCGCGGGCATCCTGGACGTGCTGGTGTTCGGCGCGGGGACGGACTACGCGCTGCTGCTGACGGCCAGGTACCGCGAGGAACTGCGCCGCCACGAGGACCGGCACGAAGCGATGCGGGTCGCGATCCGCCGGGCCGGGCCGGCCGTAGTGGCCAGCGCCGGCACGGTGATCGTCAGCCTGCTCACCCTCAGCGTCGCGTCGCTGAACTCCACCAAGGGCCTGGGCCCGGTGCTCGCGATCGGCGTCGCCGTCGCCCTGCTGGCGATGATGACCCTGCTGCCGGCGCTGCTGGTGATCTTCGGCCGGTGGGTCTTCTGGCCCGCCAAGCCGAAGTTCGGCTCGGCCGAGCCCACCGCCCGCGGCTTCTGGTCCAGGGTCGGCCGGTCGATCGGCCGCAGGCCGCGCACCGTCTGGATCGTCACCGCCCTGCTCCTGGGCGTGATGGCGATCGGGCTCACCGGCCTGAAGGCCAGCGGCCTGACCACCGCCGAGTCGTTCCGCGGCACCACCCCGGGCTCGGTCACCGGCCAGTCCATCGTGGACCAGCACTTCGCGGCCGGCTCCGGCCAGCCGGTCCAGGTGTTCGCCAACGTCAGCGACGGTGCCCAGGTCGCCGCCGCGATGAAGGCTGTCCCCGGCCTCACGGATGTGAAGAGCCCGCAGATCCAGTACGGACACGCCTACATCGAGGCCACGCTGACCTCGGCGCCGGACAGTCAGACCGCGTACCAGACGATCGACAAGGTCCGCGACGCCGTGCACGCGGTGCCTGGCGCGAACGCGATCGTCGGCGGCAACACGGCGATCAACCTGGACGTCCAGCGGGCATCGGCACACGACAGGAACCTGATCATCCCGATCATCCTGGCCGTGGTGTTCGTCATCCTCGGACTGCTGCTGCGGGCCATCATCGCGCCGATCATGCTGATCGCGACCGTGGTACTGTCGTTCGCCGCCTCGCTCGGGGTGAGCGCGCTGTTCTTCGACCACGTGTTCAACTTCGGCAACTCCGATAGCGGGTTCCCGCTGTTCGTCTTCGTGTTCCTCGTCGCACTGGGCATCGACTACAACATCTTCCTGATGACCAGGGTGCGCGAGGAAACCCAGCGGCACGGCCCCAGGATCGGGGCGCTGACCGGCCTGTCCGCCACCGGCGGCGTGATCACCTCGGCCGGCGCGGTGCTGGCCGGCACGTTCGCGGTGCTCGGCACGCTGCCGGTCACGTTCCTCACCGAACTCGGCTTCGCCGTCGCGTTCGGCGTCCTGCTGGACACCCTGGTGGTCCGCTCGGTCCTGGTCACCGCGCTGAACCTGGACCTCGGCCGCCACGTCTGGTGGCCGAGCAGGCTAGCCCGCCAGCCCGAACCCGACATCGACCCGACCGGCGAACCGCTGGCCGTCTAAGCCGGCCAGCCGCCATCACCTCGGAGGCCCGATCCAGACGGACTTGATGTTGCAGAACTCGCGGATGCCATGGACGGAGAGCTCGCGGCCGTGGCCGGAGGCCTTGACGCCGCCGAACGGCAGCTCGGGGTAGGAAGTCACGTTGCCGTTGACGAAGACCATGCCCGCCGCGAGATCGCGGATGAACCGGGCCTGTTCGGCCTCGTCGCTGACCCAGACGTTAGCGCCGAGGCCGAACATGGTGCCGTTGGCAAGCTCGATCGCCGCGTCGGTGTCCGGGACGCGGTAGAGGGTAGCCACCGGGCCGAAGACTTCCTCGGTGTGCACGCGCATCTGTCCGGTGATACCGGCCAGCACGGTCGGCGGGTAGTAGAAGCCGGGTCCCTCCGGCGCGGCGCCACCGCACAGCGCCCGGGCGCCGTTGGCCACCGCGTCGGCGACCAGGTGCTCGATATCGTCGCGCTGCTGCTCGGAGGCGAGCGGGCCGACATCGGTCCCATCCAGCATCGGGTCGCCGAGGACCTTGCCCGACATCTGTGCCACGAACAGGTGCTCGAACTCCTCGTAGACCGCGTCGTGGACGATGAAGCGCTTGGCCGCGATGCAGGACTGGCCGTTGTTCAGGCAGCGCGCCACAGCGGCCACCTCGGCCGCCTTGGCCAGGTCGGCTGACGGCATGACCACGAACGGATCGCTGCCGCCGAGTTCGAGCACGATCTTCTTGATCTCGCTCCCGGCGATGGCGGCCACCGAGGATCCGGCGGCCCCGGACCCGGTGAGCGTGGCGGCCACCACCCGGGGGTCGCGCAGGATCGCCTCGATCCGGGCAGAGCCGACCAGGAGGGTCTGGAAGGTCCCGGCGGGGAACCCGGCCCTGGCGAAGAGGTCCTGCATGAACAGCGCCGTCTGCGGCACGTTCGAGGCATGCTTGAGCAGCCCGGTGTTGCCAGCCAGCAAGGCGGGAGCGGCAAACCGCATCGCCTGCCACAGCGGGAAGTTCCACGGCATGATGGCCAGCACCGGGCCCAGCGGCTGATAGCTGACGTAGGCGCGGCGCGCGCCGACGGCGTCGGCGTCCGCGGCTTCGTCGGCCAGGAACCGCTCAGCGTGCTCGGCGTAGTACCGGCAGGCGGTGGCGCACTTGGCCACTTCCTGTTTCGCGGCGGCCAGGGTCTTGCCCATCTCGGTGGTCAGCATGACCGCGACCTGGTCCTGCTCGGCGTCCAGGATCGCGGCCGCGTTCCGCATCCACTCCGAACGTTCGGCGAAGCTGGTCAGCCGGTACCCCGCGTGCGCCGCCGCCGCGGCGGCCAGGCAGCGCTCGACGTCCGCCTCGCTCATCTCGTCGTATGTCTTAACGGTCTCCCCGGTGGCGGGGTTGACGGTCGCGATCGCCACAGTGTTCTCCTTCCGCCGCCTGGCGGCGTGCAGAACTCCTGCCCGGATCGTGCGGGCCCACACCTGACGGGGGCGGATGGACCCTAACCGCTGCACCGCCGACCAGCCTTCATCGTGATCACCGCATTCCCCGCTTGGATACCCCGCCGGTTTAGCCAGTGCTCTCCCACACCCTGAGTACCTTAGGGTGTGACAGCCGGGTGGGGACTATGTACTCGCGGGCGGGTGCGCCATGGCTCGCCGCCCACAGGTTCAGTTTCCCCGCTAGCGGATACGCGAAGCCAGCCAGGTAATACGGCTTCCCGCACGCGATCTCGGCCAGGACGGGCACGCTGATCTGCATTCCGCCGATGCCACCGGGATCGATCCAGACCTGTCCCGGGCCAGTGCGCTGGACCAGCCCGACGCCAACCCCGGGGGACCCGGTGCCGAGCGCGATGAACGCGAGATCGCCGGCGGGGGTGCGCAGCGCCGGGCGGGCGGGTAGCGGGTACGCGTCCGTGCCGTCCAGCAGCACTTCGGCCACGCAGCGATGGCCAGGTCCAGCGATGCCCCGTACCGTCAGGTCCCAGCCCCTGTTTCCGGCCACGCCGCCCGCGAACATCGTGCTGAGTGATCCCGTGGTGGATCCGGGCATCGGCCAGTTGGCGATGTCCAGCGAGACAACCCACGCCTGGGACGGCATGACGACGGGCACCGCGGGCGCGGGAATGGACGGGCTGCCGGGCGCCCGGGGAGCCGCGGCATGGTGCCCATGCGACGACACGGCGGTCGCGGCAATGATCCCGGTCAGCGCGAGCACGCCGCCGGCGGCCAGGTACCGCGGCCAGCGCCTGCGGCCCTGGCCCGTGCCGGCGGTTCCGATGACGTCCGGCTCGGGGCTGTTCTGCGGGTCGAAAGGGAACATTCCGCATCACCTGAGCGAACTCTAACTTGCCTGGGCAGAGGTTGAGCCACCGTACGTTCGGTCAAAATGGGTTTCAGGTTTTCAGGGGCTACACATATTTCGTGATGTCCGCCACGGTGAAGCCCTGAGCCTGGATGTGCCGGAAGAGACGGATCATCATCTGTACCATCGTCTCACCGTGGAGCTGCGCGGGACCGCGGAAGTGCGTCAGGATGATGTCCCCGGGTCGCAGTGCGCGCCTGCGCGTCTGGTACTCCATGTCGCTGATCTCCATGGTCTCGCGCCACAGCATCATGCCTTTGAGGCCGGCGCGGCCGACCGCATTGATGGTCGTCGCGTCGTAGCTGCCGCCCGGGGGCCGGAAGATATAGGGCGTCGTGCCGTACTCTCGCCGGAGCTTTTCCTGCTGGCCGGCGATCTCGTCGAGCTGTCGCGCGGCCGGCAAGCGCGGCATGTCCAGCGGATGGGTCACGGTGTGGTTCTGGATTGAGACATAACCGGTCTCATACAGCTTGGCGAAATAGGCGTAATCGTCCCGGATCAGCACATCGGCCAGGCTTATCAGGAGCGGAACCTGGAAGTCCTTAACCATCTGGATGAAGGCCGGCTCCTTCTCGATGCCGTCATCGATGGTGACGAACACTACCTTGTCGCTGACCGGGACCCGCGAGAAGACCCCCGGACGCGACGAGCTGAGGTGGACCGGCTTGACCTCTGGCGGCGCCGGCGGCGGCGCGAAGGGCCGCAGGCCCTGGTACCGCCGGGCGAGCAGCTCCGCGTCCACGCCGGTCCCGGTTCTGGTGCTGCTTCTCCCGGCCTCTGGCGACTGGCCGGGCTGCCCCGACTGGCCGGGCTGCCCAGACTGGCCGGGCTGGCCCGGCGGGCTGGGCTGGCCGCTGCACGCCGCCGCGAGCGAGCCAAGCGAGGCCAAGGCCGCCACGCCGCCCATGAGACCGCGGCGTGACCACACTCGCTCATTACCTGCCCCTGCGGGCCTGACCGCCCGGAATTCCGCCGGGTGCGGCCGCCCCCGCCCCCGGCTGATGTCGTCGTTCATCGTGCTGCCTCCCGTACGGTGAAGTTATACCGGACGGGGCCGATCGCCGTGCGATGTGGCGGCACGGATGCGAGGATGAAGTATGGCCCGTGATCGTGATGTCGCGGCGTTCGGCGAGCGTGCGCAAGGCTACGACGAGGGCTGGCGGGGCCGGATGCATCACCAGATCGCTGATGGCGCGGCGGATCTGGCTCGTGCCTGCGCGCCAGCGCCGAGGAGCGTGCTCGACGTCGGGTGCGGGACCGGTTACCTGCTGGGCCGGCTGGCCGCCTGTTTCCCGCAGGCCGAGGTCCTGGCCGGGATCGACGCGGCGCCTGCCATGATCGAGGTGGCCCGGGCCGCTGCTGCTGATGACCGGTTGCGTTTCGTGGCGGGCACGGCCGAGCGGCTGCCCTGGCCCGCGGCGTCCTTCGACCTGGTGGTCACCACGACCTCGTTCGATCACTGGGCCGACCAGCGAGCAGGGCTAGCTGAATGCGCCCGGGTGCTGGCGCCCGGAGGCTGCCTCGTCTTGGCCGACTTGTTCTCGGCCCTGCTGCTGCCGACCCTGCTGGCCGGCCGGCGAGCTAAGGCACGCACCAGGCGGCGGGCAACCCGCCTGCTGACGGCAACGGGACTGCACTCACCGCACTGGCATCGCCTGTACGCCGTCATCATCCAGGCTGTCACAGCGACGAAATAGCAGTCGCTGAGTTCGTGACACGCGCGATGATTTTACGACGTCAACTGTGCCGATTGCCGCGTGATGAACTGTGGTAGGTCGCAAGCGTTCCAGTCCCGTCTGATTCGTCATCGCCACGTCTTGAGCCTCGGCTACTCGCATTGCCGTGGCTCGGGCGGCAGCTGGATTGACACGGCCTGGCAAACATGCGTGCCAGCGTTGGCGGATGTACCTCCTGGTCGTCCGCGTCTTGCCGCCGGCACTTCACGCAGTGTCATCTGTGGGCGAAGCGCTTGACGGAGACCGGGCACCTGGGGAAGAGTCTGGTTCACGGCGGTGGCCGGCCGCCGAGCTGTGGAACATCTGCCCCAGCCGGGGTTCCATCGGCGAAGGGGATTCGCCCTCTCGGTCGTCGATGTCGCAGGCCATCTTCCAACACCGCGTCGCTGGGGGACGAGGGTGTCAAGGGGAGGCTTGTCCAATGACCAGGGACGCCAGCTTCAAGAAGGTTGTCCGGCGCCACGCCGGGGAGACTGGGCAGCGCTACACCCAGGCGCTGGCGGATCTCGAGGGTCTGGGTGCGCGAATGCATCACGAGCCAGTTCCTGAGCGGCTACTCGCTCATCTACGGGATCGCTACGGCATTGACCCGGTCGGGGCGACGAAGCTCAGTGTGCACAAGACCTACGTGTTCCGCATCGACCGCAATGACGGCAGCCCGTGGGTCGCCCGCGCGTTCCCGCCCTCCCGGCCGCGTGCCGGTGCTGAAGGCGACGCCGCGATCCTCAGGTTCCTGGAGCGGCAGGACTATCCCGCGGAGCGCCTGGCGGCCGACGATGCGGTATCTGACTTCGATGGCAGCGCGGTCCTGGTGACGCGGTTCGTTGAAGGCGCCCGGCTCCCTGACGGTGCCGCGAAGTTCGCCATGATGGGTGAACTGCTCGGACGGCTGCACGCGCTGCCGTACGACGATTCGGCCGGCCGCCCGGGCGGGGCGAGTGGTGAGGACCCGAGCCGTGAGGGCACGCCGCGTCAGGACCTGCTGGCGGCCCTGTCGTTTCTCGACGCCGTCGACACGAAGGTCACGGCCGCCGACCGCGAGCGATTCGAGCGGCTCCGCGACCAGGTGCGCGCGGCCGACGACGGTCACGGCCTTCCGGAGGGCTTGCTCCACGGAAACCTCCTCCATGCCCCCGATCACGCCGTCCTGAGCGGACAAGGGCCGGTCGCGATCAACTGGAAGGCGTCCGGGCGCGGACCGCGCCTCGCCGACTTCGCTTACCTGATCTGGGGCACGGGTTCGTGGAACCCGCGCCGGCCGGACCAGGAGCGGATCGACGCTGCCGTCAGCGCCTACCGTCGGCATGTCGAGCTGACCGGCGACGAACTCGGCCGGCTCGAGGCGGTCATGTATATCCGGACGCTCTACCTCGCCTGTTTCGGCTACCGGCGCGCCGTAACCAACGGCTCGGCATTCAGCGAATGGGGCTTTATCGAACCACCCGGGTACTTCAGCTCCACCGCGGCCGCGGTCCGGGCCGCGTTCGGCCGGTAGGCCGCCGGTGCGGCAGGGGAACGACGGTGGTCCGAGAGCCATCGGGCGAGCCTGCCGATGACCGGCCCGCACGCGATCAGTGGTCCAGCAGGTGTCCCAGATCACTCGTCCCAGACTGTGCGCGTGGTCAAGGCGGCTTGTGTAAGATTTCACAAGCCGCCTCCGCAGAAACGCGCTTCAGATACCGCACACAGGATCGTTGCCCGGCGAGGAGAGCGGTGCAAGAACGGGATATCTGCGTCGCCCCGGCTTTAGGACATCGGATCATCAGGATCGGCTGGTGAGTTCGGGCCGACTAGGTCGTCGACCTCGTGCGACCGCAGGTACACATCGTGGTACTCGGGGTTTCCGGTTTCCTGGAGGACGTCGGCCAGGTCGCGCAGGGCGACCGACAGCTCGTAGGAGGGGTCGCCATAAACCTCCTCGCAGTAGGTCACCAGGCCCCGGAAGACTTCTTCAGCGGCGCCCAGCTGGCCCAGGCGCCGCAGCGCGTGGGCGCGGTTCATCGTGATCTGCCGCCAGCCGTAGTCGCCGGGTCCGACCTGTGCGAGCGCCTCGTCCAGCAGCGACACCGCCTGGCTGGGCGCATCGCCGGGTAGCCCGGGCGCATCCCCGAGCAGGTAAGCGCCGTAGTCGTTGAGGATCTCCACCATCGTCTGCCGGACCTCTGGCTCCGGCCGCCGTGCCATAACCCGCCTGATGATCGCCAGGGCCTCCCGGTGCGCCGCGTCGGCCTCGGCGTATCGCTTCCAGGATCCGAGGATGTTGCCTTTGATGCCCAGGCTCCCGGCGTAGTCCTCGTGTTCGGCGCCGAGGCTGTCGCGGGTAACCTGCAGTGACCGGTCCATGGCGTCCACCGCGTCGCCCAGGCGGTGCGCGAAGCGCAGCGCCATCGCATAGTTCCCGAGATAGATGGCGTATTCCTGCAGATCGGGCCGGCCCGCCCGGTCAGTCAGTGTGATGGCCAGCTCCCCGGCCTTAATCGCCGCCTGTGCGTCGTTTTCCGCTTCCCGGTAGTAGACGGCCAGCCGGTCCAGCAGGTGTGCGGCGTCTTCTAGGCGGACGCCTAGCCGTTGCGCGTGCCCGAGGGCCGCGTCCAGGTGGGGCAAGGCCGGACGCCATGCGTCCCACGCCTCATAGTGGTGGGTATTGGCCGGCAGCGCCGCCCGCATGAAGCGGACCGCAAAACTCGCCGCGCTGCGCTCGGCCGTATCACTGAGCCGACGCCGCACCTGCTCCTGCGTTCCCTGGCTGCAGGTCACCGCTTCTGGGTCGGCGGCGGCCAGGGCGCGGTGAACGAGGCTCCCGGCCAGGCGAGCCATTTCCGCCTCATGCCGCACCGTCCGGCGCAGCGGTGACGGGAGAGCCTCCCAGCCGTCACGAAGGAGGGACAGGGGCAGTGGAGCTGGCGCCAGGAAGCTGAGCAGTGTGACCAGCTGGCGGGGCGCCCGGTCCTGATCCCGCATCAGCCGCCGCCATTCGTAGTCGAAGCCTGCCTCGGCCAGGGCCGGTGCCGAGGCTCCCGGCTCCAGCAACGCGGCCGTCACCCCGTAATAGACCGCCGTGACGCCCGGCTCGCTGGCCCGCAGTGGCCGATTACCCGGCAGCCACATGACCCCGCGTACCCGCAGTGTGGCCGCCGCCTTGGTCGTGCTGTCCGATCGGCCCGGAAGCAGATCGGGAAACCGGCGGGCCAGCTGATCCGGGTAGAGCCCTTCGGACAAGGCCGCAGCCCACAGCAGGACTGCCTTGTCAGCCGGGCTTCCCGCGGCGGTCGCCGCGGCTGGCGGCAGCTGCCCGCGTAGCACGTCCAGCGCTGTAGCCGTCCGCTGGACAATCCATTTCCCGCGGGCGAGCCCGTCACCGGTCAGCCCGAGACCGCCGAATGCCGGATGGCCGGCCACCGCGCGCAACGCCTTGCGCTCTTCATCTGGCATCGAATGGTCCCTGGCACGCATGACGTCGCGCACCGCCAGCAGGCCACCGCGAAACCGCTCCCAGACCTCCTGGCTGAACGCATCCACCACCGGGCTCCCGCCGACCTTCATAAATCCTGCCGTAGTTTCATAACTACCTCTCCCGGCAAGCTGGACCCATGAACGACAAGGCGGCCAACGACAAGGCGGCCAACGACAGGGCCGTAGCCGAACAGGGCTGGGGACCGACGTTGCGTTTGTCCACCCTGGTGCTCGTCCGGGGCCTCGCCCGGCGGCTGGCTACCGCCCGCGAAGGGCGGCGCGGCGGGAAAGCCGCCGCCGCGATCACCACCCTGGCCAGTGCGGCAGCCGGCGGCTATGCCAAAGCCCGCGGCTGGATATGACCCACCGTCGAGACGCCTGAAAACCGCGCGCTTAAATGGGACAGGACGGCTCCTGACGGCTGATCATCGCCTCACTTGAGCAGCTTCTGCACCTCACGAAACTTCGAATGCCGGGAGTCGCGCAGCCACTCGAAGAGCACCATCTCCGATGTCACGATTTCCACGCTATGCTGCCTGGCCTCGCTGTCACAAATAGCAGGCATAAGCCTCTGCTGGAAATCGATCAGCAGCAACGCGGCGCCCTCGACGGAAAGTAGCACACACTGACGCTACAGCATCCAACAGGACAAACCGTGCCAGACCGCTGCCGGGAGCGCGGCCCGGAAGAGTTATGGACCATCCGCGGGTCGCCGTGGGGTGCCGGTAACCGGACGGCTGATTCCGGGTGCGCGGGATGCTGTCAGCCGGGGGAGGGTTTTTCCGCCGGGTACATGATCGGGCTTATCAGGTACCGGGTCCGGTCCGATGTGGCCGGATTGTCCAGCAGAGGGGCGATTGCGTCGCGTAGCCCGGTGATCATGGCGAGGAGTTCGTCGCGGGTGAGCCAGATGGCGCGTTGCTGGGCCATCCCCCTGGCCGAATACGAGATACCGCAGCACGTCGACCGGCTGTCGTCGCTGGCATCGCCGGGTGGTTGAGGCGGTGAAGGCACTTATCCGTCAAGTTTGTTGATTGACAAGTAACTTGACATTTGTGGGCTGGGCTGCGTAGGTTGAGCGCATGACAGCCAGCCTTACCGGGGGTACGGCTCCCGACGGCGCTGATCCACAGGGCGACATCAGCATCCCCGCGCTGCTGCGCGGGGCACGCGGGAGCTACGCCCATGCGATCGCCGCGTTCCTGGCCGAGGCCGGGTGCGATGACCTGCCGCAGAACGGGCCGTTCGTCCTCGGCGGGATGGCCAGGCACCGAGCACCGGCCGTGGACATGATCCGAGGTCTCGGGGTCACCCGGCAGGCGGCGAGCCAGCTCATCGACACCCTGGTCGTGCGAGGCTACCTCAGCCGCGAGGTCAACCCCGCGGACCGCCGTCGGCTGAACATCGAGCTGACCGACAGGGGGCGGGCCGCCGCCGAGGCGATCGCGGCGGCGGTCGGGCGGGTCGACGAGGAGCTGACCGCGATGATCACCCCGGCCGAGCTGGCCGGACTGCGGGCCGGGCTTATAGCCCTCGCCACGATCAAGGAAAGGACCAGGTGCGATGGCCAGCCGAAGGACATATGACATCCCCCTCGGGCGCCTGTTCAGCGTCGCACCGGCTGCCGGAGGTGAGAGGGTGGCCAGCGAGGATCCCAGTGCCGCGCACGATCAGCGTGTCTTCGAGTTCACCACCGCCCTCAACCAGGGGGACGCGGTCCGGCTGCGGGAGCTGCTCGCGGCTGACCCGGGCCTGGCGGCGAGCCTCATCAACTCGCGCACCCCGCTGCACCTGTTCGCCGACGCGCCTGGCCACCGGCCCGACCCGGCCGGGGTAGTGTCCGCGCTCTGTGAGGCGGGCGCGGACCTCAACGCTCATGCGGTCGGGATGTGGCACCACGAGACCCCGCTGCACTGGGCGGCGAGCAACGACGATGTCGAGCTCATCGACGCGCTGCTCGACGCAGGCGCTGACATCGAGCACCCCGGCTCGTCCATCAGCGGCGGCCCGCCGGCCGAGTCCGCCCTGGGCTACGCCCAGTGGAAGGCCCTGCGCAGGCTCTACGAGCGCGGCGCCGTGATGAACCTGTCACGCGCGGCGGCACTCGGCCTGATGCCGCTGGTAACTGAGCTCGCGACGGCGGCCCCGCCGCCGGACGGCGAAGAGCTAGCTATCGCGTTCTGGAACGCCTGCCGCGCCGGTCAGCTCGAAACCGCCCGTTACCTGGCCGGACGTGGCGCCGACATCAACTGGGCCGCCCCCTGGTCCGGCGAGACCCCGCTCGACGCGGCCCGCGACAAACACGAACGCGCGGTCGTCGCCTGGCTAACCGAATCCGGCGCCACCTCGCGGTGAGGGCATGCGGATCCGGAACGGATCCGTGCGTGAATCCGGTCGGCCGGGCTGGTCTCCCGCGTTATGGTCGAGAGCGTGACTGGTGTGGTGGCGCGTTACGACCAAATCGCCGATTTCTACGAACAAAGGTCCGGCAAGACAGTCAGCGATCCGGCCACCGCGGCTGTGCTGGATCTGGCCGGGGACGTCGGCGGGCTGCGGCTGCTGGAGGTCGCCTGCGGGCAAGGCCGGGTGGCACGGGAACTCGCGCGCCGCGGCGCAACACTCACCGCGCTCGACATCTCCCCAGCCCTGCTGGCCAAGGCACGGATTTACGAGACGGCTGAACCGCTGGGCATCTGCTATCTGCGCGCCGACGTGACGACCAGCGGCGTGCTTACAGGCCAGGTGTTTGACGGCGTGGTATGCAATTACGGACTGTCCGACATCGACGACCTCGATGGCCTGCTGGCCAACGTCGCCCGGTTCCTGAACCCAGATGGCTGGTTCGTGTTCTCGCTTTTGCATCCCTGTTTTCCCGGCTGGGACAGCGACGCGCCCAGTAGCTGGCCGCCAGATCAGGGTTATTACCAGGAAGGATGGTGGCTGGCCAGTAACACCGGGTATCGCTGCCGGGTCGGCTCCAGCCACCGGATGATCTCGACCTACCTCAACTCCCTGGTCCGGCACGGACTGGTGCTGGACCGGGTCGCCGAGCCGCCGCCCAGTCCGGAAATGGAACAGCGGCGCCCTCCCGGCGCTGCGCCTGTGCCGTTCTACTTCGCCGCTCGCTGCCTGCGGCGATAGACCGTGATCCGCCAGCGCCAGGTAGCGATGTCCTGCGCGCCACTGGCAGGGTGCCGGAGAGCAGGCTCCGAAGCCATCAACCCTGATTCCGCCTTTGTTCCCCGAGATCACGATATCCACGACGCTCCTGGTCGCCGGATTGGTGTTCGCCGGGGGCAGCGCGGCCCCAGATACACAGCTCCTACGGGTCGCTGGTGGCCCGGACCAGGAACATCCAGGCTTCCGGGGCACGTACGTCGATCGGCTGCCAGCCGAGCCTGGCGTAGAACGCCCGGGCGTTGGTGTTCGTGATGCGGACACCGAGATGGCACGACCTCGCGCCGGCCGCCGCGATCGATGCCAGGAACGCGCCCATCAGCGCCCGGCCATGGCCAGATCCCTGGTACCCGGGAAGGATGTTGATGTGCAGGTGCGCCGGATATGCGGCCAGCTCAGGACGTATCATCCGCTCGGGATGGAACATATCGGACAGCCGCTGGTCTTCTGCGGTCACCGGCGGTTCCGGTGGCGGCTGATACCGGCTGGCCAGCAGCGGGATCCAGCGTGCCCGGTAGGCGGCGACGAACGCCGCTGTGTCCGGGGTGCCGATGATGTAGCCGACGACCCGGTCGCCATTGTCGACGACGTAGGCATGCTCCGGCTCAAGCAGCAGGTAAGGCGCCGCGAACATGTCCGGTAGCAGCTCATCGGTGCTGTACAGGCCGACGGCGCCCTGTCCGCCGTTGCCGGTGCGGACGCACACGTCATAGACCGCAGCCCGGTCGCTGTCGCGGTATCGGCGGATCGTCGCGTTCAAGCCTCCAGCTTAACGAGCGTCATCGTGGTGCCTTCCGGAAGCGGCGTCGGCTTTCGCCATCGCGTGCGCCGGCCGGGGACCGCAGACCGGGCCTTGGGTCAGTTGGCGAATCGGGCGGCGAGTTCGGCTATCCGGTTGGGCCGGTGCTCCAGGCGCATCCGGCCGGCGCGTTCTAGCAGGCTCATGCCGTGTAGTGCGCTCCAGAGCAGTTCGGTCGCGGTTCCGTCGTCATTATTGCCGAGTGCGGCACCCAGCGCGTTGAAGCCGGAGCGCAGTTCGGTCTCCGCGTCCTCTTGCGCGAAGCGCGCGTCGATCGGCAGCTGGAACATCGCCTCGTAGAGCGACGGATGCGTCGCGGCGAAGTCCAGGTAGGCGCCGGCGACCGCTGTGACCGCCTGCGGGCCGGTCTTGCCTGCCATGGCCGCCCGCGTGGCCGCCGCCAGTTCCGCGAAGCCGGCCAGTGCCACCGTGCGCATGATCTCGGTTTTCCCGCCCGGGAAGTGTCCGTAGAGCACGGGCTGGGTGTATCCGATCGCGTCGGCGAGACGCCGCGATGTGACCGCGGTCCACCCGTCGGCCTCGGCCATGGCCCGGGCTGTGTCGAGTATCTGCTGCCTGCGCTCGGCTATGCGCTGCGCGCGGGCACCTGCCGCCATGGTTCCTCCGGTTGCATTCTGGGTCGTGACAACCCATGTTAGCAGTGCTATATTTCTAGCGGCGCTAGAAATATAGCACTGCTAGAAAGGGGATTGTCATGGTCACCGTGCTCGCTGTCATCACCGCAACCGTCGCCGGCGTCATGGTTGGCGTCGAGTTCGACGTCGCCGTCTTCGTCAACCCGATCCTGCTGCGGCTGCCCGCCGGATCCGCACTTGAGGCCCGCGCCGATGGCGCCCGGGTGCTCGGCCGCCTGATGCCGTTCTGGTACTCCGCGTCCCTGCTCCTCACGGCCTGGCTGGCCGCCGTTAAGTGGGGCGGGCTGGCCGGCGGCGCCGCCGTAGCGGCAGCGGCCCTGCTCGCCCTGAGCGTCGTCCTGTCGCTCACCCTGCTCGTCCCGATCGCCAACCGCTCCGCTACCTGGACAGCCGACGACCACCCCGCCGACTGGCGCGAGCAGCTGCAACGCTGGGACCGGCTGCACTACGCGCGGGTGGCGATCATCGTCGCAGGGTTCGTGCTGATACTCGTCGCCGGGACAGTCGCCTGAGCGCGGGCCACAAGGACGACGGCTGGGAAAGGTCGAGCGCGCCGAGCACCTCAGGGTGCCGCAGGACCTCGGCAGGCTGGCGCAGATCGCCGAGCGCTATGCCGCCCTGCTCCGCCGTGCGCCGTATGGCCGAGGTCCTGACCGGCTACTGGCATTATGACCGGGTGCATTTTTCACTGCGTACCGGATCGGAAGCCGATGTCCCAGCTCTCCTGGGGCTGTGGCAGGAAGCGGCGGAGAACAACAGCCGGCCCCCGGATACCGGCGAGGCGGTGACTGCGTTGCTCAACCGCGATCCGGAGGCCCTGATCATCGCTGAACACGACGGCACGCTGGTCGGATCGATCATCGCGGGCTGGGATGGCTGGCGATACCATCTGTACCGGCTCGCGGTCCGGCCAGGCTGGAGACGGCAGGGCGTCGGATCCGCGCTTCTTGATGCCGCGGAAAACAGGCTCATCGCCATGGGCGCGACCCGGATCGACGCGATGGTGCTCGACACCAACGATCTTGGCCAGAATATGTGGCGTGCGCGCGGATATAGCCCGCAGGGCGACTGGCGTCGCTGGGTGAAGCGTTGCAGAACGTGAACCCGTAGCCTGTCGAGATGAACTCTCCGACGATCACCGCGGACGTGGCGGGTACCTGGCAGCTGGGCGACCTGACGGTCAACCGTCTCGGGTTCGGTGCGATGCGGCTGCCTGGCAGTGTTGCCTTCGGGAATGGCGCTCCCAGCGACCGCCAGCAATCGATCGCCGTCCTGCGGCAGGCAGTCAGGCTCGGGGTCAACCACATCGACACCGCCGCGTTCTACTTCTCTCCGCTGCGTTCGGCCAATGAGCTGATCAACACCGCCCTCGCGCCGTACCCAGATGACCTCGTCATCGTCACCAAGGTCGGGCCCGGCCGCGACCCATGGGGCGAATGGTACTCAGCCACCCCGGAGCAGCTGCGCGGCCAGGTCGAGGAGAACCTGCGTCAGCTCGGGCGGGATCACCTCGACGTGGTGAACCTGCGCAGGATGAGTCAGGGCTCCATTGCCGAGCACTTCGGCGCGCTCGCCGAACTACGTGACGCCGGGCTTATCCGGCACCTGGGCGTCTCGAATGTGACCACCGCCCACCTGGCCGAGGCGCAGGCCATCGCGCCGGTCGTGTGCGTGCAGAACAGGTTCAGCCTGGGGGACCGCGACCACGAGGACGTGCTGCGAGCCTGCCGGGAGCAGCGAATCGCGTTCGTGCCTTACTTCGCGATCGCGGGGGAACGTCGCGAGAGCGGCGGGAGCGGCGCCGAGCCCGGGGAGCTGCTCGACGTGGCGCGGCGGCACAAGGCGACGGCCGCCCAGGTCAGACTGGCCTGGACGCTGCATCAAGGCCCCGGCGTCCTGGCCATCCCGGGCACCGGCAACCCTGACCACCTCGCCGAGAACGTAGCCGCCGGTGCGCTGCGGCTCACCGATGGGGACCTGGCTCTTCTCGATTCCGTGGCGGCCGCATAAGTGCCCGCGGTCCGCCACTGCCGCCATTGCCTGGGGGACTGCCCTGGCGACTGCTTGCTGCCAGGCAGCGAGGAACTGTGCATCCACCAGCCTTCGCCGCGGCGTCCGCTACGAGCGTGGTTTGCCCTGATGCGAACGCGCGGCCTGTGGCGTCGCTTGCTGTCAGGTGTCAGGTAAGGCGAGGGCACTCAGGGTGCCCTAGCGCCTGGCAGTTATGAACTACGGTTCGTCGAGCGCCGCGAACAGCAGCCCGCCGATCATCGCCATGTTCTTGTGGAACTGGATCCGCTGTTGCTTGCGGGCGGCTGGATCCTCGATCGCCCAGTACGCGTGCCCGGCCAGCGTGGTCGGGACCAGTGAGCCGGCCAGGGCCAGGGCGGACAAGCGCGGGGCGATGCCAAGGGCCAGCAGTGTGCCTGCCGCTACCTGCACCGCGGCGTTGCCCCGCACAACCATTTCGTCGTCGTCAGGAAGCGGAACCACCTTGCGGACCGTGGTCAGCACTCCGGCCGCCTGATCGACACGCCCGCCCGGGGCACGCAAGGCGTCGAAGCCGAGCAGGGCATAAGTGGATCCAGTCAGCATGCGGGCGGCAGGGCGAAGTGGCGCCAGCATGCGCCGAGTCGTGATCATGGCGCCTCGATATCGGTCGGGAACTCCGTCACCAGGACACTACAGCCCCGCACGTCGCGCGCGGCGCGGCTGGTTACACAACGCGCGACGTGCGGGGGAAGTGCGCTCCCGCGGCTGGTTACGAGGAGGACGTTCCGGACAGCGGTCGGGTCAGGTCGTACACCGTCTGTCCGCCGACCGTCTCCTTCTTGAAGTGGGCCGCGACCCAGGTCGAGATGGCAGAGGAGCCGCTCCCGCCCCCGAAGCTCTGACTGCCCTGGCCAACGTAGTAGTGCACCTCGTGCTGGGCGACGAGTTGCTTGAAGACAGCCAGCGTGGGCCACGGGTCCGTCCCGTTGAACCCGCCGATGGCCATCACCGCGTCGCCGGTCGCCAGCTCCAACGGTGCCGCTCCCTCGGATCCTTCGGTGGCAGCGACCCACTTGTAGCTGGCCGCATCCTTCTCCAGCAGGGCGGCGAGTGCGCTGCTCACCTGCGTGTTACCGCCGAGCCCGCCAGCACCGCCACCGCCAGCACCACCGGCCCCGACGCCGCCGCTACCGAACCGGCCGGTCCCGCCGCTGGGAAAGCCCGCACCCGCGCCGGTCCCGGTCCCGGTGCCCGTTCCAGCTCCCGCTCCGGTCCCGGCGCCCACGCCGTTTGGCGGCGTGCCGGCCTCGCCGGCCCCACCCGGGCCGCCGACGCCGCCAGTGCCGCCGACGCCGCCAGTGCCACCGGCACCGCCCGCTCCGCCCGCTCCGCCGGGGAAACCGCCACGCCCGCCGCCAAGGCCGATACCGCCCTGCGGCCCCGCGCTCGGGATCGCACCGGTATGCGAGGAGCTGACCGTGTCCAGCGCATAGGCAGCCGGACCGGCGAGCCCAGCCACCAGCGCGAAGACGAAGGGCAGCAACCCCAGAGCCAGCCTCGCCCGCCGCGACCCGGCCATGCGCGAAACACCGGCCCTGCGCGCAACACCCGGCCCGGCCAGCAGCGCACCCGCCGCGACAACCGCCGCCACGACCACGAGCCAGCGCAGCCAGGGCAGCCAGTCCGGTGTCCGGTCGAGCAGCACGTACGCCCACCAGCCGGTGACCGCGATTCCGAAAACGGCCGTCGCGCGCCCCACCCAGGTAGCCCTGGCCTGCCACAACGCCACGGCGCCGATGCCGACCAGAGCGCCGATACCGGGCGCGAGCGCGATCATGTAGTAGGGGTGGATGATCCCGTTCATGAAGCTGAACACGCCGCCGGTGACCAGCACCCAGCCACCCCATGCCAGCGCGGCCGCCCTGGTCCGGTCGACGCGCGGCCTCCGCCAGGACACCCACACCATGGCCGCCAGCGCGACGAGCGCGGCCGGCAGCAGCCAGCTGATCTGGCCGCCGAACTCGGATTGGAACAGCCGGAACACCCCGGTGGCCCCACCGAAACCACCACCACCACCACCACCACCACCGCCCCCACCGAAACCGCCGCCCCCGCCGCCTGGGCCGCGGCCGCCGACCGAGCCGGTTTCGTTCCCGCTCAGCCTGCCCAGCCCGTTGTAGCCGATGGCCAGCTGCAGGATGTTGTTGTTGGTGGAACCGCCGAAGTACGGCCGGTCAGCCGCGGGCGTCAGCTCCGCGGCCAGCACCCACCAGCCGGCGCCGGCGACTATGCCGGATCCGGCCAGCAGGAGCTGCCAGAGCCGTTTGCCCAGCCGCGGCGGTCCCGCCCACAGGTAGGCGACGGCGAAGCCCGGCACCACGAGGAACGCCTGGAGCATCTTGGCCAGGAATGCGAACCCCAGCAGGACGCCGCACGCGAACAGCCACCGGCTCCGGCCGTTCTCGATCGCCCTTACCAGCGCGTACGCCGCCGCGACCAGCAGCAGCACCAGCAGCGCGTCGGGGTTGTTGTACCGGAACATCAGCGCGGCGACCGGCGTCAGCGCCAGCACTAGTCCGGCTATGAGCCCGGCGGCCTGCCCGAACCAGCGCCGTACCGCCGCGTACAGCAGCGCGACGGACGCCACGCCTTCCAGCGCCTGGGGCGCCAGCATGGACCACTTGCTGAATCCGAAGACCCGGCCGGACAGCTCCATCACCCACAGCGACGCGGGTGTCTTGTCCACCGTGATGAAGTTGGACGAGTCAAACGATCCGAAGAAGAACGCCTTCCAGCTCTTCGTCCCGGCCTGCACGGCCGCCGCGTAAAAGTCGTTAGCCCACCCATTCCTCCCGAGATCAAACAGATAGAGCACAGCGGTCAAAACCAGCAGCCCCCACAACGGCGAGCGAAGCGAGCGCCGCAGCGGTTGCCGTCCCGCAGGGGCGGCAATTTCCGCTGTGGCCCCAAGCCGGCCACGCGCCAGCGTGGCCTTGGCGCGGAGGGAAACAGGAGGGAAAGTCACGCTATCTCCTTCGACTTAGCGGTCAGTGTGTCTGGACGCAATGTCCGGATCGGCGCGACCATAGGATCCGGCCTGGGCGCGCCGAACACCCAGGTGCGGAACAGGATGAACCTGACGACGGTGGCGAGCAGGTTTGCTCCGATCAGCACCGTCACCTCGATGCCGCGGCCCGGGTGAGCGGAAAGAGCGTGCAGGCCGAACAGTGCGCCGGAGGTGAGCACCAGCCCGGCTGCGAAGGCGATAAGCCCCTTGGCCTGGTGCCTGGCGGCGTGCGACCGGCCGCTGATGCCGAACGTCATCCGCCGGTTCGCCGCGGTGTTGCCGATCGCGGTGACCAGAAGGCTCCCCGCGTTGGCCGCCTGGGCCGACGCGACACCGCGAAGCAGCAGGTAGAGCACTATGTAAGCGATCGTGGACAGTATTCCGATGGCTAGGAACCTGACCATCTGTGCCGGCAGCCGCTCCGCCGTCGGCACCGCGCCGGACGACGAAGGCGCGTGCAGCGATGGCACCTTGATGGTGCCGCGGGCCAGGCCGGTGCCCAGCCGGACGATACCCCGCAGGTCGGCCAGGGCGGTGGCCACGATGTCGACTCGCGAGTCCAGGTCGTCCACCCAGTCGACCGGCACCTCATGGATGCGCAGCCCGGCGCGCTCGGCCAGCACGAGCAGCTCGGTGTCGAAGAACCAGCCGGTGTCCTGGGTGAGCGGCAGCAGCTCGCGCGCCTGCTCGCGGCGGATGGCCTTGAAGCCGCACTGCGCGTCGGAGAAACCCGCCCCGAGCGAGGCATGCAGCAGCACGTTGTAGCAGCGCGAGATGACTTCTCGTTTGGGACCGCGGATGACCCGCGCGCCCCGGGCCAGCCGGGTGCCGATTGCGAGGTCGCTATGACCCGACAGCAGGGGAGCGACCAGCGGAAGCAGCGCGTTCAGGTCAGTCGACAAGTCGACATCCATGTAGGCGAGGACCTCCGCGTCGCTGGTGGACCATACGGTCCGCAGCGCCCGCCCGCGCCCCGGTTGCTCCATCCGCACCGCCCGGATTTCCGGCAGGTCACGCGCCAGGGCCTGTGCGATCTGCCACGTCCCGTCGCTGCTGCCGTTGTCGGCGATCGTGACCCGGGCCGTAAACGGAAACCGGTCGCGCAGGTATCCGGCCAGCCGCCGGATACTCGGCGCGAGATCGCGTTCTTCGTTGCGCACGGGCACGACGATTTCGACCTGCGGTGGATTCATGACCTAAACAGTCGGGTGCCAGGCTGCGTTGTGGCTGAGGTGACTGTATGTGACTTCTATGAGAGAAAGCAGAAAAGGCCCACCATGAGAACGTCTTCTGTGTCACCTCTGAGCCCCTGCTTCGCCACTAGAGGTATCGCCACGGATGAATGTGGCAGCCACCCGGTTGTAACCGGGTGGCTGCCACATTCATCTGCTTTTGGGAGGGCTCCTGC
>Ga0213881_10000475_pt1 | contig 26114 bp, 22 predicted proteins | sample BarmaccoBMER_R08_FD_160104 | JGI IMG/M metagenome (GOLD analysis project Ga0213881, IMG submission 160104) | Barbacenia macrantha exposed rock microbial communities from rupestrian grasslands, the National Park of Serra do Cipo, Brazil - ER_R08 ... | reverse complement strand
CCGCGACGGTCCCTGGACACCTCAAAGCCCGCCATCATCACAAAGCACTGTCGGAGTACTAATGCGGATGCGATGCCTCCCGAGAGCCTGACAGCAGTGACGCGACAGCCTCTATTCGTAGGTTTTATTTCCGTGCAGCATGGATGTTCCGCCTTAATCCGCATCCTGTTCGAGACTTACCGGACATTCAGGGCAATCCGGCAGCGGCGCGCAAACGGCGGCCACCCGAAACCGGCAGCCACGCGAAACCGGCAGCGGCGCGAAGCTGACAGCTGCGGGAAACCGGCAGCCACGCGGGAAACCGGCAGCCACGCGGGAAACCGGCTGCCGCGCGGGAAACCGGCTGCCGCGCGGGAAACCGGCAGCCACGCGGGAAACCGGCAGCCACGCGGGAAGCCGGCAGCCGCGCGGGAAGCCGCGAGTTCGATCCGCGAACTGGCCATGCGCCTTGCGCCTCTCGCGGGTGATAGACCCTAGCCCTTCAAGCTCAGCAACGATCTACGGCTGGATTGCTAACTAATGATCCGCTGACCACACGCTGACCGGTGCCATACGTAAGCGTTCGATCAGCCACATGTCAAGGATGGTTGGCATATTGAACCTCATGACGACCGAGGCTGAACTTGACGCGGCACGTGAGGTCACCGCGGCGACCCGTCAGATCGGAGAACGCTATGCGACTGCCCGCTCCACGAGGACCCGTCAGCACCACGCTGTTCGCCCGCCTGCTCGGCGAACCCGGACCGATGCCGTCACAGCTCACCGAGTTGGTCGACGCGCTCCCGGAGACCACTGTGGACGCCAGGTCCGATGAGGACGTCCAGATCAGCCTGTGGACCTGCTATGGGTTCAGCTACGAGGGCTTCGACGGCATCGACGCGCGGTGGGAGTGGGAGCCGTCGCTACTGACCGTGCGCAGCGCTTTGGAGGCCGTGTTCGAGCGGGACGTCCTCGCCGAGGTGCGGATGCCTGAGGACCTGACTCCGGAAGGGGTGCCCGCGTGGCTGATGGACCTCTGCGGCCCCTCGACCCCGGCTGGATTGCTGAAGTTCATGCACCAGAACGCGACCCTCGAGCAGTTCAAGGAAATGGCGATCCACCGGTCGATCGAGGGCCTACGCGAAGCCGACGCCCACGCGTGGGCCATCCCGCGGGTGGCCGGCCGCGCCAAGAGCGCGTTGATCGAGATCCAGGCCGACGAGTACGGCGGCGGAATGCCAGGCCGTAGCCACGCCGAACTGTACGCGATCCTGATGTCCGAACTGGACCTCGACCCGGAGTACGGCGCCTACATCGATCAGATCCCGGCCGCCTCGCTGAGCATCCACACCCTCCGGTCGATGTTCGGCCTGCAGCGCCGCTGGCGCGGGAGGATTCTCGGCAACCTCGCGGCGACCGAGATCGGCTCGTCGTTCATCAACCGCCACTTCAGCGAAGGCATGGCCCGGGTCGGCGGGTCGAAGAAGGCGCGCTGGTTCTACGACGAGCACATTGTCGCCGACGCCGTGCACGAGCAGTTGGCCGCCCACGACATGTGCGGCGGGTTCGTGGCCGACTACCCGGCCGAATGGGAGCACCTCGTCATCGGCGCATTGGCCACGCTCAACATCCGGGGTCTGTTCGCCCGCTCGATCGTCGAGGCATGGGCGGCGGATGGCACGTCGCTGCGCGAGCTCGCCGCGGCCTGAGAGAGGCGACCTGAGAGAGAAGGAGCAACTCATGCAGGACGAGCAGCCACCAGTCGAGATCACCGTCTACGAGAACGGACCGGTCGTCGTCCGGGGCGCCTACAAGCTCCAGAACAGAGACCGCAAGGAGATCGACCCCGGACGGGAGACCATCGCGCTGTGCCGGTGCGGCCTGTCCGCCCTCAAGCCGTTCTGCGACGGCAACCACGCGCTGCGCGGCGCCGCCCGCAGTGAGTTGCGCGCCGACCCAGAGGGCAGATTCCCCTTCCGGCAGGTCAGGGCCCCGAAGTTATCAACAATCTCAACATGGAGACCGGCACCGCGTGTGGCGGAGACGGTTCGAAGCAATCCGGATTTGCCGGACATGGGATCCGTAGATTTATACGGTTCTTTTCCGCTCTGTGGAAACTTTTCCGTACTACGGCAACATTTCAAAATAACGTGCGTTTGCGGCATGTCGGGCATGTCGTCTTTGCTAGAGGGCGCTAGCCAGCCTGTTGAACTGCGCGTATTGGCACATAGCGGGCACATGGACCGGCTATCATGCGGAAGGAAAGGGTCCTCTGGAAGAAAAGGTACCGGAAACCGGCGCCCAATCTTCCACGAAACCCCTTTCTTTCCGCGTTGCGCACCGCAGCCACCGCCACATAACGGTCATACCCGGCAAAACCGGCGCCCGTCCATGACACGCCGCAAACTCGATTTGTTTGAAATGTTGCCTACGGTGCGGAAAAGTTTCCACGAGGCGGAGATCTACCACGCCAATCGCGGCCTGACTGACGGTGCCGCTGGTCGGGCGGGCTTAATCCACCAGCATTGGCCAGGAAGGGGTTACCTGGGACAGGGCAGCCGGAGGTCGCGGGAACGCCGCGTGTGATATGTCCGGGAAAGCTATTACGTGCCCGGTACTGCCGTGTCTGACCGGCGCGACCCTTATAGGGTAAATAGCCAGCTAAGAGGTCGCACAGATCGGGGCTGCTGGGCTTGTCGTGCCAGCGGCGGTGGCGGGCCGCGATGGAGCGGAGATCGCGGCGGAGGCGCGGTTCTGAGCGGCGCGCCGGGCAGCACAGCCGGCGCCCTTTCCGCGCAGCTCTGAACGCTACTTCTTTGGCTTCGCGGACGTCGTGACCGTGCCAGAAAACGACAGTGCGGGCGTGCACCTGGCGGAACCGGTGTTGGCGCACGCCACCACGATTTCCAGGGGATGACTGGAGCTGAACTCGAGGGGCTGGACGAAGTGGTAGTCCAGATCCCGGAAATCCGCGAGCGCGAACTCGAACAGCGGCGAGGCGCCGGACTGGATGTTCATCGTGCCGTTGTCGCCGGCCGGGTTCTCCAGCAGCACGTCGCTCACGGTCAGTGCCTGATCGGCGGCCAGCTTGTACGGGTAGGTGCCGGTCTTGCCCGGCGCCACGTCGGACGCCATCAGGGTGGACACCGGGCTGGCCGCCGGGCTGGCCACTGACGTCGGGGCACCGCGGGACGACGGGCTCGGGCTGCCCCTGGCGCGGGCCCCCGAGCCAGATCCGCCCGAGCCGGATCCGCCCGAGCCGGATCCCCCCGAGCCAGATCCGCCCGGCGGGTTCGATCCGGCCGCGGAACCGGGTGCGGCCGCCGCGTCGGCCTTCGCTGCCGCCTGATCCGCCGCACCGGCGGCCTGGCTGGCCTTGGCGGCGGCGGAGGCCAGGCCGCGGGTCTGCGCGGCGACCGCCTGGACGGCGGCCGACTGAACCTCCGGCTTGAACACCAGCAGCCACAGCGCGACCAGCGCGGCGGCCGCGATGGTGGCGATCGCGAGCAATGGCAGCAGCCATTCGGGCATGATCTGGCGTTGCAGCACGGCTCCCTCGACGGTGACCGGCTCGGCCTGCCCGCTCGCGACGTACACCTGGAATGGCAAACTCTTACTCGGGCCCTTGAGGAACCGCCTGCGCGGCTCGGCCGCGAGCCGGACGAACGTGGCCGTGCCCGGCGGCACGAAGAAGCGATCAGGCCGGGTGCGGAACTCCAGCAAGTTGTCCGGGTCGGCGGCCGACGCCTGCAGATCGGTACCCGTGTTGCCCCTGTTCTCCACGATCAGCCGGTGACGGGCGCGCCGCCGGGCGTGCGAGGTCCTGGGTACCAGTTCGGCCCTGACGTCGATGAACGAGCCGAGCGTGACGGCGCCTTCCACGATGACCGAGCCTTCGGGGTCCTCCCGCGAGTACGCGCGCAGCGCGAACGGGAACTCACCGGCCCGGGGCCGGGACGCGCGCGGCGGGCAGAACACGACGCGCGCGGACTCACTGGTCCCGGGCATCAGGCTCAGCTCCGCTGGTTCGACCTTGGCCCAGCCGCTGGCGTCGCCCAGGACGTCGAGCAGGATCCGGTCTACCACCAGACCCGTGTTCCGCACCAGCACGTTGCACGCGGCCTGCTCCCCTGGCTGCGCCTCGATACTCGCGTTCTCCAGCGCGACGCTTACCGCCATGCGGCGAGGGTCGCACTACAGGGCCGCCGCGACATGCCCCGCCGCGAAGACCCCCGAGCAGAACATGCTGCCATCCCGCGCAGCAGATCATGCCTGTTTCCGCGCCGATAGCAACCAGCGCGGACCGCGACCCGGCCGGACAATCGTCAGATGCACGTCAGGACACGGGCCTGGCCGCTGGCCATGCTTATGGCGCTCATGCCGATGCTGGCCGGCGCGCCACCGGGCCCGAGCCATGCCGGGAACCCGCCGGAGCCAGCCGATTCCCCCACACTCGCGCTCACCTCGATAGGCACGAACGGCAGGCCCATGCGGGCGCCCAGCCCCCAGGCCGTGATCGCGCCCGGCGGCAGGTATGCCGCCTTCCAGGAGGGCTCGGGGATCTACGTCCGCGACCTCGCCGGCGGGACGACGACCCTGCTCAGCGATCCCGCTCACGGATCGGCGACCGCGCCGGACATCTCGGCGGACGGCCGGCTGGTCAGCTACGAGCAGGGCGGTCAGGTGTATGTCACCGACCGCCGGGCACGCCAGGAGCGCCAGGTGACCGGCACGGTCCGGGACCCGCGGGGCGCGCACGTGGTGCCGTGCCCGGCGGCGCTGGGCTCCGGCCGCGTCACGCCGTGTGGTCCGCGGCTGTCGGCCGACGGAACCACCCTGGTCTATCCCGCTGAGATCAGCCCGGTGTCACCCGAGCTGTCCATCACCGCGACGCTGGGCGAACCTACCGATGTGCTCACCGGGGACATGCTCGATTACGGGCCCGCGCGTGGAACAGCCGCCGTTCGTTTCGAGAACAACGGGAGCGAACCGGTGCGATTCACCAGCGTCACGGTCAGCGGGCAGCCATTTGAACTCGGACAGGGAAGCTGCGCCGACCCCATCGCGCCCGGTAGTTCCTGTACGGTGACGGTCAGCTTCGACCCGGCGGCGTGCGACGATACGTTCTTCGCGACCGGACGGCTGAGTACGGCTTCGCCGGATCCGGCTGGTCAGTCGACCGTCGAGCTGACCGGGATGTGTTTTTCCGGGGTAGAAGATGCCGCGTACCGGAGCTGTCCGGTGCCGTCGGGCGGGTTGACGGTGAGCCGAGCGCCGGCGTTGACCAGAGATATCGAGGGGGCGCCGGTCAGCGACGCGGGCGACGCCGAGGTCGGCAGGCCTCATGTGATCTGGCTGCCGGTCAGCGTCCCCGATGAGGCCTCGGGCTCCGTCGCGGTGCTCTTCGCCGGCGCGGACTGCGGCATCCAGCTCGTCGACCCGGCCGGGCTGAAGCTGGCCGGCCCGCTGCCGGCCGGCGCTCCCGCCCCGTGCAGCGAAGGCGAGCAGTTGTCCGGATCGTCTTCGTGCACCGCATACCTGCTCATCAACCCGGAAGCGACGACGCCGGACGCCGCTTTCCTCGGCACCTGTTCCGAGCAGCAGAACATCGCGCCCACCGCCTTCGTGACAGCCCGTGGCGTCCAGCACATCATTGTGGCCCGGCACGACCCGAGCGGCACGGGCGACTTCGCCGCCTCGGCCAGCACGATCGTGAGCGCGGGCATCCCGGACGCGATCGAGCCATCGGTCTCGGCTGACGGCCGTTACATCGGCTTCGCGGCTGACGGACAGGTGTGGCTGCATGACACCAGACGGGGCGGTCGCACGACACTGGTGGCCGCGGCGGGCGCCGGCTCCCCCTCGGTCAGCGGTGACGGGCAGCGGGTGGCCTTCGCGAGTAGCGGGCGGGTCTACGTCCGCTCGGTGACGGCCCGGACGACCGTGCTGGTCTCGGCGGCCGGGTATGCGCCGGTGATCTCGCTGAACGCGACCACCGTCGGCTACGTGTCGCGAGGGCGTCTGTACCTGGCCCTGGCCACGAACGGTCCGGGCGCCGCCGTGGCGGCCGGGACCGCGATCGGCATGCCGAGCCTGGACGCGATCGGCCGGCTGGCCACCTTTCCCGCCACGGGGCCGCTGCTGCCGGACTCGCCGCCGGGCATCGCCAGCGTCTACACCTTCGACCTGCGCCCCAGACTGTCGCCGTCCCCGGCTCACGCCGGCTTCGGCGCGGTCCTGATGGGGAGCGGCACGCGCGCGATCGCGGTGACGGTGACCGACAGCGGCCCGGGGCCCGGAACCGTGACGGGCGTGCGGACGACCGGGCCCTTCCTGGTGACCGGCAACCGGTGCACGGGCATGGTCCTGTACGCCGGCGGGCACTGCGCGGTGACGGTGACGTTCACGCCATCGGCCCCCAGCCGGGCCGGCGGCATGCTGACCGTGACCACGCAGGACGACGGGGAGCCGCCGGTCAGTGCCGCGGTGCCAGTCACCGCGAGCGTGCCCGCGCCGGCCGTGACCGCGACCCCCGGCGTCGCCTCGTCCGGCAACACCGTGCTGGCCAGCGGCACCGGCTTCCCGCCGGGGCAGCGGGTCACGCTGACCTGGCGGCCCGGGCTCGGGTCGGCGGTGGCGGCGGCGTCCGGGTCGGGGACGTTCGAGGCGTACCTGGTGATCTTTCCCGACGATGCCGCCGGCCCGAGGGCACTGATCGCCGCCGGCCCGGACGGCGCCCTGGCCCGTTCGGCGGTCCTGGTACAGCGAGGGCCGGTGGAGCCGCCGTTCACTCCTCGGTGATGTGCTGCTCAGGGCGGGGCGGTCTGCTGGCCGCGGCCCGCGCCGGGTCGTGGTCGTGGCCGCGCCGGACGCCGTACTCGACGCTGCGCACGCCGGGCGGCAGGCTGGTGGCCAGCGGCGGAACCACCGGCGCGACGACCGTCAGGTCGAGCGCCGTCCGGGCACAAATGCCCAGGCGCGGCCACAGCCACGCCGCGTCGCCGGCCCTGTCCGGGGCGGCGCAGGCGAGCAGCACCGGCTCGCCGGCCTGCGCCAGGACCCCGTGCAGGCATGGCTCCGGAATGGCCCGCACCCCGGCACAACCAGCGAGGACCGAACCAAGCAACTCATGTTCGTTCGTTCGGATGGAGCCGGTACCGGTCCACGCGGTCAGCAGATAGCAGGCCCGGTACCTGCGCACCGGCGGCTGCCACCCGGTAGCGTAGCCAGCCTTGTCCCGGGTCAGCACGCCGTCCGAGACCGGCGGCTGTGCCTCGCGCACGTCGTATAGGAACGCGTCGAGGAATGGCGCCTCGCCGGCCCGCAGGGCGGCCGGCGGGTCGAACCCGACCACCGCCCCGGCGGGGAGCAGGCGGCTCAGGAACGCCGCGACGCTCCGGTCCAGATCGTCGAGCATGCCTCGGCATCCTCGCGCACCGGGGCCGTGCCCGGGCGGGTGGGCGGCGCAGCGGGGAGGGCAGCGTGGCGTGCCGTTTCTGGCAGCCAGATGTGCGCGGTTCGCGGAACGAACGCACCCCCGCCTACCCGTCCGGCCCTGCGACGCTGGGCTGAGCAACGCGGTCGCATATGTGGAGGGCCGATGCCCAGCTATCTCTCCCCAGGGGTGTACGTCGAGGAGGTCCCGTCCGGGACGAAACCGCTCGAGGGAGTGGGCACGGCGTTGTGCGCGTTCGTCGGTTTCACCGAGAAGGGGCCGGTGAACCAGCCGGTGTTCGTGACGAACTGGACGCAGTACACGAACGCGTTCGGGGCGTTCAGCGAGGGGACGCTGCTGCCGCACGCGGTGTACGGCTACTTCCTGAACGGAGGCGGCGCGGCGTACGTCGTCCGGGTGGGGCGCGGCGCCGCGGCGGACGCGGTGGAGGAAAAGGCGCCGGTGGAGCGGCCCGCTGCGGAGCGGCCCGCGGCGGAGCGGCCCGCTGCGGAGCTGACCACCGGCGGCGCGACGCCCAAGCCGGCCTTCCGGGTCCGCGCCGTTGAGGGCGGCGCTGAACTTGCGGTGGAGGTCGCCGACTCGTCCGAGCCGGGCGAGGACACGTTCAAGCTGCTGGTTTTCTCCGCCGGCCAGGTCGCGGAGACCTTCGACAACGTCACCGTCCGGCGAGGCACGAGCAATGTCGTCACCGCGGTGCGCCAGCGCTCGAAGCTCATCACGGTCGAGGAGGCCCTCGCCGTCCCGGAGAAGGGCGTCCGGGTCGCGCTGAGCGGCGGGGCGGGAGCGGGTCCTTCGGCGGCGGGTCCGGTGGCGGCGGGTCCGGCGGCAGCGGGTCCGGCGGCGGCCTCCGCCTCCGCCGTCCGCCCAGAGCACTACGTCGGGGACGCCGGCGACCGGACCGGCTTCGGCGGCCTGGAGGCGATCGACGACATCACCATGCTCTGCGTTCCCGACCTGATGACCGCCTACCAGTCGGGCATGCTCGACGGCGACGGGGTGAAGGCCGTGCAACTCGGAATGATCGCGCACTGCGAGCTGATGGGAGACCGGGTGGCGATCCTCGATCCGCCGCCGCGGCTCGGACCGCAGCAGGTCAAACAGTGGCGGGTCGACGTGGCCGGCTACGACTCCAGGTACGCGACGCTCTACTGGCCCTGGATCAAGGTCATGGACCCGCTCAACGGCAAGCCCATCATGCTGCCGCCGAGCGGTCACGTGGCGGGGGTCTGGGCGCGCAGCGACGAGAGCCGTGGCGTGCACAAGGCCCCGGCCAACGAGGTGGTGCGCGGCGTGATCGACCTGGAATGCGGGCTGACCAAGGCCGAGCACGACCAGCTCAACCCGATCGGCGTGAACTGCATCAGGGCCTTCCGCGGCCAGGGCATCAGGGTCTGGGGCGCACGGACGCTGAGCAGCGACCCGGAGTGGCGCTATGTCAACGTGCGGCGGCTGTTCAACTTTATCGAGAAATCGATCCTCAACGGCACGAACTGGGTTGTCTTCGAGCCAAACGACCCCCGGCTGTGGGGCACCGTGGAACGGACCATCACCATGTTCCTGCGCCGGGTCTGGCGCAGCGGGGCGCTGTTCGGTGCCACTCCCGACCAGGCATTTTTCGTCAAATGCGACGAGGAGAACAACCCTCCGGAAAACAGGGATGCCGGCGTGCTCACGGTCGACATCGGGCTGGCGCCGGTGAAACCCGCGGAATTCGTCGTCTTCCGGCTATCCCAGTTCAGCGAGGGCGGCGACCTCGAAGAATGACATCACTCCCGATAGGAGGTCACCATGCCGCAAACCGGAGCCAATCCGGTGATCCTCAGCGCCCCTCGGTTCTACTTTCAGCCGAGTGGCGGCGGAAAGCCCGCGTGGAATTTCTCGGAGATGAGCAATATCTCCACCGAAGTAGATATTTCGGAGTTCCTCTACTGCGACGCCGATGGCGCGATCCAGCACACCAAGCAATACGGCAAGACTGTTCCGCCCAGCGTCACGCTGGTAAAGCCGATGGACAACGACAGGGCGCTGTGGGCATGGCACATGTCCGTCCAGTATGGCAACCAGCTCGCGCGACTCGACTCCACGCTGAGCGTGTACCTGCCGGGTTCGCCGGACATGCCGCCGCAGGGACAGCCGATGTTCCAGTGGATCCTGGAGAAGGCCTGGCCCTCAAAGCTCGACGTGTCCAGCATGCGAGCGGGAGACACGGAGGTCGGCAAGCTGACGGTGACCTTCGCCTGCGACAAGATCACGGTGCTGGGCGCGAACGGGTCGGTCAGCGGTCCCGCGTTCTCCGCCTGACCAGCCTTTTCGGAAGGAGTGACCGGGGCCATGATCGGCAGCACGGCCAATGCACGCAGCCGGCAGCGCTCGGGCGACGAAGGCGGCGGGGTGCTGACCGAGTACCCCTTCGTCCTGCCTCGGGGATACGTCGACGAGTACGGCAAACTGCACCGCCAGGGGATCATGCGCCTGGCCACCGCGCGGGACGAGATCAGCAGCCAGGCCGATTCGAGGGCACGGCAGAACCCGGCGTACCTGACCGTGCTGCTGCTCGCCAGGACCGTGACGAGCCTGGGCCCGGTATCGCCGGTGGATGAGTTCGTGATCGAGAACCTGTTCGCCTCCGACCTGGCTTTCTTGCGGGATCTGTACCGCAGGATCAATGCCGAAGGTCACACGGAAGCGGACGTGACCTGCCCCTCCTGCGGGCACGAGTTCGCGGTTGACGTGGCCGGTGATGCGCCGGGGGAATCCTGAGGTACGCGGCCGGAAGGCTGTGGGAAGAGGCCGCGTACCTCGCCTACTACATGCACTGGTCGCTGGCCGAGATCCTCGACCTGGAGCATCCGGTGCGCGCCCGGATGATCGAAGAGGTCGGGAAGATCCACGAGCAGATCGCCGCCATGGAACCGGGTGAGCAGATGACTTGGGGTGGAATGTGATGCGCTGGCCGACGTGGCCGCCGCGCCGGACGCTACGCGGGCAGCGGGGACGGCGGGGACGGCGCGGCCCTGCCGCCTGGCGGAGCCTGCCTCCGCTATCGCCGCTGGCCGGGCGGCCGCCGATGCTCAACGACGGGGCCTCCGCCCTGCGCGAGCTCGGCGGCAGCCTGGTGGCTGTCGGCCTGCGGGTAACGCCGGGCGCTCCTGGGGGGCGGGTTCGGGGCCTGGTCACGCTGCCGCCGATCGGGCCGGTCGCGGCGCCGGCGCGTTCGTCCGGCCGGCGTCAGGCAGCCGGGCTGCGGCCTCCGGCCGCAGCCCGGCTGGTGCACGCCGCTCGGCGGCGTTTCCGGCCCGACCCGCCGGACGGGCTCGGCCCTGATTCCGTCGAGTCGCCGCTGCCGCCCGCGACTCCCCGCAGGCGGGCAGTATCCCCCACGGCGGCAGTGTCTCCCGCACCGGCAGGGCCCCCTACGCCAGCGGGGACCCGCACGCCGGCACGGACCCGCACGCCGGCAGGGATCCGCACGCCGGCAGGGACCCGCACGCCGGTCTCCCGCGGTCGCCGCGGGCCAGGGACCTTCACCAGGGCAAGGGACGAGTATGTAGGCGAGCCCAGGGTGGCCGAGCCGCCCTTCCAGGCGTCGGCGTGGGAACGGCAGATCACGCTGGTGCCGGGATCGCCGCCATGGCTGCCGGCCGAGCCGCGGCCGGAGGACGAACGCGCCGAGGCAACGCCACGGCCGGCGCTACGGCCGGCGCCACGGCCGGCGCCACGGTCGGCGTTCATGCCCGCGACGCTGCGCGGCGGACCGCGGCTGGCCGATACCCGGTTCAGCGCGCCCGCGACCGCGGGCGGCCCCGCGGCGGACGAGGCGCCGCGGCCGGAGGCCCAGGCCAATCCAACACCGCGGCCGGAGGCCCAGGCCGGGCTGGGCGCGGAGGCTTCCGCCCCCGCCACAGGATCGCGACGGCGTCGTCCGACCCTCGGAGAGAGCCGGCGCATGGGGCTGGGCCGCCCATCGCCGGCCACGAGCACGGCGAGACCGCCGGCCGAAGCGAGACCGCCGGCCGAAGCGAGGCCAGCCGCCGGGGCAGCACCAGCGGGCGAGGCGCGGTCAGGAAGCGCGGCAGAACCTGCCCGCGGCCGTGCGGCCGGCGCACCCAGGGACGTGCCGGAAACGACCCGGCCATCGACGCCCGCCCCCGGCCCAGCCGCACGGACTGGACTGGCCAGGCAGGCCGGGCAGGTCAGGCGGGACGGGCACCGGCTCGGCCTCGGACCGCCGGTTTCGTGTCCTCGTCCGCCGCCATCGGCGGCGGACGAGGACACGGCTGTGCCTTCGTCCGTTAACCCGGCCGAGATCAGCGCCGGCACCGGAGCCGGGAGCTGGGCGGGAGCCAGCGCAGCGGCCGAAGCCACGGCGGCCGCCACGGCATCGCGGGCGGCGACTGCGTTCGGAGCACTCACTGGAATCCCGCCACGCTGGACCCAGGCGATCGCCTCCCCCAGCCACCCCAGCGACATCCCCCGCGCCGAGAGCACACCGTCTCTACCGAGCGGCGGGGCGCCGTCTGCCGTAGCCGCCGGGCTAAACCGTGACGTTCTGGGCGAGTCTGCCCGGTCGTGGACGATCGTGGATCGATCATTGCGCGGAGCCCTTTCCGCACCGCTCAGGCTGGCGCACCTTCCGGTCGCTCTGCTTGTCGCGCAGCACGCCGCGCGGATCGTATCGACCCGCGGTGCCTCCCCCTCCGGCCCGTCCGGTCCGGGATGGGCACCGGTCCGCGCGACACCAGGATCAGCCCAAGGCCAGGGGCAGGCAATGGATCCCGCGGCGCCGGTCCAGGGCGCCTGGCCGGCGGCCGCACCCACCCAGACCACATGGCGGCCGGCCTGGCCAGGCCAGGCCGCACTGTTGCCGGGGCCTGCCGCTGCCGTGGCCGGAGGTACGCCCCTTCCCGATGCCGCGCCAGCGCCCGGCGCGGCCCGCACCGGAACGACGGAGGCAACCGCCGACCGCGTGGCCGAATCGCCAGCCACGCGCCCGGCCGACCTCGACGACCCGGTCTCGCTGGACGAATTGGCCGACAAGGTGTACCGGCGGTTCCGCCGACTGCTCCGCGGCGAACTGCTGGCCGACCATGAGCGTGCCGGGCTCCTCGGCGAACTCGGTTAGGAGACGAAATGACGGTCAGCACGGCCGAGGCATATGCCGAGGGCCTGTTCGGCATGTCGCACCGTTTTATGGTGGTAATCGACAACCCAACCTATGACCTTGGCTATTGGCAAAAGGCATCGGGTCTCACCGTCACATGGAAAACCTGTACGTACCGGGCCGGCGACCAGGGTAACGAGTTCTGGATATACCCGGGTATCACCGAATACGACAACATCAAGCTGACCAGGCCCGTATCGCCCACCTCCAATGTGACCCAAGCATGGCTGACGGCCACCTCGGCGCACATGATGCCGCTCAGCGGCGCGATCATGCTCTGCGCGTCGATGGGCGTCCCTATCATCACCTGGCGGCTATACCAGTTCTTTCCGGTGAAATGGCAGGTGAACGACTTCACAGCGGAGAACGGCACAGTGGTGACCGAAACTCTGGAACTCGCGCATACCGGCTTCCTCAACGACCAGGTGACCAAGGGCCCGCATGCCGCTATCAGGTAAAGGAGACGCAATGACCGTCATGATGGCGAGCGGGCAGACGCTACCGCACGAGGCGCCTGGCGGTGATCTCGGCAGCTACCCGAATTTCGGCATGTCTATGCGCTTCTTGGTCAACATAGAAGGCCCTGACGCGCCCCACGATCTCGGTTTGTGGCAGAGCTGCAGCAAGCTGGAACTCGATCTGCATTTGCAGAAGTTTACGCAAGGCGGCTCGAACCTGATCAATCAGTGGCTTCCGGGAAACATCGACTACTCGACGGTAACGCTTACGCGACCCATGGAGAAGAAGTCCTCGGAGAAGGTGCAGCAGTGGCTTCAGAAATTCATCAACGGCTGGGACTCATGCAGCGGCCCGCCATATGAAGAATCGAAAAAGTGCCAGGCGATCATCAGGCTACTCGACCATCAGCTCAACGAGGTGAAGAGCTGGACGCTGGGAAATGCACGACCATCCAAATGGATCGGACCAGAACTGACCTCTAATGGCACCGATGTAGCCATCGAGACGCTGGTCATCGAGCACGACGGGTTCCTCCGCCACGCCGAGGTCCGCAGCCAGGCCAAGTTGCACGAAAAATCGGATAAAGACAAATCGGTTGAGTTCCGTTTCAACCCAGCAACGGTGACGGTGAGCCACGCGTCGGAACTAAAATACTCATCAGACGCCTCTAAATTCAATTATCTGGAGAAAATAGGCCTCCTGTCACTAACAATCCCCGAGCTTAGGCTGGTCGGCCCTGATACACTGGCCAACTGTCACCAGTTGCTGGACTGGACGTATCCGGCGGTGAAGAAACCTTCAAACGGGGATCCCTACCTGTCACCGTTGATCTTTAAATGGGATGACTTCTCCATATTTAAAGAACCTGTCGACGTGGCACTGACTAAGGCGACTGTCAAGTACGAGCGATTCGATTCAGGCGGGAAGCCCATCGGGGCGCTGGTCGATATCGAACTGGTCTGCGGCCTACAGGACACGGCGGCGCAGCAGAATCCAACGTCAGGCGGGCTGCCGGGCCGGAGCGGGCACCTGATGGCCAACGGCGACACCATTCCGGGTATCGCACTCGGCGCGTACGGCGATCCGGGCAGGTGGCGCGCGGTGGCGGCGGCCAACCAGATCGACGATCCCCTCCGCGTCCGTCCCGGGTCGGTGCTCCTGCTGCCTAACCGCACCGAACTGGCCGAAGGCGGTGCGGCATGAGCAAGGCGGCCACCCCGTCCACCGCGACGATCATCGCTCCCACGATCCGCGTCGGGCCGGGCGAGGGAACGCCGCTCGGCGACCACGCCCGGAAGGCCTTGCTGCGTACCGTGATCGACACCCACCTGCACCTGCCCGGGACGTTCGAGATGACCTTTCGCGATGCCGACGGCGACCTGCTGGAGAAGAACGGGATCTCGGTCGGGACCAAGATGCGCCTTTCCGGCCGCGCAGTCGGCGGCGACAGCGACAGGCTCCTCATCGAGGGCGAGGTGACCTGCCTGGAGGCAGTGTGCCGCAACCTCACCAGCCATCTCGTCGTGCGGGGTTACGACCGGTGCCATCGTCTCCAGCGAGCGCGCCGGACACGGACCTTCCGCAACAGCTCCGACTCGGATATCGCCTCGCAACTGGCCGAAGCGGCGGGCCTTACTCGCATCGCGATCGAACGAAGCGAGGTCATCCACGACTTCGTCGGCCAGTGCAACCAGACCGACTGGGAGTTCCTCAGCCAGCGGGCCGGAGAGATCGGCTACGAGATGGGGATCTCCTGCGGAGTCTTCTACTTCCGCAAGGCGTCGTCGGTCGCCAACGCGACCGGCACGCCCGTCGAGTTGATCTTCCGGGAGAATCTCCGGCTATTCCTGCCCCGGGTGACCGCGGGGAACATGGCCCAGGGCGTCGAGGTGCGGGTGTGGGATCCGCTGCAAGCCAAGGTCGTCGTCCAGGACAAGAAGATGCGCGCCGGCTCGGCGCGCCTGGGCAAGAGCACCCCCGAGTCGCTGGCCGGGCAGTTCGCGGGCGACGTTCCGTCGGCGGGCATCATCCAGCCGGGAGCTCAGGCTGTGGGCGATCTCGGCCCAGCACCCAAGACCACCGCTCACGTGATCTGCAACCGGCCGGTGGCCGCCGGTTCGGCCATCGACTCCGCCGCCTCCACTGTGGCGGCCGGCCTCGCCGGCCACATCGCGAGCACGTTCGCCGAGGGCGAGGGGGAGGCCAGAGGCGATCCGCGCATCCAGCCGGGCGCGGTGGTGAAGGTCTCCGGAGTACCAGAGGTGTTCGGCGGCTCCTGGCTGGTCACCAACGCCCGGCACGTCTTCGATCTCAGCGAGGGAGGCTACGCCACGGAGTTCGTGGTCAGCGGCAGCCAGCAGCGCTCGCTGCTCGCGCTGACCTCGGCCGGACGCGCCCACTCGCGGGGAGTCACGATACCCGGCGTGTGCTGCGGCGTGGTCACCAACATCAAGGACGACGCGAAGAAGGGGCGCGTCCGGCTAGCGCTGCCGTGGCTGTCACCGGACTACGAGACTGACTGGGCACCGGTCATCCAGTTCGGCGCCGGGAAGCGCAGTGGGGCGCTGTTCCTGCCCGAGGTGGGCGACGAAGTCCTGGTGGGATTCGAATTCGGCGACCCGCGCCGCCCGTACGTGATCGGCGGCATCGTCAACAACGCCACCTCGTACAGCCTGGGCGGTCCAGCGGTCAAGCAGACTGGGCAGACCGCCGCCGTGGCGCTCCGGGGTTTCGTGTCCGCGGCGGGCAACCGGCTCGTCTTCGCCGACGAGATCGCCCCCGGCAACGGCCCGGCCGGCGGCACCGGCACACCGCCGACCACATCGGCCATCACGCTCGGCACCGGGGACGGGCAGCTGTCGCTGGCCATCGATCAGGTCGCGGGCACGGTGACGCTGAGCTGCCGCCCGGCGACGCCGGCCTGCAAGACCGAGGCGGGCACGATCAGCATCCAGTGCGGGCCCGCTGGGACGGTCAATGTCGCCGCGGGATCCGGCGGCACCGTGAACGTCGACGGCGGCGCCAGCCTCAACCTCAAGGCTCAGGCCTCCATCTCCATCCAGAGCCAGGGTTCGATCTCGATCCAGGGCTCCGGCCAGGTCGCGATCAAGGGAGCCCAGATCGCACTCAACTGAGAGGGCCGCTATGCAGCACGATTTCATCGGCGCGGGGTGGGCCTTTCCGGTGAGCGTGGACGCCCGGGGCGCCATTGCCCTGGCCCGCGGAACCGACGAACTGGAGCAGGCCATGCGGCTGATCCTTATGACGTACCCGGGCGAACGCCCCATGCGCCCGGAGTTCGGCAGCCGGCTGCGTGACTTCGTGTTCGACGGCACGACAGCCGAGAACGCGTCCGCGATAGGCAATGAGGTGCGGGCCGCCCTCCTGCGCTGGGAGCCCCGGGTGGACGTAAGCAGCGTCGACGTCACCCCCGACTACGACGCGGCGATGCTCTACGTCGACATCAAATACACGGTCAAGTCGACCAACGACCGCCGGAACCTGGTGTTCCCCTTCTACACGATCCCGCTGGATGGGGAGGAAGGCTGATGCCGCTCCCCGCGCCGAACCTCGACGACCGGCGTTTCCAGGACCTGGTCGACGACGCCAAGCGACTGGTGCAGCGCCGCTGCCCGGAGTGGACCGACCATAATGTCTCCGATCCGGGCGTGACGCTGATCGAGACGTTCGCCTACATGACCGACCAGTTGCTGTACCGGCTGAACCGCGTCCCCGACCGGCTGTACCTGAAGTTCCTCGACCTGATCGGGCTGCGCATGCTGCCGCCGACCCCGGCCAGCGTGCCGGTGACGTTCTGGCTCGCCGCGCCGGCCGTGACAGCGGTGACCATCGCCGCGGCTACCCGTGTCGCGACGCCTCGCACGCAATTGCAGGACCCGGTCGAGTTCGCCACTGCGGAGGACCTCCTGCTGCCGCCCCGCACGCTGAAGCTGGTCCGCACCGCTGCCGGAGGGGCGACCGCCGACCAGACGCCTCAGCTCATCGCCCGGGCGCCGTTTCCGATATTCGGTGACCCGCCGGCAGACGGGGACGCGCTGCTCATCGGCCTCGACGATCCGGCGCCGCGGTGCGCGATCAGGATCGACTTCGACGGGCAGATCGAGGGAATCGGCGTCAACCCCGAACGTCCGCCGCTGGCCTGGGAGGCGTGGACCGGACGCGAGTGGACGGCCTGCGAAGTCACGCTGGACGAGACCGGCGGGTTCAATCAGCGCGGCGCGGTGATCGTGCATGTAGCGCCCGGCCACGAGGTGAGCGTGGTCGACGGAGATCGCGCGGGCTGGCTGCGAGCCCGGGTCGTCGAGCCGGACGAGGGGCAGCCGGGCTATTCCCGCTCGCCGGTTGTCCAGGGGCTCAGCGCGTGCACGGTCGGCGGTACGGTCACCGCCGTGCACGGGGAGATCGTGGCGCAGGAGGAACTCGGCGTGTCCGAGGGCGTGCCGGGCCAGAGCTTGCCGCTGTCTCGGACCCCGGTGCTGGCCGGGGCGGCCAGGCCGGTCGTGGAGGTGAGCTCCGATGAAGGCTGGCGGGAGTGGACCCAGGTGGACGATTTCGCCGGCAGCGGTCCCGACGACCCGCACTTTGTGCTCGACGCCTGTTCCGGCCTGGTGATCTTCGGCCCCGCGGTCCGTGAGCCCGGCGGGACGCTGCGCCAGTACGGAGCGGTGCCGACGGCCGGGGCCGCGATCCGGATCCGCGGTTACGCCACCGGCGGCGGCCGGGCGGGCAATGTGATGGCGGGCGCGATCCGGGCGCTCAAGTCGTCCATCCCGTTCGTGGCCGCGGTCGAGAATCTGCATCCGGCCCAGGGCGGCGTGGACGGCGAGACCCTGGAGGAGGCCAAGGCCCGCGGCCCCGTGCTGCTCCGGAACCGGGGCCGGGCGGTCACCGCGGAGGATTACGAGGTGTTCGCCCGGCAGGCCGCTCCCGAGGTGGCCCGCGTCCACTGCGTTCCCGCCTCGGATGATGTCATGACAGCAGGCGCACTCCGGGTCCTGGTCGTTCCCGCCGCCGCGAGCGAAGAGGGACGCATCAGGTTCGAGAACCTGGTCCCCGCGGCCGCCACGCTGGCATGCATCGCCGACGCGCTCGACCGGGTGCGGCTGGTCGGGGTCCGGGTGAGCGTCGAGCCGCCGCTGTACCGGGGGATCACGGTCATCGCCCGGCTGGTGGCCCGGCCGAGCGTGGACACCGAGCGGGTTCGCACCGACGCGTTGCGCTCGCTGTATGAGTTCCTCAGCCCGCTGGCGGGCGGCGGATCCGAGGGCACCGGCTGGCCGTTCGGCCGCCCCGTCCAGGCGGGCGAGATATTCGGCCTGCTGCAACGGATACGGGGAGTCGACATCGTGGAAGACGTCCGGCTGTTCTCCGCCGATCCGGTCACCGGAAAGCGTGGCACCGAGGCGCGCCGCGTCGACCTGGCCGGCAACAGCCTGGTGTTCTCCTACGATCACCAGGTCCAGGTCGAGGAGCGCTGATGCGCGGCACGGTCGAAGCGCTGCGCATGCCGTATCCGCTCGAAACGCTGCTCCCGTCGGTGCTCCAGGAGGATCCCTTTACCCGCCGGTTCACTGCCGGCCTGGATGACGTGCTCGCCTGTGCCGTCTCGACGCTTGACTGCCTCGCGGCGTATGTCGATCCGCTGCTCGCGCCGGCCGACTTCCTCGAATGGCTGTCCTCCTGGTTCAGCGAGGTGCTCGACGAGAACTGGCCGCCGCAGCGCCGGCGCCGGTTCGTGACCCGTGCCGTCGAGATGTTCCGTACCCGCGGCACACCGGCCGGGCTGCGTGCGGAACTCGAGTTCAGCGCGGGCGGACACGTCGAGATCACCGAGTCAGGAGGTGTCGCCTGGTCACTGAGGCCGGGGGCCGAGCTTCCCGGTGAGCCCCTTCCCCGCCTAGTCGTGCGCATCTTGGTGGATGACGTCTCCGCCGCGAACCACGCGGCCCTCGAGGCCCTCATCAATACGGCGAAACCCGCCCACATCATGCACAGCCTGGAGGTGGCCAGCCGATGATCATCTGCCGCAAGTGCGGGTTCCGCAACGTGGACGCGGACGCGTTCTGCGGAGCCTGCGGGAGCTTTCTCGAGTTCACTGGCGAGAAGATCACGCCGAAGGTGTCTGAGGAATTCAGGCAGCGGGCCGAGGAGGAAGCCGCCGCCCCGACGCCGAAGCGCAGCCTGCTGGATCGCATCGAACGCACGGTCATGTCGGTGATCGCCTTCACGCCTGAAGAGGCAGCCGTCCCGAAGCCCAGGGAAGGCGGGGATGACACTTCCGGCGATCCGGTCACCGCCGACAGCCCGGCCGGCAGCCCGGCCGATCCATCCGAGCCCGGCGATCCGGTCACCGCCGCTTCGTCACCGCCGAGCGCCGGCGATCTGGTGGCGCCCGTTGAGGCGCCGTCCGGCGGCCAGCCACCGGACGCTGAGGCAAAGCCGCCGGAACGTACGCCCCAGGCCACGCGCCAGCTCGCGGTCGCCGTGACGAAAGCCAAGCCCACCCGGCGGCTCCGTCCGGGCGACCTGATATGCGGTCAGTGCGGCGAGGGTAATCCGCCGGTACGCAAGTTCTGCAGCCGATGCGGAAGCTCATTGCTGCAAGCCGAGCAGGTCAGGACACCGTGGTGGAGACGCATCGTCCGCCGCGGCCCGCGGCTGATCGAGATGCCGACCGAGGATGCCGCGGCCGGAACCGGCACGGACACCGGCAGCCGTCGTTCCGGCGCCCACGACTCTCAACTGCGGAAGGCACTCACTGGTCGCGATCCGCGGTACGCGCTGCGGAAGATATACCGCAGGGCGCGTCTCATCCTCGCGGCCGTCATCGCGATCGGCGTCATCCTGTACGGCAGCTACGGGCCGTTCCGGTACCTGATCGACAGCAGGGTGGATTCGGCCAAGAACAAGGTAACCGGCGCGATCGACATACATTACGTCCCGGTGCACGCCGTAGCGGTGTCCGCCAACCTTCAAGACAAAAGGAATCCCGGATACGACGCCGTAGACGGGTATCTCAACACCTACTGGCTGGCATCATATTCGACGGCCGATTACCCGACCCTGACATTGACGTTCGGAGCGCCAGTGACGCTGGGGCGGATGATCATCTACTCGGGCGCGAGCGGCGACTACCTCGCCCACGGCCGGCCTTCCCTTCTCGTGCTCGTCTTCTCCAACGACAAATCGGACACGCTCATCCCTCAGGACACGCCCAAGGAACAGGTTCTCGACATCCGCTATGCGGCGCAGGTCACGAGCGTGAAAATCCAGTTGGAGGGGACGTATCCGGGCACCGATCGCCCGGCCGATGTCGCGATCAGCGACATCGAGCTGTTCAAGCTGGAGTAGCCGTCCCAGTTCACGCGGCGCTTACGGTCACGTTGGCGGTGATGAATTCGGCCGTTCCGATCTTCGCGACGACCGGGTCGGGCACTGGCCCGGCCACGGTGCTTTGAGTGGCGGGAACGTCCACCGTGAACAGCGCGAGAAATGGCTGTCCTCGGACGAGGATCGCTTTGCCGTTCTTTGTCTGCATGGTCTGGTTGGCGGGCAGCAAGGTAAGCGTCAGCTTCCCCGTTCCGGGATTGGTGAACGGCGGTGCGGTATAGGCCAGTGGCACCCGGAGGGCCACCGGTAGCTCATCGCCGACCAGGCAGGTAGGCGTCCCCGTGACCGTGAGGTTCTCGCTCGATCCGGTGAGCGGTTGGGGTGTCTCGAGAAAAGGAACGACGGCGGGGGGCGGAATCGTCACCTTGATCATGTCGCCGGTCCTGATAATGAACTCGGGCATACCGCGACCTCGCTCTACGTGATCAGCTCAATTGTATGCCGAGCTGGTGGGGACATGTTTTCCGCTCGCATTCCGGGGCTCCATGGCCCTTGATCGCCGCCGCCAAGGCTCGCATGCGGTCGAGTGACCATGTTGCGCGATAAGGCAGCATTCCGCGCAGCGTCGGGCGCGATGACGCGCAGCCCCTAAGTTCCTCTGGAAAGTATCAAACTGGATGCGGATTAAGACGGAACATCCATGCTGTCCGGAAATTTAACGTACGAATACGGCGGGTTTGTTCCACGTAGCACGGAATTTCCGCGCTGTATGGAGATGAAGGACAAAGGACTGGGCTGGCCTGCGCCGAACCGAGTCTCATGGGACCGTGGGGCGCGGCCGCGGCCTCGCGACTTCGCGACTTCGCGACTTCGCGACTTCGCGACTTCGCGACTTCGCGACTTCGCGACTTCGCGCATGAAACCGTCGCTCTCCCGCCCGCTTGATCCGCCTTTGGGGGATATGGGATGCCGGTTTCATGCGCGAAGTCGGAGCGTCCAGAGGAATCTCAGAAGAATACCGTTATAATACTAGAGTCGGGCTGGCATGGAAAACGTCGGCTTCCAGGAAATCTATCCTGCTAGAGTGAGTATATACAGCGCATCGCCGGAGCGTGATAGGTCGCACTGATACTGCGATGCCAGTCCCTGATTTATGTAGGATTGTCCCGCCTGAGTGCAAAGGTACTCCTCCTCTCCGGGCGCCGCACCACTATAAGTTGTGATGTATACCCATTTTTCGACTATGCCCCAAGTGGTGGCATTGCCGACGGTGGCTGCCTTGCTAACGGTGGCTGCCTTGCTGACGGTGGCTGCCTCGCTCGCGCCCGAGGCGCATACCGTAATTGCGATAGCGGCGAGGGCGACGGAAACCGTCTTTGCTGTCTTTCGCGGAAAGGATCTGAACATAGGTAAACTTTCCTCCATTCGTGTCCTTAGTTGTGGCAAGCATCATGGGACACGTCGCCAGACGTCAAGGGACAGTGTCGTACAGCGCGACTGCGAGATCAGGGCGGCTATACGCGGGTTTGGGCGGCAGGGCTTGTCCGTTCAACCAGGGAAATCCACACTCGAACCCAAAGACAGCGGAAACGTTCCAGCCCAAGACATACGTTGCGCCAACCATCCCCACCCAAGGGGTAGGTTGCGCCAACCATCCCCTAATGGGCATCCACCCCGCCCACCTTCTGAGCGCGCGCTAGTGATCCGGGGGCGGGGGGTCGCCGATGGTGATGCCGCCGGGGCCGATGGTGAACGGGTGCGTGGCGGGGTCATGGCTGCTGGCCCGTGTCTTGATAACGGCCAGGGAGCGGCTCATGGCACCGTTGTCACGGTAGTGGGCGAGCGCGATGGCGTTGTCGGCCAGGTGTGAGGTGCTGAACCCCGATAGCGGCCCGGCGGTCAGCAGGCCGGGTGTCTCGTAGGTGATGAGCAGGCTGATGCCCTGCCGGGAGAACCGCTGCACAAGGGAGTACATGAACTCGCGGAACCGGGTGTCGTCGATGGCCGCCGTCTGCAAGTCGGCCAGGCTGTCGATGACCACCCGCCGTGCCTGATGCTTCTCGGCGGCCTGCAGCAGGTCATGCACCCATTCGTCGATGTAGATGTCGACTGGCGAGCGGTACATGACCTCGACATCGGGGTGGTCAGATGGCCAGCCGAGGCCGCCGAGCATCCGGCGGAGCTGGGTGGGGTTTTCCTGCAGGGTGGCGATGATGCCACGCTCGCCGTGGCTGGCGCCGCCGTAGAGGAAATGCAGCCCCATGATCGTCTTGCCGGCGCCGGAGGGCCCGGCGATCATCGTGGCGGACCCGGGCCACAGGCCGCCGCCCAGCATCGAGTCCAGCGCCGGGATGCCGACGGTGATCCGGTCCTCGCCCAGCTGGTAGCCGCCAGGGATGGGAATGTCGGCCAGGCGGGGGAACAGGCGCAGGCCCTGCGGGGTGAGCCGGTAGCCGTGCTGGCCGGAGGAGAAGCCGCTGCCGCGGAGCTTCCTGATGTGCAGCGAGCGTAGTTCCCGCTGCCCGAACGGGACGGTGGTCAGTTGCAGGATCGCGTCGGCGACCGCGAATTCGGGAGATACGGCGATGTCGGCTGCCTCGTATTCGCCGATCCACAGCGACGCGACGGGGAAGGCGGTCAGCCGGCCGGCGAGCTGGTGCAGGAACCGCCGGAACTCCGGGTCCCCGCCGGGGAGGGCGTGCAGGGCCTTGAAACTGTCGATGATGATCAGGCCGGGCTGCCGTTCCCGCAGGACCCCGGCGACGCGCTCACCCACGCCGGTGAGCCCTTCCTGGCCTATGACCTGGCCCAGGTCCTCGTAGAACACGGACCTGCCGATCGCGGCGGCGTCGAAGAATTCCAGAGTCTGCCCGAAGCGGACGATCTTCTCCAGCGGCTCGGACAAGGTGGAGAAGTAGACGGCGGGCCGGTCCGGGCGGGCGTTGTGGAAGGTGTACTGCTGGGCGAGGATGGTCTTGCCGGTGCCGGGCAGCCCCATGATCACGGTGATCGCGTTGCCCGGCAGGCCGCCGCCCAGGATCTCATCCAGGGACCGGTGCCCGCTGCGCAGACGGCCGTCGTCCATCAGCGTTCCTGCCCGGCGAGCACGGCACTGGACCGGAGCAGGTCCCGGACCGTGGACACCAGCTGGAGGGGATCGAGCGGCTTGCGCAAGAACGCGTCCGCGCCGGCGTCGATCGCCGCGTCCATGACCTCTACCGCCGACACCACCACGATCGCCACGCTGGCTTGTTCGCGGAAGTAGCGGCACAGTTCCAGGCCGGCCCCGCCGGAAATGAGCACCTCGACGATCACCACCGCCGGATTGGCCACGGTGAATGCCTCCCGGGCGGCGGCCTCGGTCAGCGTCACCTCGACCTGGAATCCCTCGGTCTTGAGGAAGAACTCCGCGAATTCCGCGGCGTAGGCATCGGATTCGGCGAGCTGGATGAGCAGCCGGGGCGCTGGCCGCGCTGACACCGCCGACAACGGCTGCCCGGTCTCGGCCCGCTCAGCCAGCAGCCGGTGCGCGTCCGCCACGCTGGCGCCCTCGCTCATCTGCGCGCGGACGAACCGGAGCTGCTCGACCTGTCGCCTGCTGTACAGCCGGTGCCCGCTGGCATTACGGGCCGGCACCACCTGCTGGTACCTGTCCTCCCAGGTCCGCAGCGTGGCGACCGGGACGTCCAGCATCCTCGCCACCGCGCTGATGCTGTAGACCGGCCGGTCCCCCGTCGCCGGGCGGTCGGGCCAGGTCATGAGCACTCTCGCGACATCTCAGGGTCCGGCTCGGCGCTGAACAAGACTAACTCCTAGGGTGGCCGACTCCTCAACAAAACCTCTTCAGGGTGGTGCTAAAATCGCCACTGAAGCGTAGCATCCGGAGTGTATGCCCAGAACTTGAAGAGGATCTGGCGATGTTTGATGGCACTCAAAGGGTCTTCCGCATCATAACTGCATCCGGGGATCCCCACCGCGCCGGCCCGTGCCGCTGGCCCAGCACGGCCGGTTGCCCGCTGCGGACCTGCCGCCAGGAACGGTGCCGGGAACATGCTTGACATCTCCTTCGCCGACGGCGGATCGGGGCCGGTGCTGATACTGGCCGGCGAGGCTGACCTGACCACCCTCGCCCAGCTGAACAGCGCCCTGGACGAGCAAATAGAGCAAATAGAGCAAATAGAGCCCGGGCCCCGGCTCGTGACAGTGGACCTGTCCCGGCTCCGGTTCGCCGATTCCGCGACGGTCGCCGCCCTGGTAATAGCCGCCCGCTCCGTGCGAGACCGAGGCGGGCAGCTCGAAGTGCTGCACCCGCAGCCGACGGTTGCCCGGATCCTGGAACTGACGGGCGCTGACCAGACCCTGGCGGTGCGCGGCGAGCCCGCACCCGGACCATGGCCAGCACGGCAACCAGCTCAAGCCGGGAACGGGTCAGCGCAGTCGCGGCTGCGTGTCCTGCTGGCCAGCGCGGGCGAGGACGCGGTGCTGCGACTGGCCGGTGAGATCGACCTCACCACGATCAGCATCGCGGCCGCCGCGGTAGACCAGTGCATGCGGGATCGCCCCGTGCGGATGACTGTCGACCTGAGCGCGGTGACCTTCTGCGACTGTGCCGGGAGGCGCGTGCTACGGCACGCGCAGCAGCAGGCCACCGCCGCCGGGATCGGCTTCCGCCTCACCGGACTCACCGCGCCGGTCCGGCGTGCCCTGACCCTGATGCAGGCAACCCGCCTGCTCAGTGCCGCCGACTCAGCCGGGCACGATGAGCCTGGCCGCGATACGCGGACAGGTCGTGATGCCAGGCCGCTAGCACCGCCTGCCCCGCCGCCGGATGCCGTCTCCGCCGCCCGCAGGCAGCTGAACGAGCAATACGCCAGCGGAATAGAGCGGCTGCTGTGGGAGCTGGATAAACAGCCCATACCGGACATAGAGGCGATCAGGCGTGCGATCACGGCCACCGGCAACGGCGAGACAGACAGCGCCGGGCCGGCGCTGGTGCTGCTCCAGGCGGCGCGGCTTGGTCTGGACCGGCTGGAGGCCCAGGCATTCGATGCCGCGCGCGGGGCCGGGGTCAGCGATGAAGCTCTCGCCGCGTTGCTGGGGCTACCTGATGCCGCCGCGGCTGCCGCATGGAACCGGTGGCTGACGGCGCGGGAGGCGCTGCCATACGACGAGCCCCCGCCCGCACATCAGGTCGTGCCGGGCGGGGCGGCCGACGCCGCGGCCCGCGCCGGGCGGCGAGCCCACCAGGCAGCGGCCCGGGCCGCGGAGATCGCCCAGCGGCTGGAACAGCTCAGCGCAGCGGCCGGCGAGCCGCAGCCGACGGGCCGGGAACACGCCGAACGCTCGGCCGCGCATGCCGGGGAAGCCCGCATCCTGGCCGCCGAAGCAGCCGAACGGGCGACACTGGCCCTACTGCGCGCCGCCGAAGCCCTGGAACAGTGCGCCGTGGGTTACGAGCAACTCGCCAGCGCCGACCACATCGGCAAGGGCGAGTACCGGCAGGAAGCAGCCTGGTACTGGCACACCGCCCAGGAACACCGCCAGCTTGCCGGGCAGCAATACCACAGGCAGCCCCCGCTGGCCTAGTATGCCGCGCCTGAAATCTTCGCTATATATTTTGCCAGTGAGTCCAGGATCTGTTCGGCCGTCTTAGTCCAGGTGAAGGGCCGTGGATTCTGGTTCCAGCTGTTGATCCAGTCGCGGATGTCG
>Ga0213881_10000474_pt1 | contig 26216 bp, 26 predicted proteins | sample BarmaccoBMER_R08_FD_160104 | JGI IMG/M metagenome (GOLD analysis project Ga0213881, IMG submission 160104) | Barbacenia macrantha exposed rock microbial communities from rupestrian grasslands, the National Park of Serra do Cipo, Brazil - ER_R08 ... | reverse complement strand
AGTGCCCGGTGTTGATGAGGGAGTCGGGCCCATCCCTACTCTGCGGGTAGTGCGCGAGCCACCATCGGGTGAGGTGAGTTGTCTCGACAGGGGGTCTCCACCCGGTCTTACCCTGAACCGGGCAGGCAGGATGGAAGGATGAGATGACGGCGAGCACCGAGCGGCGCCCGCGCAGCTACCGTGTGCGCACGTACGGCTGCCAGATGAATGTGCACGACTCCGAACGGCTGGCCGGCTTGCTCGAGGCGGCTGGATACGTGCCTGCTGGGCAGGACGCTATCCCCGATGTGGTCGTGCTCAACACCTGCGCGGTGCGGGAGAACGCTGACAACCGGCTCTACGGCAACCTCGGTCAGTTACGCCCGATCAAGCGCGAGCATCCAGGGATGCAGATTGCTGTCGGCGGTTGCCTGGCGCAGAAGGACCGCGGCGAGATCATCCGCCGGGCGCCTTGGGTCGACGTGGTGTTTGGCACACACAACATCGGCTCGCTGTCGGTACTGTTGGAGCGGGCCCGGCACAACGACGCTGCCCAGATCGAGATTGCCGAGTCGCTGGAAGTGTTCCCCTCCGCGCTGCCGACGAAGCGGGATTCGGCGCACTCCGCGTGGGTGTCGATCTCAGTGGGGTGCAACAACACCTGCACGTTCTGCATCGTGCCCGCGCTGCGCGGTAAAGAGGTCGACCGGCGACCCGGTGACGTGCTCGCGGAGATCGAGGCACTGGTGGTCGAGGGCGTGCTCGAAGTGACCTTGTTGGGGCAGAACGTCAACGCCTACGGGGTCGGGTTCGCCGACCGGCGCGCGTTCGGTGACCTGCTGCGTGCCTGCGGGAGGATCGACGGCTTGGAGCGGGTACGCTTCACCTCACCGCACCCGCGTGACTTCACCTCCGACGTCATCGAGGCGATGGCGTTCACTCCGAACGTCTGCCACCAGCTGCACATGCCGCTGCAGTCCGGTTCGGACGCGGTACTCGCGGCGATGCGTCGTTCCTACCGGGCGCAGCGCTACCTCAAGATTGTCGATGAGGTGCGGGCCGCGATGCCCGACGCGGCGCTGTCCACCGACATCATCGTCGGTTTCCCCGGTGAGACCGAGGCCGACTTCCAGGCCACCCTGGACGTGGTCCGGGAAGTGCGTTTCACTCAGGCGTTCACTTTTCAGTACTCACGTCGGCCGGGCACGCCGGCCGCGGACATGGCTGGCCAGGTGCCCAAGGCGGTCGTGCAGGATCGCTATGAGCGGCTCGTCGCACTGCAGGAGGGGATCTCCTGGGAGCTCAACCGGAACCTGATCGGCAGCGTTGTGGAAGTGCTGGTTTCTGAGGGTGAGGGCCGCAAAGACGCGGCCACCCGAAGGATGAGCGGGCGGGCCAGGGACGGCCGGCTCGTGCACTTCGAACCGGGCGAGGGTGAGGTCCGGCCGGGCGACGTGGTACTCGCGGAGATCACCTATGGGGCGCCGCACCACCTGGTGTCCGAGGTGGCGGTGCGGGGACACCGACGGACCGCCGCGGGCGACGCGTGGGCGGCCGGTCGACGCCCGACGACACCGGGGGTGGTGCTGGGCTTGCCCTCGTTCGGCCGGCCGGTGAGATGACCGCCATCGCAATCCGTCCCCCGGAGGAGGCAACAGAGGCAACAAGATGACCGCCAAGGATCCGAACGGCATCGCGGCGCTACGCGCCGAGATCGACGCAGTGGAGCGCTCGGCATTGCGCCGGGTCGACCCGGGCGTCCGCGCGGCGGTGATTGCCGGCGCAATCATGGTGCTGCTGTTGGCTATCACGTTGCCCTGGGTAGGGGACGCTAGCGGTTGGGACGTGCTTCGGGGTACGGCGAACCCGGTCGACCGCGTCGGGCTGTTGCCGCGGATGTTTGGGGGCGTCGCGCTGGGCTTGGGGGTCGGTCTGTCCATGCTGGCGCTCGTCACCCGTCGCTGGGGCCTGGTCTGGGCCAGCGCGCTGGGCTGCACCTATTGTGTGCTCGACGGGGTGTGGGCGATCTGGTCCCGGCAGACCGTGCACGGTCCCGGCCCCGGCATCGGGCTGGTGTTGGCTGTGCTGGCCATGGCGGTGCTCGCCGTGCAGTGGTTGTGGCTCGCGTTGTCTCGCCGGTAGCAGACTGGAGTAGCTAGAGTCCTCGTCACCGGCTGGTGACCGCCCGCTCGGCGGCGGCCAGCCACTCGCGCCACTGATCAGCCTGGGCCTGCGCTGTGGTAGCACGGCGGTCATCCCCGGCGGCGCGGGCCTTCGCTGCTTGGGCCTCGTACTGCTCCACCCGATCCCGGAACTGGGCCACCCGAGCCTCGGACTCGGGATCGGTGTGCCGCCACTGCGCGTTGGTGGCCGAGCGGACCCGCTCCTCGACAGCACGCAACCGGGCTTCAAGCTCTCTGACGCGCTCCCGCGGAACCTTGCCCACGCTCTCCCAGCGCTCCTGAATTCCCCGCAGCTGCGATCGGGCAGCCTCAATGTCACCGGTGGGATCGATCCGTTCCGCGGCGGCGACCAGTTCCTCCTTGCGCGCCACGTTCTGCTCCAACTCCGAGTCCCGCCCGGAGAAGGTCGCGGAGCGGCGGCTGAAGAAACGTTCCTGGGCGGCGCGGAACCGCTGCCACAAGGCGTCGTCGGCTTCCTTGGGGGCGCGTCCTGCTGCCTTCCACTCCGCCATCAGACTTCGGAAACGGCTCGCGGTGGCACCCCAGTCGGTGGAGTCAGCGAGCTTCTCCGCCTCGACGACTAGCTCCTCCTTACGATTCCGAGCCCCGACGCGCTGCCGGTCGAGTTCGGCGAAATGCGCGCCGCGGCGCCTTGCGAAGGCGTCCCGGGCTTTGGAGAAGCGGCGCCACAGCGCTTCATCGATTTTTCGATCTACGCCCCTGATTGTCTTCCACTCATCCAGGATGGTGCGCAGCCGGTCGCCGCCGGCCTTCCACTGGGTGGATTCTGCGCTGATTCGCTCGGCCTCCTCCACTAGTGCTTCCTTGCGGGCGGTTGCTCGCGCCCTGGCCTGTACTCGGGCCGCCTTAGCGCTCGCGAGGAACTCCTCGGTGTATCGCTGCAAGTGGTCCAGGAAAGCGGTGAGACCGACGAGGTCACCCACGGCGGTCGGTTCGACGAGCTCATTGCGCAGGGTGCGAATGCGGGACAGGGCGTGCTTGGGATCGCCTACTCCGGAGGTCAGCCGGGCCTGAAGCAGTTCGGCTTCTGTGAGCAGGTCGTCGAAGCGGCGAGCGAAGTGCGCCAAACCCTCCTCGGCTGTGCCGGCCTGCCAGGAACCAACTACTCGCTCGCCATCAGTGGTGTAGGTGTACACCGTGCCGTCCGGAGCTACCCGTCCCCAGCGCTGTGGATCCCGGCAGGCGCGCGAGACGGAGGGTGGGGGACCGGATTGGGGACCGATCTCCGGACGTTGCTCGGTGTAGTTGTGCTCGGTCATGCCGGCCTTCCTCGACCTCGTGCCCGCCGCCGCGTCCTGCGGGCGCCCCGACTGCACAGGTGGTGCACCTCGACCGGGCGGCCCTGAAACACCCGGCCAGGGCCGCATTGAAGCAGTTCAGGTGCGCGGGCAGGGGAGCAGGTGCGAAGTGGGCACTAACCTGCAGCGGTGATCGTACGCGTGGCGGTGTTACCACATCCACTGATCCTGGTGCCTGAAGTGGTCCCGTCATGAGTCCCCGGGCGGTCGCGGTGGTTGGCCCGACCGCCACTGGCAAGTCCGACCTCGCGGTCAAGCTGGCCCGCAGTCTGGGCGGCGAGGTGGTCAATGCTGACGCGATGCAGCTGTATCGGGGCATGGACATCGGCACCGCGAAGCTGCCGCTCCCCAGGCGGTACGGGGTGCGTCACCATCTGCTCGACATCCTCGATGTCACCGAGACCGCCTCGGTGGCGGCCTACCAGCGCGAGGCCCGCCATATCGTGGAGGAGTTGCTCGCTGCGGGGCGGGTGCCCGTGCTCGCTGGGGGTTCTGGGCTCTATGTGCAGGCTGTGCTGGATGACCTGGACTTTCCGGGCACCGAGCCCGAAGTACGGGCCCAGCTTGAGGCCGAACTGGCCGAGCATGGGGCGCCGGCACTGCATCGCCGGTTGCATCGGCTCGACCCGGTGGCGGCTGGCCGGATCCTGCCGAGCAACGGACGCCGGCTGGTGCGGGCGCTGGAGGTTATCCAGCTCACCGGGCGCCCGTTCTCGGCGGCGCTACCACCGTCCGGCCCGGCGCGCTACCGTGCGATGATCATCGGATTGGACACCGATCCCGCAGTCCTGGACGCGCGGGTCGATGCCCGGGTGGATCGGATGTTCAGCGACGGGCTGGTCGAGGAAGTTCACGGACTGCTGTCGCTCGGCCTGCGGGAGGGCCGGACGGCGTCGCGGGCGCTGGGTTACCAGCAGGTCATCGCCGCGCTGGACGCGGGCGCCGATCCGGCCTGCGCCGCTGGCCCGACCGCCCAGACGACCCGGCGCTTCATTCGTCGGCAGCGCAGCTGGTTTCGACGGGACGACCGGATCAGGTGGTTGGACTCCCAGCATCCCGACCTGCTCGACGCCGCGCTCGCGCTGGCGGTGGACGGATAGGCTCACTGACGATGGAGCAGGGCATCGAGTTCCTCAAGGGGCATGGGACGGAGAACGACTTCGTCCTGTTGCCCGACCCCACCGGTATGCTGGACTTGACGCCCTCCCGGGTACGCGCACTGTGCGATCGACGCTGCGGGTTGGGAGCCGACGGTGTGCTGCGGGCGGTGCCAGGTGCGCTGGTCTCTGACGCGCCACCGGGCACATCACCCGACGACTGGTTCATGGATTACCGCAATGCCGACGGTTCCCTGGCCGAGCTGTGCGGTAATGGGGTGCGGGTATTTGCCCGTTATCTGGCTGATGCCGGGCTGGTTGCCGATGCCGAGTTCCGGATTGGTAGCAGGGCCGGCCCGCGTACCGTGCGGCGCAACGACGACGGCTCGGTGACGGTCGAGATGGGGTGGGTGCGGCGTAACGGCACGTCCACGGTGACCGTCGAGGGTGCGGCGTTCACGGGGCTCGTGGTGGATCTCGGCAATCCGCATCTGGCCTGCCTGACCGAGGTGCCGGTGGAGCAATTGGACCTCACCGTGCCGCCGGGACACGACCCCGGAGCCTTCCCGCACGGCGTCAACGTCGAGTTCGTCAACGTACGCTCCGCTGGAGAACTGCGGATGCGGGTGCACGAGCGAGGCGTCGGGGAGACCCGCTCCTGCGGCACCGGAACGGTAGCGGCGCTGGCCGCGGCGCTGGCCGCGCAGGGCCGGGACACCGGCGAGGCCGACGTGCAGGTGCCCGGGGGCCGGCTGCATGTGGCAATTGCCAGCGACGGCAGCACGCTGACCGGGCCAGCGGCGCTCGTCGCGTGGGGCCGGTTAGCTCTCGACTGGTGGTCGGCGCACTGACCACTGGAGACCGCCGTTGTCGTGCTCCGCCACTGCCCGGATGAAGTCCACTGAAGTCCACGGACTCGACCGGTCTCAGCGCGGCAGCGGTCAGGCAACGTCAAAGATCATCGTATGCGCGCACCGCGCCCTTGTCATCGAGGTACCGGGCGTCGTCGTCGTTCTCCGCTATACTGGCTGCTCATAGCCATGATCAACCGAGCAGCAGACAGATTGAGAGCGTATGACAACCTCACCGATCTTTCCGTCCCGTGGTCCTGGCCCGACCTCCCGAGGTGAACTGGATCTCGAGGAGCGCTCTGCACTGCGCCGCGTGCCGGGGTTGTCCACCGAACTCGCTGATGTCACCGAGGTCGAGTACCGGCAGCTGCGCTTGGAGCGCGTGGTGCTCGTCGGGGTGTGGGCTGAGGGCTCCGCGGCCCAGGCCGACGCGTCGCTAGCCGAGCTGGCCCGGCTCGCCGAGACGGCCGGGTCGCAGGTGCTCGATGCTCTCGTCCAGCGCCGCGAGCGCCCTGACCCGGCAACCTACATCGGCTCTGGCAAGGTCCTCGAGCTGCGCGAGATCGTCCTCAGTACTGCAGCGGACACCGTGATCTGCGATGGCGAACTCACCTCCGGTCAGCTGCGACAGCTGGAGGCCAAGCTGAAGGTCAAGGTGATCGACAGGACCGCGCTGATTCTGGACATTTTTGCCCAGCATGCTCGCTCTCGAGAGGGCAAGGCACAGGTCGAGCTGGCTCAGCTGAGCTACTTGCTGCCGCGGCTGCGTGGCTGGGGTGAGTCGCTGTCCCGGCAGGCCGGCGGCGCTGGCGGTGGGGCCAGTGGTGGAGTGGGTACGCGCGGCCCTGGGGAGACCAAGCTGGAAACCGACCGGCGGCGCATTCACCGTCGGCTCGCCAAGTTGCGCCGCGAAATCTCCGCGATGCGCACGGTTCGGAACACCAAACGAGGCCGTAGGCGCGCCAACGAGGTGCCCAACGTGGCCCTCGTCGGCTACACCAACGCGGGGAAGTCCAGCCTGCTCAATGTGCTTACCGGGGCCGAGGTGCTGGTGCAGGATGCCCTGTTCGCCACCTTGGACCCCACCACCCGCCGGGCCACTACGCCACAAGGGCAGGAATACACGCTGACCGACACCGTCGGTTTTGTCCGCCACCTGCCGCATCAATTGGTGGAGGCGTTCCGCTCCACGTTAGAGGAGACGGCCGACGCTGATCTGCTGCTGCATGTGGTGGACGGTGCTGACCCGATGCCCGAGCGGCAGGTGGAAGCGGTGCGCGAGGTTCTCGCTGAGATCACCGAGGGACGCAGGACGCCAATGCCGCCCGAGTTGGTAGTGGTGAACAAGATTGATGACGCCGACCAGTTCGTGCTGTCGCGGCTGCGCCATATGCTACCGAACGCGTCGTTTGTCTCGGCGCACACCGGTGCCGGTATTACTGGCTTGGTCGAGCGGATCGCCGAGGCGTTACCACAACCGCAGGTTGAGATCGACGCATTGCTGCCGTGGACCGAAGGTGCCTTGGTCGCCCGGGTGCATGCCGAGGGCGAGATGCTGGCTACCGACCACACCGAAGACGGCACCCGGCTGCACGCTCGGGTGCGGCCGGACCTCGCCGGCGTGCTAGCCACGTATCTGGTCAAGCCCTGACACCGTCGGTTCACAGCCGTCGCAGCACCGCCACCACCCGACCGAGCACGGTCGCTTCGTCCCCTGGGATCGGCTGGTAGGCAGGGTTGTGCGGGAGCAGCCAGACGTGCCCGTCGCGGCGCTTGAACGTCTTCACGGTCGCCTCACCGTCGAGCATGGCGGCGACGATGTCCCCGTTTTCCGCACTGGGCTGCTGGCGGACGACCACCCAGTCCCCATCGGTGATCGCCGCTTCAACCATGGAGTCACCCACGACCCGCAGCAGAAACAACGATCCCGCACCGACGATTTCTTTCGGTAGCGGAAAGACGTCTTCGATGGCTTGCTCGGCGAGCACTGGACCGCCTGCGGCGATCCGGCCGACCACGGGAACGAAAACGGGGCTGGGCCTGGCGGGCTCTCCGCTCGGGTCCTCCGAGGCCGCAGGTGCACTGTCGGCGGGCCGGACACCCACCGCGCGCGGCCGGTTGGGGTCGCGGCGTAGGTATCCCTTGCGTTCCAGGGCGCGCAGCTGGTGTGCGACCGACGAGGTCGAGGTGAGCCCGACCGCCTCGCCGATCTCCCGCACGCTTGGCGGGTAGCCGAACCGCTCCAGCCACTCCCGGATCACCTCGAGAACCCGTCGCTGGCGCGGCGTGAGGCTGTCGTTGCCAGCACTGTCATCGAAGTCAGGGAAAACGTGCACCGGCGCGGCGCCACTTCGACTCTGGGTGCTTCGACTCTGGGTGCTTCGACTCTGGGCCTGCGCTCCGGAACCGGCTACCTCCGGCTCGTCGCTCCGCTGTCGTCCCAACGTTCCTCCTCGAGTTGGCGAAGTTACGTGACTTCCGAAGTTACGTGACTTCCGAAGTTACGTGAATACTGTCGGACCGACACGGTCCGCTGTCGGCACTGTCCGGACCCCCACGGTCCATTGGGACGCTGACGCTAACCCCCGTCACACCAAAGATCAAACATCCGTTCGAACAACACGCCGCAGCGTCACCGATTCTGTCAGTGCGTCGTGATAGACACCGCACAGCAGTTCGATCGAACCTGCGTTCGATGGTATCCGCGATGAGGAGTCTCGATGACGGCACCAGCACAGTTGGGCAGTTGGCCCGCGGCACGTAGTGAGAAGGTCGTATCGAGGGACGCCGGGCCGGTCCGGTTAGCGGTGTCCAACCGGCCGCTTCCAGCACCTCCAGCGCCCGTGCCGCCTCTCGCTCCTCCGGGGCGAGGGTGGCGTCTGGCATGTCCGGTGCAATGGCGGGTGCCGGCCCCGGCGGTGGGCGGAGCGGAGCCAGCGCGCCCACCCGCATCACGGTCCAGCCGGGTGGCGAGCCTGGTTGCGGCCGCCACTGTGACACTGGCCGTGGTCGGTGGCCTGGGCTGGATCGGGCAGGGCGCAAGCTCAGGGATCCCGACGGAGACAGCGGTGATCCGAGTGGGTGCCGGCGAGACGGTATGGGACGTGGCGCGCCGGGTCGCACCTCAGTCTGACCAGCGTGCGGTGGTGAAGCGGATTCGGCAGTTGAACGGCCTCGTGGGCTCCGCCATTACGCCTGGTCAACAGTTGCAGGTTCCGAACGGACGGTAGCCAGGATTGGCCGGCCCGGTTTTGGGGCGTCGGCCTCGGTGAGCGGGTCGTGCAGCGTCACCGAGAGGTCCAGCAGTTCGCTCGGCGGCACGCCTGTGGTCAGCCGCGGCCGAGGTCAGCGTCAACGAGGAGATCAGGCATTGCACTCCCAAGTCCTGTGGGTGCTATACGTCGCTGCAATGCAGAGACACGCTATAGGCGCACCCGACTGCTCCAGGAGACCGCAAGGAAGCCACGATCGAGGTGCTGACCCTCGTCGGGCCAGGCAAGGCCCCCACGCATCATTCTGTGACCACTCGACATTGGAGACCACATGTCCCTCCCTCAGCCCGTTCGGTGCCTGGTCTTCCCGGCATCGCTGCGCCACGACTCGCTCAACGGCCGGCTCGCCGCTCTGGCGGTACGCACGATCGAGGCCTACAGCGGCAAGGTTGACTCCGCCACCATGCGTGAGTTCGACTGTCCGTCCTACGACGGCGACGTCCAGGACGCCGAGGGTTTTCCCCCAGGCGCTGAAGAGCTGCGTCGCCGACTGGGGGAGGCCGACGCCTTCGTCATCTCCTCACCCGAATACAACTTCTCGATGCCCGGAGCGCTGAAGAATGTCATCGACTGGGTCTCCCGTTATCGTCCGCAGCCGTTCAAGGGCAAGCACTGCCTGCTGATGTCGGCCTCGCCTTCCATGGCCGGCGGCAACCGTGGGCTGTGGGCGCTGCGCCAACCGCTGGAACACCTGGGAGCCAACGTCTATCCGGACATGTTCTCCCTCGCCCAGGCCCACCAGGCCTTCAGCGCGGAGGGCCGCATCACCGATGTGCAACTGCAGCACTGGTTCGACGGCAACATCACCGGTTTCCTGAACCTGGTGGAGGCCGCCAAGCACTATCCGTGCGCCAAGTCGGTCTGGATCGAATTCCTCGGCGAGGCCGACACACCGGCCATCCATCGGGTGCAACAGTGATCGGGTGCACCAGTGATCGGGTGCACCAGCGACGGGCAGCCCCCTCTTCGAACGCCAAGGCGGCCTCCACCGCCGTCGAGACGGTCCTGATCTCGGTGGCCGACGGCCGCGCCGTGCGAGCGGTCGTTCTCGGACCTTGCGACCTGTTTGCCGCCGCGACCACAGCGGTGATCGTGGCCGTCGGCCCCAGGGATCACCGCCAGCCGAGGAACGGAAAGCCCCGATGACCACGATCGAGTCGGTCCTGGAGCGGTCCCGGTTCGCCGGGCTGCGCGCGATATTCATCGACTGCTCTGCGCGTGTGCTCACAGTCTTGCGGGTGCCGGCTGGACGTCACGTCACGTCACGACGTAGCGCAAAGCGGGCGCCGAGCGCGGCCAGAACCACGGCGTAGCCGGCGAGCAGAAGCCCGCCGGCCCAGGCGGGCAGGGTGGGGAAGTTCGGGGCGGCGCGGCCGGTGAGGGCGGCGCTGGCCGGTCCGGGTAGGTATCGGGTCACCGGCCGCAGGGCGGGAATGGCGGTGAGGACGGGGTCAAGCACGAACAGGTAGATCAGGAGCCCGACCACGGCGGCGATTTGGTTACGGACCAGAGCGCCGATGCCGACCCCGAGTGGGCCGTAGATAGTCATGACGGCGAGCACGCCGAGCGCGGTCAGGGGTAGCCCGGGGGCGGTCAGCGACACGGTAATGGCTTTGGCGCTGAGCCAGGGCAGTGCGATCGCGATCGTGAGGGCGAGGCAGGCGAGCCCGAAGCCGAATCCGATCATCGTGTAGGTGATCAGTTTGGCCGCGACGATCCGGCCACGGCGGGGGGTGGCCAGGAAGGTCGGGGTGGCCGTGAGGTGCCGAAATTCGGCGGTCATCGCGATCGCGCCGAGAACTCCGACCAGCGCGGTGGCGCCGGAGGCGGCGGCAAGGGTGTTGCGCTGCCCGTCGAGGGTGCTCAGCGGTGGGGTGGGGTTGCCGGTGGAGCCGTCAAAGGCGATGGACAGGCTGACGAACAGGGCGGTCAGGGCGAGTGACCCAAGCAGCAACCACCACCACAGCGTGGTGGCGGTGAGCTTGCGGAACTCGGCGTGGATCAGCCGGATCATGGCATGACCGCTGGCGTGCCGTCAGAGGTCAGCGCGAGGAAGATCTCTTCCAGGTCGCTGCGCTGGGTACTCAACTCGTGCAGCTCGATCCGCGCGGCATGGGCCAGATGCCCGACCATGGCGGCGTCGATGCCGCGGATCCGCAGTGCCCGCGCTCCAGCCCACTCGACCTCGGCGCCGGTCCCAGCGAGCGCTCTGAGCAGCGCGTGCGGGTCGGGGCCCCCGGCCCGCACGGTAACGCTGTGCCCCTGGGACAGCTCGGCCAGGCCGGCCTGGCGGACTAGCCGGCCACGGTGCACGATCACCACCTGGTCCACGGTCTGTTCGACCTCGGCCAGGGCGTGGCTGGAGATCAGCACGGTGCGTCCCTCGCGGGCCAACTCGCGCAGGAACGCTCGCAGCCAGGCGATGCCTTCAGGGTCGAGCCCGTTGGCGGGTTCGTCCAGGATCAGCACTGGCGGGTCGCCGAGCAGCGCGGCGGCCAGCGCGAGGCGTTGGCGCATGCCTAGGGAATAGCCGCGGACTTTCCGGTGCTCCGCCCCGCCCAGCCCGACGAGCTCGAGCACCTCAGGCGCGCGCTGATCGGGGATGCCGGTGACCGCGCAGTAGATCCGCAGATGGGCCAGCCCGCTGCGGGCGGGGTGGAAACTGGAGGATTCCAGAGCTGCGCCGACTGTCCGCAACGGGTCGGTCAGTTCGGCGTAGCGTAGGCCGTTGATCGTCGCGGTGCCCGAAGTCGGTTCGACCAGGCCCAGCAGCGCCCGCAAGGTGGTGGTCTTGCCGGCGCCGTTCGGACCGAGGAAACCGGTCACCGTGCCGGGCTCGACGGTGAAACTCAACCGATCGACCGCGCGGATCGCGCCGAAGTCCTTGCACAGCTCGCAGACCACGATCCGCCCCTGCTCGGTGTTCCCGCCGTTGGACTGCGGCGCAGGGTGGGTTGCGGTCGAGTTGCGCCGATGTCGGCTCACGTCGCGGCCTCCTGACAGATATGACCGGTGCCGGTGGTGGAGGACTGCGCCTGCAGCGGGCGCGCCTCGCTGATCGGCATGGTCCGCGCAGTCCCATAGATCTGGCTGGTGGAGGTGTGCACCCTCCGTGGTGTGTCACACGCACGGACCGCCTCGAGCACGTTCAGCGTCCCGATCACTTTTGTGTCCCCATAGGACCTCGATGCGCGGTAGGAGTGCGGAATGGCAATCAGGGTGGCCAGGTGGAACACGGCATCGGCGCCCGGAGGAACACTGCGTCCTGAAGGTGAACAGGAAAAGTCCAACACTCGATCAGGGGACGGAGAGCGGGAAAAGAACCCCATCGGAATACCGTGACGTGCCTTGCGGGAAGAAGATCGCAACAGGTGATCGACCGCAGTGGACGGTGTGCGTGGCCGACCTGCGCCCCGACGACACACTGATCATCTGAAAGATCGATTGTCTGGCCGCGACCTGCGTGATCTGGTCGATATCGTCGTCACCTGAACGGACGTCTCGAACTCTGCGGTGTAGGAGACGTGCTGTGTATCGGGACTACCGTGCTCTACTGGCGCGCCGTCGAGCGTACTGCGCCCGCGCTCGGCGCAGTACGGTGTTCCGGCGGGCCGCCATCACCCGAGCGCCAGGAAGTCAAGGATGGCGTCCGCGCAGCCATCCGGATCGTCGTCGTGGACCCAGTGCCCGGCCGCCGGAAGCTCCACGAGCGTGGTGTGTGGACGCCGATGAACCATGTCGGCTGCGAGCTCGCTGGACAGCAGCATGCTGCGCGCTCCCCGCAGTAATAGCGCTGGACAGCTTGAGCTCAGCCAGTCCGTCCACCAGTCGCCGAGACCGTGTCGCTGTACGTCCATCATTTCGTCGGGATCGAACAGCAGTCGCCAGCCGTCGCCTTCCGGAACCACGCTCTGGAGAAAGTAACTCGTGTCCGGAACACCCCGCGCCTTAATCGCCTCGGCCAGCGCCACCAGCGACGGTGCCCTTGTCGGCCAGCCGCGTACGTCGAGTATCGGATGTTCGACCTCGGGGTTACGCATCACGGCGCCGACGTCTTCGATGACCAGCGCTCGCACCAGTTCGGGATGCCGGGCTGCCAACTGGTAGGCGGTAATCCCCCCGAGCGAGTGTCCGAGAACCAGCACTGGCCCGAGACCCAGCGCGTTAATGGCAGCTGCGGCGTCGGCGACGAACTCCTCGCGGGTAAACGGACCGCCGTGGTCGGCCATGCCGTGACCGCGCTGGTCGAGGGCGATCAGTCGCATTCGCATGGTGAGCCGCTCGGCGAGTGGGGCGAAGACACTAGCCTGGCCGAATGAACCGTGCAGCGCCAACATCGTCGGCCCTGAGCCGCCGAAATCCACCCAGGAAAGTCGCCGACCCCGGACCCGGATGATCATCCGTTCACACTCCGGAAAGCAGCAGGAACGTGCACCGATTGATTGAGACCGGCCGATCCTCAATTCTTCGCAGACATTGGAGACCTACTACGCTACCTCTTCGAGGCGGGGATAGTTATCGTCCCCCTCGCGCCGCCAGATGTTCGCAGCGGGCCCAGCCCGAGCTCTGGACAAGGACTGGTGCCCGGCCGCCCAAAGCGGCCGGGCACCAGCTTCGGTGTGATCAGCTGCAGCCAGAGGTGGACCCGCACGAGGAGCAGAGGTAGCACGACCCGGCGGGCTGCATCTTGACCCCGCAGGCGAAACACAGCGGGGCGTCGGCGTGCAGTCCCTGTTTGGCTTCGATCAACTCCATCGACGAGTGCACCAAGCCCGGTGCCGGCTGGGCTGTCACGGCGGGTTCGTGCAACCCCCGCAACTGCGCCGTGTCATCAGCCGGGGCATCATCGGAACCGGTCTGCACCTGCCGGGCCCGCTGGGTGGCCGAATAGATACCCAGCGCGGAACGTGTCTCGGCCGGCAAGAAGTCCAGAGCCAGCCGCCGGAAGATGTAGTCCATGATGGACTGCGCCATCCGCACATCTGGATCGTCGGTCAACCCGGCCGGCTCGAAGCGCATATTGGTGAACTTCGAGACATAGGTTTCCAATGGTACTCCGTACTGCAAACCCACTGAGATCGCAACCGAGAAGGCGTCCATCAATCCGGCCAGTGTCGAGCCCTGTTTGGATATCTTGAGGAAGACTTCACCGAGGCCATCGTCGGGATAAGAATTCGCGGTGATGTAGCCCTCGGCGCCGCCCACGGTGAACGACGTGGTGAGGCCGGTTCGGCTCTTGGGCAGTCGTCTACGGACGGGCCGGTACTCCACCGCAGCCGCAGCAGTCGACGCGGACGCGGCTGTGGTCTTATCGTCACGTTTGGACACCGACAGGGGTTGACCGACCTTGCAGTTGTCCCGGTAAATCGCGACCGCTTTCAGACCCAGCTTCCAGCCCTGCGTGTAGATGTCCTCGATGTCCTCGACGGTCGCGTTTTCCGGCATGTTGATCGTCTTGCTGATCGCGCCGGAGAGGAAAGGCTGCACCGCCGCGAGCATCCGCACGTGCCCCATCGGCGCAATCGCCGCTTTGCCCATCGCGCAGTCGAACACCTCGTAATGCTCGGGACGCAGTCCTGGCGCGCTGACGATGTTGCCGTGCTCGGCGATGTGCTCGACGATCGCCTCGATCTGCTCCTGCTGGTAGCCCAGCTTGCACAGCGCCCGCGGCACGGTGCCGTTGACGAACTGCATCGAGCCGCCACCGACAAGCTTCTTGAAGGTGATCAATCCCAAGGCTGGCTCAATGCCGGTGGTGTCGACATCCATCGCCAGCCCCGAGGTCCCCGTGGGGGCCAGCAGCGTGACCTGCGCGTTGCGCCAGCCTTTACGCTCACCGATCGACAAACACTCTTGCCACGCCCGGGCCGCAGCCTCCCATACGGGCGTGTCCAACTCATCGACCCGCTGCGCATCGGCGTTGGCGGCGGCGTGCCTGCGCATGACCCGGGTGTGGCCCTCGGCGTTGCGGGCATACCCATTGTAGGCGCCCACCACCCCGGCGAGCTGCGCGGAACGCTTGTAGGCCACGCCGGTCATCAGGCTGGTGACCGCGCCGGCCAGGCCACGGCCGCCGTCGGAATCATAGGCGTGCCCGGTCGCCATCAGCAGCGCACCGAGATTGGCGTAGCCCATCCCGAGCTGCCGGTACGCCCGGGTGGTCTCCCCGATCGCCTCAGTGGGGAAATCGGCGAAGCAGACGGAGATGTCCATGGCGGTGATCACTAGCTCGGCGCACTTGGCGAAGGTGACCGCGTCGAAGCTCTGCACCCCTTCCGGTGATTCCCGGAGGAATTTCATCAAGTTCAGCGAGGCGAGATTGCACGAGGAGTTGTCCAGATGAACGTACTCGGCACACGGATTCGAGGTGGTGATCCGCCCCGACTCCGGGCAGGTGTGCCAGTCGTTGATCGTGTCGTCATACTGGATTCCCGGGTCGGCGCACGCCCACGCCGCCTCGCACATCTGGCGGAACAGTACAGCCGCATCAACAGTCACGATGATCTCACCCGTGGTTCGGGCCCGCAGCCCAAACTCAGCACCGGCCTCCACAGCCCGCATGAACTCATCCGAGACCCGGACTGAATTGTTGGCGTTCTGGTACTGGACGGAGTAAATATCATTGCCGCCCAGGTCCATGTCGTACCCGGCGTCGCGGAGAACCCGGATTTTGGCTTCCTCCCGAACCTTGGTCTCGATGAACTCCTCGATATCGGGGTGGTCGATGTCCAGGATCACCATCTTCGCCGCACGCCGGGTGGCGCCACCGGACTTGATCGTCCCAGCGGAGGCATCCGCACCACGCATGAACGACACCGGGCCCGATGCGTTACCACCGGAGGACAACAGCTCCTTGGATGACCGGATTCGAGACAGGTTCACTCCGGCGCCGGACCCGCCCTTGAAGATCAGTCCCTCCTCCTTGTACCAGTTCAGTATCGAGTCCATCGAGTCATCGACGGCCAGGAGGAAACATGCCGAGACTTGCTGAGGCGCGGCGGTCCCCACGTTGAACCATACTGGCGAATTGAAACTGAAGATCTGGTGCAGCAGCGTGTAGATCATCTCATGCTCGAAGATCTCCGCGTCCTCATCGGTCGCGAAATATCCGTTGTCTTTGCCCGTCTTGGTGTAGGTGAGTACCACTCGGTTGATGAGCTGCTTGAGGCTCCACTCCCGAACCGGCGTTCCCACGGCCCCCCGGAAATACTTGCTGGTGACGATCTGCACTGAGTTTGGCGACCAGAAATCTGGGAACTCGACACCCCGCTGCTCGAAATTGATCGAGCCGTCTCGCCAGCTGGTGAGCACCACATCCTGCCGCGTCCAGGTCACCTCATCATAAGGATGCATCCCGGGCTTCGTGTAGATCCGCTCAAAACGCAGCCCCGCGTCTGCCCCGCTGCGGATACCTAGTGAGTTGCCGACCATCTCCGACATGCTTGCCTCGTCCCTCCGATGTCCTATCAGATGTCCTATCACGGCATGCTCGTCTCAGCAGATCAGCATCTCAACCACGCCACCGATTCGCCGTGAATGGTGTAAGTTCGATTTTTGTCGACGATCATCACTCGGACCGCGTGCCGGACGGAAACTCTGTCATGCGTGCACGGTCATGCGTGCACGGGTACCCGGTCTGCGGCCGGCTCGCCGCCGGGAGAGGCGGGCTCGCGCTCGGCGCGTAGTCGCCGGATCTCGGCCTCGAAGTCACTCAGGGACTCAAAGCCGCGGTATACCGAGGCGAAGCGGAGATAGGCCACCTCGTCGAGGTCGCGCAACGGTCCGAGAACAGCGAGCCCCACTTCATGCGCGGGCAGATGCGCACAACCCAAGGCGCGGACCGTGTACTCCACTGTCTGGCCCAACCGCGCCAGCGCGTCCTCGCTGACGGGCCGGCCCTGGCAGGCCTGGCGTACTCCGGCGATGACCTTCTCCCGGCAAAACTGCTCTGTGACCCCGGAACGCTTCACGATCATCAGCATGGTTGTCTCGATGGTCGTGAACCGTTGGTTGCATTCTGGGCATAAGCGGCGTCGACGGGTGGCCGTTCCGTCCTCACTGGAGCGGCTGTCAATCACTCTACTGTCCAGATGACGACAGAACGGGCAATGCATGACCAATCCCCTCAGCCTGGTCCGCGTACAGATGCACAAGCCGAGCGGCGGCTACGGCCGACGCCCTAACCCTACTAGTAGAAGAAGTACAACGATGTAACTACAACATGTGGGACGCTACGCCGGTGACTGCGAGGGAGGCAAGATGACACGCAGGCCACGGCCAACGGTCACCGTCCGCTCTGCCGGCTCGGCTACCGCCGAGACCATCAACCCCACCGCCGTCGAGGTCGTGAGGGAGCTGGGCATCGACATCGCCCAGGAATCCCCAGCCGCTGATTGACCAGAGTGTCCGGGCTGCCATCGTGATCACGATGGATTGCGGAGAGGCCTGCCCCCGGCCACCCCGGGAAGCGCTCCGAATTCTATAGGTTGTTCTGTACCTAGCATGGTAGAGTAGGAGTATGGTTAGTGGTTTGGGGCCGCGGATGACGTTGCCGACACGGCTGGTGCTGCAGACGATGCTCGATGAGCCCACTGAGGAGATGTACGGGCTACAGATCGGCCGGAAAGCTGGGCTGCCCAGCGGCACCATCCACCCCATTTTAGCCCGTTTTGAGGGGTACGGATGGTTGGAGAGTCGCTGGGAGGACATCGACCCGGGCAAGGAAGGCCGCCCTCGGCGCCGCTACTACCGTCTTAGCCCCGACGGGATCGAATATGCCCGCGCCGCTCTCGAGCGCGTTCGCGCCCAGGCTCCCGCGAGCCGATTAGACCTTCGGTTTGCCGGAGGTGCGCCGTGAAACGCCGCACCACTGCCCTGGATCGGGCTCTCGTCGCCCTCGATCGCGATCTTGTCCGGGCTGTTGTCCGCGCGCTCGACCGCGCCCGCGACGTCGACCCTGCCTCCGCTCGTGATCTCCCCCGGGAACTTGAGCTGGCCCGCGACCTCGCCCAGGAACTTGAGTACGCCCGCGCCGGCAACGCCCGCGACCTCGCCAGCGCCCTCGAACTTGTCCGCGCCCTCGAGCTCGGCCCCGCCCGAGCCGCTGTGCCGGACCCCACTCGATCCTCTGCGTTGGATCTTGAACTCGAACTCGAACGCAAACTCGACCTCGCTTTCGTCCGTGCCCTCGCCGTGGCGCGCATCGTCAATCGGGTGCGTGCCCTGGTCCGGGCCCGTGACTTCGTTGCGACGTACGAGGACGAGCGAGCTTTCGGCAGGGGTGCCCGCGTGATGCTGGGCCGGGCGATGGGAGTGCTGATAGCCCTGGCGGTCCAGGTCCTGCCTGTCTCGCGGCAACCGCGTCACCTTGAGGAGTTCTGTGCGGAACTACTCGAACTGCGGTGGTGGCAGTGGCCGTGGCACGCGCTGTGCATCCTGCTCCACGTGGGGGGATTGCGGCGGGCCCTGAACGAGGCAGTGGGCACCCCCGAGGACGCCCTGGCGCACCGGGCAAAGCGGTGAGCGCCGTGGCGAGCTGGCTGGCCAGTATCGGGGCAGGCGGCACGGTGGTGGCCGTCGCGATCCAACCCGCGTTACTCGGCCCCGTCGTGGTGACCGTTGCCGCGCTCGGGATCCTGCCGCTGCTATTGATCAGTACGTTGGCGCTTGTCGCGGTGTACTCGCCAGACCCGGCCCGGCGGAAGGACGCGGGGAAGATCCTCGATCGATTGCTGACGATCCTGCGCCCACGGGAGCGTCCAAGGCGAACTCCCCGGCGGCGGACGGTCCGTCGAGGGCAACCTGACGACTAAGAACACCACGCGAATCGGCTATGGCTACCGCAATGCGGTTGACGTACCGGGAGGCCTGTGATCATGACCCGAACGTCTGTGCGCCAGGCGGCGTCCAGGGCGCAGTCAGGCTTCCGGCGTGAACTCGGTTTGATGCAGCTGCTGTTCGTCTCGCTGGGTTCGATCATCGGCTCGGGGGTGGTTGCTGGGCGCGTCGACGGCGGCGACGTCGGCTGGTGGGGCGTCGCTCGTGTCCTGGGCGCTCACCGGTGTGGTGATCGCGTTGCTGGCGCTGGTGCACTCGGAGCTTGGTGCGGCCTACCCGTTCAGTGGGGGCACTGGGCGCTGGCCACGGTTGGCGTTCGGCTCGCTGGGCGGGTTCACGGCCGGCTGGGTGGCCTGGGTTCAGGCCGTGACGATCGCCCCGATCGAGGTCGAGGCCGCGCTCAGCTACCTGGACCACATGTGGCACGGACTGATCAACAATGCCGGAGCGATCACCCACAAGAGTTTGGTCGCGGCCACCGCGTTGATGTTGCTCTTCACCGTCATCAACATCCTCGGGGTGCGGTGGCTCGCGGAGAGCAACTCAGTCATCGTACTCTGGAAGATCGCGGTGCCGGTCTTGACGGTCGGTGTCTTGATCGGGGTGTCGTTCCGGGCCTCGAACGTCACTGCCGGCGGCGGCTTCGCCCCCTACGGAGCCCACGGGGTGCTCGCGGCGCTACCGCTGGGGGTTCTGTTCGCGCTGCAGGGCTTTGAACAAGCGGCGCAGCTGGCCGGCGAGGCACGTGACCCGCAGCGCAACGTGCCTCGGGCGGTGATCTACTTGGTGGTCGTGGGCACCGTGCTGTATCTGGGGGTGGAGGTCGCCTTCATCAGCGCGCTGAACCCCGGCAACCTCGGGAACGGGTGGGCCAACCCGGTGGCCAAAGGCGACTTCGGACCGTATGCGACGCTGGCCACCGGCCTGGGCCTGGGCTGGCTGGCCGCCATCCTGTATGTGGATGCGTTCGTCTCACCGGCCGGCACCGGCCTGGTCTATCTGGGCACCTCCGCGCGGCTGTCCTACGCGCTGGGTCACCTCGGTTACGTTCCCCGCGTTGTCAGCCGGATCAGCGGTCGCGGTGTCCCGTACTTCTCGATCATCCTGTCGTTCGTCGTGGGCCTGATCTGCTTCCTGCCCTTTCCGAGCTGGCACAGCCTGGTCGGACTGGCCACCTCGGCGACATTCATCATGTATGCGTTCGCTCCCATCACCCTGCTGGCCCTGCGCAAGACCGAACCCGACCATGCACGGCCGTACCGGTTGCCGGCCGCCTCGGTCCTGGCGCCGCTGGCGTTCATCGCCGCGAACGAGACCATCTACTGGACGGCCTGGGCCACGGTGCAGAAGCTGATGCTGATCGTCGCCGCCGGCTATGTGCTGTTCGGGGTCTCCTACGCGCTGGGTCGCCCGGATAAGCGACCGCGGCTGGACCCGCGGTCGCTGGTGTGGATCCTGCCATGGTTCATCGGCCTGACAGTGATCTCCTACCTTGGGCAGTACGGCGGAACCAAGCTCATCCCCGAGTGGGTCGACCTGGGCGTGGTGGCCGCGTTCAGCCTGGTGATCTGCGGGATGGCGGTCCGGCTCAGCCAACGAGGTGCCCTGCCGAGGCCGATCTCATCCGAAGTGGCCTGGCCCGTGATTGACGAACAACCGGGTGTTCGGGGTGTTGATCAGTAGCCTCGCGGCGTCGGGCTCGGTCAGCTCGCAGCGAGCCGGCCTTTCCAGGCGCCGCCTCGGCCGGTCGCGTGGCGGCGCGCCGAGTCCACTGTCATGGCGGCATACAGCATGGCGACGGCTGGCAGCGCGAGTCCGCGCAGCGGTGAGAGGCCGTAGAGCCGCAGCACCGGCGCCTGCGTCATGGCCATCACGGCCCACGCGCCGAGCCCAGCCACAGCGGGCACCGGCGAATGCTGGACCAGCCCGGCGAGCCCGGCGACGGGCGGGAGGACGTAGAGCAGCCCCATGCCGGCGACCGTGCCGGCGAGCAGCCCCGGGCAGCGGCGCAGCTGAGTGTAGGCGCTGCGGGTGACCATGGTCCACAGGTCCGCGAGGTAAGGGTAGGGCCGTACACTGCGGACCTCGGGCGGGTCGCCGGTGAAGCCCAGCCAGGTCCGCGCGCCGGAGCGCTTGAGCAGCCGACCCAGGGCCACGTCATCGATGAGGTTGCCGCGGATACGGGTGAGCCCCCCGGCCCGCTCGAGTGCCGTACGGCGGAGTAGGACGCAGCCGCCGGCGGCTGCGGCGGTCCGGGCGCCGGGCCGAGCCACCCGCCGAAACGGGTAGAGCTGAGCGAAGAAGTAGACGAACGCCGGAACGAGGGCGCGCTCCCAGTAGGTCTGCGTGCGCAGCAGCGCCATGAGCGAGACGAGGTCGCGGTCGTCCGCCAGCGCCGTGGCGACCAGTCGGCGCACCGAGGAGGGGTGATGAGCGATGTCGGCGTCGGTGAACAACAGCAGATCGACCCCGGCGGCGCTGGCCGCTGCCACGCCGCGCTGGACGGCATTGAGCTTGCCGGTCCACCCCGGCAGCGGAGGTGGGGCGGTCAGCACAGTCAGCGAGACTCCTCCGCCGCACCGCTCGGCGACGGTACGCGCGAGTTCCCCGGTGCCGTCGCTGCTCCCGTCGTCGATCAGCCACATGGCGAGTTCGGCCGGGTAGTCCTGCGCGAGCAGGGTGGGCAGCGTCTCGCCAAGCACCACCGCCTCGTCGCGCGCTGGGACGACGACTCCGACACTCGGCCACGAGCCGGGTTCGGGGGGGTTGACCAGCAGCCGGGTCGAGGTGAGCCAGAAGTCGCCGTGTGTGAGCAGGAGATAGGCCCACGCCGCCGCTGATGCGGTCGCGAGCCGGCCGAGCAGCGGCACTCACCGAGCATGCCATTCCCGCGAGAGGAACGGCTAGCCCAGGGCGCCGCGTCGCTCGCCGTGGCCTTCTCACCAGCGCGGGCGTGTGACACAGGTCACGAAACGGTGAAGCGTGCGTAACGGCAACGATTTCCGGGAATGCCCCCCTGGAAGCTTCGGAATGACTGGAAGCTCGGAATGAGCAGACCCATCAGGATTTCGGAGGGGACGCTGTGGCCGCACCAAAGGTTGCTGATTATCTGCTGAGCCGTTTGCGCGAGTGGGGGGTGGGCACGGTCTTCGCGTACCCCGGCGACGGGATCAATGGCCTATTAGCAGCGTGGGGTCGGGCGGACAACAAGCCGCAGTTCGTGCAGGCCCGGCATGAAGAAATGGCGGCCTTCGAAGCGGTGGGGTACGCGAAGTTCACCGGGCGGCTCGGAGTCTGTGCGGCGACCTCGGGGCCCGGTGCGATCCATCTGCTCAACGGCCTCTACGACGCCAAGCTTGACCATGTGCCGGTGCTGGCGATCGTCGGGCAGACCAATCGCAGTGCGATGGGCGGTTCCTACCAGCAGGAGGTCGACCTGCTGAGCTTGTTCAAGGATGTCGCCAGCGACTACGTGCAGATGGTTACCGTCCCTGAGCAGTTGCCCAACGTCCTGGACCGGGCGATCCGAATCGCCTTGGCGCGGCGAGCGCCGACGGCGGTCATCGTGCCGGCCGATGTGCAGGAGTTGGCGTACTCGCCGCCGAGTCATGAGTTCAAGATGGTGCCCTCCAGCCTGGGGATCTGTTGGCCCGAGCTGGCGCCGGACTCCGACGCGCTGCATCAGGCGGCGGAGCTGCTCAACGCTGGCCGTAAGGTCGCGATCCTGGCGGGTTCGGGTGCCCGGGGAGCCGCCGCCGAGCTGGAGCAGGTGGCGGACCTGCTCGGTGCGGGGGTGGCCAAGGCGCTGCTGGGCAAGGACGTGCTCTCTGACGAACTGCCGTATGTGACCGGGTCGATCGGGCTACTGGGAACGCGGCCGAGCTACGAGATGATGCGCGGGGCCGACACCTTGCTGACGGTCGGATCGAGTTTTCCCTACACCCAGTTCATGCCTGAGTTCGACCAGGCCCGCGCGGTGCAGATCGACCTCGACCCGGTCATGATCGGCATGCGTTATCCCTACGAAGTGAATCTGGTGGGCGACGCGGCGACCACCCTGCGCGCGTTGCTGCCGCTGTTGGTCCGCAAAGACGACCGCGCCTGGCGCGAGAGCATCGAGTCCGATGTGACCCGCTGGTGGGAGACCATGGCGATGGAGGCAGGTGTCGAGGCGGATCCGATCAACCCGATGCGGCTGTTCGCCGAATTGAGCTCCCGGCTGCCCGACAACGCGATCGTCACCGCCGACTCAGGGTCGGCAGCCAACTGGTATGCCCGACAGCTGAAGTTCCGGGGCAACATGCGCGGGTCGCTCTCGGGCAACCTTGCCACCATGGGTCCGGGGGTGCCCTACGGGATCGGGGCGAAGTTCGGCTGCCCGGATCGACCAGTGATCGTGTTCGCCGGAGATGGCGCGATGCAGATGAACGGTCTCGCCGAACTGATCACCATCAAGCGGTACTGGGAACAGTGGTCCGACCCTCGGCTGGTCGTCGCCGTGTTACACAACGACGACTTGAACCAGGTCACCTGGGAGATGCGCGCCATGGCGGGCGCGCCTAAGTTCGTCGAGTCGCAGCGCCTGCCCGATGTGAATTACGCCGGATTCGCCACCGATTTGGGCCTGCAAGCCATCGCCGTCGACAAGCCTGATGACATCGCTTCGGCCTGGGACCGCGCACTGGCCGCCGGCCGGCCAACGGTGTTAGACGTGCGCTGCGACCCGAACGTGCCACCCGTGCCGCCGCACGCCACCTTTGAGCAAATCACCGACGCCGCCAAGGCCATGCTGGCCGGTGATGAGGACCGCTGGGGCGTGATCAAGCAAGGTGTCAGGACCAAACTCCAGGAGTTTCTGCCACATCGGCAGGGCTGAGTGGGGGTTACAGATGCTTCGCCGGGTGGTTGGCAGCCGATCCGGGTAGCGTTAAATTCCCGGATTGTCGGAATACTGTCAGGGAGCTGACATGGCCAATCTGTTAATCCGTCGCCCGACCATCGGTCGCCGCACCGCCCGGAGGGCTGTCGAGCCCGAAACGGACCCCACCTCTGCCCGCCATGGGGCGGTGGCCCCTGCTGAGCACCTCATCGACCGGATGGTGTGGAACGTGGAGCACGGCCGGTTCGAGCGAGCGCTATCCGGGTTGACCGCAGCCGCGGCGGTGGTGACCGGTGCGGAGATCTACCTGGAGCACTACCGGGCCAGTTTCGGTAATAAGTGGATGTGGAGCCCGATTGTGCTGACACCGCCGCTGGTGGCGGCTGGCATCGGGGGAGTGTTCTCCCGGCGCTGCGCTAAGACCGCGCTGCCGGTGACTGCGGCGTTGTATGTCGCCAACGGGTTACTCGGGGAGTACTTCCACGCCCGCGGGGTGGCCCGCAAGCCCGGCGGCTGGCGACTGTACTCCTACAACCTGCCGATGGGCCCCCCGATCTCCGCGCCGGGCCTGATGGCGATGGTTGGCGGCATGGGCCTGCTCGCGGCCGTGCTACGTCGAGAGAAGTGAACCCGTGCCCGATCTCACCAGTGCCGATCACCTGCCCAAGCGTCGTCCGGGCGGCGCGGCGCTGCACCCGTCGTGGCTGCCCCGGCAACGGCGGGGCACCACCCCGCAGATGATCGGGCGCTACCCCGACTTCAACGTGCTCGACGCGGTCGACACCTGGGATGAGGCCACCAAAAAGGTGGTGCTGGCCCGGCTCGAGCCCCCCGGCCCGCTGCGCTTCTTCACATCGGACGAGGAGCCGGTGTTGCGGGCATTGTGTGACACCGTGCTGGCCCAGGACCGCGAACCCCGCGTCCCCGTTGCCGAGATGGTGGACGGCAAGCTCGCCGATGGCCTCCTCGACGGCTATCAGTACGCCGATATGCCCGATGACCGGGACACCTGGCGGCTGGTACTCCGCGGGCTCGACCACACCGCGACCCTGGGCTATCAAACCGGTTTCGCTGGCTGCGCCGAAGCCCAGCGCGAGGCGATCGTGTCCGAGTTCGCGCAGGGTCGGCTGGTCGGCGGCGCCTGGGATGAGCTGAACGTCGCACACGCCTGGTCGGTGGTGATACGCATGATGCTCGCCGCGTTCTACTCGCACCCGTGGGCGTGGAATGAGATCGGCTTCGGCGGCCCAGCCTACCCCCGCGGGTTCATGCGCCTGGGCGGCCCCGGCGCGGACGGTCCCGCGGTGCGGGAGCCGTTCGAGCAACCCGGGGCCACCGACGAGGACCCGGTGCAGGTCGTCGACGCCTGGGAACGGTGATGGGTACGTTCTGGCGGGGCATCCTCAAGGGTGCGCTCGGGCCGCGGGACAACGACTCCCGGTTCTTGCTGGACGTACACTCCCGGGACTTACCGGGTGAGACCACCATGGCTCGATACCGCGATGATGACGAGGTCGACCTCGTCATCGTGGGGGCCGGCGCGGGTGGATCGGTGCTGGCCCAGCGGTTGGCTCGGCACGGCTGGCGAGTAGTGATCATCGAGGCAGGCCCGTTCTGGCACCCCGACGAGGACTGGGTATCCGACGAAGCCGGCAGCCACCCGCTGTACTGGACTCAGAAGCGGATCATCAGCGGGGCAGACCCGATCGAGCTCGGGAAGAACAACTCCGGCCGCGGGGTGGGTGGCTCGATGGTCCACTACGCCGGCTACACCCCACGATTTCATCCCAGTGATCTGTCCACCTACACCGATGACGGCGTGGGCGCGGACTGGCCGATCTGCTATGAAGATCTGCGCCCGCACTACGAGCAGGTGGAGGCCGAGTTGCCGGTGGCCGGCCAGGATTGGCCCTGGGGCTACCCGCACCGTTACCCCTTCTCCCCGCATCCGGTCTCCGGGGCTGCCGAGAAGCTCCGCGAGGGCGCGTTGCGGTGCGGTATCGAAATGCGGGTCGGCCCCGTCGGGATCGTTAACGGTACCTTCGGCAACCGCCCGCACTGCATTTACCGCGGCTACTGCCTGCAGGGCTGCAAGGTCAACGCTAAGGCCAGCCCCTACGTCACGCATCTGCCCGACGCGCTGGCTCACGGCGTGGAAGTGCGGGCCAACTGCATGGCTTTGCGGGTGGAGATCGGGCAGGACTCCGGCCGAGCCCGCGGCGTGGTGTACGCCACTGAGTCCGGCGGCGCCCACCGCCTGCAGCGCGCCCGGTACGTCGCAATCGCCGGTTACTCGGTTGAGACTCCGCGGCTGCTGCTGGCTTCGGTGAGCCGCCGCTTCCCCTCCGGGCTGTGCAACAACGTCGACCAGGTCGGTCGCTACGTCATGGTGCAAGGTGCTACCCAGACCGCGGGGCGGTGGCCCTTCGAACTACGGATGTACAAAGCGCCGCCGCCGGAGATTTCCAGCGAACAGTTCTACGAGACCGACCCCGCCCGCGGTTTCGCCCGCGGGTTCTCCATCCAGACCGTGTCCCCACTGCCCATCGGTTGGGCCGAGCACGTGCTGGCCGACGGACATTGGGGCTGGGCGTTGCGCGAGTACATGCGCGACTACAACCATTGGGCCACCATCGGGGTGCTCAACGAGCTGCTCCCACACCCGGATAACCGGATCACCCTGGCCGACGAGACCGATCCCTACGGCCAGCCTATCGCACGGATGGACTACACCCTGGGCGATAATGACAGGGCCAATATGGCCTACTCGACCAAGGTGATCACCGACATCCTGCATGC
>Ga0213881_10000473_pt1 | contig 26254 bp, 22 predicted proteins | sample BarmaccoBMER_R08_FD_160104 | JGI IMG/M metagenome (GOLD analysis project Ga0213881, IMG submission 160104) | Barbacenia macrantha exposed rock microbial communities from rupestrian grasslands, the National Park of Serra do Cipo, Brazil - ER_R08 ... | reverse complement strand
CCATCGAAGGCAGACCCTGGCTACCACCGCTCCCCACCCTGACCTGACACCAATTCACGAACCCCGTGAATGGACACTCACCATCGCGAGGACCCGGAATCGCGTGTGGTGCGTAATGCTGCGCCCAGCACGACTACTAGCTGGTCCCGGCCAGTACTCATTGCCCGAGCCACGAGAAGTAGCCGACGCCGTAATGCGACGTTACTTTGAATGCCACTGTCTGGCTCCTGCACCTTCCATTAGATTAGATATTGTTTCTTGCTCCAGGTATGGCAGGACGGAGCGCAGAAACTTTGCCTGTTCGGCAAGCGCCTTTCCAAGGCTCCTCACTGTGTGGACGCTACGCGGAACCTTGTTCCCGGGCGCTATCCCAGCAACAGAAACCAGATTATCAAGACTCGCGATCATCAATGTGTCGCCAAGCTCTACCTCGACTTCGGCCATAACCGACATCTCGGAATGGTCAAGCGCGATACGGCAGCGAACTCCAGATCGCGCGTACGAAACTTGCTGAAGGACCTCATCAGTTCGCTCCGGCCCAGCATACCCGAAATCCGTTATCAGGAATCGAAACGCCTTCTCTGCTTCTTCTGGAAAGCTTCTTTGTACCGACGCAAAGGCTCTGGAACTCAAATCAGAATCCTCCCAAGCTGTCATTATTGTAACACTGAGGTGATCTCAGAGAAAATTGGCCCGGATAGCGGAGTCGAGATGCCTAGTGGAGCACGCCAGTCAGTTCGCGTCGTAGGCGGCGAGAAACACTCGCGTTCCGGCGTCGGCGTAGCGATCGAGGTGCCACAGGCCAGCACATGCCATGTCGCTGTTACTACGCGGTGTGCGAGTAAATCAGCTTCGCGCTTCTTGAAGAAGCTGGAGGGCTCTCGAAATGGTATCGTCCAGGGTGTCGCATACCTTAGCGCTCACTTGTGCGGCTTCCAACTGGAGTTCAAGATCGATACGACGACAATATTGCGGATGGGCGCCCACGGAAACAGGCTTACCCATAGCTGTTACAGCGCCAAGTTCATACAAAGCTATTGGCTGCAAGCCGCTAGGAGGAAACCAGAACACGACAACATTCGCCGCACGCAGCCCGGAGTATTCCCACGCGACTTGCTCGGACATCGCGACGCGATCTCCAGACGGAAATGCCGTACGTCTTGGATTCAGCACGATATATGGAGTGTGCCGGAGCATACTAACGGCCTCATGCTGCCAGTCAGGGCAGCCGCTTATGCCACCGGCCAGAAAGAGGGTATCGCCTTTGGTGTCTATCCTGGAAGGAGCCTCTACATAAATCATGGTCAGAAATCGCTACAGGAGAGGGGATCCGCGAGGAATGAGGTAAATCTTGTCGCTACCACCGGATTTCGAACTTCCAGCCACGTCTTGCTGCCTCGTCGACTAGGTCACGCAGTACTGCCGCCTTCTCTTCGTCCGTAATAGGAGCCCCATCCTCCCAGTGGGTAATGAAGGACGGGTATATCATGAAGTCAGGATTGCGATCGAACAGCCCTTCGCCTCCTACCCTAAGAATCCGGCCATCAACTCGCACTATCACTAGCCCCGGCTTTTCCCATTCTATTTCCACGTTCCGCTCTTTATCTTCCTGCATAGATGTACTCGATTGACGTAACCGCTGGATTGCCCTGGAGAATGGGCAACTCTATAGTATTGAACACGCTTTCGAGTTTTATTCCTCCCGGACCTACTATAGCGCGCACGCGACCGGAGGCAGCGGCGGCGTATCGGGCAGAGACCGTGTACCACGCCTCGGCTATGGCTGGATCCGATGGAATCCAGGCTGGCATAACGACGCCACGTGACTCCAGGGCTCCTTCCAGGGTTGTCCCGCCCATTGATCTGGCAACGGCCGTCGCTACTTCTTCAGGAAGACGGTCCAGACGAATGCCGTACCTGGTGCTGTTGAGACATCGGCATTGACTGCGATATCTGCCGGTGTCGGCCCTGGGGTGGTGTGGGCGTAGGCGGTGACTTTGGGGGCGAGTGCGCGGGCCAGGCCGGTGCCGCTGGCCTCGGCGGCGCCTTCTTCGGGGGCTGCTGCTGGGACGAGCAGGGGCCAGGCGTAGTAGCCGATCTTGTAGGCGATGCTGCCGGGGTTACCGATGTGCCAGGGTGAGTGAGGGACCGACACGTGGCTGTTGTTACCGAAGGTGAGCTGCCCGTCGGCGGTGGCCCCGGTGGGGAACGCGTCGAACATCTGGTTGAACAGCTGGGCGAACATCGACGGGACAGCGGAGATCGTGTCATAGATACCGTTGCCGATACCGCCGAGGAGGCTGGCGCCGCCCTGGTTGCCCAGCCAGCTCCCCGCACCGGCGACCGCATGCCAGGCACAGCTGAACCAGGAACAGCCCGTACTGGGCGGGGCAGGGTCATAGACAGTGGGATCCTGGTTCTGCGGAGCAGGGGTGCCGGAGACCGGGACCGGCTGGCCGCTGCAGTTGACCGGCGGGCCGCCGGGATCGGCGAGCCGGCACAACCCGGTCGGGTCGGCGTAGGTGACAGGGTTGTCTTCGGCATAGGAATAGGCGTCGAGATCTTGCGGGTCAGCCGGGTTCAGGACGGGATCGGGAGAGATGAACTGGCCGGTGACCGGGTCATACTGCCGCGCGCCGAGGATGGTAAGGCCAGTGGCGGCGTCAGCGGGCTTGTTCAGGTACCCGCGGTTATCGGCCCAGGTGACGGCCTGGCCGCGAGGGGCGCCATAGGGAGTGAACTGCCGCCAGGCGGGGTTCTGGGCGGTGCTGTCCAAGGCGAGCGTAGCGCGCCGGATTCGCTAACACGCCCACGCCCCGCCGCTACTATGGCCGCGACGACCCGCCGTCTGGGCCGTCACCACCAGCGGCACCGTCACCGCCTGGACCTCGACCGGGCTCCCCTCCTCCCCCGGCATCACCCAGACCGCCAGCCAATCTCTGCTCGACCCGTCTCACGCGTGGCGGCTCGGCGACGGCACCAGCGGCCAGGCCGCCACCGCCGCCGATACCGGGAGCGGCACCGCGATGCCCCTGACCGGGACGGGCGGCGTCACCTGGGACACCAGCGACCTGTTCAACCCCGCCGCCAGCTTCGACGGCACCACCGGGTACATGACCACCTCCAGACAGGCCATCAACACGACCGGCAGCTACACGATCTCGGCCTGGGTCAAGCCCGAAGCGCTCGGAGGAATCATCTTGTCCCAGTACGGCAGCCAGGCCTCGTGCATACGGCTGTCGATCACCAGCACTGATCCCGCCACCGCCGCATGGCGGTTCGCTGTCACCGACAGCAGCTCCGCCAGCGCCACCTCCACTAGCGCCACCGCCGGCAGCACCTATCCCGTTACCCTCGGCGCCTGGACCCACCTGACCGCCATCTACGACGCCGCCGACAAGCGCATCACCCTCTACGTCAACGGCACCCGCGCCGACAGCGCCGGCACGTCCGGCGTCTGGTCGTCGGGATGCGACACCTTCGCGCTGTCGCGCTGGAACGGCGGGGGCACCCTCGGCGGCTACTTCGATGGCAAGATCGCCGACGTCCAGGCCTGGAACGGCGTCTACCTGAGCCCGATCCAGATCGCCAGCCTGTCCGGCACGCCCGGCTACGTGCTGTTCCCCGCCGACAGCCACCAGTACCCCACCGGCTCACGATGGGTAACCGCCCACGGCCAGCTGAGCTTCAACCAGGGCCAGCTCGCCGTGAAGGAAACCGGCACCGGCAGCAGCACCGCCACGTTCGGCGCAACCGGGCACCCCGGCGCGGTCCTCACCCTCCAGGCCGACGGCAACCTCGTCAGTTACCCCACCGCCGCCGACGCCACCGCCCAGACCAATGCCATCTGGGCCAGCGGCACCGCCGGCAACCCCGGCGACGTCATGTTCTTCCAGCCCGACGGCAACCTTGTCATCTACAACGGCTACGGCGCCGTCCTCTGGTCCAGCAACACCGCCAACTAGGTGGGCGGGGCAGGGACTCAGAGGAGGAACCACCGACGTTCTCTCGGGCATGACTAAGCTGGGCAAAGTGAGCGAGCTCGTTTACCTGGAACTCGGGCCCTCCCCTGTCGAATACCGGGCTGGCTGGGACCTGCAACGCCGGATTCATGCCCGGCGGGTGGCCGGCGAAGTTCCCGACAGCTGCCTGCTGCTCGAGCACGAGCCGGTATATACGGCCGGGAAGCGGACGGCGGCGTCGGACCGGCCGTTCGGCGATCCCGGCGCTCCGGTCATCGACGTGGACCGTGGCGGCAAAATCACCTGGCATGGCCCCGGGCAGCTGACCGGCTACCCCATCACCAAGCTGCGCGAGCCGGTCGACGTGCTGGCCTACGTGCGTGCGCTGGAGGAGGCGATGATCCGCACCTGCGCGGAGTTCGGCATCATTGCCGGACGGGTCGAGGGCCGCAGCGGCGCATGGATCCCGGGTACCGGTGTGCTTCCGGACTCCGGACCAGGGGGGTCCGGGGGGATGGCTTCCCCCCGGAAAATAGGCGCGATCGGGGCGCGGGTGGCCAAGGGCGTCACCATGCACGGGTTCGCGCTGAACTGTGACTGCGACCTGGCCTGGTACGACCGGATCGCGGCGTGCGGCATCCGGGACGCGTCCGTCACCACCCTGTCCGCCGAAACGGGCCGTCACGTCACGGTGGCCGAGATCATCCCCCTGGTAGAGCGGCATCTGAGCGACGCACTGGGCTATCCGGGCTGGCGGCGCGGCGACGACCTCGCGGCGTTCGCCGGCCGGCCGGCCTCGACTGAGCCAGCTGTCGCGTGAACATAGGCTGGAAGCGTGGTACTGGCACCTGAAGGACGCCGCATGCTGCGGCTCGAGGCTCGTAACAGCGCGGTCCCGATCGAGCGCAAGCCGCCGTGGATCAAGACGCGCCTGCGCACCGGACCGTCCTATCTGGAGCTGAAAGACCTGGTCCGTGGCGAGGGCCTGCACACGGTGTGTGAGGAGGCCGGCTGCCCGAACATCTTCGAGTGCTGGGAGGACCGGGAGGCCACCTTCCTGATCGGCGGCGACCAGTGCACCAGGCGGTGTGACTTCTGCCAGATCGAGACCGGCAAGCCCGCACCGCTGGACCGGGGCGAGCCGCGCCGGGTGGCCGAGTCGGTGGCCACGATGGGCCTGCGGTACGCAACCGTGACCGGAGTGGCCCGGGATGACCTGCCGGACGGCGGCGCCTGGCTGTACGCGCAGACCTGCGTGGAAATCCACGAAGTCATCCCGGGATGTGGCGTCGAACTGCTGATCCCGGACTTCAACGCGGCGCCGGAGCGGCTGGCGACGGTCTTCGAGGCGCGGCCCGAGGTTCTCGCGCACAACATCGAGACGGTGCCGCGGATCTTCCGCCGGATCCGGCCCGGGTTCCGGTATGAGCGCTCGCTCGATGTGCTGCGCGCCGCCCACGACGCGGGCCTGGTCACGAAGTCCAATCTGATCCTCGGGCTAGGCGAGGAACGGCACGAGATCACCGAGGCCATGGCCGGCCTGCGGGCGGTGGACTGCGACCTGCTGACGATCACCCAGTACCTTCGGCCGTCCCCGCGGCATCATCCGGTGGAGCGGTGGGTGAAGCCCGAGGAGTTCGCGGAACTGCGGGACGAGGCACTGGCAATGGGTTTCGCCGGCGTAATGTCCGGACCCCTCGTGCGGTCTTCCTATAGGGCTGGCCGGCTGTACGCGCAGGCTGTATCTTCCAGGGGGTAAACACCAACCCCCCGGACCCCCCAGCCTGCGACGCTTCCCGCCGTTAGTGTCACCCGGCCGGAAGGGCCTTTCAGGCCCTCCACGGCCAGGCGACCCGCGAAGCTCGCTGGCGCTCGCCGCGGGCGCCCCTGGAGTTCCGGTCGATGGCCTTTAAACCATATGCTGCACAACATGGCACGTACGTCGAGAAACCGAGGGGCTTCGGGCCCAGCCCTGCCGGCCGACTCCGCCGAAGACCTGGCCAAGGCGGGGCGGCTCAAGCAGATCCGGATGGTCGCTGGCCTGGTGAACCGCGCCAATCCGCGGGCGCTCCCGATCGTGGCGGCCAGCGGGCTGGGGATCCTGGTCGTGCTGGTGGTCGTCGGGCTGCTCACCGGCCTCGCTCCGCTGCTCATACCGCTCGGCGTGCTGCTCGGGCTTCTCGTCGCGGTCATCTTGTTCGGGCGGTTCGCCCAGTCGGCTCAGTACTCGGCCATCGAGGGCCAGCCCGGAGCCGCGGCGGCCGTGCTGGAGAACATGCGCGGCAACTGGACGGTCACTCCCGCGATCGCGGCCAACCGCAACATGGACGTGATCCACCGCGCCGTCGGGCGCCCAGGCGTGGTCCTGGTCGGAGAGGGATCTCCCACCGGGGTGGCGAGCCTGCTCACGGCGGAGAAGAAGCGGGTCGCCCGGGTGGCTTACGAAGTACCGATCTTCGACTTCCAGATCGGCAACGGCGAAGGCCAGGTCCCGATCAGCAAGCTACAGCGCAAGGTCATGCGACTGCCGCGCAACCTCAAGCCCGCCGCGGTCAGCGACCTCAACCACCGGCTCAAGGCGCTGCAGCCGTCGCTCCAGGCGCCCAAGGGCCCGATCCCGCGGAACGTCAGGCAGCCCAAAATGCCCCGCCCGAAGATGCGGTGATCGCTGGGCTCGATCTCAGCCTAAATACGAACGACGACGGTGTCCGCCGCACGGTCGTGCAGGCCGCGCAGGTCGCGGTCGGACAGCAGTGGCGGGACGACCGCCAGCAGGAGCAGCGTGCGGACCAGCGCCCACCAGAAACCGATCGGGCCGCCGTGCACCCGGATCACCCGGATCCCGAGCAGTCGCTTGCCGACGGTGGTGCCCGCCATCGCGGTCAGCAGGTAGACCTCCACCGCGAACACCGCTATGGTCCAGAACTGCGAGTGGGTCAGCCAGTCTGCGATGAGCATGCACAGCAGCCAGTCGATCAGCAGGGCCAGCACCCGGCGGCCCATGGTCGCCACCGACATCGGGCCGGTCTCGGGCAAGCCAAGTCCCTTACCGGCGTAGGTGGCGTCCTTCGACGGGGCGCCGGCTGTCTGCTGGGCCACGACACCACGGTAGCCGGCCCGCGCGGGAGGTCAGGAGCCGTAACATCCGTGAAACACTTAAGACACGGGCTGGAAATTGCTACGGGCTAGCGTCCAAATCGCATACCTCCAGCTAGATAACTAATGCGTGCCCCCGACAAGGGAGGGTTGATGTTCAGCAGTGCGGAAGAGGTTCTCGGCTATATCGAGGCGGAGAACGTGGAATTCGTCGACGTCAGGTTCTGTGACCTGCCTGGGACGGTGCAGCACTTCACCGTGCCAGCCGCGTCGTTCAGCGAGAGCGTCTTCACCGACGGTCTCATGTTCGACGGCTCGTCGATCCGCGGTTTCCAGCAGATTCACGAGTCCGACATGCTGCTGCTGCCCGACCCCGCCACCGCGTACGTGGACCCGTTCCGCACGCACCACACGCTGAACCTGACATTTTTCGTGCATGACCCGCTCACCGGCGCGCCCTACACCCGAGACCCGCGCAACATCGCCCGCAAAGCCCAGGATTACCTGCGCGGGACCGGCATCGCCGACACTTCGTACTTCGGGCCCGAGGCCGAGTTCTACATCTTCGATTCCGCCCGGTTCGCCACCGCGCCTAACGAGGGCTACTACTTCATCGACTCCGTGGAAGGGGCGTGGAACACCGGCCGGGACGAGAACGGCGCCAACCTCGCCTACAAGCCGCGCTACAAGGGCGGCTACTTCCCGGTGCCACCGATGGACCACTACACCGACCTGCGCTCGGAGATGGTCGCCAACCTGATCAAGGTCGGCATCGAGACCGAGATGCAGCACCATGAGGTGGGCACGGCCGGCCAGGCCGAGATCGACATCCGGTTCGACTCGCTGCTGAAGATGGCCGACAAGCTGATGACGTACAAGTACGTGATCAAGAACACGGCCCGGGCCGCGGGCAAGACGGTGACATTCATGCCGAAGCCCCTGTTCGGTGACAACGGGAACGGCATGCACTGCCACCAGTCGCTGTGGAAGGACGGCGCGCCGCTGTTCTACGACGAGGTCGGCTACGCGGGGCTGTCCGACACCGGCCGGTACTACATCGGCGGCCTGCTCAAGCACGCCCCGTCGCTGCTGGCTTTCACCAACCCGACGGTGAACTCCTACCACCGGCTGGTTCCCGGCTTCGAGGCGCCGGTCAACCTGGTGTACTCACAGCGTAACCGGTCGGCCTGCGCGCGCATCCCGATCACCGGCACGAACCCGAAGGCCAAGCGGGTCGAGTTCCGGGTGCCCGACCCGTCCTGCAACCCCTACCTCGCGTTCGCCGCGATGCTGATGGCCGGCCTGGACGGGATCAGGAACAAGATCGAGCCGCCGGAGCCGGTGGACAAGGACCTGTACGAACTGCCGCCGGACGAAGCGGCCGCGATCCCGCAGGTGCCGGGCTCGCTGGAGGTCGTGCTCGACACGCTGGAGAGCGACCATGCCTTCCTCACCGAGGGCGGGGTGTTCACCGACGACCTGATCGAGACCTGGATCGACTACAAGCGCTCCAACGAGCTCGACCCGATCCGTCTGCGCCCCCACCCGCACGAGTTCGAGCTGTACTTCGACGTCTGACCCACGCATCGCGGACGGCTCCCTTACGGGGGAGCCGTCCGCGATCATTTGAGCCCTCTACAGGGGCTTCTTCATCTGCTGGGTCATGACCTGGTATCCGAGGCTGTCGTAGAGGGCGCGGGCCACGGTGTTGTGGCCGTGTACGTTCAGCCCGATCGACGTCATCCCGCGGACCTTGGCCTCCTGCTCGGCCAGCAGCATCGCCTGACGGCCGTAACCGCGACCCCGGAACGCCTCATCGACCTCGACGTCGTTGATCCAGGCCATACGCGGGTTACGCGGGTCCGCGTCGCTTCCCGGCACCGCGAGCCACAGCCAGCCGACCGGCTCATCCTCCGCCAAGAGCCGGAACACCAGTTGCCCGGGCGTGCCCAGCCCGCCGCCGAACGCGCGCTCCGTGTCGCGCCGGGCCTTCTCCCGGGCCTGGCCGGGCGGCAGGGAGCCGGAAGCGATTATGTGCTCGACGTATCCCGCTTCCTGGCGCGGCAGCCACTCATCGAACTCATCCTGGGTCGCGGGCCGCAGCCGGAGTACAGCACCACTCATTCTCACTATCTAAACCGATACCCGGTCGCCATAGGGTGGTAGCCGGAGGAGATCATGCGACTAACGGTGCTGGGCGGGTGCGGCGCATGGCCGGGGGCTGGACAGGCGTGCAGCGGATACCTGGTGGAGCACGACGGGCACCGGGTGCTCACCCACCTGCGGCCTGGCGCGGACCGCCAGGCGGCGGTCGAGGCCGCGGCTGAGAACTATGACGGAGAGATCGATGTGGCGGCCGGGATCAGCGTGAGGTAGGCCAGTCCCATCACTCCCCGGTAGCCACGCAGCCAGTGGGAACGGTGCTCGTCGGCCTTCGCCCGGACCGCGGGGTCGTCGTGAGTGGCCAGCCACTCCTGGATGTCGGCCTGGTAGCCGGATTCGAAGTCGTCCCATTCCTCGGGGCTCGCTGTCTCGATCCACTCAGGCCGGAACCCGGCGTCCACGGCCAGATCCACCAGTCCGGCCAGATCGGTGAACTCGGCGGCCGACGTGCCCGGCCACATGGCGGCGAGCTCGGCCGGGGCCGGCGGTCGTTCCCAGAATCCGTCGCCGAACAGGACGCGGCCACCGGGAGTCACTAGATTACGGAGCACTTTGAGCGCCGCCGCGATGTGCCGTGGCGGTTCAGCGCCGCTCAGGGCCTGGCTGGCACCCACGCAGAGCACGAGGTCGGCCGGTCCGCGGGCCGTTCCGGTGGCGGATTCCCTGACGAACGAGACGTGTTCCGCGAGGCCTCGTGCCTGCGCGTTGTCCCTGCCCCGGGCGAGGTCATGCTCGTCCAGGTCGATGCCGGTACCGATCGCGCCCGGGATGGATTCGAGGATACGCAACATCAACTCGCCCCAGCCGCAGCCGATGTCGAGCACGGAAGCCGGGCGGGTACGGGCGAGCCGGTCGACAATGCGTGCCGCCCTGGCCTCGGACAGCGGTCCATGAAAGGTGAGGCGGGTCATCCGCGGCGGTGCCTGCATATTGGTCATCAGCGGCGATAGTAGCCATGCCGTACCGGGTGGTCTATTTATTTTGTCGGGTAAACAAGTTTGGAGGACAGTGCCCCGCGTCGTAAGGTAAGTGCTGTTGTGAGGGATAACGAAACCATTGAGCGTATTGATGCCTTCTGTGACGCGGTTCCGCGCGTCCGGGCACGAGCGGAGGAGCATGGGCCTCTGGTCCTGTTCGTTCCCACCGGTCCAGGCTGGCCCTACTACGCTCGCCCCCGGCTGGGGGCCAGACCGGCGATCACCACTGCCGACGTCCGCGCCGTGCGGGCCCGGCAACGGGAGCTGCTGATCCCGGAGTCGTTCGAGTGGATCGAGCAGGCCGCGCCGGACATGGCCGCGGCCGCCGCCGATGGCGGCCTCGACGTGCACGCCCATCCCTTGCTGGTCCTGGATGATCTGGTGCCGTTGCCGCCGTCGCCGCCGTTGCCATCGGGCGTCACGGTCCGCATCGTCGCGCCTGACGATCCCGATCTGCACCGGATCTGGGCCGTCCCGTCGGTGGCTTTCGGGAATCCCGGCACGGCCAGGGGTGAAGCTGGCGCGGCGGAGCGGGACAAGATCGCGGCCGATCACGACGGCGGGACGATCGACATCCTCCGCGAGCGGCTCCGGTCAGGGCAGTCGGTGCTGGCCGCCACGTTCGGCTCCGACGGTCCGATGGCAGCGGGCAGTTGCCAGGCGGTCGGTCAGGTCGCCGAGATCACCGGCGTGGGCGTGCTCCCTTCCGAACGCCGCAAGGGGCTGGGCGCCGCGGTCACGGCCGCCCTGGCCGCTGACGCCTTGAGGCGCGGTGTGCGGACCGTCTTCCTGTCCGCGACCGACGATGCGGTGGCGCGCGTGTACGCGAGGATCGGGTTCCGTGAGATCGGCGTCGCCATGATCGCCGAGCCCGCCCAGCACCGTTAACCGGCTCCGGTGCCACCTCACGAAACCGCAGCCAGACGTCGGGCATCGGCTGGTCGCCGGTAGGCAGCCCGGTGTTGGCCGCCACCACGCGAGCGAACCGGTCCGGATGCTCCGCCACCAACCGCAACCCGATCAGGCCACCCCAGTCCTGCCCGACCAGCGTTGATGACCCCCTCCGGTGCGCAGCACTTTCACCCAGTACCTCGCAGCCTGGCCAGGACCGCCGGGGTCCGGCCGGCCATCTCGGCGCAGTCCCGGGTGAGATGCGCCTGATCCGAATAACCGACGTCGGCCGCGATAGCCGCCAGGTCCGCATCTCCGGCATCGATCCGGGACACGAACCGACGGAACCGCAAGACGCGCTGCAGGGTTTTCGGGCCGTAGCCGACGGTGTCATGACAGCGCCGGCGTAGCTGCCGCGTGCTTATCCCCACTTTCACCGCGACGTCCTCCGCTCGCGCCCGCGGATCGCCGAGCATCCGTGACGCGTGCGCCATGGCGGCGTCCGCCGACCCATCGGCGGCCAGGCGCCCCGCCACGTCCAGGACGCGGCTCACGGCCGTCTTCGAGTCCAGCGTCCCCGGCAGCAGCCTGGCCAGCGCCGGATGCAGGTCGGCCAGGTCAACGCGCTGGTCGCGTAGTTCACTCAGCGGAAGGCCGAGCGCGGGACCACCAGCCCCGGGCCGGAATCGCACGGCGAACAGGACCATGCCGGCCTGGACGGCAACCGGCGCCGGTCCGGTGTCCGGTCCGGCCACGAACGCACCACGCCCCTGCTCCCAGATCAGGTCGCTGCACGCGTCCGGCAAAACGAGGGTTTCACTATCTTCGTACGCCACGGACGACCACATGCACATCACGGAATCGCGCAGCGCCACGGGCGCCTGCCACTCCCGGTATCGCGTAGCCCCCATACCGCAAGCCTATGGCCGTTTCGTTCAATACGGCAGCGACCTGCGGTGCTGAGATGACCGCATGACAGTTCCAGACTTTGAGGCGGCAGCGACCTTCATCGCCGAGAACGCGCGAGTGCTTGACCAGCGCAGGTACGAGCGGCTGTTCCAGGGTGGCGATGCCGAGCCCGTGCGGGACGCGGTGGCCGCGTACCGCAACTCCGATGGCGGCTTCGGGCACGCGCTGGAACCGGATCTCCGGGATCCGGCCAGCCAGCCCGCCGCGACCGCGATGGCGTTGCGCATGATGGATGAGACCGGTTCGTGGGACGACGATCTGGTCAAGGGAGCTTGCGACTGGCTCGAGTCCACCGCGCCAGGCGAAGGCGGCGCGGCCATGGTGAATCCCTCCGTAACCGCCTGGCCGCACGCGCCCTGGTGGGTGCCAGAGGATAAGTATCCCGCCTCGCTGATCCAGACCGGAATGATCGCCGGGACGTTGCACGCACGCGGCGTGCGTCATCCCTGGCTCGACCGCGCGACCCAGGCCATGTGGGCCCGGCTCGACGAGGTGACCACCCCGGGGGCGTATGACATGTTCGGCATACTGGGGTTTCTCCAGCATGTTCCGGACCGGGACCGGGCCCGAAAGGTGTTCGAGCGCGTCGGGCCGCTGATCTTCAGCCAGGACCTCGTCGCCCTTGACCCGGAGACGCCAGGTGAGGTGCACTCGCCGCTGGAATTCGCCCCCGCACCGGACTCGATCGCCAGGGCGCTGTTCGATAAGCCGGTGATCGAGGCCCATCTCGATCACCTCGCGGGTGCGCAGCGCGACGACGGCGGCTGGACCTTCAACTGGCTGGCCTGGTCACCGGCCGCCGAGCGGGACTGGCGCGGCTTCCTCACGGTGGACGCTCTCCGCACCCTGCGCGTCAACGGTCGCTGGTAGTTTCGCCCCAGCCGTTCGTAGTCTTCGCACCCAGTAGTTCGCGCCTGACAAATTAGCTACTAGCTGGGACGAGAGGTGCGATCGATAATGGCGGTGTGCGAAGCCTGCCCACGCGACGACAATTGCTTCTCGTGGCGGTGTGCGGGGCCTTCGCCCTGGGTGGCGGCGGCCTGCTGCTGGGGTGGGAGTGGGGACTCGCCGGATTCGCGCTCGGGATCCTCGCCGGCTGCATTGGTTATCCCGTCGTGGTCGCGTTCACCTTGCCCGATCCCGAAGCCCTTCTCCGCACAGGCCGCCCGCGCGAGGCGCTCGAGCGTATTGAGCAGCGCCTGCCATCGAGTCGTATCACCGCCCGGAAGTGGCCGGGTGTGTTCCGCGAGGTCCTCGCGTTCGATCTGCTGATGAAGTCTGAGGCGTTGCAGGAGCTGAATAAGGTGCCGCAGGCGCTCGACACGATCGACGAAGCGGTGGCGATCTACCGGCAGCTCATGGCGGCGAACCCGGCTCGCAGGTTCGCGTCGAACCTCGCGGACGCGCTCTACCAGCAGGCCAGCCTGCTGGGCACGCTCAGCCGGCACGGCGAGGCGCTCGGCGCGGTCGAGGTCGCGATCGGGCTGTATCGCGACCTCGCCGTCCTGAACCGTGGCGAGTACCTGCCCGCACTCGCCGACGCGCTGACCCGGCAGGCGGACGAACTCGGTTACCTCGACCGGATCGATGAGGCGCGTGCCGCGGCCGACGCGGCCACACTGATCAGAAGCGACATGCTTCCGGCTGGTCAGCTCCGCCGGGCCGGGTTACGGCCGAGACAGCTCCACCGGAAGCCCGTCCGCGGTCACTGCCAGGTGCTATCGTGCATGGTCGACCACAGTCAGGCGGCTGCCAGCTTTGGCCGCCCGGATGGATGTGGCAGCCACCCGGTTATAACCGGGTGGCTGCCACATCCATCCGAACAAGGATCCAAAATTCGGATCGCTGACGCTACCTGAAATAGCTACGGCGAAAGGGACACGGAGGGACACGCGCAGGGTCAGCCGTAGAACAGAGGTTCCATGACCGCGCGGGCGCGGCGGGCGGCGCGGCGGTAATCCTGTTCGAGGGCCTGCGCGCCGGTGTCGGCGAACACCGCGCCGGGAGCGTAACCGAGCAGGCGCGCGACCGCCGTCAGTTCGCCGTGCCGGGACGGCAGGATGTCGCTGGAACGGCCGGCCACCAGCATGATCGCGTTCCTGATCCGGGATCCCAGCTCCCACGCGGCGGACAGCGCCCCGGCCGAGGAAGCCGGCAGCAGACCGGCCGAAACCGCGGCCGCCAAGGCCAGGCTGGTGCGCGTCGTCCGCAGCTCCGCCACCGCATACGCGTGCCTGAGCTGGAGCAGCTGCACGGTCCATTCCACGTCCGACAGACCGCCGGGCCCGAGCTTGAGGTGCAGGGCCCGGTCGGCTCCGCGCGGAATCCGCTCGGCCTCCACCCTGGCCTTGATCCGCCGGATCTCGCGCACCGCCACATCAGGAATCCCGCCGGCCGGGTACCGGAACTCTTCCGCCATCGCGATGAACTCCTCGCCCAGCCCGGGATCCCCCGCGGCGGGCTCGGCGCGCAGCAGCGCCTGCGCCTCCCAGGGGGCCGACCACCGGCGGTAGTAGGCCCGGTAGGCGGCCAGGCTGCGGACCAGCGGCCCCTGGCGGCCTTCCGGGCGCAGGTCGGCATCCACGATCAGCGGCGGATCAGGTACGGGAAGGGCGAGCAGGCGACGGACCTCGGCCGCTACCGCGTGCGCGGCGTCGGACGCTTCCTTCTCTGAACTCCCCGGCAGCGGATCATGCACGAACAGCACGTCCGCGTCGCTGCCGTAACCCGATTCGTGGCCGCCGAACCGGCCCATGGCGATGATCGCGAACCGGGTCACCAGCGGCCGCCGCAGTTCGACCTCGATCTTGTGCACCGCCGCCTCGAGCGCCGCTCGCAGGGTCGCCCTGGTGACCGCGGTGACCGCCTCCCCTGTCATCGCCAAAGATGCCGGCCCGCCCGAACCCAGGATGTCAAACGCGGCTATCCGCAGCAGCTCGCGACGGCGCAGCGAGCGGACGGTGGCGACGGCCGCCTCCGCGTCCTCGCCGTGCCGCCGGGCCGCCGCCAGCATCTCCGCGCTGAGCGCCGGTTCGCCGCGCGGCTCGAGTTCAGTGTCGTTCCCGAAGATCGCCACCGCCTCGGGGGCGCGCAGCAGCAGCCCGGTGGCGTACCGGCTCGACGCGAGCACCCGGGCCATCCGCTCGGCGGCTATGGTCTCGTCCCGCAGCAGCCGGAGGTACCAGGGCGACTCCCCCAGCGCGTCGCTCACCTGCCGGAACCCCAGCAGTCCCGCATCCGGCTCGGCATAGGAAGCGAACCACCCCAGCAGCACGGGCAGCAGCGTGCGCTGGATCGCCGCCCGGCGCGACACCCCGCTGGTCAGCGCGTCGATGTGCCGCAGCGCCCCCACCGGATCCTCATAGCCGAGCGCCTCCAGCCGCGCGCGGGCCGCCTCCGGGGTGAGCCGGGCCTGGTCCGACGGCAGACGGGCCACCGCGTCGAGCAGCGGGCGGTAGAACAGCTTCTCGTGCAGCCGCCGGACCTGCCGGGCGTGCCGGCGCCACAGCTCGTCGAACTCGGCCGCGGGATCGCTGCCAGGCTGGGGACGCACGGCCGGGTCGTGGTACCACAGACCGTTCGTGAAAGCGCGCCCTAGCCTGCGTAGGACGGCGGGATCCTCTGGCAGGGCGTGAGTGCGGCGCAACCGGTGCAGCTGAAGCAGGTGTTCGGTGCGGCGCAGGAAGCGGTAGGCGGCGGCCAGGTCGGCGGCGTCGGCGCGGCCGACGTAGCCGCCCGCGGCCAGTTCCGCGAGCGCGGGCAGCGTCGCCGATGACCGCAGCGAGTCGTCGGTGCGGCCGTGCACCAGCTGGAGCAGCTGGACGGCGAACTCGATGTCGCGCAGCCCGCCCGGTCCGAGCTTCAGCTCGCGCCCGGCCTGCTTGGCCGGCAGCGAGTGTTCCACCCGGCGTCGCATCGCCTGCACATCCTCGACGAAGTTCTCCCGCTGCGCCGCCTGCCACACCAGCGGGTTCAGCGCGTCGACGTAGTCCTGGCCAAGGGCCAGGTCTCCCGCTACCGGCCGGGCTTTCAGCAGCGCCTGGAACTCCCAGGTCTTCGCCCAGCGCTCGTAGTACGCGCGGTGGCTGGCCAGCGTGCGGACCAGCGGCCCGGCCCGGCCTTCGGGGCGGAGGTTCGGGTCGACCGGGAAGATGCTGCCCTCCGGCGTGGACCGGGCGCAGACCCCGATCACGCCGGCGGCCAGCCGGTCCGCCGCCACCTCGGCCGGCTCGGCGACGAAGATCACGTCGATGTCGCTGGCGTAGTTCAGCTCGCGGGCGCCGCACTTGCCCATCGCCACGATGGCGAGCCTCGGCATCTGGGCCGTCGGTCTGGACGGCAGCTCGGTCCTCGCGATGGCCAGCGCCGCCTCCAGCACGGCGGCCGCGATGTCGGCGAGTTCCGCGGCCACGTCGTCGAACGTGACCACGCCGGTCATGTCGCGGGCCGCCAGGTGCAGGAGCTGGCGGTGGTAGGCGGCGGCCAGCGAGGCCACCGGATCGGGGCGCCCCGCTGCCTCCAGCATGGCGGCGCGCAGCTCGGCGGGTTCCGGGCTGCGGACGGCGTCGGGTCCTTGCAGGACCTGGATGTCTGACGGATGCCGGGTCAGGTGGTCGGCCAGCGCGGCGCTCACCCCGAGCGCCGCGATGAGCCGCTCGGCGAACTCGGCGTCGTCGCGCAGCGCCTCGCGGCCGGGGCGGATCCTGGCCAGGCCGCTATGTGCCAGCCCGGTCAGGGCCAGGTCCGGGTCGGCCGCCGAGCCGATCGCGGTGAGCAGCTCACCATCGGCTTCCGGGTCCAGCGCCGCGTCGTCCAGCAGTCGTTCGGCGCGCGCGGGATCAGCGAATCCCAGCCGGGCAAGCCGCCCCGCCAGCGTCGATCCCCTCACGCATGCAACGCTATCCCGCCATCTATAGTGGCGTCGCCGGCCTGCTCCGGACGAACCCTCGCTCGCCGCGGGTTTCTTCCTGCGGCCGACCGTGTTCGCCGGGTGCACGCGCGAGATGACGGCGGTGCGGGAGGAGGTGTTCGGCCCGGTGGTGACCGTCGAGCGATTCAGCACCGTAGAGGAGGCCATCTGGCTCGGCAACGACACTTCATACGGGCTCGCGGGAGCCGTGTGGACGTCCGACGCGGGCCGCGCCGAACGCGTCGCCGCGGCGCTGCGCCACGGCACGGTGTGGATCAACGACTACCACCCGTACCTGCCCCAGGCCGAGTGGGGTGGCTTCGGCAAGTCCGGCATCGGCCGTGAGCTCGGACCGTCCGGCCTGGCCGAATACACCGAGCAGAAGCACATATACCACAACACCGCGCCCGCTCCGGCTCGCTGGTTTTCAGACCATTAAATGGAACGGCGCCGGTTCCTCCACTGGTCAGGCTGCTCCGGGCGTGTGGTAGGCATTGAGCATGACTGAACTCATCCCTCGCGAGACCCTGTTCGGCAATCCCGAGCGCGTCAGCCCGCGCATCTCGCCGGACGGGACGCGGCTCGCCTGGATCGAGCCCTATGAGGGGGTGCTGAACCTCTGGGTGGCGCCGATCGGGGCGGCCGGGGTCTCCTGGGACGACGCCACGGTCGTGACCGACGACCGGGACCGTGGCATCCGCGTCCTGGCCTGGGCGCAGGACAGCCGGCACCTGATGTACCTCCAGGATGCCGGCGGGGATGAGAACTGGCGCCTGTACGACGTGGACCTGGAGACGATGGCGCGGCGCGACCTGACGCCGTTCGAGGGTATTCAGGCCCGGATCATCGCGACCAAGAAGAGCCATCCCGGAGAGGTGCTCGTCGGCCTGAACCGCGACAATCCGCAGCTACATGACGTCTACCGGCTGACGCTGGAGTCGGGCGAGCTGGTGAAGGAGATCTCGAATCCCGGCTACGCGGGCTGGCTGACCGACGAGGACATGGCGGTCCGCGTGGCGCTGTCGCCGCTGCCCGACGGCGGCTTCGATCTGATGGTTCGCGACACCGGCGAGGATGAGTGGCGGACCCTGCTGACGATCTCCGCCGACGATGCCACGTCCAGCGACGTGCTCTCGTTCAGCGGCGACGGCCGGTCGCTGCTGGCTGTCATCGCGGACGGGTCGGACACCGGGCGGCTGGTCCGGCTCGATGTGGCGACCGGCGAGGTCACGGAGCTGCTGTCCGATCCCGAGGCGGACGTGGCCGGGGCCATGCTGCACCCGGACACCCGTGAGCCGCAGATCGTGGAGCTGCTCAAGGACCGGGCCGAGTACCACGTGCTCGATCCCTCGGTCGAGGCCGACTTCAAGGCCATCAGGGAACTGCACCCCGGCGACCCGAACTTCAACGGCCGTGACAACGCCGACGAGACGTGGCTGGTCGCGTTCACCGACGACGCCGGACCGGTGCGGTTCTTCAGTTACGACCGGACGTCGCGGACCGGGAGCTTCCTGTTCGAGAGCCGTCCGGAGCTGAACCGCTTTGAGCTGGCTTCGATGGAGCCGTTCTCCTTCACCGCGCGGGACGGGCTGGTCATACATGGCTACGTGACGTTCCCCCCGGGCCTGCCTCGCACCGGGTTGCCGGCCGTGCTGAACGTGCACGGCGGCCCGCAGGCACGCGACGTATGGGGGTTCGACCCGGAGGCGCAATGGCTGGCCAACAGGGGTTACCTGTGCATCCAGGTCAACTACCGCGGCTCCACCGGCTACGGCAAGTCGTTCGTCGCGGCCGGCGACCGCGAGTGGGGTGCGAAAATGCACGATGACCTGCTGGACGCGGTGTCGTACGTGGTCTCGCGGGGCTGGGCGGACCCCGATCGCGTGGCCATCTACGGCGGCTCGTACGGCGGCTACGCCGCCCTGGTGGGCGCGGCGTTCACGCCGGACGTATTCCGCTGCGCGGTGGACATCGTCGGACCGTCCAACCTGAAGACGCTGCTCGACACGATCCCGCCCTACTGGGCGCCGATGAAGGCGCAGCTGTACAAGCGGGTCGGCAATCCGGAGACCGACGAGGAGTTCTTGTGGTCCCGGTCCCCGCTGTCCCGGGTTTCGGACATCCGCATCCCGTTGCTGATCGCTCAGGGGGCCAACGACCCACGGGTCAAGCAGGCCGAGTCGGAGCAGATCGTCGCGGCCCTGACGGCGGCCGGGATCGACCACGAGTACATGCTGTTCCCCGACGAAGGCCACGGCTTCGCCAAGCCCCAGAACCGGCTGAAGTTCTACGCCGCCGCGGAGCGGTTCCTGGCCAAGCACCTGGGCGGCCGGTTCGAGGAGTAGCGGTGGCGCTACCTCGGCTCGTGCGAGTCCTAGTCTGCTAAGAGCATCGGCAGATAGCGGCTCAGCTCGTATTCGGTGACCTGGCGGCGGTACTCCTGCCACTCCTCCTTCTTGTTCCGCAAGAAGAAGTCGAATACGTGCTCCCCCAGCGTCTCCGCCACGAGTTCGCTGTCCTGCATGACCCGGATGGCCTGGTCAAGGTCCTGCGGAAGGGGCCGGATCCCCAGCGCCCGGCGCTCCGCGGAGGTCAGCGCCCACACGTCGTCCTCGGCGCCGGGCGGCAGTTCGTAGTCCTCCGTGATCCCCTTCAGCCCGGCGGACAGGATGCAGGCGAACGCCAGGTACGGATTGCAGGCCGCGTCCACCGACCGGAATTCGACCCGGGTCGAGTTGCCCTTCTGCGGCTTGTACATCGGCACCCGGACCAGGGCGGAGCGGTTGTTGTGCCCCCAGCAGACGTAAGCCGGCGCCTCTCCCCCGGCGCCCGCCGTGCGTTCCGCGGCGCCCCACAGCCGCTTGTAGGAGTTCACCCACTGGTTGCACACCGCGGTGATCTCCGGCGCGTGCCGCAGCAGGCCGGCGATGAACGCCCGCGCGGTCTTGGACAGCTGGAATTCCGCACCCGCCTCATAGAACGCGTTGCGGTCGCCCTCGAACAGGGAGACATGGGTGTGCATACCCGAGCCGGGATGGTCGGTGAACGGCTTGGGCATGAACGTTGCATAGACGTCCTGCTCGATCGCCACTTCCTTCATCACCAAGCGGAACGCCATGATGTTGTCGGCCGTGGTCAGCGCGTCGGCGTACCGGAGGTCGATCTCCTGCTGCCCGGGCGCACCCTCGTGGTGGCTGTATTCCACCGAGATGCCCATCTGCTCGAGCATGGTGATCGACATCCGGCGGAAGTCGTGCGCGATCGAATGCGGCGTGTGGTCGTAGTACCCGCCGGTGTCGATCGGCTCCGGCTTCTCCCCCGGCTCGGGCTTGCGCTTGAGCAGGAAGAACTCGATCTCGGGGTGGGCGTAGAACGTGAAGCCGAGGTCGGACGCCTTGCTGAGGTTACGCTTGAGCACCCAGCGCGGATCCGCGTACGACGGCGACCCGCCCGGGAGCAGGATGTCGCAGAACATCCTGGCCACACCGGGATACTCGCCACGCCACGGAAGCAGCTGGAACGTCGACGGATCCGGTCTGGCGATCATGTCCGCCTCGTAGACCCGGGCGAATCCCTCGATGGCCGAGCCATCGAACCCGATGCCGTCGGCAAACGCGCCCTCGAGCTCGGCCGGAGCGACAGCCACCGACTTGAGAGAACCCAGCACGTCGGTAAACCACAGCCGGACAAAGCGGATGTCCCGCTCTTCCAGCGTGCGCAGCACGAACTCTTCCTGCCTGTCCACGGCTTCACCTTACGTTCCGCGTCGACCCCCCTTGGCAGCGAGTCTGCCCGTCGCTCGTTTCAGCCGCGTTAATATCCCGGTATACCCCGGGAGTGACGCATTGTTGATCAATATCGATGAGATAGTCACCGGCGCGCTGATCAACGCGATCGCGGTGGCGGGCCGCCGGATCAGCGTCGCCCTCGGCTCCCTGCCGCGCCGCCGCCGCGAGCACGACGTGACGGTTGCCCGCTGGTTTGAAACATACGCGCTGACCAGCCAGCCGCCGGCCGTACCGGTTCCGGGTGAGCTCGCCGGGGTACTGTCCAGCGACGAGGTACAGGCGGCCCTGCAGGAGCTGCTGGCGGTCCGGCTGACCGACGCCGCGGAGACCTATGCGGAAAAGGCCCGCTCGACGCTCCGGCTGACGCTCGGCCCGTCGCCGGAGGCAGCCGCGCTGGCGGACTACTACGACGACGAGATCTGTTCGCTCGTCGCACGCCTGGAAGCCGACGATCCGCCGCTGCTGGCCCAGATCCGTAGCGACGCCTACAACGTCCGGATGATCAGCATCCTGCACGCCATCGAGCGGCACACCGCGGCGCTGTCTTCCCGGCCGGATCGGCGCACCGAGTCTCAGTTCCTGGCCGGATACTGCCGCCACGTCTGTGAGCAGCACGGCAAGCTGGAACCTCCTGATCTCGATCGCCGCCGCCGCGTTCCCATCGCCGACATCTACGTCCCCACCGCCATATCGGCGGATCTTTACCCCGAACGAGCTGTACTGTCACGGCCGAAGACCGCTCCCCTGGACATATGGCAGCTGGCCACACGGCTTGACCGGAGCGTCCTGCTGGGCGACCCGGGTGGCGGCAAGACCACGGCCGCGAACGTCCTGATGCACCATTTCGCCTCGGGGCCCCTAGGCCGCGTGCCCTTCCTCGTCATCCTCCGGGAGTTCGCCGCCGAGGACCCGCCGGAGAGATCGGTCGTCGGGTATATCGAGAACGCCCTGGAAACGCTGTACCAGTGCCCGCCGCCACCTGACCTGGTGGACCTGCTGCTCCTCACCGGCCGCGCCGTCGTGATCTTCGACGGCCTGGACGAGCTACTGGACACCACCCGGCGCAGGGATGTGACGAATCGGGTCGAGCGGTTCTGTGCCGAGTACCCCCAGGCACCGGTGCTGGTCACCTCCCGCCTGATCGGTTATGACCAGGCTCGCCTCGACGACACTCAGTTCACCTGCTACCGGCTGGGCCGATTCGGCAGCGAGGAAGTCGATGACTACGTCCGCAAGTGGTTCGCACTGGATGAGGATGCGCGTGCCGACGACGCCGAGGCGTTTCTCGCCGAGAGCGCCAGTGTCCCTGACCTGCGATCCAACCCGCTGCTGCTGTCGCTCATGTGCATCCTCTACCGAGGCAAAGGCTCGCTGCCGCGTAACCGCGCCGAGGTGTACGGGCAATGCGCGACCCTGCTGTCCGAAGCTGGGACGCCCGCCGCCGGATCCACCGGGAGCTGCGCGCCGGACGGTTCCTCGAAGCCGCGCTCCGGCATCTGGCCTGGCTGTTCTTTACCTGGAACGAACCGCAGCCGGCCGTCACCGAGCGCGAATTGATCACCGAGACGGCCGACTTCCTGCACGGGCGCGGCTTCGAATCCGAGGGCGAGGCCAAGCACGCCGCCCGTGAGTTCGTCGAGTTCTGCCGGGGGCGCCTGTGGGTGTTCAGCGATGTCGGCACGACCGCGACAGGCGAGAAGCTGTACGCGTTCACCCATCGCACGTTCCTGGAATACTTCGCCGCCGAGCAGCTCGCGTTCAATCACGACACGCCAGAACTCCTCGCCCAGGAGCTGACCCCGCACGCCGCGCGTAACGAGTGGGAGGTCGTCGGCGAACTCGCCATCCAGGTCAAGGACAGCACGATCGTCGACGGTGCTCGGCGCATCTTCGACACCCTGATCGGGAACAGCGCCAAACGCAATCCGGACTTGCAGGGAAGGATGCTGAGGTTCCTGGCCATCTGCCTGCGCTCGGTGGATCCCTCCCCGCGATGTGTCCGCGATCTCACCCGCCAGATCGGCGCCATGGCCATCGGCAGCGGCCACACGGCCCGGACCGTTACGGCTCGGGCCGTTACGGCTCAGACCGTTACGGCAGAAGCCAGGCCTTATCCCTGGGCCGAGGCGCTGCTGGCCCTGCTGGTGCACTGCGGCTCATATCGCGAAACTATCCTGGCCGAGATCGACACCGCGATCGCCGAGGCGATGAGATCTGGCGGACGAACAGCCAACGTCGGCGCCCTCCTCCTGTTCCTGTCGAAGGGCTATTCAGCTGGCGAGACCGAACCGCGGCGATCCAATGTCGACGCCTTCCTCTGGGCTCATCGCACCCATGTGCGCAGCGCCGCCGAAGACGACGCCTACATCGCCCTGGCGGCCGTGGAATCTGGCGTCATCACCGGCAAGCAGGCCCTGGAGATGCATGGCGGCATCGCGCTGTTCTTCCAGGGCATCCCGCATTACTTCTTCGTCAGCAAGGTGGATGAGCCCTACCTCGCCCGCGTCTTCCGGGCCTTCCTGGCCGGATGGCCCGCGTACGGCGAGACATCGGTCGTCGACGATCTGGCTGCCGTCGGCCACTACCTGCGGGATCACCCCGAACCCCCGTGGCTGAAGGGTCCCGTCAGCTATTGGCACAAAGCTCCGGAGCAGCGGCTTGCGACCGATAACCCGGCCAGGCTGGGACCGAGTGCCTGGCTGGGAGCAGCCGCGATCGTGTGCATCCTGACCGAGAAGAAGGAACCGACCTGGCCTTACGGGCAGAGCCCCGACGAGCTGGGCCCGCTGCGCGGCCTGCTGCCCTATCTTCGCCGCCGGGTCAATGGCGGCCGTCGCCACAAGCTCCCCGATCTCCCGGTGCCGGAGGGGTTCAACCGGGTCTTCCGGGACTGGGCCGAGGGCCGGGTTAACTTCACCGCGCAGTCCGACGATGCCGGCCCGGGGCCTAGGCTGGATGTGTGACTAGGCTGCGGATCGCACTGGCCCAGGTCAATGCCACGGTCGGGGACCTGGACGGGAATGCGGGACTGATCGTGGAGTGGACACGCCGGGCCGCGGGGCGGGGGGCGCGGGTCGTCGTGTTCCCGGAGATGATGCTCACCGGGTACCCCGTCGAGGACCTGGCGCTGCGCGCGTCGTTCGTCGAGGCGTCGATCGCCACCCTGTACCGGGTGGCCGAGCGGCTTGGCGCGGAGGGGCTCGGCGGAGTCGCCGTGGTCGCCGGCTACCTGGACCGGCGGGCGGAGCTGGCGCCGCGGACCGGGCTGCCCGCCGGGGCGCCGCAGGACGCGGCGGCCTTGCTGTACGGCGGGCGGGTGGTCATCACCAGCGCCAAGCACCATCTGCCGAACTACGGCGTCTTCGACGAGTTCCGGTACTTCGTGCCCGGCAATTGCCTGCCGGTGTTCCGGCTGCCCGGCGGGGACGGCGAGGCGCTGGACGTCGCGATCGCCATCTGCGAGGACCTGTGGCAGGAGGGCGGCCCGGTGGCGGTGACACGGCAGGCTCAGGCGAGCCTGCTCGTGGTGCCGAACGCCTCGCCTTACGAGCGGGGCAAGGATGACGTCCGGCTGGACCTGTGCGTGCGGCGAGCGCGGGAGGCCGGGGCGGTGCTCGCCTACGCGAACATGATCGGCGGACAGGACGAGCTTGTCTTCGACGGCGACTCGATCCTGGTCTCCGCCGACGGGGACCTTCTCGCCCGCGGACCGCAGTTCGAGGAAGCCCTCGTCGTCGCGGACCTGGACCTGCCCGCCGCGACAACGGCCCCGCTGCCCGAGGATCAGCCGGTCGACGCGGGCGACGGCACGACGATCACCATAAAGCGGGTAAATCTCGCGGAAATTTGGAGCCCTCCGGAAGGAAAGGCGCCGGAAACCGGCACCCTTTCTTCCACCAGGCCCCGATCTTCCACGTCAATAGGCCAATCTTCCGGTACGTATGCGGAAATGCCGGACATGCGCCAATCCAGCGGGCCGGGCATCACTCCCAGCAGCACTCTGTCAAATCCTGCAATGTCGGATATGTCCGGGGCTGGGACGGCAGGAGCGACAGGGGCGGCGGACGGCGCGGGAACGGCAGAGACAGCGGACGGCGCGGGAACGGGCGACACGGCTGGGCCGGTTTGGCCGCGGTTGCCGGATCCGGCGGAGGTCTATGGGGCGCTGGTGACGGGGGTGCGGGATTATGTGCGGAAGAACGGATTTCGTTCGGTCATCCTGGGGCTGTCCGGCGGCATCGACTCGGCGCTGACCGCGACGATCGCGGCCGACGCGATCGGGCCGGACAACGTGCACGTGGTGCTGATGCCGAGCCGGTACTCGACCGAGCACTCCGTCGGCGACGCGGAGGAACTGGTCAGACGGCAGGGGCTGCACGCGGTCACGGTTCCGATCAAGTCCATGGTCGAGGCGTTCGCCGGGGAGCTGGTTCCGGCCGGCTTCCCGGAGACCGGTCTGCCCGCGGAGAACCTCCAGGCCCGGGTGCGCGGGGTCATCCTCATGGGACTGTCCAACGCCCACGGGCACCTGGTGCTCACCACCGGCAACAAGAGCGAGCTGGCCACCGGCTATTCGACGCTGTACGGCGATTCGGCGGGCGGATTTGGGCCGATCAAGGACGTGTTCAAGACGCTGGTGTGGGAACTGGCCCGCTGGCGCAATGACGAGGCCCGGCGGCGCGGCGAGACACCGCCGATCCCGGAGAACTCGATCACCAAGCCGCCGAGCGCGGAGCTGGCGCCCGGCCAGATGGACACCGACTCGCTGCCCGACTACGCCGTCCTCGACGCGCTGCTCGACGACTACGTGGAGAAGGACATGGGCTCGGCCGAACTGATCGCGGCCGGCCACGACCCGGCGCTGGTCGAACGGGTGATCCGGCTGGTGGACCTGGCCGAGTACAAGCGGCGGCAGTACCCGCCCGGCCCGAAGATCACGCAGAAGAACTTCGGCCGCGACCGCCGGCTGCCGATCACCAGCCGCTGGCGCGAGCCGCTCACCGGCAACGCCCGCTGAAGTTACCTGCCGATCACCAACCGCTGGCGCGAGCCGCTCACCGGCAACGCCCGCTGAAGTTACCTGCCGCCGACGACCGCACGATCAGCCGTTACCCCTAGGCACGTTGCTCGCTCGCTTGGATCGTTTCAACGAGCCAATTTGACGACCGCAGCAGGCCGACCCAGTTGGCACGGACTGTTATCGCCGAATGCGAGCACTGGTGTCGTGAACGGGCGACGGTTTGCCGGGATATGACCCGTTACGTGGCCGGTGGTCGCGTCGGACGATGCGGAATAAAAGCGCCCTACGGAAGAAAGGGCGCCGCTTTCCGGCGCCTTTTCTTCCAGCGGGCTCCTATCTTCCGCAAAGTGGCAGCTCACGCGCCCGTTTTGCGGCGATAAGGGCGGTTAGCCAGGCTGGCCAGCGTAATCGGGAGCGTCCACGTTAATCACGTCGGCTGACAGCCCACCTTGGCATATGGCGCATATCTTGAAATGTCG
>Ga0213881_10000472_pt1 | contig 26268 bp, 19 predicted proteins | sample BarmaccoBMER_R08_FD_160104 | JGI IMG/M metagenome (GOLD analysis project Ga0213881, IMG submission 160104) | Barbacenia macrantha exposed rock microbial communities from rupestrian grasslands, the National Park of Serra do Cipo, Brazil - ER_R08 ... | reverse complement strand
GACCACCCCGGGCTCGAGGAATGGCACGCGAGCCTCGACGGAGACCTGCATGACGTTTTTGTCCATCCGGTTCAGCAACCAGCAGAGTGAGTAATCCAGGTGGCTGAGCAACGCGGCCTCGAGCTCACCCCGCTGCCCCTCATGGTGGGCGTACGCCGTCCTCGACTCTGGGGTAGAACCATGCCCGGTGCCCGGTGTGGAGACCGGCAGCCACGTCGAGGCCGGTGGCGGCCCAACCGCCACGCGTACCAGATCACGAGTCTTGCGGAGCACGGTCGCCGGGTTTAGCGCGCGCATCGGGTCGCTGAGCAACGCCGGCTCGGCAGCGTGCACAACCCGGTCATACCAGGGCAAGAAACCTGCCAGCGCGGCGGCGTGAAGCTTGCCATAACCCCCGAACAGCTCATCCGCGCCCTCGCCCGTCAACAACACCTTCACTCCGCAGTCACGCGCGCGCTCAGCCAGCTGTGCCACCGTAACGGCGCTGGCGTTCGCGATTGGGACTCCGAAATGAACCGTCGCCGGAACGAACGCGCGCCGCCAGCTTGCCGGCGTCACATCGACGACCTCGATTTCGATCCCGAGGGCATCCGCGACCCGCCGAGCGGCCAGGCCCTCATCCTTGCGCCCATCCCCGGCGAAGCTAGCCCCGAACGCCACCATGTCCCGCTTGGCCTCGACCGCCAGCGCGGTAATCAAACTCGAATCGATCCCGCCCGAGCACAACGTCCCCACTGTGGTGTCCGCCAGCAGCGAGCCGTGCACCGCGTCCCGCAGTGTGGTCTCCAACTCCGCCACCAACTCCGAGCGCGAGCGACGCGCTAGACGCGCCGCGCGCCCAGGATCGATCTCATTCGCCGGGACATGCCAGCGCCACGTCTGGACCGCCGCGTCCTCGAGGGAGACCTCGGTAAACGACCCCGGCGGAAGGCGGGTGATCCCCGCTAGAAGCGTGCCCTGACCTCCAAGGTAGGTTCCGTTGGACAGCTCATGCCAAGCGGTGTCGACTGGGTCGGAGGACGCACCCGCCGCGATAAGCGCCTTCGGCTCGCTCGCGAACCACACCCCATCATCAAACTCGGCGAAATACAGCGGCTTGATGCCGAACCGGTCACGGCAAAGCAAAAGGCGCCCACCGGCGACATCCAGCGCCGCGAAGGCGAACTGCCCGCCTAGCTCGGACACCACGTCGGGACCCCACCGCTCGAGCGACCACAACAACGTCTCGGTATCGCTCGTCCCCACGAACGCGGACCCACTCATTCTTTCCCGCAGCACCCGATGGTTGTAGATCTCACCGTTGTAGGCCAACCACCACTCACCACCCGGATGGCGCATGGGCTGATGCCCCCGCGGGCTCAAATCAACGATCGAAAGCCGCGTATGAACCAGCCCGACGTTGCCAACAACCTCGATTCCCGAATCATCGGGACCACGATGAGACATCGCGTCCCGCATCGCCGCCAGACGATCCCGATCCGGCTGCCCGCCCTGTCCAAGAACACAACCACCAATTCCACACATGCCCTATCAACGCCGGCCGCTACCGCCTCCTTGTGCGGGCAGCGACGCACATTCAGGTCCGCGAAAGCGCCTGACTTGGCCATACGTTCATTGAAATAGGGATGCGACCAATCAATCCCGGCAAACGCCTCTCGGAGCCCGACACCCTCGACGGAGTCGAGGACCAAGCTGTCGACGGGCGCCCGCCAAACGGACCGCTGCCGGTACCGGGTCCGAAGACTCCGATCGGGTACCGGGGGACACCGGTGCGGCGATTCTGCGTCCGAATTCTCAACTACGTGACGAACTACATTGTGGCCCGCCTGCCGAGCTTCACGCTTCGCCATCTTTGGTACCGGCGCGTGCTGGGAATCGGTCTCGATCGCAACGCCGGGGTGTACATGGGCGCGTACGTGTGGTTTTTCGGCCCGGGTCAAATCCGCCGGGACGGTGTATGGATCGGCCGGAACACGCGTATCAATCGCAACTGCACGCTCGATGTACGCAGCGGCCTGACGATCGGTGACAACGTGAGCATCTCCCCCGAAGTCATGATCTTGGCCGGTTCCCACAACGTCAACGACAACCGGTTCGTCCAGGTTCCGGGCCCGATCGCGATCGAGGATCATGTCTGGATCGGAGCACGCGCGACGATTCTTCCCGGGGTGACGCTGGGGCGTGGCTCGGTCATCGCGGCTGCATCCGTGGTCACGAGAGACGTGCCGCCGCTGACGGTTGTTGCCGGCGTTCCGGCCCGGCCGGTGGGAACCCGGGATCCGGGCGCGACCGAATACACACTCGACGAGCCGCTACCCCTGTTCGAGTAATGACCGATAACGCTTCCTCCGCTAGATGGTTCCTGCGGCATCACAAGGTCGATTCCGATTGGCCGCGCCCTCGCCGAGGGCGGCCGAGGAGGTGAAACAGTGATTACGGGCACGCGGTTTTGGCATCCCTACGCGGACATGGGCGCGGTCCGCCATTCCGAGCTCGTAATGGAGCATGCAGAGAACGTGTGGGTGTGGGACGCGGACGGGAGGCGATACCTGGATGCGACCGCGGGCCTCTGGTACGCGAACGTGGGCCACGGCAGACCGGAGATCCGTGCCGCCATCCTCGCGCAGATGGAGGGCCTCGGAGCGTATTCAGCGTTTTTTGACTTGGCCAATCGCCCGGTCCTCGAGCTCGCGGAGGCCCTCGCCGAGCGAGCGCCGATGCCGTCGAGGGTCTTCTTCGGCTCAGGCGGCAGCGACGGGATCGACACCGCCGCCAAGCTGGCCCGCCGCTACTGGTGGGAGGTCGGCGAGCCGAACCGCACCCTCCTGGTCAGCCGCACCGCCGGCTATCACGGCACGCACGGCTTCGGAACCGCGCTGGGCGGAATTCCCAGCAACCGCCAGGGCTTCGGGCCCCTGACCGACACGATCCAGGTCCGCCACGATTCGCTCGAGGAGATGCATCAGACGTTCGCCCGGGTCGGTCCCGAGCGAGTCGCGGCGGTGTTTATGGAGCCGGTGATCGGCGCCGGCGGCGTGTACCCACCCGCTCCCGGGTACATCGAGGGCGTCGCCGAGCTCTGTGAGCGGACCGGAGCCTTGCTCGTCGTGGATGCGGTGATCTGCGCGTTCGGTCGCCTCGGGACGTGGTTCGGGATCGAGCGGTGGGGAGTGAAGCCGGCGATGATCGTGTTCGCCAAGGGCGTAACCAGCGGCTATCTGCCGTTGGGCGGGGTGATCATCTCCGACCGCATCGCGGAGCCGTTCTGGAGCGAGCCGGGGGGACCAATCTTCAGGCACGGCCCGACGTACGCCGGCCACCCAACCTGCTGCGCCGCCGCGCTGGCCAACATCGCGCTGCTCGAGCGCGACGGCCTGCTCGAGCGCGGACGCGAGCAGGAGCAGGCACTGTTCGACGCGCTCGCCCCACTTGCCGACCACGAGCTGGTGGCGGAGGTCAGGGGCGGCGTGGGCACGATGGCGGCGGTCGAGCTAAGCGCCGAGGCTCTGGACCGTGAGCCTCGCGTCATTGCCTCGTTGGCGAGGAAAGTGCGTGCGGCCGGGATCCTGGTCCGCCCGGGCGCGAGCGCGATCGCGGTGTCGCCGCCGCTCACGGCGGGTCCCGAGCACTTCGAGCTGATCGCGCAGGGGATCGAGCACGGCCTGAACGCGCTCCAGGCGGAGGCGTTTGTGGCGCGTCGCGCTAACGGCGCGCTGGCGCGAGCGTTCTGAGCGCGAGGCCGCGGCTGCCGTCACCGAGAGCCGACGCGGCTCAGCGGCCCCGAAGAAGCGCGCACAGCCTGGCCGACGATCGGCGGCCCCGGCATCTCAGCGGGGATGACGACCTCGATTAGGTGGGGGCCGGCATCGGTCAGGGCCTGGTCGAGGGCACCAGTGAGCTGCTCCGCGGAGTCGACCCGCCGCGATGCGATCCCGAGTCCGGTGCCGAGCGCGACGAAATCCAGATCTGGATTCCCCAGGTCAAGCTGTGCTTTCGCTTTGCCACCGGGCTCGTCCGCGCGGATACGTGCGAACTCGATATCGAGTATCCCGTACGCGCGGTTGCTGAACAGCACCACGGTGACATTGAGCTGCTCGCGGACCATCGTCCAGAGCGACTGGATCGTGTACAGAGCCGATCCGTCGGCCTGGAGCGCGATCACCGGCCGATCGGGACAGGCAACCGCCGCACCGACCGCGACGGGGAGCCCCTGGCCGATGGCGCCGCCGGTCAACGTGAGCCAGTCGTGCCGAGGAGCCCCCTCGGTATTGGGTGGCAAGGCTGCTCCCGAGGTGATCGCCTCGTCTGAGACGATCGCTCCTTCGGGCAGGCTCGCGCCCACCGCCTGGCACACCTTCGCGGCCGTGAGCGGGCCATCGGGCTGCGGCGGCGCCGACCGCTGTTGCAGCACGGGCTCGGCGTTCGCGGCACCCAGCGCCTCCACCAACTCCTCGAGGCACCGAACCACGTCGGACGTGGGAGGGGAGAGCTCGAGGACGTCGCAACCGTCTGGGACCAGAGAGCTCTTCTGGCCGGGGTAGGCGAAGAACGAGACGGGCGGCTTCGCGCCGGCCAGGATGAGATGCTCCGTTCCGTCGAGCTGAGCCGAGGCGAGCTCGGGCCAGTACAGGAGCCTCTCTACGGGCGGCAGGCCGGCGCCGCGTTCGAGGCGGGTGGGGAACATCTCGGCGAGCAGCTTTGTCCCGGTGGCCGCGGCGATCCGCGCGGCGGCCAGGAGTCCACGCTCACGGAGCGCTCGGCCGCCTAGCAGAATGCCGGTGCGCCGGCCGCTCCGCAGGGCGCCTGCGGCCGCCTCGATGACCGCTCCAGACGCAGCCGGCGGAGCCGAGGGCCGCGGTGGCGATGCCGCCTGCGCACCTTCTTGCCAGGACACGTCTGCCGGCACGATGAGAGTGGCCACCTGACCGGGCGGTCCGACGGCGGCCGTTATCGCGTCGACTGCGTCGCCGGCCAGGTCTTCGGTGTCACCCGTCGTCCGCACCCAGCCGGAAACGTTGCGGGCAATCGTCTCGATGTCGGACTGGAGCGGTGCATCGTGCTGGGTGTGGTACGTCGCGTGGTCGCCGACGATGTTGACCACGGGTACCCTGGCGCGGCGCGCGTTGTGGAGGTTCGCGAGTCCGTTGCCGAGGCCCGGTCCAAGGTGCAGCAGGGTCGCTCCGGGGCGCTCCGCCATGCGGGCATATCCATCGGCAGCACCGGTCGCGACCCCCTCGAATAAGGTCAGGACGGCTCGCATCTCCGGCACCGACTCCAGCGCCGCGACGAAGTGGATCTCCGACGTCCCAGGGTTGGTGAAGCACGTCGTCATGCCCGCGTCGACGAGCGTGCGGATCAGCGCCTCGGCGCCGGTCGGCATCAGCCGCGTCGACAGACGAGTTCGGGCATCATCCGCCACCCTAGCGCAGCGCGTTTGACGTCACACGCGGGCGTTAACCACGGCGCGCCGGACTCGAACCGCGTAGATGAGGCCCGAGCCGAGGAACAGCACGACCGAGATCATCAGCCAGTTGCGCAGGTAGCCCTCGAGGTGATGACCGCTCGCCTGCAAATAGCCGGCGTCCGCCTTCCCAGAGATGAGCGGCGCATAGATGATCAGCAGCAGCCCGGAGATCAACGCCGGCGCGCGAACATGGTTGATGACCGGTACCCGTGCGGACTGGGGCGCGGGCAGCCGTGCCAGCGCCGCACGTGCCGCCCGGTCAAGTCCGGAGTAGGCCGGCAGGAAGATGAGATCGTGGGCGATCACCAAGCCCGCGTACAGGACAATCAGCTTGGCGAGGCCCGCCCCACTGGCGATCCGGTCGATCGCAAAGGCGGCGATGGCAAACACGACAAGATGCCCCGCGAGGTGCAGCGGGCTCGCGCCATAACGGCGGCGGAAACGGCCGAGACCCCAGGCTCTTCTCACGCCGCCTCGAATCTGAGCTCGCGCACCCACTTGGTGTTGTGCAGCCCGGGCGCGCCGGGCACGATCACTCGCGCCGGATAGCCGTGATCCGGTGACAGCTCAGCGCCGTTGACCCGCAGGGCCAGCAGCGCCCGCTGGTCGCTCCATTGCTCGGCGGCCAGGCTGGCCTGGCTGTTCACCCCGACCGTCTCGAGCGACACCGCGCGGAGGATCGCCCCCGGGGACGCCCCGACCAACCTGGCCAGGTCGACCAGGCGCACGCCCGTCCAGCGCTGGGTCGTCGACCATCCCTCGGTACAGCTGATCGTCAGTGTCTCGGTGGCCTGCGCCATGGCCAGCAAGCGCTGACGGCTGAGCGCAACGCTCGTTGCGCCCACGACGGTGACGCGCCACCGCGCTCCGGTCATCGCCGGGGTGATCTGGGCCGAGGCGGCGGTGTGGTTCACCTGGAAGTCGTTGGGGCCGGTTCCGAACTCGCGGCCGCGCGGCGCCATCGGTGCGAGCCGGCGAAACGGGCCGCCGATCGACTGGCCGGCCTGCACGGCGAAGATCGTCAGCGATGCCCCGCCGACCATCGCCAGTAAGCCGCGACGGCTGATCGTGGGGTCAGCCGGGTTGACCGGCGCAAGCTCGCTGGATCCGGGCGGCTCGGGCTGGGTCTCTCGCAGACCGGCGCGCAAAGGCTTTAGAGCGCCGCGCTCTCGGTAGGCGCGGCGTACCACCGGGAACTTGAGGCACGCGTGGAGTACGAACACCGTGCCGAACACCCAGGCTCCGTAGTAGTGGACCGGGTAGAAGTTGACCCCCAGCGGCGAATAGTCCTCGATCGCGAAGATGCCGGTGAGGAACTCGACTAGCACGCTCCCGACGAGCAGCAGCAGCGAGAGCCGCTCGAGCATGCCGGCGAGGTTCCGGACGGTGGGCCACTTGAACAACTTGGGGATCACCGACCACAGCTTCGCCAGCACCAGCGGGACCGTCATCAGACCGAGCGTGATATGCGTGCCCTGCGTGGCGGCGTAGTCCCAGGAGGGCCACGACTGCGGGAACTGGAACAGCACCGGGATGTCGAAGCCCGGAGCGATCGTCGCGTTGCCGGCGAGCTCCGGGTGATACGCCCAATGCGAGATGAAGCCGGTGAGCGCGATCACCGTGATCGCCGGCACGAGCAGCACGCCGAGGAAGGACGTCAACCACGGGCCGCGCAGTGGGCTGCGCCAAACGTCGGAGCGAACCGGCCCCGTCGGGCGGCGGCTCGGCTCGGGGCGCGCCGCCGGTACGGGGCGCGACCGTGCCTTAGTCGCTGACAAGACCCACGCCCGGTCTCATGCCCATTCAACGTGGCGCGGGTCTGGGTTTTTCCACGTTCGCTGGGCCGCGGAGGTGCCGCCACCCGCCAGATATCTACGCGGCGAGTTCCGGCCCGAACTGCTCGCGCAGCGCGGCCTTCTTGAACTTGCCCGTCGCGCTGCGCGGGATCGCCCGGACGAACTCGATCCTCTCGGGCAGCTGCCATTTGGCGAACTCGATCGAAAGGTGCTTACGCAGCTCCTCGGGGGTCGCCTGCATCCCTTCGCGCAGGACGACCGCGGCGAGCGGACGCTCGCCCCAGCGATCGTCTGGGACCGCGATGACCGCCGCCTCGGCGACGGCACGATGCGCCATCAGCCGGTTCTCGAGGTCGACCGAGGAGATCCACTCACCGCCCGACTTGACGAGGTCCTTGGAGCGGTCGCAGATCCGAATGCAGCCCCTGGGATCAATTCGCACGATGTCGCCGGTCCGGAACCAGCCGTCTGCGGTGAACTTGTCGGCGTCGGTCCCCTCGTGGTAGGCGGCGACGACCCACGGCCCGCGTACCTCGAGTTCTCCCATCGCCTGGTCGTCCCACGGAACCAGCTCGCCGTCCTCGCCCCGTGCGCGCAGCTCGATGAATGGGACGGGCACCCCCTGCCGGGCGAGGTACTCATGCTGCTCCTCCCGCGGAGCGGCGTCGAGTTCGCCGGGCAGCAGGCACATCGTGCCGACCGGCGAGGTCTCGGTCATGCCCCACCCCTGGACGACCGTGAGGCCGTGGCGGTCCAAGCCTTCGAGCAGGCTGACCGGTAGGGCGGCGCCGCCGAGGCTGACCCGACGGAGCGCGCTGAGGTCCCAGCGGTTGGGCTCGGCGTCGAGCGCGTCGAGGACCGACATCCAGACCGTCGGCACGCCGGCCGTGAACGTCACCCGCTCACTTTCCAGCAGGTCGAGGATGCTCACCGGATCGAGCCGGGGGCCGGGCAGGACCAGCGAGGCGCCGGCCAGCGCGGCGGTGAACGGCAACCCCCAGGCGTTGACGTGGAACATCGGAACGGCGGGCAAGATCACGTCGCGCGCGCTGATGCCGTGCACGTCGGGCATCGCCGCGACGAGCGAGTGCAGGACGAGCGCCCGGTGGGAGTACACGACTCCCTTTGGACGACCCGTGGTGCCCGAGGTGTAACACATGACTGCGGCGCGGCGCTCGCCGATCGGCGGCCATTCGAGCGGCCGCGCCGAGGCGATCAGCGACTCGTACTCAAGCGATCCAACCGGGTGTGCCCCGGAGCGGGAGGCGACGATCACGTGCTTGAACGCCCAGCCCACCGAGTCGAGGACGCCGAGCAGCGACTCGTCCACGACGAGCACGCGGTCCGCGGCGTGGGCGGCGATGTAAGTGAGGTCGTCCGTAGGCAGGCGCGGGTTGAGGGTGTGGATCACGGCCCCCATCGACGGCACTGCGTAATAGAGCTCGAGGTGCTCGGCCTGGTTCCAGAGCAGGGTGGCCACGCGATCCCCGGTCCGCACTCCAAGAGCGGTCAGTGCGCCGGCCAGCCGCCGCGCGCGCCTCGCGCACTCGCCCATGGTCGTGCGGTGGAGCGATCCGTCGGGGCGACGGGAGACCACCGGGCGCTCGGGGCTGAGCCGCTCGGCTCGCTGCACGAGGGTCGTCAGCGACAGCTGGAAGTCATCCATCATCAGCCCGGTGAGCAGGTTGTCGGTCATCCCTGGCTCCTGAGAAGGGCGAGGGGCAGAGGGCGGCCTCGCCGAGCCACCCTCCGCCTAGGCGGCGACGAGATGCGGCGCTGCCGGCCGGGTGCAGGGCGTCGAATCGAGCAGGGTGAGCTCCCGCTGGATCGTCCGCCGGCCACGGTGATGGAGACCATGGATGGAGCTCTCGGTCCGGCCCAGGCGCGCGGCAATCTCGGCCGGCGTCAGCCCGACGATGTGGCGCAGCACGACGACCTCTCGCTGCTCGTCCGGCAGCGCGGCCAGGGCCGCTCGTACCGTCTCCGCATGATCGAGATCCATCCCCGAGCTCGAGGCAGGATCCAGCACGGTCTCCGTCGGCGTCAGGCGGTTTGCCCGCAGATGGTCGATGGCCACATTGCGGGCCAGGCGCAGCAGCCAGGCGAAGAACGGAACCCCGCGGTCGTCGTACTTGACGAGCGACGTCATCAACTTGGCGAACACATGCTGGGTAACGTCCTCGGCCTCGTGGTCGTCGCGGACGATCGACCGGACGTAGCCGTAGATGTTGTGGGAGTAGGTGACGTAGAGGAACCGCAACGCCTCCTGATCACCCTCCTTTGCCCGCGCGACCGCCAGCCGCGTCTTCTCGCGCGTCTCGGGCGCGTCATCGAGCGCCGCCCGCGCCCGGAATCCCACCGTGCCGCTTGCTCCGGCCAAAGCTTCCTTGATCAACGTTTTGCCCCTCTGCGATGAGTGTCGTGGCGAGCGAGGGCGGTCGTCCCGGCGCCGCGGTCGAATCCGCAACGCCGCCGTATGCCCCCATTCGCACCTTGCCCCTCCGAGCGCGTTCCCACCGGCTCGGATTTCCTATGCGGCGAAGTCTCGTTGCCGCCTAGCCGCCGGTCAATGAACGGTCGGACCCATTGCGGCGTTCAAGCGACTGAACGCGGGCGAAACTGACTAACGCGGCGAAAGCTCCGAGTTTCCGAACAAAGCCTAAAGTCTCGGCTTAATCCGGCCGATAAAAGGTCTGTGCATTGCGGCTCGTTGATGCCGTATGATGAGGCGTAGCTAGGGATTCGTGAGGAAACCCTTGGGGGCAATATGGGGCGATGTGACGCAGCGTTCGAGGCGCGTGGAAGCGCTTCGGCCAAAGACCGATCGTTAAGCAACCTGAGCAGCGCATTTGGCGGCGCGCCAGCAGCCGGCGACGCCCTGTGGTGTTTGCCCGCCGTGGTGCTCGGCGTGCTCGCCTCCTCAGCGCCGGTGCTGCTCCGATCAGTGACGATCAACGCGCCAACCCTGCGCGCGGCGCTCGAGATGATGATGACCCTGTTTGCCATTGGCGCGGCATGGCTCCTGCGGACCCAGTTCGCGTCTTCGCGGCGGCTCCGCGATCTGCTGCTTCTGGCGGCGACCCTGGTGCTCGGGCTGATCAACTTCGGCGTGGCCGCGCTGCCTGCGGCGCTGGATCTGCGGCATGGCGCCTACTTCGCGGCCGCCCAGGCCTGGGGCGGACTCTTCGTCGCCGCGATGTTCGCGGCCGCCGCGTTTGTGCCATCCGGGTCGCTCGTCGCCCGGCGCCGGCGTCCGGTAATGCTGACGCTTGGTCTGAGCCTGGCTGGTCTGGCGGTCGTCGGTCTCGGCGGGTTCTCCGGCGGGAGCCACCGCCCCTCGACCAGCCTCGCCGTCACAGGCGACCAGCCGATGCTCGTCGTTCTCGTGGTCCTGGCCACAGCCCTTCTCGCCTATGCGGCGATCGGGTTCGCTCAGCGCCAGCGGACGGAGAAGGACCGCGTGGCGGGCCTCCAGGCGGTCGGGGTGGCGCTGCTGGCGGGCGGCAGTTTCGCCAGCCCGCTGGCGGGCTCGATCGCCGAGGGCCGTCTCAGCGGGGCCGAAGCCCTGCGCGCGCTGAGCTTCGGGGTGATCCTGGCGGCGGCCGTTATCCGAGAGCGGCAAGTCCACGCCAGGCTCTCGCGGGCCACGGCGCTCGCCGAGCGGCGGCGCATCGCCCGCGATCTGCACGACGGGATCGCCCAAGATCTGGCCTTCATCGCCGCTCACGGCCATCGCTTCGTCGAGGAGCTTGGCGACGACCACCCAGTGGTGGTGGCGGCGAAGCGGGCGCTGGCCCTCTCGCGCTCCACGATCTCGGAGCTGTCTGATCCGGACGGCGCGACCGCACACGAATCACTCGAGGCGGTCGCCCAGGAGCTCGGGGAGCGCTTCGGCATCTCGATCGCGGTCAACTTCCAGCTCGACCGGGACCTCTCGGCTCACGATCGCGAGCACGTGACGAGGATCGTCCGCGAGGCGATCGCCAACGCGGCGCGTCACGGTCGAGCGCGGAACGTGATCGTCTCGCTACGCCAGAGCGATACGAGGATCGCGCTACGCGTGATCGACGACGGGTGCGGCATCGCCGGAGTCGATCTCGTTCCGAGTCCGGAGGGCTTCGGGCTGCGCAGCATGCGCGAGCGGGCCGCCGCGCTCGGCGGACAGCTGAGCGTGCACCAGCCACCCCGGGGCGGGACCGAGCTGGAGGTCGTCCTGCCGTGAGCGATCCGCCGCGTCTGCTGATCGCAGACAGAGCGCCGACGCGCCTCGGTATCCGCATGGCCCTGAACGGCGACGCCGACGTGTGCGCCGAAGCCGAGGATGCGGAGCAGGCGATCCGCGCGGCCAAGCGCGAGCAGCCAGACCTGTGCCTGATCGGGGATCACATCGCGGGGAACGGGGTCGCCGCCATTCGGGGAGTCACTCGCGCCGCGCCTGGCTGCGCCGTCGTGGTGCTGGCCCAGGGGCACGACGCGGACCGTCTGCTGGAGTGCGTGCGTGCGGGGGCCGTCGGATACGTGCCCGGGACGCTCGACGCCGAGCGGCTGAAGCGAGTCATCCGGGCGGCCGCGGCCAACGAGGCCATCGTTCCGCGCTCGATGGTTCTCGAGCTGGTGCTCGAGTTGCGAGGCGGCGGCGGGGGAGCGGACGCTCTAACCGCGCGTGAGTCGCAGGTGCTGGGAATGCTGCGCCGAGGTCATCGAACCGCCGACATCGCTGATCGACTTGCCATCGCGCCGGTGACCGTCCGGCGGCACATCTCTGAGCTTGTGCGCAAACTCGGCGTCGAGAACCGAGCCGCCCTGGCGCCGAGCGCCCGAGCCGGCGCCGAACGCTGCGCCGTGCAGGAAACCTGAACGGCTCCGGGACCGCGCGGCTTATTGCCGCAAGGCGGGCTGCGGGACACGATAGTGCCGGTTCAACCCTGCCGAGGATGACGCAGCCCCGGGATGACATCAAGCCAGCCCTCGCCCACCTTGAAGCCGCGCTCGAAGCTTCCTGCGCGACTCTGGTGACGCTTGAGGCCACCAAGACCGAGCTCGGGGATGCCCCCGTCGTCGAGGCGCGGCTCGAGGACGCGATCGCGTCCCTACGTCAGGCGATCGCGGCCATCCGTGTGGTCCAGGCCGCCGAGGCCAACGCGCTCGCGCTCGGCTTCGTGCTCGCCGCCGATGAAGGCTGAGCACACACCGTTTCCCGGCCGGACGAAGCGAGTCGGTGTCAATGGAGGCCGCGGCGGACCGCGTAGATCGCGGCCTGGATCCGGCTCGGGAGCCCCAGCTTGGCGAGGATGTTCGACACGTGGTTCTTCGCCGTACGCGGGCTAATGCCGAGCTCCTGCGCGATCTCGGCGTTCTCCAACCCGCGCGCGATCAGCCGCAGCACCTCGCGCTCGCGTGCGGAGAGGTCGTCGGCGAGGCTGGCATCCGGCCTCCCGTCAGCGCCGTCGCGCCGAACGCGCCCAAGAACGACTTCAGCGGCGCGCGGCGACAGCCAGGCGACCCCGTTCGCCGCGGCGCGCACGGCCAGGACCAGGCTGTCGATGGGAGTGTCCTTGGTCAGGAACCCGGAGGCCCCGGCCTCGACCACAGCCTCGACGTCGGCCTCGTCGGAGACGACGGTCAGAGCGACGATACGGGTCGCCGGATGGCGCTCGAGGATCTTCCGGGTGGCTTCGGGGCCTTCCAGATCCGGCATCCGGACATCCATCAGCACGACATCGGGTTGGAGCTCGCCGGCGAGTCGCACGCCCATGCGACCCCCGGAGGCCTGCGCCACCACCTCGATGCCTGGCTGCGCGGACAGCAACGACGACAGCCCCGCTCGGAACAGGTCGTGATCGTCGACCACGAGTACGCGGATCACGCCATCGTCCCAGGCGGTCCGGTCGTCGATCGACGCGGATTCAGTCATATCGATCTCATCGGTTGTCGCGCCCCCAGTGCGTGCGGCTCGCCCACAGCCTCACGCGGTAGCCCTACACAAAATGCCCATTGCGGATTATAGCTCCTAGCTCGCACGTTCATCGCCTTGAACGATCCATGGGCGCGGGGGCCTATTCCGGACTCGCTTTCCGGCTGGCATAACTCCTCCTGCACGGATTCACGGCAAGGAAGGGATATGGAGGCACCAGCAGTGGGGGCGCGGCGCGGGGGCACCGTGCGCTTCGTCGCCCTCGACCTACAACACGCTCATATCGAGCGTGAACTGAAAGAAGCATTCAGTCGCCTGCTCGGCTCGAGCGCCTTCACGCTTGGGGCCGAGGTGGAGCAGTTCGAAGCTGAGTTCGCCGCCTACTCGCAGACGCGGCATTGCGTCGGCGTCGCCTCTGGGACGGCCGCCTTGTCGCTCATGCTCGAGGCGTACGGGATCGGTCCCGGCGACGAGGTGATCGTCCCGGCGCACACGTTCATCGCCTCGGCGCTCGCGGTCAGCCATGTCGGCGCGACGCCGGTGCTGTGCGACGTCCACCAGGGAACGGGATTGATCGATCCGGACGCGGCCAGGGCGGCCACCGGACCGCGCACCGCGGCGATTCTGCCCGTCCATCTCTACGGGCAGGCCTGCGACATGGATGCGATCCGCGCTTTTGCTGGGCTGCACGGCCTACTCGTGCTAGAAGACGCTGCCCAGGCGCACGGGGCGAGATACCACGGTCGCCGCACGGGGGCCCTGGGCGACGCCGCGGCGTTCTCGTTCTACCCGAGCAAGAACTTAGGTGCGCTCGGCGACGGCGGTGCCATCTGCACCGACGATGACGTGCTCGCGTCCCGCATTCGCCGGCTGCGCAACCTGGGCCAGCGGGCCAAGGGGGAGCACGTCGAGCTCGGCTATAACGAGCGTCTCGACGGACTCCAGGCCGCCCTGCTGCGGGTCAAGCTGGGCCACCTCGACGAGTGGAATTCGGCGCGGCAAGCCCACGCGGCGCTGTACCGCCAACTGCTCGAGCCGGACGTGAGGCTGGTCGAGGAGCAGCCCGAGAGCCCGTCGGTGCATCACCTGTTGCCGGCTCGCTTCGAGGACCGCGACGCCGTGGCGAGGATGCTCGGCGCGCGCGGGATCGAGACCGGGGTCCACTACAGCCCCGCTGTCCAAGCCCATCCGGCGTGGAAGAACGGGCAGCTGCGCCACGGCGAGGTTCCGCACGCGGACGCCTGGGCGGCCGAGGAGCTGTCGCTGCCCATGCATCCGGACCTTTTGCCGCATGAGATCGAACGCGTGGCCGAAGCGGTGCACGCGGCCGTCTCTGTCCCGACCGCACGATCAGGAGTAAACCGATGCTGAACCCAGCCGTGGCCATCACAGACGCGACGGAGGCGGTCGCGCCGCAGCCCGTGGGGATTGCGGTCGTGGGCCTCGGCTACTGGGGTCCGAACCTCCTGCGCGTGCTCGGCGACAACCTGGATGCCGAGATCCGCTGGATCTGCGACCTCGACACGGAGCGCCTGGCCAGATACCGCCGTCGACACCCTGAGGCGCGCGTCACCACCCGGATCGCGCGGGTGCTGGCGGACCCCGCCGTCGATGCCGTGATCATCGCCACGCCGGTGCACACGCACTACCATCTTGCCGCTCAGGCCCTCCGCGCGGGGAAGCACGTGTTCGTCGAGAAGCCGCTGGCGCCATCGACCGAGCTCGCCGACGACCTTGCGGGGCTAGCCACGCAGCGTGGCCGGATCCTGATGTGCGGGCACACGTTCCTGTACAGCCCTCCGGTCCGCGCGGTCAAGCGGATGATCGAAGCCGGCACGCTTGGTGACATCTTCTTCATCTCGTCGAGTCGAGTGAACCTCGGCCTGCATCAGCGCGATGTGAGCGTCATCTGGGACCTCGGCCCACATGACTTCTCGATCCTCGTGTACTGGCTGAGCGAGCTCCCGAGGGCCGTGCGCGCGGTCGGCCGCGACTCCATCGTTAAGGGCATCGCGGACGTGGCCTTCGTCACGATGTCCTTTGCGTCAGGGATCGTCGTCAACGTCGAGCTCAGTTGGCTAGCGCCAAGTAAGCTCCGGCGGACGGTCCTGGTCGGCAGCGAACGGATGGTCATCTATGACGACGGTGCCCCGGAGCCGGTCCGCCTGTTTGATCGCGGCGTCGTCTACCGCGATCCGGAAACGTTCGGGGAATACCATCTCTCGTATCGCAGCGGCGACGTGATATCCCCTCGGATCGACACCTACGAGCCCCTCGGCCTGGAGTTGGGGGACTTCGTCTCGGCGATCCGCACGGGCGACCAGATGCGTTTCCACACGGCCGTCGCTCGCAGCGTCGTGCGCATGGTGGAGGCGGCCGATCGGTCGCTTCGTGAAGGTGGGCGCGAGGTTTCCCTCGAGGACGACGGCATCGTCCATCAGCTGACTGCGCGCCGAGAGGTTGCGGCGGTCTGACAGCCTCGGGTCCCGCGCTGGGCCCCGGAGTTGATAGAGGCCTGGGGCGGTTCTGAGCAGGTAGGTTCGTACCGGCGGCAGGCGAAACCGCTGCTTGCCGTCGGCCGCGCGCTCACTGGGGACGTGGGGAGAAAGCTCCCCAGCGGCAACTAAACCTCCGACTAGCTTTTCGTAGTTCGCGGTTGCACGGGCTCACGTTCCGCGTTAACTCCAGGAACGGTCGACATCGAGCGCCCGCTGGACGGAAGCAGGGGTGGATTAGTAAGGGAGGCTTGTAGCATGCGGATCGCCATACCGAGCACCCGCCTGACGCGATTGACCCTCGCCTTGGCGGCCATGGTTGCCTCTCTGCTGTTGCTGGGCGTGGGCACCAGCTCAGCGACAACTTCCTCGTCCTATCCCAACGTCGTGTTCAGCGACGGCTTCGAATCGGGGTCGTTGAGTGCCTGGGACGGAACCGGCGGCGGGAACGGCACCGTGTCGGTAACTGCGGCCGCGTCACACAGCGGCGCCTACGGCGCGCAGATCGCGAATGCCTCGGGCCAGTTCAACCTGATCGTCAAGAGCCTGGCGAACCCGCTACCCGATAGTTCCGTGAGTTTCTGGGCGTACGTGGCTACCGGCGCCGGCTTCCAGACGCTGGCCCAGGCTCGTGATGCGGGCAGCAGCCAGACCATGTGGTCCCTGCTCTACGACAGCAGCCGCCAAGCGCTGTGGTTCTACCCGTACAACGGTGCGGGAGCCTCGACCGAGATCTTCAGCGGCGCGAACACCGTTCCGCTGAACACGTGGTTCCAAGTCACGGTGCAGTACACGGCGACATCGACAGGGGGCGCCCAGCTCTATATCAACGGGCAGACAAACAGCGCGTGGGGGGTCAGCGGCGACTACACCAGAAGCAACAACCTTCAGCGGGTGCAGTTGTGGAACGACGCTGCCGACACGACATACTTTGACGACGTCACGGTCGCCGCTCCGGCGGCCGGCGCGGCCACCGCGCCTGGGCCACCGACCGGCGTGCAAGGCACTCCGGGCAACCAGTCCGTCGCCCTGAGCTGGACGGCGCCGAGCTCTGACGGCGGCAGCTCGATCACCGGTTACACGGTAACGCCGTACGTGAACGGCACCGCGCAGACGCCGATCCAGACGAACTCGGCTTCGACGAACTACACCGTCGGGGGGCTGACGAACGGCACCGCCTATACGTTCACGGTCGCAGCGATCAACGCGATCGGTACGGGGCCGGCGTCCGGCGCGTCCGCGTCGCTCACGCCTGCGCCTCCATCGGCGCCTGGCGCACCTACCGCCGTTCAGGGAACGGCGGGTGACGGCGCCGTAAACCTCAGCTGGACCGCGCCGGCGTCGAACGGCGGCAGCCCGATCACGGGCTACCGCATCACGCCCTGGGCAGGCGGCGTGGCCCAGACCGCCAAGCTGACCGGCTCCACCGCGACGAGTCAGTACGTAGCTGGGTTGACCAACGGCACGGCATATACGTTCACGGTGGCGGCGATCAATGCAGCCGGCACCGGGCCCGACTCGGGCGCCTCGGCGTCGGTGACCCCGGCCGCGAGCCAGACCAGTTACTCGAATGTGGTCTTTTCTGACGGTTTCGAGTCCGGCTCGCTGAGTGCCTGGGACGGAACCGGGGGCGGAAACGGGACGGTGTCGGTCACCGCCGCGGCAGCGCACAGCGGCTCTTACGGCGCCCAGATCGCGAATGCCTCGGGTCAATCCAACCTGATCATCAAGAGCCTGGCGAAGCCGCTCACGGACAGCTCCATCAGCTTCTGGGCGCGGATCGGCTCCGGCGGAGGGATGCAGACCCTGGCCCAGGCTCGTGACCAGAGCAGCAGCGTGACCATGTGGTCGCTGCTCTACGACGGGGCCCATCAGGGACTGTACTTCTATCCCTACAACAGCGCGGGCTCGAGCACCGAGATCTACACGGGTGCGGGCTCACTCCCGGCCAACACATGGGTCCAGATCACCGTGCGCTACACGGCCACCGCGACCGGCGGCGCGCAGGTCTACCTGAACGGACAGACCAACAGCGCCTGGGCGGTGAGTGGCAACTACAGCCAGACGGCGAACCTCCAGCGTCTGCAGCTCTGGAATGACGCCACCGACACGACTTCGTTCGACGACGTCGCGGTCGCCACGCTGCCCCCCACCGTGCCGGCAGCACCGACCGGCGTGCAGGCCAACGCACGCAACGGCGCTGTGGCCCTGTCCTGGACGGCACCTGGCTCGGACGGCGGAAGCGCGATCAGCGGCTATCAAATCACGCCCTACGTGAACGGCACTGCGCAGACGCCGGTCCTGACCAATTCGCCAGCGACGAGCTACACCGTCACGGGCCTGACCAACGGGACCAGCTATACGTTCACCGTCGCCGCGATCAACAGCGTTGGGACCGGTGCCAGCTCAGCGGCATCCGCCCCCGCTACACCCCAGGGGGCGACCGCACCTGGGGCTCCGACCAATGTGCAGGCCACCGCGTTCGACAGCGGTGCGAACGTGACCTGGACCGCGCCCGCGTCCGACGGCGGGAGCGCCATCACCGGCTACCGCATTACCCCGTACATCAACGGCGTTGCCCAGAAGGCGACCGTGACCGCGTCGTCGGGCACCAGCCAGTACATCGGCGGGTTGACCAACGGCACCGCCTACACCTTCACCGTCGCGGCAACGAACGCGATCGGGACCGGCACCGATTCAAGTCCGTCCGCGGCGATCACTCCGACCCCCGCAGCGACGCGCTACACGAACGTGCTGTTTTCCGACGGATTCGAGTCAGGGTCCTTGAGCGCCTGGGATGGCACCGGAGGGGGCACAGGTACGGTTGCGGTCATCAGTGGGGCGGAGCACACCGGAACGTACGGGGCACGGATCACGAACGCCGCGAATCAGTTCGGGTTGATCGTGAAGAACCTGGCCTCGCCGCAGACGGACAGCTCCGTCAGCTTCTGGGTGCGCATCAGCGGCGGCAGCGGCCTCCAGACCCTGGCCATGGCCCGCGATCAGACCAGCGCGCACATCATGTGGGTGCTCATGTACGACGCGAACCGTCAGGGCATCTACTTCTATCCGTACAACGGAGCCGGCACCAGCACCGAGCTCTTCACCGGCGCGAACACGGCGCCCGCAAACACCTGGGTGCTGGTCGAGGTGCGCTACACGGCGACGGCAACGGGCGGCGCACAGCTGTACATCAACGGACAGACCCAGACCGCCTGGGGAGTGAGCGGCGACTACAGCCAGCCAAACGGCAACCTCGCCCGCGTCCAGCTGTGGAACGACTCGACTTCGACGACCGACTTCGACGACGTGACCATCGCCGCGGCGCCGACGGCGCCCGACGCGCCTACCAACGTCCAAGGGACTGCGCACGACAAGGCGGTCGCCCTGACGTGGTCTGCCCCGGCTTCGACCGGCGGTAGCCCAATCACCGGCTATCAGGTGACGCCGTACATCAACGGAACGGCCCAGGCACCGATCCTCACGAACTCGACGTCAACCAGCTACACGGTCACCGGGCTGAGCGACGGCACCGCTTACACATTTGCCGTGGCCGCGATAAACGCCAACGGCACCGGAGCGAACTCGACCCAATCGGCGGCGGTGACGCCGTCGGCCCCGAACGTGCCGGCCGCACCGACCAACGTCCAGGGTACGCCGCACGACAAGTCCGTGGCCCTGACGTGGACGGCGCCCGCCGACGGCGGCAGCCCGATCACCGGCTACCAGGTCACGCCGTACATCAACGGTGCGGCGCAAACGCCGATCCCGACCAACTCGACCTCGACGAGCTACACGGTCACGGGCCTGACTAACGGCACGAACTACACGTTCGCGGTCGCGGCGATCAACGCGGTCGGAACCGGAGCGAACTCGTCGCAGTCCTCGCCCGTGGCGCCCTTCGGGGCGACCGCCCCGGCGGCGCCCACCAGCGTGCAGGGCACGCCGCAGGACAAGTCGGTTGCGCTGTCATGGACGGCGCCGGCGTCGGACGGTGGCAGTGCGATCACCGGATACCAGGTCACCCCGTACGTGGGCGGGGTCGCGCAGACGGCGATCCCGACGAATTCGACGGCGACCAACTACACCGTGACGGGCCTCACGAACGGGACCGCCTACACGTTCACGGTCGCGGCGATCAACGCCGTTGGGACGGGGACGCCATCGAGCGCGTCCGCGTCGATCACGCCGGCGGCGGCGACCGCGCCGGGCGCGCCGACCGGCGTCAGCGGTACGCCAGGCAACACCTCCGTGGACCTCGCCTGGAGCGCGCCGGCGTCGGACGGCGGGAGCCCGATCACCAACTACAAGGTGACGCCGTACGTAAACGGTACCGCGCAGACGGCGGTCCTGAGTGGGTCGACCTCGACGAGCTACAGGATCACGGGTCTGACGAACGGCACCGCCTACACATTTACGGTGGCGGCGGTGAACGCGGTCGGAACCGGCCCTGCGTCCGCGGCGAGCGCGGCCGTCACGCCGGTTTCGAACCCAGCGAACCCGATTGTCCTCGAGAACCAGAAGGCCGGCACCACGGCTTGGGAGATCTCGAGCAAGCCAGACGGGACGCCGCTGATGTCGACGGCCCACCAAATCGAAGGGTACGCGTCAGCGACGAGCGTAAACCAGGGCGGGCAGATCAGCTTCATGGTCTCCCTCTCGGCGGCGGCGCAGTTCAACATGGACATCTACCGACTGGGCGCGTATCCGACGGGCACGAATCCTGACGGGTCGTCCTGCGCACCGTCGTGTGGCGGCCGGCTCATGCAGCACATCGGGCCGCTGAACGGCACCACCCAGCCGGGGTGCCCGGCCGTGGCGGATTCGAGCTCGCCCGACTACGGGATGATCGAGTGCCACTGGACGCCGAGCAGCACGATAACCGTGCCGACCTCGTGGACCTCCGGCGTGTACGTGGTCAAGCTGACGCGGCTCGACGACAGCCTCCAGAGCTACATGACCTTCGTCGTGCGCAACGATTCAGGCGCTGCGCCGGTCGTCTATTCGCTGGATACGAACACCTGGCAGGCGTACAACCTGTGGGGTGGCGCCGGCAACAACGACGTGGGCATCAGCTTGTACGGAAGGGGCAATGATGTAACCGGGGACGGGGTGACCGGCAGCCGCGCCTACACGGTGTCATACGACCGGCCTTACTGGGACGGCGGCGAGACTGATGGCGCCGGCATGGTCATGGTGTGGGACCTCCCGATGATCCGATGGATGGAGTCACAGGGCTACAACGTGACCTACATCGCGGATACCGATCTCGAGTCGAATCAGAGCGTGCTCACTTCTCACAAGGTGTTTGTCAACGTCGGCCACGACGAGTACTACTCTGACAACATGCGAGCGAGCATTACGAATGCGATCTCGTCCGGCGTCAACATGGCCTTCTTCAGCGCCAACGACTTCTTCTATCGTGTCGCGATGCAGGCCGACGCTTCGGGGTCGCCTCTCCGCCGCATCCACTGCGACAAGGGGGCCATCTCCGGATCGTCCTACATCACGTGGCGTGCCCTCTCACCGGCCCAACCCGAGAACCAGATCAGCGGTCTGCTGCAGAACGGTGTGGCGAACGACGAACCCTTCCTAGTCGGCGACGCCAGCAGCTGGATGTACGCCGGGACGGGGCTTAAGTCCTACACCGGCGACGGAACGACCGGTGTGGTGACCAGCGGCTCGGGGCAGAACGCGATCAAGGGCTTGGTTGGCTACGAGTTCGACGAACGGGCGAGCAACGATCCATCGCTATCGGCCTGGGCTTCGTTTGAGCCCGCTGGGCTCGACCAAGTCGGACATTCGTTCATCCCGGCTGCTGACGATGGGGGGGTGGCTGCCTGGTCTGACGCTGTCGTGCACACCGCATCGAGCGGCGCCCAGATCTTTGCTGCCGGCACGATGCAGTGGTCGTTTGGTCTGGACAACGGGTATCAAGACGGATTCTGCGGTTACTGTAACCCCGGGTACGCCAACAGTGCCAGCCAGACCATCACAAAGAACATCCTGGATCGGTTCACACAGTGAGAGCCAGCCGGGTCAAGGGAGCAACGTTCGAGCGGCGACGCCGCGGGAGGGCTGAAGTCAGATGAGTCTGCACATTCGGAGCACGGTCATGAGCCGGTCGAAGCGAGGGGCGGCCGCGTGGTTGGTTTTGGGGTTTGCCTTGCTGGCACTCCTGAGCGCCTGCGGCGGATCCTCCAGCCTCTCCGGTACGCAGTCGGCGGCCAAGCGGTCGACCTTCGCGGCGATCCATCGGACGGTTACACCGACGCGCCGCGCCGAGATGACGACGTTCACCGGACACGCAGGTCTAGCCTTCGGCATCTTTCACCGCTATGTCTACCCCTTGAAGGGAGAGACGCTGAAGACGCGGGCGCAGCGCCAGCGGGCTTACGCCAAGGCACGCGCCGCGGCTTCGGCCGCCGCACGCCAGGTGGTGTTGGCGAAGGAGAACGGGGTGCAAAGCACCGCGTTGAGGAAGCTGTTCGGGCCGCTGGCCGCTTTGGAGCCGATGCTCGGCAGCGTCGCGCGGGGCCTCGGCCGGGGCCACTTCGACGCTGCCGGGGTCAGTTCGACGAACGCCGCGATCGCGTACATCGAGCATTCGGGCTCGATCGGGGGCGTGAAGATCGTCGAGCGCGCCCCGGCAACCATCCACGGGTAATCCGCGGCAACCATCCACGGGTAATCCGTGGCCACGATCCACGGGTAATCCCCAGGCGGGCGGGCCCGCCTCACCAGGACGTAGTGTTCGGGCCATCACCATCGCCTTATTCGATACCGACACGGCGCTTCGGGCGCTCCGGGAGGAGATTCGCGCCCGGCTTTCCGAAGTGCTCGAGCGCGGCGTCTACATCCTCGGGCCTGAGGTCGAGGCGTTCGAGTGCGAGTTCGCGGCGTACCTGGGCGTGCGCCACGCGGTAGGCGTCGCCAACGGCACCGACGCGATCACGATCGCCCTCAAGGCCCTCGGGGTCAGCGCCGGCGACGACGTCGTGGTGCCCGCGTTCACCTTCTACGCGTCGGCCGAGGCGATCGTCAACGCAGGAGCACGGCCCGTCTTCTGCGACGTCGATCCGGCGACGCGCAATCTCACCAGAGAGACGGTCGGCGCCGCGCTGACTCGCCGCACCACGGCGATCGTCGCCGTCGACCTATTCGGCTGTCCGGCCCCGATCCCCGAGATTCGCGAACTCGGCCTGCCCGTGCTCGAGGACGCCGCGCAGGCTGCGGGAGCCACGCTGGGCGGCCGCCGGACCGGCTCGCTCGGCGACGTGGCCACGTTCTCGTTCTACCCCTCCAAGAACCTCGGCGCTTTCGGCGACGGCGGCGCTATCACCACCGATCAGGACGACGTCGCCGACCTGGCGCGCGCACTGCGCTTCCACGGATCGCGCGACAAGCGCACGTTCGAGCACGTCGGCTACAACTCGCGGCTGGACGAGGTGCAGGCGGCGGTCCTGCGGGTCATGCTGCCCCACCTCGATTCATGGTCTGATCGCCGGCGCGCGGCGGCGACCGCCTACGCCGCGGCGGGAATCGGACAGTACGTGCGCCCGCCGGCCGTTCCCGCGGAGGCCGAGCCGGCCTGGCACCTGTACGTAGTTACCCACCCCGGCGCGGACGAGATAATCCGTGGCCTGGCCGAGCAAGGGGTTCAGTCCCGCGGCTACTACCGCATCCCGCTTCACCGCCAAGCGGCTATGGCGCCGTACGCGCCGAGCGCCGGTGCGCTGCCGGGCACCGCCGAGCTGGCCCGAACGAACCTCGCGCTGCCGATGAGCCCCGTCCTAGGACCGGACCGCGCCGCTCGGGTGGTGGGCGCGCTCGCGGCGCTTCGCGGGACCCTTAGGGCCGGCTCCAGAATTAATGGTGGAAATTGACGAGTGGCTGGGCGTGACTGACGCCGGCGGCTCGCCGCGATAATACCGGGAGCATTTGAGGACGAGCCGGCGGTGTCAGGCGCGTCCAGACGCCGTCAAGGCCGTCAATAATTCTGGAGCAGGTCCTTAGCTCCAGCGCTCGATCAGATCCTCGTCCGGCACGCGCCTGACCACGCGCGCCGGCACGCCCATGACGACTTCTCGATCGCCTACGTCGCGCGTCACCAGCGCGCCCGCGGCGACGAACGCCTCCTCGCCGATGACGACGCCGGGGACGAGGACTGCGCCACCGCCCACCCGGCACGCACGGCCGAAGACGGGGCCGAGCAGCCGCTCCCCGGAGCCGTGACGTCCCATCGTGTGATCGTTCGTCGTCACCACGCCGGGGCCCAGGAACACATAATCCTCAACCACCGAGCCACCGGTCACATAGACGCCGGTCTGGATCAGCACGCGCGCCCCGACCTGGGCGTCGAAATCGACACAGGATGCTCGGCCAACGACCGAGCCGGCGCCTATCGTCGCCCGCTCGCGGACCTGAGCCTGGTCGCCGATGATCGCCTTCGTCCCGATGCGCGCGCCGGCGTAAACGACCGCGCCGCAACATATCGTCGCTTCTGGTTCGAGCACGAGCGTCCCGATCTGCGCACCGGCCGCGCTCGAGCCGGCCCGTAGCCGCGGCCGCTTTCCCAGGACCGCCCCGTCCTCGACCAGGCAGTGCTCGGCGATTTCGGTGCCGCGATGCACAACCGCGCCGGCCCCGATCTGCACGCCGGCGCCGATCTGCGCACCTGCGTGGATGACCGCACCGGGCGCGATCGTCACACCCTCGGCGACCTGCGCGCCCGGGTCCACGTAAGCCCCGCTCATGGGCGCAGCAGTCTAGGGACTGGATCTAGCGAGCGGTCTGCATCTCTTCGAGCCGCTGCCTGAGAAACTCCCGCTCGGCTGGGTTGCGCGTCAGCTCGAGCGCCCGGCAGTATTCGTGGCCGGCCTCCTCGAAGCGCTCCAGGCGGCGCAGGAAGTCGGCCCGGACGGCGTGCAGCAGGTGGTAGCGCTCGAGTCCCTCGATCCGGTCGACCAGCGCCAGCCCGTCCTCCGGGCGGCCGGCCTGCGCCACCGCAACCGCGTGGTTGAGCGCCACGACGGGCGAGGGGAGCATGCGCAGGAGCTGCTCGTAGAGCGCGGTGATCTGGGGCCAGTCGATCTGCTCCGCGCTCGGGGCCTCCGCGTGCAGGGCGGCGATCGCTGCCTCGACCTGGTAGCGCCCGGGGCGTTGCTCGCGAAGTGCGCGGTTCAGCACGCGGACCCCTTCGGCGATCTCGGCCTGATCCCAGCGCGAGCGGTCCTGCTCGGAGAGCAGGATCAGCTCGCCGTGAGCTCCGGTCCGCGTGTGCCGGCGCGAGTCGTGAAACAGCATCAGGGCAAGCAGGCCGAGCACCTCGGTCTGGTCGGGCATCAGCGACGCCAGAAGACGGCCGAGCCGCACCCCTTCCGCGCACAGATCCCACCGCACCAGATCTTCGCCGGCCGTGGCGGCATAGCCCTCGTTGAAGACGAGGTAGATGACAGCCAGGACGGCGTCGAGGCGGTCGGGGAGCGCGGCGTCGCCCGGGAGATCGAACGAGATACTCGCGTCGCGGATCTTGCGCTTGGCCCGCACCAGACGCTGGGACATCGTGGCGTCCGGCACAAGGAACGCCCGTGCGATCTCCGCCGCGGTCAGCCCACCGACCGCCTGCAGGGTCAGGGCCACCCGCGCCTCCATGGCCAGCGCTGGATGGCAACAGGTGAAGAGCAGGCTGAGTCGCTCGTCGCCCACCTCGACCAGGCGCTCCGGGAGGGGGTCGACCGGCTCAGTCGTCTCCTCGCGGTTATCGATCTCGCCACTCCCGAGATCGGTGCTGTGGCGCCGGCGCAGCCGGTCGATCGCCTGGTTGCGCGCCACCGTAAACAGCCATGCCGCGGGCGACTGGGGCGCGCCGCCGGTCGGCCACCGCGCCAGCGCCAGCGCGAACGCATCCTGGAGTGCGTCCTCGGCGAGCTCGAAATCTCGAAGCCGGCTGACCAGCGCCGCCAGCACCTGCGCGCGATGCTCTCGAAACGCCTCTTCCACGGCTCGGCTTGTCGCGTTTCCGTCGCTGCCTGCCATCGGTGCAAAGTTACGCTTCCGAGCCGTGATCGTCCGGCGGGCACGTGAGGCCGACGTGGGCGCGGCAGCGCTGGTGGCGGCGGCCGTGGCCGAGGAGGACTTCCTCGGCCTCCAGCCGCCGGTCGACCTCGAGGAGCGTGCCCAGCGCTACCGGGAGCTGATCGCCCAGTAGGCGATGTGGGTGCTGGAGGTCGGCGAGCAGATCGCGGGCTACGCGGCCGCGCCGGAGACCACGCCCGGCGTCCTCTCGGTCGGAATGGCGATCCAACGCACTGCCCGGGGACAGGCGGGGGACGGGCGCTCCTCGGCGCCGTCCAGGAGCACGCCCGCACGAGCGGCGCGCACAAGATCTCGCTCGAGGTGTGGACCGACAACGTCCGGGCGATCGCGCTGTACGCCGCGGCCGGATTCCAGGTGGAGGGCCTGCGGCGCGACCACTACCGCCGGCGGGACGGCCGCTTGCGCAGCACCCTGATCATGGCCTGGCGCGCAACCGATGCGCAGGGAAGATCTGCCGTTCGTGGGTAACTAACCTCTGAAGAGAGACACACGACGAACGGA
>Ga0213881_10000471_pt1 | contig 26299 bp, 21 predicted proteins | sample BarmaccoBMER_R08_FD_160104 | JGI IMG/M metagenome (GOLD analysis project Ga0213881, IMG submission 160104) | Barbacenia macrantha exposed rock microbial communities from rupestrian grasslands, the National Park of Serra do Cipo, Brazil - ER_R08 ... | reverse complement strand
AACCGTCACGCATCACAGGAAACACCCCCATACCGCCGGAATCACGCACCCTGCACGCCGTGTCGCACCCCAGCAACCACCGCGCCCGACGCGGATGCGGCCACACGATTTCCGACTATTTACGTGGGGGTAATGCGGAAGAGGCTCTTTCCCACCAGCCGGGTTGATCGGCTTCGCGAGCGAGCTCTAGCAGTCGGTCTCGTTCTTGTCCTGTGATCTCATACAGCACTAGCAATGCTGAGACGTCTTCGCTGGTAATGGCGCGTCCGCCGTTTTCGATGCGGTTCAGTGTGCTAGCTGACCACCCCAACTGTCGGGCAACTTTCTGTGTACTTAAACCAGTTTTATGACGTAGTTCTCGTAATTCAGCTCCCAGCCCACGAGCACGTACGGTCGCTGGACGTTTAGGCATATCCGCCTATCTCCTCCCTGACTAGATAGCCAGCCTAAATCATCGAACCCAGACCCTAGTCACCCGATTGGCCTGCACTCCATCGCCTATGTTGCAGAAATACGGGAATTTCTCTGCAACGCATGATATGTTTCAGGAATAGTGAGATATGAGCATGCGGGGAAAGGGTCCCAGTGTCTCGCATAGCTCTTGGCCGAGAAAATATTGGGAGGAAGTACATCCATGAATGTAGATCACGACAACAGCGACCTGGCATCTGTCGGCAACGGTGAAAATTTCACCCAATCACTGGAACAATACGTCACCTATACAGCACCCCGCATGTTCGCCCTTTGCCAAGATCCTTTTAGAGAGGGCGACGAGGGCTGGGTATTTGCCTGGGGTGCCGCCTTCGACGACAATGCTGTGCTGTTTAGCTCCAACGGGAAAATCACCGGAAGATTCACCTCTGCCAACAGTGCGCTACAACTATTCTCCCGCACCCAAAACCTTTGTCTCGTCTGGGTAGATCCCACCATATTCAGCCAACCCGATGCTATTTCGGCATAGATCAACAACCCTCAACTTCGAGGTCGCCGACCGGGTCTGTTGCGTTAATGGCGATAAGACACAAGCATGACGCTGTAGACACGCTGTTCAGATGGTGCGGGCGAGTTCCCGCAAATATCGCCGGTAGCCGATGGTATGGGGCGGCATCCAGGCCGAGTTCGTCGTGGCCGCGCCGCAGGTTCTGGACGAACGCATGCCCAGCGGTAATCACTCGGGCCGAATGGAGCCGTGTGAGCTCACGCATCGGTCTGAGCCTGGACTTGAGCCGACCATGATCTGCTTCGATGGGGTTGTTCGCGTACTGCTCGGTGAGGTGGCAGGCCGAGCGCAGCAGCTCATCGAGCACCCGCGGGTACGCAGGCGCCCGATCGGTGCTCACCTCGGTGGGGCGTGGACCGTGCTCGAGGGCACGGATGAAAAACTGGCGAGTGGCCGCCAGATCCCGCTTCTCGGATATCAGGACATCGATGACCTGGCCATACTGGTCGATCGCCCGGTACAGCTAGACCCAGCGCCCGGCGACGTTGACATACCTCTTATCAACGAACCACCGATCACCCCGAGCGTGCCGGCATGGCCGCGCGGCGTCGATGAGCAGCGGGGTAAAGCGCTGCACCCAACGATAGATAGTGACATGATCAACACCAATGCTCCGCTCGGCCAGCAGCTCCGTCACATCACGGTAGGAAAACCCGAAGCGCAGGGACCACCGCACGACCACGGTGATCACCTCCGGCGGAAACCGAAACCCGGCGAAGCCCGACCTCGGGACAGACACTCGAGCAAGGCGACGATGTACCAGCTCAGCCTGCCGCTTGCGACGATCCGCCGATACAACAGTGCCCCCAGAGAGCCGCTCGTGGCCGTGCGCATCGGGGAAGTAGTCGCGGAACCGGACGAGATACAGGGCGATCTTGTCGGTGACCTCGGCCGTGTGGACCCCGCGGACCGCGGCGGTCCGGTAGCGCCCACTCCACGTCCCGGTCAAGTCCGGCCTGGCCAGTCTGCTGATCGGTAGTGGGACGATCTTTCGGGAAGGATCGCTCCTTTAAGGGCAAGTGGGCTGATAGGGCAGATCGGGAATGAGCCGAGCCCAGTCCGCCTGGCTGGCGACCCCGGTGATGCGGCACAGGCGAGCCGTGACCTGGTTCGGGTTGACGTCCCAGGTTCGCAGAGTGCCATCCAGACTGGCGGTGGCCAGGGCGCCCCCCCGGGGGTTGAATGCCAGCCCGTAGACGGTGCTGGTGTGGCCGGTGAGGGTGGCGATCAACGTGCGGCTGGCCACATCCCACAGTCGGGCGGTGTCATCGGCGCTGCCGGTGGCCAAGGTACGCCCATCAGGGCTAAACGCCACCCGGTAAACCCAGTTGGTATGGCCGGCCAGAGTGGTGATCAGCTGATGACTGGCCAGATCCCACATCTTTGCAGTGAAATCGTCACTGACAGTAGCTAAGGTGCAGCCATCAGGGCTGAACGCCACCCCGTAGACGAAGCCGGTGTGACCGGCCAGGGTGGCGATCAGCTGATGACTGGCCAGATCCCAGAGCTTGGTTGTCTTATCGAAACTGGTGGTAGCGAGGGTGTGCCCATCGGGGCTGAACGCCACACTGGTGACGAAGCCAGTGTGACCGACCAGAGTGGCAATCAGCTGATGGCTGGCCAGATCCCAGAGCTTGGTTGTCTTATCGGTACTGGTGGTGGCCAGGGTGTGCCCGTCGGGGCTGAACGCCACACTGGTGACGAAGTTGGTGTGACCGGCCAGAGTGGTGATCAGCTGATGGCTGGCCAGATCCCAGAGCTTGGTTGTCTTATCGTCACTGGTGGTGGCCAGAGTGCGTCCATCGGGACTGAACGCCACTCCGGTGACCACGTTGGTGTGGCCGGTGAGGGTCGTGATCAGCTGGTGGCTAGTCCCATCCCACAGTCGCACGATGTTATCGGCGCTGGCGGTAGCCAAGGTGTGTCCGTCCGGGCTGAACGCCACCCAGGTGAGGGGAAAGACCGGGCGGGGCGTGAGGATCCGGTCATCGGTGCTCCACAACCGGGCGGTGTCATCAGCGCTGGCAGTAGCCAGGGTGTGTCCGTCCGGGCTGAACGCCACCCCGTAAACGTAGTTGGTGTGGCCAGTCAAAGTGGTGATCAGATGACGACTGGCCACATCCCACATCTTCACGGTGAAATCCTCACTGGCGGTCGCCAGGGTGCGCCCATCAGGGCTGAACGCCACCCCGTAAACGCCACCGATGTGGCCGGCCAGGGTGGCGATCGAGGTGCGGCTGGCCACATCCCACAGCCGAGCGGTGTCATCGTCGTCGGCGGTGGCCAGGGTGCGCCCATCAGGGCTGAAGACCACCCCGTAGATAGGCCCGGTGTGAGCGGTCAGGGTAGTGATCAGCTGATAACTGGCCACATCCCACACCTTGACGGAGCCATCAGCGCTGGCGGTAGCCAGAGTGCGCCCGTCCGGACTGAACGCCACCCCGTAAACGCCACCGATGTGGCCGGTCAGGGTGGCAATCAACGTGCGGCTGGCCACGTCCCACAATCGGGCGGTGCCATCAGCACTGGCGGTAGCCAGGGTGCGCCCGTCCGGGCTGAACACCACCTTGCCCACACGGCCGGTGTGCCCGGTCAGAGTGGCGATCAGCTGGTGGCTAGCCACTCCCCACAGCTTGACCATCTGATCAGCGCTGGCGGTCGCCAGGATATGCCCATCCGGGCTGAACGCCACATCGGCGACCGGACCAGCGTGACCAGTCAGAGTAGTGATCAGCTGATGGCTGGCCACATCCCACAACTTGGCTGTCATATCGATACTGGCAGTGGCCAGGGTGCGCTGATCAGGACTAAACGCCACCCCGTAGAGGGTGCCGGTGTGCCCGATGAACTGACCGGCGTAGTACTGGTCCTGCGCGGATAGCAGCGCGCTGCGTGTCTCTACCGTCGGTTGGTAGCCAAACGCCTCGATAGCCAAGCGTATCGAGTCCCTGGGATCTTTGAGGGCCAACGCGGCGGAATTGGCCACCAACTCCCGGGCGATCGCGGTGCGGCGCTGGTCGATGGCGCTCTGACGCTGGATCAAAGCGACAGCGGCCAGCACCGCCAGCAGCACCGCAACGATCACCGCCGTAGACCCAAGGCCGCGCAGACGGCGGGTGGCGGCACGGCGACTCGCCACGATCAGCTGAGTTTGAACAGGCGTGGCAGCCGGCTTGCGACCAGTCTGATCCGCCAACCAGGTCTCGGCGTCCTTCAGCTCACCGCCGCGCAGCAGCACGCTGCGATCACGACCACGGATTTCCCACTCCCGCGCCTGGGCGAGCAGCCGAGTATGCACATGAACCCGATCGATGTCGGTGTCCAAGACCTCAACGAGCCGATCGACACCAGCCTCGAAGTCAGCACCATCCAGGAAGGACAGCCAGTTCAACTCGGCCAGCACCGACGGGACACCCTCGTGCGAGGTCTGGCGAGCGAGGAGCGGGACAAGACGCTTCGAGACCTCGGTCGCGTAGTCGAGCTCGGCTCGGCAGACCTTGGAGGCAACCGAGTCCGGGGTAATGACAAAGGCCACCGCGTCCGCTTCGGTGATAGCGGTGCGGATCTCCTCCATCCAACGCGCTGAGGGAATGATGCCCTCAAGGTCAACCCACACCTCTCGATTCCGAGCCCGCAGCGCCGCGGTCAGCCGCCGGACGAAGGCCAGATCCTCGCGCGCATAAGACACAAACACATCCGCCACAGAACAACCCTCCCCCCCCATCACAACCGCCATGAACGACACAGCCCGGGACCTACACCGGCATCTCCGCCCTCCAGGGGGTCCAGGCTGAGACAAGATAATCTCAGCGTCGACGGTGCTGGCCAAAATAGGCATCGACCTGCCCCTGCAGGACTGTGACCTGCTCATCGACAGTCCGCAGCACCGCCACCACGGCGCGGGTGGTGCCCCCGCGTAGGCCGCAGTGAGTACCTCGGACTGGCCCAGCTGCTCGCCACCCAGCACGCCCCTGGATCCGGGCGGGGCTTCTCCGCGACGTGGCAGCGGCGGGCACCAGTGAGCGCGGCAGGGATCTGGGAGAGCGTCAACCTCGCCGCCGAGACCGCCTCCGGTGCCGCCCCCAGCAACTCCAAGGCATCGGGGGCATCCAGATCCCCGAATGCCGCAAGCGCGGCGGGGAAATACTCTCCCAGCGCGTGACGGCCCACGGCGGTCCGCTGCGCCTTTGGCGGGTTTCTGTGCTGATTAGATTGCTTGGCAGTTCGCTGACGACGATCGCAAGTATGCCTCAGGAAGAATGCTTTCGATATGGGTCAATGATCTATGCGGGTGTTCTGGTACTAATGAGAACATAAGTAACTGGACTAGTGAACATTCCTGACCTGCGGCAACGCGATTTCTTGAGTCTGGAAACCTACGTTCCTCTTAGTAGTTGATACCGGGGGCGTATTGATTCCACGTCGCTTTGTCGAGCGGTCCGCCGGCTCGGAGGCAAGCTTCTGATATTTCACCGCCTGCGAAGGTGTCCGGGTGAGGCAATTCCCATAAGGCGACGGTGTGGTCATTGCTTGCGGTGGCCAGCGTATGTCCGTCGGGGGTGAATGTCACGCTGGACACCTCGTCTGTGTGAGCGGTCAGGGGTGGGCCAAGTTGGTGAGGTCGGTCCCGATCACTAACGGGGCTCCCACGACCTTCGGCCACGTACCAGTGCCCTGAGTGTGCAGTAATACCGCCAAATCGAGCAGCTCAGCGACGTTGCGGCCAGCAGCAAGGCTTGTGTGTAGGTCGCGGATCAGCTCCGGTAGCACCGCTCCGGTCGCAGCGTTACGGTTAAGGCGACAGCGAGCGTCAAGCATCGCCATCACCCGGGCTCGCAATACCTTCACCGGCAGGACCTGCCCCCCGGGCTGACGATGGTTAACGGCCATCAGCGCAAGCCGCACGGCCTCTATCGCAGAGTCGGTCTCTCCGTTAGCCGGTGCTGGCACCGGCAGCTTCATCAGTTCGCCTCCAGCAATGTCCAGTGCAGTAGCGAGCGCCACAATCTCCGCGAGGGTCGGGGAACGCTCACCGGTCTCGATCCGCTGGAGAGTGTCCTTGCTCATCCCCGCCAACCCGGCAACCACCCGCAGCGACTTACCTCGAGCATCGCGGACACGCCAGATCGCCAGCCCGATCGTCTGCGCGTCCTCACGGTCCACCAGACACCCCTCCCCGCCAAGGTAAGCCCCCTCGCCCATGCCCTAGTGTCGCGTAATGATAATGGTTTACCCCTCGGCTCCCACATCGCTGCTGGTCAGAGGTCCGACCGAGGTAAAGCCGGCACCATTACGAGACACTAGGACCCTCGCCCCGGGGCGGTGTACCTCGGCGAAGGGATACCCGGACAGGCTACGCGGCGTGCCCCTCTCACCATCACGACAGACCGTCGTGGCCCCACTCGGCGTAGGCGCGCTGGAGACCGGCGCCCCGGTGGCAATCAGGTAGCCCAACGCCGCGCTGTCGTTATCCGGATAGCGGTCTCACTGCGCCAACTCGACCGCCGCGCCGACGCTGTGCAGCAGATCGCCCAGGCGCTCCCGCCGCTCGGGTGTCAGCTCACCGTCACGGATAGTGACAGCCAGCGCACGGAGCTGCTCATGGGCGGTGGTGGCTTCATTGATCATGGTTCGAGCCTCCACTGTGGATGGGGCGTGTTAACCACGTGACAACGCACGGACCGGAATGGCCCGACAGAACGCGACACGGAATGGTCACACAAAGGGTCGATAACCAGCAAGAATGGCTTACCGGCGACATTATCCGTCACCGCCAAGAATGGTTTCGAGCGAACTCTTAATCAGCGGCTTCGGGGTTCGAGTCCCTGGCAGCCATCATTCCTTAGCTGGCGAGCGGTCGATGGAGGTGACCGTTCGGATGGCCTCGCCCACCGGCGTGGTGCCGGCCACCAGCTCCAACGTCATCCCGGCTGCGGGAGTATCCAACAGCGCGAGGAGCACTGCTGCGACGTCGTCACGTGGTATCGCCCCTCGGCCGGTACGCACGGCAAGCTCAACCAACCCGGTGCCAGGTTCGTTGGTCAACCGCCCCGGCCGCAGAATCGTCCAGTCCAGGCCAGCGCGAGAGGCGAGCTCAGCATCGGCCGCGCCCTTGGCCCGCAGATAGGCAGCGAACACGGGATCGGTGCCCGGTGGTGGCTTTCGGTCTGCGCCCCTCGCTGAGATCATCAGGTATCGGCGGATGCCCGCCCGCTGCGCAGCGTCGGCGACTAAGACAGCAGCGCCACGATCCACCGTCTCTTTGCGTCCCGCTCCGCTGCCGGGCCCGGCTCCGGCCGCGAAGACCACCGCCTCCGCGCCTTCCAGGTGGCGGGCGAGCTCATCGACCCCAGCCGACTCCAGGTCGCACACGACCGGATCCGCGCCGACGCCGCGCAGATCCTGTGCCTGCCCCGGATCGCGGATAATGCCCACTGGACTATCCCCTCGTTGCGCGAGCAGTTTCTCCAACCGTCTAGCGATCTGCCCGTGTCCTCCCGCAATGACGATACGCACGACCCGACCGTACCGGCCTGACACCGCAGATCGATGGGTTCCTCAGCACTTGACTGACCCCCACCCCATCGGTGAGCGCTCGACGTGGCGCTCACACGACCCGGAGACCGCGCGGCTCCCCGACAAGCCCCACCACGGGTCGTTATGCCGTCCACCAAACCGGACCAGCGGCACCCCCTGGGTATTCATCGCCCGCGCAGCGGCAGAAGAGGACGTTGCATCTGGCGGCTCACTCTGGATAACTATGCGTTGGCTTGCTGATGGCTTCCTGAGCCAGCGCGCTCTGATCGCCACACTCCCATGACGAGTCGCGGCGGCAGCCCGTCGAGATGTCTTAGACGCCGAACCGGCGTACCAGTAGGGGATCCCTATCCGTACACCGAAGCCGCTAACTACTTGGCTCGGGTTTGCCACCAGCGTCGCCGTGGCGGCCCGCCTGGTGCTGTTCTGGCCTGTTGCAGGTTCGCGGCGAGAGTCTTCGTGAGTGGGTGCTCCTTGCCGAGCAGCCGCCGGCAGTCAGCCAGGGTCTGCTCGAACTGTGGGATAACCCGTGGGTTCCGCCTCGTCAGTGTTCCTCGCCGTCACCGCGTTGTCCCTGATCATCACCGGCACGAGAGCAGCAGACCAGCCCGACGAGGATGACGGAAATCCAGAATTCCTGGAGCATCCTCATGACCCTGTTACCAACACAGAGCTGAGAACAAGGAAAACCCTGGCCACAAGCGTTCCCGACGGACAGAAACCTGCACCGGAACCCACGGGTTATCCCACAAACAGCGCCCAACAAAGCACTATGACCTCATTGGTGCTTCGTTCTCAAGAGATCACGAATCTTTTCATGACGCGTTCCCCTGTGCTGTGCTGGTTCAAATGCTTGGTAGTTCCATCCGATGGTGTCACCGTCATTAAGGTGTGTGCTGTCAATTCCAGTGGGCGACAAAGTACCGTTTACCGATAAGGCCCAGAACACGTAGGTGTCGAAGTCGGAACCGACCTGGTTAGCGATACCGTCCAGGGTTACGACTTCGTACCCCAACTTGCTACCAAAGTACCGAAGTGAGAAATTAAATGCTTGGTCGCTGTGAAGATTGTAAGCCTCTTCCATCGCGCGTTGCACGTTCATCTGAGGACGGTAGGATATTTGGTTGATCTCTCCCACTCGCATGCCGGTGATGCTCACGGTGATCGTTACTGTCATGGTGGTCCCTCCGTTGCTCGATCTGTACCTCGGTGGCCAGGAGGAGCCACCTCCCGGGCGTTCGTCTTCGATCCTCACCCGCCCGGAAGCCCCGTACGGGAGCTGCGGGAAGTTCCCCGGAACTTCGGGACAATCCCCACAGGCCAGAGACGGGGATCACCAGTTACTTAGTTAGTGGGGTGGAGTCCGGCGGTGAGTGCCCAGCAGGCGATGGCTGAGCCGATCGTGGTCCAGTAGCCGTAGTGCTCGTAGATGGCGGCGGCTTGTTGGGTTTCCTCGGCGAGGGTGGGGGCATTCATTTGCGGATCGGAGGCGTTACGCACGCTGACCCAGGATGGTGGGTCAGCCAGGCCGGTGCAGGCCAGTCCCAGGGCGGCGTCGTCCATCTCGACCGCTTTGGCATCGGGCTGATAGGTCCGCAGCCCGTAGGAGTCGCGGGCGTCGTCGAAGGCGAAAAAGTCGGTGGAGATCACCGAGATGGGGTCGATGGTGGTGTCGGTGAGGATGACCGGGGTGCGCTGGGCTGGGGGCAGGTGCGTGGCATTGACCGGAATCAGCGTCTGGGCCGCTGTAGGCAGGTAGGTGGGTACGGGTTGGGTGCCGCTGCTGGTGTAGGCGTCATGCGCCCACGGCTGGTCAGCGAAGCGTTTCGTGGCGTCCCACCGGACCCGGGAGGAGACGATGACATCCCCGAGCAGGGTGGTGGCACCGATCCCCCCAGCGGTGCCTGTAGTGATCACCAGCCGCGGCTGGACCTGACTGATCATCTGCACCCACAGCATACGGATAGGCAGCTTCGGGCCGTCGGTGGCCGGATGCAGGTCCGATTTCACCAGGACCGCACTAATGCCCCCGATCTGGGTGAGTGCCCATAGCCCGGCTCGGTCGCTTTTCAGGGAAGGCGCGCCCTGCTGGACGGACTTCTTCAACTCATCCCAGCCGTTGCGGTACGCAACCCAGGCGGTAGTGGGGTGCCCGGGAGTCAACACGTCGGCCAGAGCGTGGCCTTCGGCGACGGTGTAGGTGACGATCAAGACATCGGCCCGGGGCAGCGGGTCGGTCTCCGCAGGTGCCGGCGTGATGCCCACCGGTGCCGGTGCCAACCCACTCGGCCACGGGATCGGATCCGGGTGCAAGCCTGCGACGAGGGCGTGGGCCTCGGCGGTATTCGGCTCGGCGGCAAAGTGATACCCCGACGCCACCTGGGGATCGAACTCGATGACGTGACGAGCCAACCCCACACCCGTCGGATCGCTCACCAGTTCCCGCGCCCACGCTGAGACCACCGCCAGCTCCCCTCGGTCAGAGTACAGTCACCCTCTGCGGTCACACCTTGCCGTAGAGAATCATGGGCACGTATTTCGGGGTCGAGTAGGGGGCCGACCTCGATACGGTCGAAACGTCTAATGGTCGGTGCGTGACAGCGCCGGCCCCAGGTCCAGGCCGATCTGTTGGCCTTGCGGTGTCACGATGATATGCCACTGCTCGGAGAGCGAAACGTGTTGGGGGATGCGGACGGTTAGCGGCGCTGAGCTGAGAGGTCGGTGTCGGCGGGCGGGGGGCCGCTCACCGCGGAGAGGAGGCTGAGGGCCAACCAGCTACTCGCCACAGCGAACACGGCCCTCCCCGGCGAGCGCTGCCTCCCCAAAATGTGTCGCTCCCACCAGGCACCGACACAAGACCTGCAGGGAACCCGAACTGAACAGACAGGTCCCGGCGTGTTCGGTTGAGGGAACCGCTAACGAACATCACTCGCAGCTGCTCAGGACCCCCTCACTCAAGTTGATCAGTTTGTCCGGAAGACTCCGCAACCGGACACTCACGACCTGTCGCCCTGTTGCGATCATGCCGTCGGGAGAACCATGGCAGGTATGAAGCTCAAGCTCGACCTGCACGACATCTACAACCGAGGTGGTGACATCGATCGCGCACTGCGGGCGATCATCAACGAGGCCGTTACCACGAAGGCACCGCTGGTCGAGATCATTCCCGGGAAAGGCTCCGGCGCGCTCAAGAAGCATGTGCTGCGCTTCCTGGAGCAGAAAGAAATCAAATCTCAGTACCATCGGGTGGAGAAGGACTCGAATAACTTCGGTCGGATCTTCGTGCACTTCCGCTGGAAATGACCGACGTGCCGCCACCCGGCAGCGCCCCACCCAGGTTGATCAGCCTGTCCGGCACGGGATCCCTATCCGTACACCGAAGCCGCGTCCTACGTGGCTCGGGTTCGCCACCAGCGTCGACGCGGCGGTCCGCCTGGTGCTGTTCTGGCCCGTTGCAAATTGTGGGATAACCCGTGGGTGGCGCCTCGTCGGTGTTCCTCGCTGTCACCGCGTTGTCCTTAGTCATCGCCAGCACGAGAACAGCAGGCCGGCCCGACGAGGATGACGGAAATCCAGAATTCCTGGAGTATCCTCATGATCCTGGTTACCGACGTAGAGCTGAGAACAAGAAGAAACCCCTGGTCGCAAGCGTTACTGACGGACGGGAACCTGCACCGGAACCCTCGGGTTATCCCACAGCCGTCTACCACAGCCGGGCTGGCAACGAGTTCATCAGTGTTGGCAACACCACAACCTGCGACGGGGAACGGGTTCGACGTCGCGGCCCGCGCGTTGATCCTTGTCGGACAAGCCCGGTAAGCCATGTGCCAGTTCCTCACCACACGCCAACACCCCAACACCATCACGTGGGAACCAACGCCCTCAACGGTCAACCAGTGATCGTGCTCACCGCATTACGACGAAACGTGAGACAAACCCGCACCGGGATCAAGACCGGCTGTTACCCTGACCGGGGAGGGTCGGTGGCCAGGGTATTTATCAGCTACGCCAGTGAGGACCTCGGGCTGGCCCGGGAAGTGCGCCGGTGGCTGGAAGCCCACGAGGTGTTCCTGGCGCAGGATCTGCGGGAGGGGATCGCCCCGGGGGAGCAGTGGCGTTCCCGGTTGCATGAGCGGTTGCGCTGGGCTGATGCGGTGGTCTGCGTGGTCACCTCGGACTCGGTGGCCTCATCGTGGTGTTGCTACGAGGCCAGCGCGGCCTTGTCACTGGGAAGCTGTCTGATTCCGGTCCTGGCTGAGGCGGGAGTCACCTATTCCCTGCTGACCGATCTCCAGCGCCTTGACCTGGCCCAGGACCGGGCGGGTGTCCCCGCCGGGCTTGCCGAGGCGTTGCGCCGGGTTGAGGCCGCTGGGGGTTTCGGGTGGGAGGATGATCGCTCCCCGTTCCCGGGGCTGCGCCCGTTTGACCTCGAGTGGCATCGAGCGTTCTTCGGCCGAGACAGCGAGACCGGGGAGCTCGCTGAGCTGCTGCGATCCCCGGCTGAAGGCGCCAAGGCCGCGGTGTTGCTGGTGGTGGGCACCTCCGGGTGCGGCAAGTCCTCGCTGGTCCGGGCCGGGCTGGAGCCGGTGATGGCCCAGGAGCCGAGGTGGCTGACGCTGCCACCGATCCTGCCGGGTACTGATCCCGTCGCGGCACTGGCCCGGGAGGTGGCTGCCGCCGCCCGGCGCAGCGACCTGGACTGGACGGTCGATTACGTTCACGACCAGCTCGCCACCCACGGTCTGGTGGGATTGACTGATGAGCTGCTGGTAGCTGCTCCGGGTGTGCCCGGGCGGCAGCTGCTGATGGTGGATCAGCTGGAGGAGCTGCTCACCCAGACCGGCCCTACCGAGCGTGCCCGGTTCGCCGAGCTGCTGCGCCGGGCACTGGCCGGTCCGGTGCGGGTGGTGGGGACCTTGCGCCCGGAGTTCCTCGACCAGCTGCTCGGCGACACCGCTCTGGCCGGCCTGGCCACGAGTATCTATCCGCTGCGGCCGCTGCAGCGCGAGGCGCTGCGGGAGGTGATCCAGGGTCCGGCCCGGCTGGCCGGTATCGACGTGGAGGAACACCTGGTGGCCCGGCTGGTGGAGGACACCGGCACCGGGGAGGCCCTGCCCTTGCTGGCGTTTACTCTGGCCCAGCTTGCCGAGGGGGTGCGCCGCGGAGGCCAGCTGTCGGCCACCCGGTATGAGCAGCTCGGCGGGGTGCAGGGTGCCCTGACCCGGCAAGCCGACGCGGCGTTGGCGGAGGCGAGTGCGGCCAGCGGCCGGGGCCGGGAGCAGGTCATCGCTGGGCTGTTGCGGTTGGTCACCGTGGACGAGCGAGGTCGTCCCACCCGGTGGCGGATCCCCCGCGGTGAGTTGCCGGAGCCGGTGACCCGAGAGCTGGACGTCTTTGTCACCCGGCGGCTGCTGACCACCGACACGGAGAACGGCAGTGTGGTCGTGGGGGTGGCGCACGAAGCGTTCCTGTCCGCTTGGGCGCCGCTGGCTCAGGCGATTGAGGAGAGCGCCTCGGCGCTGCGGGCCCGACGAGCGGTGGAGCAGGCCGCCACCGAATGGGACAAGGAGGCCCGCCCATCGACCCGGTTGTGGGAACGCGGGCAGCTCGCCGCCACGGTGGCCGACACCGGTGCCCACCTCCAGGCCGGCGAGCTGGTCACCGACTACGTGGATCTCAGCCCGGCAGCCCGCGACTTCTTGCGCGCCAGCATCCGCCGGGACCGCTTCCGGCGCAGACGCACCATCATCGTCTTATCGGTGCTGCTCGCCCTCGCTGTGCTCGTAGCTGGGTTCGCTTTGATCCAGCAGCGCATCGCGCAGCACCGAGGCGACGTCGCGGTATCCCGGCAAGTCGCCGGACAGGCCCTGCAGCTCCGCGGCACCAACCCGGCCCTGGCCGCCCAACTCGCCCTGGCCGCCTACCGGCTTGTCCCCACCCACGACGCCCGTGGCAGCCTGCTCAGCGTCACCGCCGACCCCTACGCCATCCGGCTGACCGGGCACACCAGCATCGTCCACTCGGTGACCTTCAGCCCTGACGGGCGCACCCTGGCCACCGCCAGCGCCGATGGCACAGTGCGGCTGTGGGATATCCACAGCCTGCACCATCCCGCGCTCCTGGGCACTCCTCTTACCGGCCACACCGACGGCGTCACCTCGGTGGCCTTCAGCCCCGACGGGCGCGCCCTGGCCACCGGCAGCATGGACCACACGGCACGGTTGTGGGATGTCGGCGACCCGCGTCATCCCGGGTCGCTGGGTACTCTGACCGGTCACACGCAAGGCATCGCGTCGGTGGCCTTCAGCCCGGACGGGCGCACCCTAGCCACCGGCAGCGCCGATGGCACGGCGCGGTTGTGGGATATCAGCGACCCCCGCCACCCCACGGCCCTGAGCACCCTCACCGGCCACACCCTCGGCGTCACCTCGGTGGCCTTCAGCCCCGACGGGCGCACCCTGGCCACCGGCAGCGGCGACTATAAGGCGCGGTTGTGGGATGTCAGCGACCCTCACCAGCCCCGCCTACTCGGTACCCTGACTGGTCACACTGACACCGTCACCTCGGTGGCCTTCAGCCCCGACGGGCGCGCCCTGGCCACCGCAAGCCTCGATCAGACTGCGCGGCTGTGGGATATCAGCGACCCCCGCCACCCCACGGCACTGGGCACCCTCACCGGCCACACCGACGCCGTCAACTCAGTGGCGTTCAGCCCGGACAGGCGCACCGTGGCCACCGGCAGCGTCGATCACACCGCGCGACTGTGGGATATCAGCGACCCCCACCAGCCCAGCCTGCTGGGCACCCTCACCGGCCACACCAACGCCGTCACCTCGGTGGCCTTCAGCCCCGGCGGGCGCACCCTAGCCACCGGCAGCTACGACACCACAGCCCGACTGTGGGATATCCCTGGACCCATCATGGCCGGCCACACCAAGACCGTCACCTCGGTGGCCTTCAGCCCCGACGGGCGCACCCTGGCCACCGCAAGCCTCGACCGGACCGTGCGGTTATGGGATATCAGCGGCCCCCACCAGCCCCGCCTGCTGAGCACCCTGACCGGCCACATTCTCGGCGTCACCTCGGTGGCCTTCAGCCCCGACGGGCGCACCCTCGCCACCGGCAGTGCCGACAAGACGGTGCGGTTGTGGGATGTCAGCGACCCTTACCGGCCCCGTCTGCTGGGCACCCTGACCGGTCACACCGACACCGTCCACTGGGTGGCGTTCAGCTCGGACGGGCGCACTGTGGCTACCGCCAGCTACGATGACACCGCGCGGCTGTGGGATGTCAGCGACCCCCACCGACCCATCCTGCTGAGCACCCTGACCGGCCACACCAAGGCCGTCTTCTCGGTGGCCTTCAGCCCGGACGGGCGCACCCTCGCCACCGGCAGCCTCGATCAGACTGCGCGGCTGTGGGATATCAGCGACCCTCACCACCCCCACCTGCTAGGCATTCTCACCGGCCACACCAACAACGTCACCGGAGTGGCCTTCAGCCCCGACGGGCGCACCCTGGCTACCGCCAGCGCCGACCACACCGCGCGGCTGTGGGATATCAGCGACCCTCACCACCCCCACCCGCTGGGCGCCCTCACCGGCCACACCGACACCGTCAACTGGGTGGCGTTCAGCCCGGAGGGGCACACCCTGGCCACCGGCAGCTACGACACCACCGCGCGGCTGTGGGACACCAGCGTCGATCGTGTCAGAACTCGGATCTGCCGCATCACCCCCGCTATCACCGAAACCGAATGGGACCAGTACCTGCCCCACCGGGCGTACCGGCCTCCCTGCGGCTGAGCTCGCGAACCTCCGTCAGCACCCGAGTATTTTGAGGCCACGCCGTCGTCGCTGGTCTGGTAGGTCACGCCGCGGAGGATGGCGACGGGGGCGCCTCGGCCGCCGGTTGTGACGATTTCGCTGCGCCGGTTCATGAGCTTTCCCTACCTGCGTGAGGTCATGAGCTGTGGTGGCCGGTGTTCAGGACGTAGTGTGTGGTTGCAGTTCGACGCGCAGGAGCGTGGCTTTCCGTACGATTCCCTCTGGCGGCGCGGTCGTCCCGCCGTCGGTGGTCACGTATGCCACCCGGCCGTGGTCGCTGGGGCCGCGGCCCCAGGCGGCGCTGGAGGGCCCGACCAGGACCGTATCGAAGGGATCGCCGGCGATGTGGCGTACCTCGCTGCCGTGTCGGGGCGTGAGCGGAACCCGGTCGATGGTGTTGGCGCGGTGCCGGGTGACGTAGGCGAATCCGGCGTTGTCGTCCAGGCAGAAGTCGTCGGCGTTGTCGATGGCGGCGACGAACTCCGCGTCACCGGCGGGGTCGAGCGTGGTTGGGTCGACCGGGACGCGCATGAAGACTTGCTGGGCGGTCGAGGTGTAGTAGAGGTAGCCGGTTTGCGCGCCGTAGCGCACGCCGTTGACGCCCGGTTGTGGTGGCGGTGCGACCTCGCTGTCGGGGTCCATCGCCATCGTGTCGTGGGCCAGCCAGACCCGGGCTGTCGCACTGCGGGCGCTCTCGGCCAGATCGATTCGCCAGATCAACCCGGCGAAGCAATCGGCGGCGAGCATCACCCGGGGTGCGAGCAGGCAGCTGCCGTTGAGTCCGCGGACCCGCTCGTCGAAGGTGACGATGATCTCGGGTGACACTGGGTCGCCTGGGGTCCAGCCGCCCAGGTCCACCCGCGCCAGATGGGACTCGTGGGTGGTGTAGGCGTCGCTGAGACTGACGATGAACACCTCGGGTTCGACCTCGACGATGCCCGTGACGGGATGCTCGAAGGTGTGCACCAGCACCGGGCTGAGCGACGCGTGCGGCTGGGGGCCGGGAACGCACCAGAGTTGCTTCTGGAGTACTGCGGTGATCAGGACCGAACCGTCGCTACGGACGGCGAGGTTTTCCAGGAAGTACTTCTCCGGGAAGTACGCGACCGGAGTCAGCGTGACTGTGGGGGGAGGCGTGATCGGCATGAGTCGTCCTTCCGCGTTCTGCTGGTTGAACTGTGTCTCCTGGTCGAGTCCCACGGCATCGGACGGGACGTCGTAGGCCATCAGCGTCAGTGAGACGGTGATGAACCACCCCATGAGGGTGGTCACGTCGAGGGTGGTCACGTCGAGGATGCCCGCGTCTGCCAGCAGGTCCCGTGCGCGGCGGTAGAGGCCCAGGGGCACAACGCGCGCTGCGGCCAGGGTGGACGCGAGCTCGTACACGACCTGCTGGGGGGGATCGTCGAACGATGTCGGCAGCCCCGCGATCAGCGCCGTGACTTTCTCGGGTGCCAGGCCACCCTTCTTGATACCGATCTTTTCGTGTTCGTAGTTCCCGTACGCCGCACGCCAGTGACCGTTGATCACATTGGTTGCGATCTCGATCTCGGTCTTCGTCAGCGTCGATGTGGTCTGGAAGTAGGCGCCGGTGGGGACGATGGTCTGTGACAGTGTGGGGTTGGCCAGCCAGATCTTGTGTGGGCCGGGCACAAGTCCGCGTAGCGTCTTCGTCATGTCATAGGCCTGTTTCATCGCCTCGGGCATCTGGCCGACCGGGGTCTCGATGAACCGGCCGAATGTGCCGAAGTCGGCGTTGTCGGCCATGTGTTCTCCCGTGTCTGTCGTGGTCACTGGTCACTCGGTGGGAACGGGGACGTCGTAAGCGTTGAGCAGGGTGCACAGGGCCAGGTACTGCCCGACGAGGAGGACCATAGCGTCGAGCGCATCCCGGCATAGGTGTCGACGCGGCGGCCCGCCTGTCGCTGTTCTGGCCCGCTGCAGATTCGCGGCGACAGTCTTCGTAAGTGAGTACTCGTCACCGAGCAGCCGCCGGCAGTCGGTGAGGATCTGCTCGTAAAGTGGGATGTCTCTACCCCACGCAGCATCGACACAGTTAAATCCTGACCACCCCGATCATCGGCACAAGAAGACTCGACACACCGATCGACGCCGGTGATGTCCGTCCGGTAGGCGAATGGCTAACGAACATTACTTGTGACCATTCAGGACGCCCGACCTCAAGTTGATCACCTGTCCGCCACGGGATCCCTATCCGGACACCAACCCGTCCTTCCGACCTGTCTTTTGGTCACGGGGCCGGAGGGCTCCGAGTGGTGGGGCAACCTGATGCCGGATTTGGGTCTGAAGTGCTTCTTGTTCGGTCGGGCATAGGCGGCCTGCACCCGATCCCCGCCTCCGAGCAGCGGCCACTGCTCGACGGACACCGCTGACCCCGCGCCTGCCTCCGAGCGTCATCGGAGCCGAGACGCTACTCGGGCGCGGCCCGCGGTGGTGCGGTATGGACATTCACTCGGACCGGTGGACTACGGATTTCGGGGATTCGATGCCGTCTGCCGCGCCCTAGCGTCGTTGGCACCGGGCCGTGCCGATCGCTGCTGAGGTCGAGGCCGATGAAGTCGTGGAAGTCGTGGGCTGGGCGTAGGCGGCCTGCGCCGATGCTGCCGGCAAGGTCTGCGGCGATCGGTGCCTTCGCTGCGGAGAACGACCGGCGCTTCACGGGGGCGGTCGACATCTCGACTGATCAAGAGGCCACCGACGGCACGACTTTTCTTGCGTTGGAGGCGAGGGGTCAGCCGGAGGAAGCAATGACATCCGCGATCACCACAAAGTCGGGGAAGGGCCTCATCGACGGAGTGATCTCCGAGCTGCCCACGTACTTCGACGCCTATCCGGCCACAAGGACGAGCTGCGTTGGGTCTGACCTGACAACATCTTGAGCAAATCATCATCACTGCTGAAATAACCACAATTATTATTGATTTAATGCTCATAACTGATGATAATCATTAGTCTCTTATGAAGGAGGACCTCAGATGGGCAAGCAGCAGGACCCCCACAGCGGCCTGCACAGCGAGCAGGGTGGCGTGGCGGGCGAGCATCCGGGACGAGCTCGCAACCCGATCGTCAAGGTCCACGACTTGGCGTGGCTGGTGTTCGAGAAGCCCGACCTTGAGCGGGCCGGGCAGTTCGCCCGGGACTTCGGGTTCACGACCGCGCTGCGCACGGGCGACGAGCTGTACTTGCGGGGTACCGACGCCGGCTCGCCGTGTGTCGTGATCCGCCAGGGGACACGGTCGCGGTTCGTTGGCCCAGCCTTCCGGGCGGGCGACCCGCAGGACGTGCGCCGGTTGGCAGAGGCCACCGGGCGCACGGCCACCAGGCTGCCGGAGATCCTGGGCGGGGTGGCCGTCGACCTGGTCGACCCGAGCGGGACCCCGGTGCAGGTCGTGGCCGATACCCAGGAGCTCGCCGGCCTGCCGGCCCAGGAGCCGCTGCCTCTGAACTTTGGCCACGACGTCCGGCGGGCCAACGCCACCCAGCGACCGCCCAGGCAGCCGGCCACGATCCAGCGGCTGGGACACGTCGTGATGCAAAGCACGACGTATCTGGAGACGCTGAACTGGTATCTCGAGCATCTGGGCCTGATCGTCAGCGACTTCCTCTACTCCCCTGGGCAGCGGGAGCGGAGCCCGGTGATGAGCTTCATCCGCTGTGACCGGGGGACGACGCCGACCGATCACCACACGTTGGCGTTGACCCTGGGGGCGGCCAATGGCTACGTGCACTCGGCGTACCAGGTCGCCGACCTCGACGCCCTGGCCGCCGGCGGCGAGTACCTGCTCGACCACGGCTACCGGCGCGCATGGGGCATCGGGCGGCACATCGAGGGCAGCCAGATTTTCGACTACTGGCGTGATCCCGACGGCTTCATGGTGGAGCATTTCACCGACGGCGACCTGTTCGACTCCACGGTGGAGCCGGGATGGGCGCCGATGACCGTGTCGGGCCTGGCCCAGTGGGGGCCGCGGGCCACCAGCGAGTTCCTCGGCACCAAGCCCGGTCCCCAGGTGCTGCGCGACCTGTGGGGCGTCGTCAGTGCTCTGCAGGCCGATAACGAGTTCGACGTCGATCGCCTGCGCGGCTTTATCAAGGGAGCCAAGTCATGAGCATCTCCGTCCTGCGTACCGCCGACGCCTGGTGGGTAGCCACCCCCACCGGCGCCGCCAGGATCGACACCGCGGCCACTACCACCGCCGAGCTGCTCGCCGACCGGGCAGCCGCCACCGCCGCCGGCGCGGCCAGCGCCACCGTGCCTGTCGACGGCCTCGCCCTGGTCTCGCCGGTCACCATGCCGTGTCGCGTGGTGGCCCTGGCGACGAACTACGTCTCGCATATCAGGGATACGGGCCTGGACCCGGACACCGTCCCGTGTACGTTCTTCCGCAAGGCGTCGGGCTCGATCAGCGGGCCCTACGACGACGTGATCAAGCCCTCCCACGTCCGGCTGCTGGACTACGAGCTGGAGATTGGGCTGGTCTTTGGTCGCCCGATGCCCGTCGGCGCCCCCGTCACCGCTGACAACCTGGCCGACTACGTCGCCGGCCTGGTCGTCACCAACGACATCTCGGCCCGGGACATCCAGCTACCTAAGGGGCAGTACTTCGAATCCAAGTCGTACCCGACCTTCACCCCCGTCGGCCCGGCCCTGGTGCTTGTTGACGGCGACGAGCTGCGGTGGTTCACCGATCTGAGACTCCGGCTGTGGGTCAACGGCGAGCTGCGTCAGAACATGACGGCCGCGGACATGCTGTTCCGGCCCGTCGAGGCCCTGCAGACACTCGCCGGGTTCCAGCGGCTCGACCCGGGGGACCTGCTGCTGACCGGCACACCGGTGGGAACCGCCATCAGCGCGCCCCCCAAACCAGTCCACGTCATCACCTCGGTGCTGCCACCGGCGGTCAAGTGGAAGTCGTTTCTCGACAGCCAGGTGGGCAACCCCAAATACCTCCATGACGGTGATGTCATCCAGGCCACCGTGGCCACCGACGACGGCGCCATCGACCTGGGCACCCAACGCACCGTCGTCAGATACGCCGATGAGCAACGACCGGCCGCGGCCAGCCACACCGTTGCCACCAGCGCTAGCGCGCCGACCTGACGCGAGGGCAGATCCCGGCCGACAACCCACCACGACGCTGGCGCCGTTCGCGGCGGTGTCGCGGGACAGCGGAGGGGTCTTAGTGGGAGCGCCCGGCACGCTGTCTCGTCGGCCGGGCCGGGGGGGCGGCGTGATCGTCGTGACCATGCAGAGCATCGAGGTGGGGGAGGGGCAAGCGCATGATTCGCTGGGCTTGCCGGGCGGGAACGCCGAGCAATCGGAGGAGGTCCTCGGTGGCCTGATCGGTGGCCTCGGCGTCGTCGCGTTCGGGGTGGTCGTGGAGGAATTGGCCGAGACAGAGGGCAGCGCCCGCGATGATGGTCATGGCGAGTTCGGGGTCGCGGACGGTGAACCGTCCGGCGTGGACGCCCGCCTGGATGTCGCGCAGCGCCCGGGGGGCGAGGCCCCGGCTCGAGCCGGCCATGGCCAGCCCGTTGTTGAGGAAGACCTTGCTCATGTCGGGGTTGCGGCGGTGGAAGCGGCCGAAGAGTCGGAAGCTCTGGGCGAAGGCCTCGGCCGGGTCGTCGATGTCGGCGGTCAGCTCGTCGAGGAGGCCGCCGAGCAGATCGAGAACGTCCTCGACGGCGGCCTCGAAAAGCTCCTCCTTGCTCTGGAAGTGGTTGTAGAAGGAGCCCAACCCCACGTCGGCGGCCTGGGTGATCTCCAGGATCGGGACGTTGGGGTTCCCGGCGGCGATGAAGCTCTGGGCGGCGCTGATGAGGGCCGCCCGCGTGCGGGCCTTGCGCCGTTCGAGGCGGTTGGTGGTGACTGTCGGCTCGGCCATCTGTTCGCGGATCTCCCTGGGCTGTGGATATCAACATTGTAGCTGATTTCGTCATCAATGAGGAAACCTACTTGACAGAGGATAGCATCATGACTGATGATATCGTCAGTTCCGAAGAAGGCCTCAGATGAATACGCAAACGGACCCCCACAGCGGCCTGCACAGCGAGCACGGCGCAGTGGCGGGCGAGCATCCGGGACGCGCCCGCAACCCCATCGTCGAGGTCCACGACCTGGCGTGGCTGGAGTTCGAGAAGCCGGACCTCGAGCGAACCGAGCGCTTTGCCCAAGCGTTCGGGTTCACGACGGCTCGGCGAACGCCGGAGGAGCTCCAGCTGCGGGGCAGCGACGCCGGTTCACCGTGCGTGCTGGTCCACAAGGCGCCGCGGTCCCGATTCGTCGGCCCGGCCTTCCGGGCGGCCGACTCCAGCGACGTGGCCCGGCTGGCGCAGGCCACCGGGAGGAAGGCCGCGCAGATGCCGGAGAGCCTGGGCGGGCTGGCGGTGACCCTGCTCGACCCCAACGGGATGCCGGTGCGGGTCGTGGCCGACACCCGCGAGCTGGCCGGGCTGCCAGCCCCGGCACCGCTGCCGTTCAACGTCGGCCATGAGGTGACCCGGGCCAACGCCATGCAGCGGCCGCCCCGCCAACCAGCGGTGGTCCAGCGGCTCGGTCACGTCGTGGTCCAGACGACGCGGTACCGCCAGTCGCTCGACTGGTACCTAGAGCACCTGGGGTTGATCGTCAGCGATTTCCTCTACTACCCGGGCCAGCGGGAGCGGGGGCCGGTGATGAGCTTCAACCGCTGCGACCGGGGCAGCACGCTGACCGATCACCACACGCTGGTCCTGGCGTTGGGCCCGGCCCACCGCTACCTCCACTCGGCCTACCAGGTGGCCGACCTCGACACGCTGGCCGCCGGGGGAGAGTACCTGCTCGACCGGGGCTACCACCGGTCGTGGGGCATCGGCCGCCACGTCGAAGGCAGCCAGATCTTCGACTACTGGCGCGACCCCGACGGGTTTTTGGTCGAGCACTTCACCGATGGCGACACGTTCGACAACACCCTCGAGCCCGGGTGGGCGCCGTTTACCCGCTCCGGGCTGGCCCAGTGGGGACCGCCGGCCACCAGCGACTTCCTCGGCACCCAACCCGGCCCCAGCGCTTTGCAGGAGCTGCGGACCGTGGTCCGCGCCCTGCGGGGCGACAACGAGTTCGACGTGCAGCGCCTGCGCGGCCTGCTGAAAGGAGCCCGGTCATGAGCACCTCCGTCCTTCGGACCGCCGACGCTTGGTGGGTGGCGACACCCGCGGGCGCGGCCCGGATCGCCACCGAGGCCCGGACCACGGCACAGCTGCTGGCTGACCGGCCGGCCATCACCGCCGCCGGGGCCAGCGGTGAGACCGTGCCGGTCGACAGCCTGGCGCTCGTCTCGCCGGTCACCGCACCGTGCCGGGTGGTGGCCCTGGCGACGAACTTCGCCTCCCACGTCAAAGACGTCGGCATGAACCCCGACCAGATGCCGTTGACGTTCTTCCGCAAGGCGTCGGGGTCGATCGCCGGCCCCCACGACGACGTCATCCGGCCCGCCCACGTCCGGCTGCTGGACTACGAGGTGGAGATCGGCCTCGTCATCGGCCAGGAGATGCCCGTCGGCACGACGATCACCGCCGACAACTGGGCCGACTACGTCGCCGCCCTGGTCGTCACCAACGACATCTCTGCCCGGGACATCCAGCTGCCCAAGGGCCAGTTCTTCGAGTCAAAGTCCTACCCAACCTTCACCCCGGTCGGCCCGGTGCTGGTCCTGGTCGACGGCGACGAGCTCAAGCATTTTGACGACCTGCGGCTGCGGCTGTGGGTCAACGGCGAGCTCCGCCAGAACATGCCCGTCGGCGGTGACATGCTCTTCCCGCCGGTCGAGGCCCTGCAGACGCTGAGCCGCTTCCAGAGGCTCGACCCCGGCGACCTGGTGCTGACCGGCACCCCAGTGGGCACTGCGTTGAGCGGTGGGCCGAAGTCGGTCGGGATGGTGCTCTCGCTCCTCCCGCCCGCCGTCAAATGGAAGCTGTTCCTTCCCGCTCAGGCCAAGAACCCCAAGTACCTCCACGGTGGCGACGTCATCGAGGCCACCGTGGCCACCGACGACGGAGCCCTAGACCTCGGCCGGCAGCGCACCACGGTGAGGGACGCACGATGACCGCCGCCGCCACCGCCCTCGCCGTCGTGCTGGTCGTGTTCCTCACCAGTCTGGGGACGGCCAAGATGCTGGCCGTCGCCCCGATCCGCCAAATGGCCGCCCACGTCGGCTTCACTACCGCCGCCTACCGGCGGATCGGGGCGCTCGAGGTCGCCGGCGCCGCCGGCATCCTGGTCGGCCTGGCCGAGCCCCGCATCGGCGCACTGGCCGGCGCCGGCCTCCTGCTGCTCCTCGCCGGCGCCCTCATCACCCATCGCCGCGCCGGCGACCCGCTGCGGGAGGCCGTCCCCGCCCTGATCGCCGCCCTGACGGTCGCCGCCTACCTCGCCGTCCTGTGGGGAGGGATCCGATGAGCGGCCGCCCCGTTCCCATCGTCATCATCGGCGCCGGACCCACCGGCATCGCCGCCGCCACGTTGCTGGCCCAGTACGGCGTCGAGAGCCTGGTCCTCGAGCGGTGGGAGTCGATCTACCCCCAGCCCCGGGCTGTCCACCTCGATGACGAGATCTACCGGATCCTGGCTCGCCTGGGCATCGCTGACGAGTTCGCCGCGATCTCACGGCCGTCTCGGGGACTGCGACTGGTCGACCGCCGCCTGCGGGTGCTCGCCGAGTTCCCCCGTCAGGCCCGCGGGCGCCACGGGTATCCCGAGGCGAGCATGTTCGACCAGCCGGAGTTGGAGTCCCTCCTCCGCGCCAACCTGGGACGGCACCCCGTCGCCACGATCCGGGGCAACACCGAGGTAACCGGAGTGGTTCAGGACGGCGCCGGCCTGGTCCGGGTTGAGTGCACCGACCGGGTCGACGGTGGCCGCCACTGCATCCTCGCCCATTACGTCCTGGGCTGCGACGGCGCCAACAGCATGACCCGCAACTCGATCGGTGCAACCATGCAGGACCTCCGGTTCGAGCAGCGCTGGCTGGTCGTCGACGTTGCCACCGAGACCGCCCTCGGGCAGTGGGAGGGCGTGCAGCAGGTCTGCGACCCGCACCGCGCCGCCACGTACATGCGCGTCAGCGCGACCCACCACCGCTGGGAGTTCCGGCTCCTGCCCGGTGAGACCGCCGAGGACTACCGCTCCATCGACCGACTGCATCCCCTGCTCGCGCCGTGGACGAGGGGCATCGGAGTCGACCAGCTGGAGATCATGCGGGTGGCCGAGTACACCTTCCGCGCCCAGGTCGCCGACCGGTGGCGAGACCGGCAGGTGTTCCTGCTCGGCGACGCAGCCCATCTCACCCCGCCGTTCATCGGACAGGGGATGGGCGCCGGGATGCGCGACGCGATGAACCTGGCGTGGAAGCTTGCCGGCGTCCTTCGCGGCGACCTGCCCGGCAGCGTGCTCGAGACCTACCAGGCCGAGCGCCAGCCCCACGTCCGGACCATGATCCGACGGGCCAAGCTCATGGGAATCGCCATGACCGCCGGTGGCGAGGCCGGCTCGCTCGTCCGCGGCGTGGTGGCGCCCCGGTTGCAGCACCTGTCTGGGCTCCGACTGCTCATCTGGGACAGTGCGACCGAGACACCGCCCCTGGGCCGCTCCGACCTTGACGTGCGGCCGCCCCTGCGCTGCACCTTGGCCGGACGGCTGTGCCCCAACGCACGCCTCGACAACGGTCGCCGGTTCGACGACGTGGCGGCGGGACGGTTCGCTGTGGTGACCTCGACCGGTCCCTCGGCGGCGCAGCGGGCGCAGGTCGACTGGCGGGGCGGTGTGCTCGTCGTCACCCGACCCAGCAGCGAGCTGGACCGGTGGTTGCGGCGGGGACGCAGCACTGCCGCGATCGTCCGACCCGATGCCACCGTCCTGCGTGCCGGCCGCGACCTGTCGGCGCTCTGTGCCGCCCTTCCCGCATCCAGCGCCCGTGGGGCCGAACCCGTCTCGACACTTTGATGAGGTATGTCCCCATGGCTGCGCGTATCACTGCCTTACCGTCCACGGGCAACCCCCCAAACATCCAGGAGCTGCTCGATTTTGGCACCGAAGCGACGGGTGGGGCGTCGAACGTCTTTTTGACCCTGGCGAAAAACCCCGAGCTGTTCTGTCGGTGGCTGCCGTTCTACGCCGAGTTCTACACGGCGGGAAGGCTTGCGCCGCGGCAGCGAGAGCTGCTGATCCTGCGGACGGCGCGGCGGTGCCGGTGTGACTACGAGTGGGGTGCGCACGTGCGTATGGGACGTGCGGCCGGGCTGACGGACGAGGAGATCGCCGGCGTCGCCGACCACCTCAACGCCCGGGCGTGGTCGCCGGCAGACGAGGTCCTGCTGCGCGTGGTCGACGAGCTCGTCGACGATCACACCGTCGAACAGCCCACTTGGGACGCCCTGGCCACGCATTTCGATGAGGCTGCGCTCATCGAGGTGCTGATGGTCGTCGGAAGCTACGTCGGCCTCGCCGGCTTCCTCAATGCCGTCGAAGTCGAGCGCGAGGCCGGTATGCCCGGCCTCCCCTTGACACCCAAGGAGGATCATCAATGTCTCACGTGACCGTTGCCGACCAGTTCATCGAGCTCCTGCGCCAGGTCGGGGTCGACCGCATCTACGGCGTGGTGGGCGACAGCCTCAACCCGATCGTCGACGCCGTCCGTCGCAGAGACGGCATCGACTGGGTGCACGTGCGCAACGAGGAAGCGGGCGCCTTCGCCGCCGGTGCCCAAGCGATGCTCAGCGGCCGGCTCGCGGTGTGCGCGGGCAGCTGCGGTCCCGGCAACACCCACCTCATCCAGGGGCTCTACGACGCCCACCGCAACGGGGCGCCGGTGCTGGCGATCGCCTCCCACATCACAAGCACCGAGATCGGCACCGGCTTTTTCCAAGAGACCCACCCACAG
>Ga0213881_10000470_pt1 | contig 26307 bp, 21 predicted proteins | sample BarmaccoBMER_R08_FD_160104 | JGI IMG/M metagenome (GOLD analysis project Ga0213881, IMG submission 160104) | Barbacenia macrantha exposed rock microbial communities from rupestrian grasslands, the National Park of Serra do Cipo, Brazil - ER_R08 ... | reverse complement strand
GATGGCACTCATCGGTTTCAACGATCTTGAGGACACCGACGCTCGTCACCGGATCGCCGACATGACCCGCGGTTATCACGACAAGACCGAGTTCTTCGTCGAACGCCTAGCCTACGGGATCGCCCGCGTCGCCGCCGCCTGGTGGCCAAAACCTGTCATCGTCCGAATGAGCGATCTGAAGACCAACGAATACGCCAGGCTCATCGGCGGTGCAGCGTTCGAGCCGCAAGAGGAAAACCCCATGCTCGGCTGGCGTGGAGCCAGCCGCTACTACAGCGAGGGCTACCAGCAGGGTTTTAGCCTCGAGTGTCAAGCCCTCCGCCGGGTCCGCGACGATATGGGGCTGACCAACACGGTTGTCATGATTCCATTCTGCCGCACCCTGCAGGAAGCCGATCGAGTCCTGGAGGTCATGGCCGATCACGGTCTGCCCCGCGGCCGCAACGGCTTGCAGGTCTATGTGATGGCAGAGATCCCCTCCAACATTCTGCTCGCAGAAGACTTCGCCGAGCGCTTCGACGGGTTCTCCATCGGCAGCAACGATCTCACCCAGCTCATGCTCGGCGTCGACCGAGACTCCGAACGGCTGGCACCGCTATTCAACGAGAGCGATCCGGCCGTCACAATGAGCATCAAAAACCTGATCGACTCAGCCCACCGCAAGCACCGCAAGGTCGGTCTGTGCGGTCAACGACCCAGCGACGACCCAAACTTCACCCGCCTGCTGGTACGCATCGGCATCGACTCCATCTCTGTCACGCCCGACAGCTTCCTCCACGTGAACAACAACGTCGCTACCGCCGAGCAAGAACAACAGTGAGACAGACAACACGGAGAGCGGAACAAACCGCGGGAGGTGGGGACGGTGGGCGACCCCTGATCAGTGCCGGCGGGCTGGGGTCGAGGGCTGCAGTGGCTGCGGCGATGGCGTCGAAGGTCGGCTGTACGGAGATCGCCAAGCTCCAGTCGCCGTACCCGCGGTTTGTCACGCTCTTCGGTTTGCCTGGTTGGCTTTCCCGAACATCTTGTGGTGACAGCCAGCGGCGCAGGGAATCACGAATACCTTTCAATGATCACGACTGCGCTGGCAGCACTAATTCCAACGCGCCGATCTCACTGATGTGCCGACGACGCAACACCAACACCGCGATATCATCGGTAGGTGGGTCATTACCAATGAGCTGACCCATGATGCGGGTACAGACCGACTCCGCCGGGCCCGCCACCACCGCCTCGCACAAGCGTTTGAGACCCACATCCAGCGAGGTCGTGCGCCGCTCCACCAACCCATCGGTGTAGAAGCACAACACCGCACCGGCCGGCACGTTGATCGTCATCGACCGGCGTGCCAGCCCACCGGACACCCCCAGCGGAGGATCATTCGGCATATCGATGATGCCCGCAGACCGATCGGGAACGGCGAGCACGGGCGGAAGATGACCCGCCGAGGACAGGTGCAACCGCTCACACGATGGCTGAAACATCGCCACCTGCACCGTGGCCACCATCCGTGGTCCTTCAAAGTGCTGTACCTGCTGGTTCAACCTGGTTAAGGCCTCTGCGGGATCACCGCTAAACAAGGCGTGGGCGCGCAACGCGCTCCGCAGCCGCCCCATCTCCCCCGCAGCAGCAAACCCGCGCCCCACCACATCTCCCACCACAAGGCACAACCCGCCGGAAGGAAGAACGAACACGTCATACCAGTCACCGCCGACCCCACCACGCTCGGCAGGAACATAGCGGGCAGCCATCTCCAAGCCCGATACCACGGGCAGCCGCGCGGGCAGCAGGCTGCGTTGCAGCAGCCTGGCCGCGCTCCGTTCAGCCTCAGCCTGCCGCGCCTGGATCACCGAAGCAACCCGATCACTCACAATCTGAAGCAACTGGACATCATCGGCGGTGAACCGACGGGCACCGAGCGTGCCCACGTGCAACACACCCGTCACGCTCCCGCCGCTCAGCAGCGGCACCCCCAGCAGCGAACGAATCCCCCGCTCCCACAGGATCGGATTGAGCACGGTGGTGTGATCAACCCGCGGAAGGATCACCGGTTTTTTCTCCGCCGCCACACGACCGGCAAAACCCCTGCCCAACGGAATCCGAACCCCTTGACGGACCTCTGCTTCGATTCCTTTTGCCGCGGTGGCCACCAGCTGCTCGGAAGAGGGATCCAGCAGCAGCACAGCCACCGTGTCGACCCGAAGAAGCCCCTGGACTCGCTCCAGCAACTCAGCCAACAGATCCTCAACGCTCAGATGCGCCAGCGCCGCATCGGTCACCGACTCGATCCGACGCAATCGCTCATCAACGTCCGACATACTGCCCAACTCATCCGGCAAAGACATGATCACTACAGCGTACGACACGCACACAGCCTCAGCCGCAAGACCACCAGCCTCAGACGGATACAGATCTCCTGACGATCGGAAGCACAGTGATCAGCATGCCCTCGGCGACTGCACACCACCGCATAGCCATGCCAGCTGAGTCACCGGGCGCACTGTCCTCTCATGCCGCTGTCCGCGCGCGGGTGCCTGACGTAAGCCGTGCCCAAGCGGTCCGTGGGACGGAACGCCGTGGTGCCCCGACACCCTGCTCAACCGACTGTGCCCGTCGCAACCCCCAACATCACACGCCACCCGACCCGCTGCCCGTGACGAAATCACGGTGAAACTCACCAGCTCTGGACTGAGCTCCTTCCCACCCTGCCTGGTAACGACGGCACCGGGTTGTTAACACGACCCTTCGCTTAAGACACACCTATCGGGTGGTCCCAAGACACGGACTAGGCATGCGGTGAGCTCGCTAATCGGCTCGGTCGGGAGGTGGCGAGCAAGGCACACCTCACAGATCATCGCGGCAGGATTGGCCTGCCCCTAATCCGAAGTTTGGTGATCTTGATGGACCAGATCAAGGTGCGGACCAGCGACAACAAGTCCGTAACCAGCTGGTCCTTCTGTCTACAAGCGAAATACCGACTTGGCTTGTGTCACCTGCCACGGCGATGGGACCACCGGTCTGCCACTAGGTAGGGACCACCTCGCGGTCATGGGCCGTGTGCTGATCGTCGTGTAGGTGTCGGGTGGGAGTCAACGTCTGGCACTCCGTTGATGTTGGTCGATGGCGGGTGCGCGTTTGTGGCGCGCGGGATGTAGTCGCACTTCTCGGGCAATGCGATCGGAAGGTTCAACTATGAATCTGGGGGCTTATGTCGCAGTCTGGCCAAGTCGAGGTCGTTGGCGTTGCCGGTAGCTGTCGCCCTCGACGACGAGTTCGACCGGCTGCGGATTGCAGCCGGTCGAGCGCGGATTGGCCTAGTAGCTGGTCGGCCATCATGGACAGGATCTCCGGGCCTTCCCGGTTGGAGGTGATGATCGTCGAGTAGTGCCGGTGGCGCTCGACGATCAGCTCGTAGAAGTCGTTGGTCTGGTCGGTGCCTAGCGGGTGCAGCGCTAGGTCGTCGATGATCAGGAGCTGGACGCGGTGCAGCTTGCGCATTTCCTGTTCGTGGGTGTGGTCGAGTCGCGCGGCGCGCAGGCGTTTGAATAGTTTGTCGGCGCGTTCGAGGTGCACGGAGTACTTGCGGCGGATCGCGGCGTGGCCTAGGGCGTTGGCCAGGAAGGTCTTGCCGACTCCAACCGGCCCTAAGATCATCAAGTTCAGAGCTTGGTCGAGGAAACGCAGCGAGCATAGCTCGGCCCATAGCGCGCGGTCGAAGGCCACGGCGGTGGAGTCGTCCCAGGCTTCCAACACCATGGTGGGGTCGAGGTTGGCCTCGCGAGCGCGACGGTCGACGGCCTGGCGGTCGCGGCGGGTGACCTCATCGGCGAGCAGCATCTCCAAAAAGTCGTGATGGGGCAGGTGCTGGGTGCGGGCCAGGGCCAGGCGTTCGGGCAGGGTATCCAGCAGCCGGCCAAGCCGCAGGCGGCGCATCAAATCCTTAAGCTCGGCGGAGACCTCGACGCGCTGCACCGGGGCCGGGCCGGTGGTGGTGGGGCGGGTCGTGGTGGTCATGAGGGCCGCCGCATCTGTGCTGAGCGTGCGATGCCGGTGGCGAATTCGGTGGCGTCGCGGGCGAACCGGGCGGCGGCGGGGACGACCTTCGCGTCGATGTTGGGGCCCGTCTCGATCATGGGTGGGCTGCTGGTGGGCTCGGTCTCCAGGCCCCGGGCCAGCATCCGTTCGATCAGCCCCACGCTGACCACCTCGACTTCCAGCGCCCGGGCGCAGGCGTGGTCGACACGCTGGGCGTCGTGGCGGCGGATCAGGCCCAGGAGGCGATAGACCTGGCGCATCTTGGTCCAGGGCAACGGATGATCCAACAGCGCGAGGGCGTAGGCGCCGACGTGCTCGCCGTGTCCGGCGGCGCGGCGGGCCAGCGTGTCCAGATCCCGCATCGCGTAGGTGGACACCTCGCTGGGCAGATCGGCCGGGTCGGTGCTGCGTCGCCCCGGAGCTTGCCGAGGGTGGACCTTGATCAGCTGGCCCCGGTGGTAGAGCTTGACCGTGTGCGCGTCGGCGCGGGCTACCAGCCGGTGGCCGATCAGCTGTCCGGGCACGGAATACAGCGCTCGGTCTACCTGAATATGCCGGTCCCGGGCCACTTTGGGACGACTGTAGGCCGGGATGTCAAACGGCTGGTCCGGGGCGGGCAACAGCAGCGGGGCTTCCTCTGCGGTAAACACCTCGCCCGGCCGGGCCCGGGTGGTGCCGTGGATGCGCGTGGCGGCCACGTGCGTGCACCAGGCGGCGGCGCGGGCGCGGCAGTCGGCCAGGTCGGTGAATTCTTCCCCGGCGAAAAAGCTGGAGCGCACGTATTGCACGCATTTTTCCACTCGCGGTTTGTCTTGCGGTCGGCGTACCCTCGCAGGGTCGATGACAAAGCCTCTGGCCTGGGCGTATTCCCGGAACGCGTCGTTGAACCGGGGCTCGGTGTTATCCGCATGGTCCACGATCGCCTTCACATTATCCGGAATAACAACCTTAAAGACGCCACCGAAAAAGCCCCACGCCGCCTCGAACCCAGCGATCACCTCCTCCAAAGTCTGGCGGTAAGTGCGGTAGACGAACATGTGCCGTGAATAAACCGCAGTGAAGATCAACCCATGCGTGACCCGGCGGCCACCGCGGGCCGGATCGGGAATCAGTCCCAGCCGCCCGAAATCGACTTGCAGCTCCGCCCCGGGATCCCCATCGACCACCGGCACGGTGGGTCGGCGCCGGCCAAACCCCAGCTCATCAAGCGCGTACCGATGCAGCGTGCGATACGGCACCACCACCCCACGCCGAGCCAGCAGCACCTGCACCTTGGCCACCGTCACACCCCGATCCAGCCAGGCCTGAATCTGTACTCGATGCCGCGCCAGTGACTCCCGAGCCTGTCCCACACCACGCGGCCGGTCCGGGCGCACCGCAGCGATCACCTGACCTACCAGCTCATCGGAAAGCTGACCGACACCGCATTGCTGACTCACTCCAGCAGCCTGCGCCGCGGCGAGATACCGGCGGACCGTTTTGCGGTCCACCCCTGCCAGATTCGTCACCGACCGCAACGAATGACCGGCCAGCCACAGCCGAAGAATTTCCTTGACCTCGATCACCGACACCTCCCGGTAGCTCATGCGGGCAACCAATGGCCGCATGACTAAGGAGGCGAGAAGCCACGCCGGGTGGTCCCACTACTGGCAACCAGGTGGTCCCATCCCTGGCAAGCCCCTGGTCCCATGCTCGTGGCAGAACCTCAGCTCAGGTGGTCCCATGCGCGTGGCAGCTGACAGCTTGTGAGCCAGTCGGTAAGATCGATGAGGCTACAGCGGCAGCACCCGTAGAGACCCCTTCTGTCTACAAAAAGGCTACGCTGACAGCGTTTTCCCAGCTCAGGACTCATTTCAGCCGACGCGCCGACGAAACTTCGGCCTAATCCGGCTGGGTCTCCAGCACCAGCGTCACCGCGCGCTCGCGCACCTCACGGGGATGCCTCGAAGAGGCATCAGGCTAACCTCGATTATGATCAACATTGCTATTACAAATATAAATGCCAACTATGAGGCGGGCATGACCGCCACATCTTGTGTCTACTTTAGTAAAGTAGATCATGATCAAGGTTAACCTGACAGTGCCGGCATGGTGGGCGAAAAGCGGCCAGCGCCGCCCCGTCGATCACCATCCGGCGCGAGTGATCACGTCGGTGGGCAGCGCTGCGGTATCGATCCATCGCCGCACGGTATCGTCGCTCACACCGAGTAACCCGGCTACTACAGCGATCCGGAATTTTCGCACGGGAGAGAGAGAATAATCACACTCCCAGAGCGGCCCTCCCGCGCGGTACACAAGAAGCTGACACGAGACGAAATAAGAGAAATACCACTGCTGGCTGTCACTGTTTTATTCTCTTCTCGCGAGTGAACAAAACATATTCCCAGGAAGAAGGGCGCGATCGCTGTGTGGCGGGGTGCGCACGGCACGCACCCACCCATCCACCAGTATCGGGATGGCACGGAGAGTGACAGCACAGGGAGGGATCTCGAGTGGGGACCCGCCCGGGGACCCGGGGAGTTCTCCCCACCCGCGTCCCCGCCCCTGCCTCCCCAACCTGACCAGCCCAAACCCTCACCTGGGACTCCATCCCCGGCCCGGCGGAACACCCGCGAAACCCCCGGAAACCGGGAGAGCGGCACCACCAGCCGCATCCCTCCCCCCGCACCCCTCGCTCCGCACACCACACCAACGACTACACACCGTGCGCAAACTGGAGTGAACCACCCCGGGTTCAATAGAAATTCTGTCCTAAGTGAGGATGAAGAGATGGACCGATCTTCGAGGGCACTGTCAGGTTAACCTTGATCATGATCTACTTTACTAAAGTAAACACAAGATGTGGTGGTCACGCTCGCCTCATGGTTGGCATTTGTGTTTGCAATAGCAACGTTGATCACGATCAAGGTTAACCTGACAATGCCCGCCACCGCAATCCCCGCACCGCCATGCACTACATCCGCCCCAGCGCCGAAGCCGTCACCCACGTCACCGAAGAACTACTCGACCTCGGCCGCCACCACCACTGAGGCCCGCAGATCCCCTGCCTCGCCTCCCACGCTTTGTCTCGGTCTCGCTAGACCGGTTCTCCGTTTCGCCACTATTCGAGTCCGATGATCAACCCTTCAAAACGACACGCAGGAGGGTTGCTGATCGTCGCGCAGAACCGACTCCTGGTGGAAAGTCTTGTCATACGCGGTGCGTATCTCGTCGATTTTCTTGCGGGCATCGCTCGCCGAGTCACGTGGATAGAACACGATTAACATGTCGCTGGCCTCATGGTCGATCACTCCGCTGGTCTCCCGGTACTGGCCCACCGCGGGCACCACCGTGAATCCGGCCGGGAACCGGGGAGCGACTTCCAGGTCGAGGAACTGGGCGAAGGCCGCGTCGGTGACCGTGCCGCCGCCGGGGATCGACTTGCCGAAAAACAGCTCGGTACGCGCATACGCCGCCCCGCCGCTACCGCACTGTGATCCGGGTGCGGTGCTGTTGTTCGCGGCGGAGAGGGGGGTTCCCGCACAACTCGCCAGCGGTCCCGTCACCAGCAGCGCCGCACCCACCATGGTGACACAGCGGCGACGTGGGGGACGGGGACGACGTGGGAGACGGGGACGACGTGGGAGACGGGCCGGCGTCGCCCACCAATTCCCGAACCACCGGTACACTGTCTCGAACAACATGAGGCCCCTTTCTTACCGCAATCCGTCGTCACTCGTACGCAGTTTCTCTCCCCAGCCGCAGCCGGGACTTCGATGCGGATTCGATCACCGCGGCGCAAGGGCCAGGTGCCTTTGCTGGGCAGGTGCACTTCGGTCCCCTCGGCCCGGCACAGGGCACTGTCAGGTTAACCTTGATCATGATCTACTTTACTAAAGTAGACACAAGATGTGGCGGTCATGCCCGCCTCATAGTTGGCATTTTGTGTTTGCAATAGCAATGTTGATCATGATCAAAGTTAACCTGACAGTGTGTACCGCTCCAGAACCTTGCGAATGCGTTGACCTGCGAGTTAAGGAAAGATCAGGATCAGGCATGATCGTCGATCGTGTGTTTCCGACTCCTCTACTTGATCACGGTGTGCCTGTTCCGTTGGCTATCGGTCCTGGCGTGCAGCAAGTCCGCAGTCGCTACCGAGCTGCTGGTATTGCGGCACGAGGTCGCAGTCTTGCGTCGCCAAGTCAGCCAGCCACGCCCCACATGGCCGGACCGCGCAGTCCTCTCCACGTTGGCTCGGCTGCTGCCGCGACAGCTGCGGATGCACCGGCTGGTCACACCGGCCACGTTGCTGTCCTGGCACCGGCGCCTGGTGGCACGCAGGTGGCGGTACCCGAACCGGCCAGGCCGCCCGTCGCCGAACCGCCAAATTCGTGAAGTGATCTCCCGGCTCGCGCGCGAGAATCCCCGGTGGGGATATCGGCGAGTGCACGGCGAACTCCTGCGTCTGGGCTATCGACTGGGTGCGTCGACCGTGCGACGGATCTTACATGGCCAAGGGTATGGTCCCCCGCCCCAAGAGACGGACACCTCCTGGCGGGCGTTCCTGCGTAGCCAGGCCGGAGGACTGCTGGCCTGCGATTTCTTCCACCTCGACACGATCTTCCTGCGCCGACTGTACGTCCTGTTCGTGATCGAAATACGCACTCGCCGGGTGCGCATCCTGGGAGTGACCACCCACCCGAGGGGGCAGTGGGTCACTCAGGCCGCTCGCAACCTGACCATGGATCTGGGCGATCGAATGAGCTCGTTCCGCTTCCTCATCCGGGACAGAGACGCCAAGTTCACCACCAGCTTCGACACCGTGTTCCGTAGCGAAAACATCACGATCACCAAGACACCACCGCGAACTCCCCGGGCGAACTGTTATGCCGAGCGGTTCGTGCGCACCGTCCGCAGCGAGTGCACCGACCGCATCCTGCTCTACAACGAACGCCACGCCACCAGGGTCCTGTCCGAGTACACGCGGCACTACAACTCTCACCGCCCGCATCAGGCCCTCGACCAACATGCACCCAACGACGAGCACCGGCCGACAGCCCTGCCCCTCGATGGCCTGATCCGAGGCCACCGCGTACTCGGCGGTGTGATCAACGAATACCACCGAGCAGCCTGACCCACTCACCAAAACAGCACGTTACCGACCTGCACCGGGTTTTGGATCGGTACAGGACATGCCGGTGATCCTCTCGGTGCTGTGGATGTCCTTGCGCAACTGCTCGCTGACTGCCCGCGGGTGCTGGGTCCCGATCACCTCGACACACTGACCTTCTGCGGCGACTTCGCCTACTGGCAGGGCAAAGCTGGTGATCCCGCCGGCGCCGTGACGGCTTACGAGCAGCTGTTAGCGGACCGGTTGCGGGTGCTGGGTGCCGACCACCCTCACACCATCGGCACGCGCCGCGCCCTTGCCAATTGGCGCGGAGAGGCCGGTGACCCGGTCGGCACCGTGGCTGCCTTCGGTCGACTGCTTACCGATCACCTGCGGGTACTGGGTCCCGATCACGTCGACACTGCGCGGACCCGCTATGACCTTGCACGATGGAAGGGAGAGGCCGGTGATGCGGCTGGCGCCGTCGCGGCCTATGCGCGACTGGTCACCGACTGCTTGGGGGTGCTGGGTCCCGATCACCCCGACACACTGACCGCCCGGCACGAAGTCGCCCGATGGCGTGGAGAAGCCGGCGATCCGGTGGGCGCCGTTCTGGACTTGGAGAAGCTGCTCACTGACTGCCAGCAGGTGCTAGGCCCAGACCACCCCGATACCGTGAAGCTCCATAACGACCTTGCCAGGTGGCGGGGCCAGGCTGGTGAGACGGAGCGCAACGACTGACGGATCACCATCAGGTAGCTCGTGGGCATGGGGGCTGATACGGCAGATCGGGTAAGTATTGGTTCCACTCGCCTGCGGTAACCGTCGGTGTGGTGCGACAGATTCTGGTGGTGACACTGTCGAGGTTGGTTTCCCACAGTCGTGCGGTGCCGTCGGCGCTGGCTGTAGCCAGAGTGTGCCCGTCAGAGCTGAAAGTCACCGATTTGACGCTGCTGGTATGGCCGATCAGCGCGCCGAGTGGGCTGGGGTGGTGGAGGTCGTGGATGTTCCATAACCGGGCGGTGTTGTCGGCGCTGGCGGTGGCCAGGGTGTGCCCGTCGGGGCTAAAGGTTACCCCGTTGACGCTGCTTTCGTGGCCGATCAGGACGCCGAGTGGGCTGGGGTGGTGGAGGTCGTGGATGTTCCATAACCGGGCGGTGTTGTCGGCGCTGGCGGTGGCCAGGGTGTGCCCGTCGGGGCTGAAAGCTATTGAGTAGACGATGTCGCTGTGGTTGGTGAGGGTGGCTAGCGGGCTGGAATGGGCAGGGTCGCCAACATTCCACAACCGCGCGGTGTGGTCACCGCTGGCGCTGGCCAGGGTGCGCCCGTCGGGGCTAAAGGCCACCGAGTAGACGATGTCAGTGTGGTTGGTGAGGGTGTCGAGCAGTTTGGGTTGGTGGGGGTCGCTGATGTCCCACAACCGCACGGTGTTGTCTTGACCGGCGGTGGCTAGGGTGTGCCCGTCCGGGCTGAGGGCCACCCAGAAGACGCCGCGTTCGTTGCCGGTGAGAGTCGCCAACGGGATAGGACTATGAGGGTCACGGATATCCCACAGCAGCACGGTCGTCTCGTCCTTATTACTAGTGGCCATGATGTGCCCGTCGGAGCTGAAGGTCACCGAGGAAACGCCACCAGTGTGATCAGCAGTCGCTAGTGGGGAGGGTTGGCGGGTGTCCTGGATATCCCACAGCCGCGCGGTCTGGTCGTAGCTGGCGGTGGCCAGGGTGCGCCCATCGGGACTGAAAGCTACGGAGGACACGGTGTTGGTGTGGCCTTTGAGGATGGGACCAGATAGGTCCCACAGCCGCGCGGTGTTGTCATAGCTGCCGGTAGCCAGAGTGCGCCCGTCGGGGCTGAAAGCCACCGAATAGACCATGTTGGCGTGGCCAGTCAGCGTGTCCAGCAGTCTGGGCTGGCGCGGGTCGTGGACATCCCACAACCGCGCGGTGGTGTCTTGGCTCGAGGTGGCCAGGGTGCGCCCGTCGGGGCTAAACACCGCTGAGGAGACGCCGCCGCTATGGCCAATGAGAATTCCCAGCGCGATGGGGTGGTTGGGGTCGCGGACATCCCACAGCCGCGCGGTCCCGCCGTCGTAGCTGGCGGTGGCCATGGTATGCCCGTCGGGACTGAAGGCCACCGAGCCGCTACCGCTATGGCCGATAAGAATTCCCAGCGCGATGGGGTGGTTGGGGTCGCGGACATCCCACAACCGCGGGTTGTTGTCTTTGTAGCTGCTGGTCGCCAGGGTGTGCCCGTCGGGGCTGAAGGCTACCGAGGAGGCGCCACCAGTATTGCTGGTGAGGGTTCCCAGCGGGTGGGGGTGGTTGGGGTCGCGGACATCCCACAGTCGCACGGTCGTGTCCTTGCTGGCGGTGGCCACGGTGTTCCCGTCGGGACTGAAAGCTACCCAGAAGACAACACCGGTATGGCCGGACAGGATGCTCAGCAGACTGGGCTGGCGGGGGTCGCGAACGTCCCATAACCGCGTGGTGGTGTCGTCGCTGGCACTGGCCAGGGTGTGCCCGTCGGGACTGAACGCCACCCGAGGGACGTAGTTGGTGTGACCGCGCAGAATGCTCAGCAGGCGGGGATGGTGCGGGACGCTGATGTCCCACAACCGCACAGTCTTGTCGTCACTGCCCGTGGCCAGGGTATGCCCGTCGGGGCTGATAGCTACCCCCTTGACGGCATTGGTGTGGCCGGTCAGCCGGGTGACATCGGGGTTAGCGTCCGTGCTGAGCAGACTGCCGCGAGCGTCTGCGGTGGGGGTGAGCCGGTAGGCGGCCAAGGCAAGTTGGGCGGCCAGGGCTGGGTTCGTGGCGCGTAATTCCAGGGCTTGGGTAGCGACTCGTTGGGACACCGCGACGTTGCGTTCTTGCGCGGTGGCGCGCTGCGCGACAACGGCGATGCCAGCTGCGACCACAGCCAAAATGAGCAGCACCGACAAGACGGTGATGGCCCGTCGCCTCCGGCGGCGGTCGCGGCGGATGCTGGTGTGCAGGAAGTCACGGGCCATCGGGCTAAGATCAACGCGATCGGTGATCACGTCGCGGGCGTGGAGGTCAGCGCCGATGTCGGCTCGGGCAGCGGCCAGTTGGCCCCGTTCCCACAACCGAGATGGTGGGCGCCCCTCTTGATCCCATTCGGTGGCGGCTTGCTCGACCGCGCGGCAGGCGCGCAGTGCTGACGCGTTCTTTGTGATCGCTTGGGCCAGCGGGGGCCATGTGGACAGGAATGCTTCGTGAGCTACCCCGACGACCACGCCGTCGTTGGCTGTGTCTGTGGTCAGCAGCCGTCGTTGGACAAAGGCGTTCAGCTCTCGAATCACCGGCTCGGGCAACGTGTCCCGGGAAACTCGCCACCGGGTGGGACGACCCTGTTCATCCACGGTGACCAATCGCAATAATCCGGCAATGACTTCCTCGCGGCGCCGGCCGCTGGCCGCGATCGCCTCTGCCACGGCCTCATCGGCTTGCCGGGCCAGCGCGCCCTGCACACCGCCAAGTTCCTTGTAGCGTTGCGGGGATAGTCGCCCACCGCGGGTGATCCCCTGGGCGAGTTGGGCCAGGGTGAATGCCAACAGGGGCAGTGCTTCCCCACTGTCGGTATCGGTGACCAAGTGGGCCACCAGATCCTTGTGCACATCAATGCCAGCAAGCTGGGCTGGACTCTCGATTACGCTTCGCAGTACCTCGCGGTGTAAAGGCCGCAATGTGTAAGTGTGAGTCGGCAACGCCGCGAGGTCATCGTCGACCAAGAGTTGGTCGAGAAACTCCGCTCCGAGGGTGGCGACTATTCGCACTGAGCCGCCGAGCGCTGAGCGCAGCACGGTGGCGAACTTGGCACGATAGGCGGGTTTAGCCTGGGTGAGCAGTTCTTCGAACTGATCCACTACCAACAGCAACCGTTGTGGCCGACCGTCCGGGGCGGCCAGCAGCAGCTCGTCGGCCAGCTCGGCCAGACCAGTGCCGTCGAGCTGCTCGCGTACCTGCGCCACCGTCCAGCCCAACTTCTCGGGCGCGGCGGCGGCCAGCTCCCGCACCAGCGCGGCCACCGGGTCAATGCCTGGCAGCACCGGTGGCAGTGTCAACCAACCCGGCTCGTCGGCCATTGCATGCAGCAGCCCAGCCCGGGCCAGCGAGGATTTGCCACACCCAGAGGGCCCCACTAGTAGCAGCACCGCCTGCCCGGCCCGCTCGGCGGGCGACCGCAGCAACCCGGTCAGCTCCTCGACCTCGCCGCGGCGACCGAAGAAGACCTGATGCTCATCAACGTCCAACGGGCGCAGTCCCGGAAACGGCGACCTATCGTCCGGCCACCCAAAGCCTCCGGCGGCATCGACCCGACGCAACGTCGCCAACAGCGCCGCACGAGCCGCATCGGGATCCCGTGTCAGGTCGGCGTACTGCATAGACCGCAGCAGCGGGTGCTCCACCCCCGCCTCGGCGCGCACCGGCAACAGCCTGCTACCCCGTGAGCGGGCAATGCTGATTTCGGCCGTACACCACGTCGAGTTCACCGAAGCCGACGTCACCACACAAACCACTGCGTCCGCCCAACGCAGCCGCTCATGCAGGCGCTCGTCCCAGTCCTCACCTACCGCGATGCCATTACGTAAACCTTGATCCCAAAAGACCTCATGGCTGTCAGCAAGCAGCCACTGGTGCAGTTGAGCGGCGCACTGTCGATCCTCACTGGCATAGCTGAGGAAGACCCTCGCCACCACCCCTCCTCACGTCGACAACCATGGCACCCTGGCACTCACGAATATCGGGAAGCCGTTCATGATCCCGGTTTCGTGCATCCGTGCAGCAGCGGCGAAGCCGGCGGTAACCAGAGTCCGTGCCTGACGGCGCTATCAGGCGGCTTACGGGAAATAACGCATACCGTCACCTGGTGATCGGGGTTGTGGGAGCTCCCAGGTGGCACGTGGCGGTGCCCGCCGAGTGCACCGACATCACCCTCGCTGCCGACTTCGATCGGGAGTCGGGCCGGAAAGACACCGCTCCCACTGACCGCCAGACAGCATGTTCTCGTCATCGCCATATATAACTAAGGAGCCGCCAAAAAACCCACTGATACACCGACGGCGTGCTCCTCAAGTCCGAAGAGTCAGTTGAACGACGCGGTCGCCATGTACACTACTCGCTGGATCTGCACCAGCACATGCCCGCATCCGTGACCTGCTCGGACCATGGCGGGCGGACCGGGGGTAACTGCTGAGTTCGGTGATCAGGGCAGTTACTGTGGGCACCGAATTGGTTGTCCACGGTGGTGACCTGCAGCATCGCTGGATGGCGGTCGTCGGGCATGATCGCCGGTCGTGGCGGTACGACTGCTTTATTTGATCTTCCGACGGCTGGTGGCGTGGCTGGCCTTGCTGACGCGGCGTTCACGCTCGAAGAATGCCAAGATCCTGGTGTTGGGTCATGAAATCGCGGTGTTATCTCGCCAGATCCGGCGACTATACGTGTCGTGGGCGGATCGGGCGGTGTTCGAAGCGCGCAGATAGGCCTCGATCAGCGCATCTCGCTCCTGCGCGGGGGGCTCTCTCCAACACCATCGTCTCGCCATCAAGGGTCACTGAGGGCTTGAGCTCAAACGGTGAGCGCGACACTGGCTTGACCTGGGGCGAGGGCTCGTAAGCTGGCCCGCGCAGCGGGCAGCCCTTGGCCTGCCCGCTGTTAGCTCGATGTGAGCCCTCGCCCCAGGTCAAGCCAGTGTCGCGCTCACCCCTGGAGACCACCGTTCTCACGGGCGAAATAGGCAGCCGCCCGCTTCAGGATCTCGTTTTCCATCTCCAGTCGGCGCTTGTCCCGCCGCAGCTGGGTGAGCTCTCGCTTGTCCGCGCTACTGAGCCGGGAGTCACTGTCGTGCTCATCAGCGTCGGCCTGGGCTATCCAATTCCGCAGACATGACTCACTGATAGACAACTGCTTGGCCACCACAGTGATCGGTTGCTCGCCCAGACGGGCCAGCTCGATCGCTCGACGGCGGAACTCAGGAGGGTGAGGTGCAGGCACGGCAGCATCCTTCCCGGTGGCCGCAGCCACCTCAGGTCAGGTGTCCGTGCTAGGGGGTCAAACTCAATCAACGTGGGGTTCCGGGCCGAGCGGGCGGTGTCGCCTCGCGATGGCGGCGTGTGGTGGGTGGTACTCGACGCTGAGTTGGTGGTGCACCGGGAGGCGAGTGCGTTCCTGGCCTGTCTGCAGGGCGCGGATCGGTCCCCGCATACGGTGCGCGCCTATGCCGGGCGGGCGGCGCTGTTCCTGGGTTGGTGCGCCGCGCAGGGGGTGATCCGTGGTGGGGCTGCGCCGCGCTGTGCGGGACGGTGGCTGCCGAGGGTCGGTCTGGTTGAGCTGGGGGAGGGTGTGCCCCGGCGCCGCGTGGGTTCCGGGGCACACCCTGCATGGTGGTGGGCGCGCTGGTGTGGCGGGTTGGGTTGGGGCCTAGTTGGTGTTGGGTCGTTTGCGGGTGCTGAGGATGGCCCGCAGTTCGGTTCGTTGGTTGTCGGACAGTGGTGGGGCTTGGGCAATGAGGCGTTCGATGTGCGTGGTTACGTTGTCAGGGTCTGTGCGCTGGGGTGGGGTGGCGGGGGTGGGGTGGGGGTGTGTGTCCTTGTGGTGGTTTTTTGGGCTGGTCGGGGCCAGGGTGGGTGGTCTCCTTCCGGTGGGTCTGTGGTGGGTGTCGGTGCTGGTCAGAGATAGGGCGTGTCTATCGGGCTCTGCTGGGTGAAGGCGGTGGGACAGCGGTGGGCAGGGTTGGGATCGGTCGGGAGGTCGTGGGTTGAGCCCGGAGTTATCAGGGCGGTGCGGTCGGTGGCGGTGGGTTGGGTCCTTTCGGTAGGAGTGGTTGCGGTCAGCGGACGCGCGTCTGGTGATTGTTACTGTGGGTAGTTGGGTGTGGGTGCGCCAGGTAGTGGGAAGGGGATTGGTGAGTGGCGCGCTGACCCGGGATTCTCGGGGTTTCGGCCGGTGATTGGGGCGCGTGGACAGCGCTTCCCCGGGGGGTGTTGTTGCTGTTCAGTGGGGGGAAGTTCAGTCGGGGAAGTGGTGGGGAAGCTTCCCCGGTGGCCCGGTGCTTCCCCGTTTAGTCCCTCCTGTCGTCGTCACTCTTTCTGTCGTCGTTGTTGTTACGTTGGGTGATGGTTTGGGTGATGTCGTCGGCGCGGACCACGCTGTGGCCGTGGGATTTGCCGATCTCGATGCCGTGGTGGGCGAGCGCGGTTTTGAGGTCGGAGAAACTCCAGCCCTCGTAGGCGGTGGGGTTGAGCTCGGCCAGTCGGGTGAGCACGACCTGGGTCCGTACTCGGCGTTCCCCGCGCAGCACCTGGTGGATGTCGGTCAGGTGATCCACCCGCACTGGTTTGGTGGTGTGTTCAAGGGCCGGGTGGATGGTGCGGCCCTGCTTGGCCATGAGCTCCATGGCGCGGGTGATGATGGGGGTGACCTGGTCGGGGGTGTGGGTTTCGGGGTCGCGGGCGGAGACGTAGTGGGTGCGGACGACGGTGTATTTGGTGTTGGTGCCAAAGCCGCTGTTGACGACGCAGGTGCCGCGGTCGGTGTTGTAGCGCAGGTCGGTGGCTCGGCCGCCGTCGGCGAAGGCGGGTTTGCCCAGGATCATGTCGTTGGTGGCTTCGTTGCCGACGTGCAGGCAGGCTCGCATGCCGTAGCGGTCACGGATCTCAGCTGGGAGGGTCCGGTCGTCGGGGCGTTGGGTGGCGATCAGGAGGTGGATGTTGAATGCGCGGGCCATGTTGAGCAGGGCTTTCATCGCCAGGGTGGCCCGCCCGGTTTTGCCGCCGACGTGCTCGTCGCCGAAGAGGATGTGGACCTCGTCGATGAACAGGAACAGCGGGTGCAGCCCGAGGTCTTGACGGTTAGCGAGGTGCTGGGGCACTTTGTTGGCGCCCGGCGCGTGCCGTTCCAGGGTTTCCGCGCGCCGTTGCATATCGCCGACCAGCCATTCCAGCTGATCCGCGCAGGCGGTGATGACCTCGGTGCCCATGCCGACTAGGAGGACGCTGGCGCGGGGGTGGAAGGCGTTCCAGTCGCCGGAGGGTTTGAAGTTCACGATCCGGATCTCGGTGATCGGATCCAGCGCTACCCCCAGGGCCAGTAACCGCATGGTGGCGGTCTTGCCCTGCCCGGCGAGTGCGCCGAAGAGCCAGTTCGTGCCGATCAGCGGCGCGGTGATCGGCTCCCCGCGGATGGTCACGCCCCAGGGCACACCGTCATAGACATCGACGGTGCCTTTGTGTAGGAGTGGCCAGGGTGGGGGTGGGCCGTCCAGGGCGCTCTGGTCGGCGACCCACAGATCGAGGATGTTGGCTTGGGGGCCGACTGAGGGCCAGGTCTCCACTTCCAGCCGGCCCAGGTTCGCGGCCAGTAACTCCTTGCGGGCGATGACGTCGGAGGCCTTGGTGCCCAGGGGCATCCGTAGTTGTACGGCGGTGCCGGGGCCATCGCGGCGGGCGGGGATGGTGTACACTAGCTGGCCCCCGTCCTTGAAGAACCGGTTTAGTGGCGCGATGTTCAGGGTGGCCAGCGCGGTCGTGATCATCCGCTCATCAACCCACGGGTCAGGGTCGTCCCGGTCGGGGTGGAGCAGGAATCCCGCGCCCGGACCGCGGTCGCGGCCCTCCCAGACCGCGGCGACCAGCCAGCCGACCGGTACCGCCTTGAACACCCACACCAACACCGCCCCCAGCACGCCGAGCGTGGTGTAGAGCCCGGCCAGCCAGGGCCACATGTCCGCCCTGTCAACCTGGGAGTTGACGATCGCGAGGACCCCGGCCAGGACGGCGAGCAGCAGGCCACCGACCGCGGTGCGGTGCAGGGCGATGCCGAGTTTGGCCCAGCGAGCCGCCGCGTCGGCGCGGATCAGCTCTTGCGCGGCCCGGCGAGCGTCCCGGTCCCCGATCAGCCGCGCGGCGCGGGCATCAGCGCGGAGGTCGCCGTGGGTGGTCCACCTCCAGCCCTTGGCGATCCACCGGGCGTGCCCGCGCAGGGCGAACCAGCACAGCCGCGCGGCATCCCGGGGCGCCTTGCGTACCCGATACGCCACTACCGCCCTCAACTGCGCGGTCCGCGGTGAGTCGGCCACCCTCTGCGGCTGCGACCGGCCTCGCCGAGACAGCAGGGTTGCGACCTCAACGTTTTCCTCTTCTGAGAGCAGTTCTCCGTCCAGCACCGGGGGTGCCGGTGTCACCTCCGCGCCCGTCACGGGTCGCTGCGGGCCGTCCGGGCCCGGGAGCGGGATCGGGCCGTCCTGTGGTGGTTGTGGTGGGTGGGTGCTCATCGCCGGCCCCTTCTGTGGGTCGGGGTGTGGATGATTTCGGTGACGGAGAACAGGCGGGCAATCGCGGCACCGGCGAACAACCCCGGCACGCCCAGCGCCACGCTCCACGCGCGGGGGTCGGTGGTGAGGCTCATCACCGCCCACTGGATGGCAACGATCACCGCGGTGGTGCCCAGTGCCCGGGTGAGGTTGCCGCCCATCCGGGTCACCTCCTGGGTCGCCCGGGCGGCCCGGTACCCGCCGCGGGCACCGCCACGAAACGCGGCTAGCACTCCCAGCCCGGCCAGCGCCACCACCACGACCAGCACCGGAACAACAGACGCCTGGTTCATCGGGGCTCACCCCCACCCCAGTAGTGGCGGGCCTGGCGCCAGGCGGCCTTGCGGACCCGCAACAACAGCGACACCACCACGGCCACCACGGGCACATCCCAGCTGGCCAGCCACTCCAGCACGCGCTCGTCGTAAGCGCCCAGCTCTACCCCCTCAAGGGCCGCTAGCAGCGCCGCCCGGTGCTCCTCGGTGTGCTCGTGGCGGTATTGGCCGCCGGGGAAGGACACGAACGGGGCGCGCACACTGACCGGCTCCCGGTCCAGCGGCGCCAAAGGCCCACGCATCACCACACCTCCCCGGCCACGTCGGTGCCCTCGCCGTCGTTAGCCAGCGGCGTGGCCGGGCGGGACTCATGCACACAGCACCGCCGGCAGTACCGGTACTCACTGAGCGCCGGGTGCCCCTCGGCGGTGATCGGGCGGCGCCACTGGCTGAACTTGTGGCCTTCGGCTTCACAGGTGATGACCGGCGCGCACGCCGAGCACAGCAACCGTCTCCCCGGGCCGGTTCGCCATCTTCTTGCGGCGGCCGCGGTCAACGCGGCGTTCTCACTGCGGTAGTGGGCCTGGAACGCGGGGCTGCCCAGGGCGTCCCCGCACTGGTCACAGTGGACACTTACACAGGTGTGGACCTGTATCATGTTGATCTCCTCGATCGCTGTTGCTGGGTGGTGGGGAGACCCGGCTCGGCGGGTTGCTGGCAGGCACTGGACCGCCGGGCCGGGGAATCGGTGAAGTCGTGATGCGTGTTTGCGGCTACCTCATGGCCGCGCCACCGATCCCGTCCGACTCGGCTTGTTCGCTGGCGTCATCCATGGCGAGAAGAAAACCGCGTCAGGGCGGGGGTGCGGCAGTGTGCACAGAGGGTGCATCCGTGCAAACGGGGTGTGCACGGGGGTGCTTTACTACGTCCGAGGTGATGGTCCAGGGTGGGCGCCAAACGAGAGCCAAACAGGCTGCTAGCAGCGGTGATGCAGCAGGCCGGGGTGAGTAACAAGGGCTTGGCCACCCGTGTTCGCGCTGAGGCTGTGAAGACCGGATATGACATCTCCCCCGACCACGTCTCGGTGCGGCGATGGCTCGACGGGGTGCGGCCCCATCACGACACGATTCGGTGCATAGCCGCAGCACTTGGCGCCAAGCTGGGTCGGAAGGTCACGTTCGCAGAGATCGGGTTCGACTCGGTGGTAGAGGTAGCCGAGGTTGACCTCGTGGACGATGGCGCGCAGTACTCACCCCAGTCTGAACAGGCTGTTGACCTGCTGGCCACCCTCACCTCCGCCGATCTCTCGGACAGTCCCGCTCTGGCTGCGTCGGCGTGGGTATCGGCAGCGGCCCCCAGTGTCATCGCCGGATACCTGTTCGCGGAGCCGCAGCGTGTCGAACACGCTGGTCCGCTAGCGGATTCGGGCGCGGATATAGCAGGGAGAATTCGTGCGACCATCAGGCATCTCATGGACCTGGATTTCCAGTTCGGTGGCGGGCACACGCGAAAGATGTTGCTGATTTACTGGAATGCAGAAATCGTTCCCGCGTTGCGGCGGCGTTATCCTGCGGTGATTCTTCGTGAAGTCATGAGCGCTGCTGCCGATGCGGCTGAAGTGCTCGGGTGGAGCGCGTATGACGCTGGGCGGCACGGCGCTGCTCAGCGTTTTTTCGTGCAGGGCTTGCGCCTAGCGCGAGAGGCGAACGATCGCTTGATGGGTGGTCAGATCCTCTCGAATCTAAGCCATCAGGCTAACTACCTTGGTCACTTCAGCGAGGCCATCCAATTCGCGCGAGCCGCTCAGGCAGCCACCGTCGGGGAGGCTTCAGCAACTGTTAGCGCAATGTTCCTCGCTATGGAGGCGCGAGCGCTCGCGAGCATCGGAGATGCACGCGCTTGCGCAACAGCGCTCCATCGAGCAGAACAAGCATTTAACCAGAGCAATCCAAGCGAAGATCCCGACTGGATCAGCTACTTTGATGCTTGGGAACTCGCGGGGGAGGCCGCGCATTGTTTCCGAGATCTCGGCCAGCCCCACAAAACCCGTCTCTTTGTCGCGCAGGCAATCGATCCGATCCATACCCCCGCGCGGACCCGTGCGTTTATTGACATGGTCGGCGCGGCAGGAGCATTGAGCGCTGGGGACCTCGACCAGGCTGTCTCCATCGCGACGGATGCCGTCAGGTTCACTGGCTCATTGCAGTCCAGTCGGTATATCCGATACGTGACAGACTTTCACAGCTCCCTTACGGAGAAGAACGCTTCTCATCCGTCCGTACGAGAATTCACCGAATTGGTGAGGTTGTCCTATCCGGCGTTGGTGACACCGGAAGAAGCTTAGGAGCCGGGATTAAATAACCTATTCTATACGTGATGTGATGGTGTAGTTCCAGTCGCCGTGGAAGAGGTGTCGGGTTAGGGGTATTGATTCCTTCTGCTGGTCGGTGAGTTTGATTTTTGTGGGGTAGAGGGTGGGATCGAGTTCGCAACGGACGGTCAATCCTGTGGTGGTTGTGGTGTTGGCGATGAGGCTGACGATGGTTTGGTATGTCTCGAGGGGTCGTCCGCGCCAGTTCTGGGTGATTCTGGAGAAGAGTCGGTGTTCGATCTTGTGAAAGCGCCGGGATGAACCGGCATGGAGGAGGAGATGGAAGAGCTCTACGCCGAAGGGCTAGCGACCCACGGTGGCCCCGAGTCATGCGTCGACGTTCCGCGAGGGCGTGGCGAAGCGTTGACAGGGGTACGTGCAGGCCGGGTGATTGAGCCGCGAAATGATGCGATCGGGGTGCCCACGTTGTACAAGAGGCGGAAGGCAACATCGCTGACGGCGTTTTCGCGAGCCGTTGGTGGACCCCGCGTGGTCAGAGATCCAGGGCATGTGCGGAACCTCCATGCGCGAGAACCGGGAGATCCCACCCTCGCCCAGGCCGTTGATCACGGGCTGGGCCGCTCAGGGAACACAAGGTGGTACGCCTGAGATGCGCGAGCGTGGGAAGTCGGACAACCCCGTAGTGTGCGCCGGGCGGCGCAGGGAACTAGCTGGTGAAAGTCCAGTCGGACCGGCCCCAAGCGGGGTCCGTAGCCGAAGGCGGGGGTAATGCCTCGCTGGGCGCTGTCAGGAGGTGAGATGCGGTGACCGTGGGTTGGCGTGTCTGGCTGATGAGTGGCGCAGGACAGGGCGCTCACCGTGAGGTGGGGTCTGAAGGGTTTGAGGCGAAACACCGAGCCGTAGCCGAGAATGGCGAACCGGTCGGCCCGATCCAGATGATGCCGAGCCTGCACTACGGGGGCGAAGGAAATACTTGGGGCATCTGGACACAACAAGGTGTGTGCGGGCGGCGCGGTGGGAAAGTTCTCTGTGTTACCCCGGGAGGTCTCGTACGGTCCCGCTCGACGGAGTGGGTAGCGGGGCGTATAAGCCGTGAGGTGAAATCGCAAGCGATGCCGTGCGAGAAGTCGGAGTGACCCGCGGTACTGCTGAACCAAGGAACAACAGAAACCTTGGGACCGTCGTGTTGATGCGGCGGCGGGCGGCGACTCAAAAGGCGTCGACCTGGGGAAGGGGTCACGGTGGGAATGGCGAAATCGGAGGACGTGTCGGGTGAGTAGTCGGCGTTGGGCTGATGGTTGCTGAGGCAATGACCGAGGCGGCGTCGGGCGAGGATACTCGAGACGAGTCGCTGGTGAGCCAGGTAGCGAGGAAACGTGTGCAGGTGCGGAAGGCGCACTCGCTGATCGGACAAGTCTATGATCCGCGCAACGTGGCGCGGGCATGGGAGCGTGTGAGAGAAAACCGAGGCGCTGGTGGGGTGGATCGGGTCAGCATTGACCGGTTCGAGCAGGACCACCGGCGATACCTGACGGTTCTGCATCAACGGCTCGGGAATGGAAGCTACCGTCCCCAGCCGGTGCGTCGGGTGGAGATCGACAAGCCGGGGTCGAGCGCAAAGCGCCCGCTTGGTATTCCCACGGTGGTGGATCGGGTGTGCCAGCAGGCGTTGCGTCAGGTTCTGGAGCCGATGTTTGAGCCGACGTTCTCCGAGGTTAGCTTCGGGTTTCGGCCGGGGCGGTCGGCGCATCTGGCGATGCGTCGGGTCTGGAGTCAGATGCAGGCGGGTGGGAGATGGATCGTCGATGCTGATATCGCCGATTTCTTCGGGACAATCTCGCATGATCGACTCGTGGCTCTGGTGGCGGAGCGGGTCGCCGACGGCAAGGTGTTGAGTCTGATTCGTCAGATGCTCACGGCCGGAGTACTGCGGGATGGTGTCTATGAGAGCACAATCGCTGGTACGCCGCAGGGTGGGGTCATCAGTCCGTTGCTCAGTAATATTTATCTGCACGTTTTTTGATGAGCAGATGCAGCGGGCGGGATTCCAACTCACGCGCTACGCTGACGATTGGCTGTGCGTGTGTCAGACTCGTGAGGAAGCGGAGCGGGCGTTGGCGAGCGCTCGTGCGGTGCTGGAAGGACAGCTCGGGTTACGGATTCATCCAGAGAAAACCCGGATCGTGCACGTCGCCCTGTTAACTGAACTAACGACGGAGTTTCGGCAGGTGGTGGATGGCGTGGGAGGGTGTCCGCTAGCTTGCCTGCGTGATCATTGATGAGAGTGCCGGGCGGGATCTAGCGGGGCTTGTCGTGCCCAGGGTCGGCAAGCTGGTCGAGACGGTGGGGGTTGCGGGTGAGCCGTATCGGTTGGTGGATGCGGTCGGTGTCGTTGTCGAGCCGGTCAGCGTGTTCTTCCGGGAGTTGCTGGCGTCGGGCCGCTCGGGGGCGACGGTGCGGTCGTATGGGATGGATTTGTTGCGGTGGTGGCGATTCCTTGCCGCCGTTGATGTGGTGTGGGACCGGGCGAGTCGGATCGAGGCGCGGGACTTCAGTTGCTGGATCCAGGCGACCGCCAAGATTCGTCGAACTGTGACCGGCGGGTCGGTGGGTAGGAAAGCGATGGGCGCGGCGAACCCGGTAACCGGGAAGCCGTCGCCGGGGTCGAGGTATGCGGTGACGACTGTCGCGCATAGCGAAACCGTGTTGCGCACGTTCTATGAGTTCCATCTCGAAGCCGGGACCGGACCGATCGTCAACCCGTTCCCGCTGGATCGGTCGCGGCATTCAGGCCGGGCGAATGCCCATCACAACCCGATGAGCGAGTTCCGTCGAGACCGTGTGGGTCGGTACCGGCCTCGGGTTGCGCGGCGTATCCCGCGCGGGATCCCGGATGAGAAGTTCGATGAGATTTTCGCGGCGCTGCCCTCGGATCGGGACCGGGCGCTGGTGGCGTTCTGGGTCTCCGCCGGAGTTCGTGCCTTGGAGCTGCTGGGGATGCGGGTGGCCGACGTCGATCCGGGTCAGCAGGTGATCACCGTGGTGCGCAAGGGGACGCGGGCGGTGCAGCAGGTGCCGGCGTCTCCCGAGGCGTTCGTGCACCTGCGCATCTACCAGCAGGCGATGCGTGGGCTGGTGCCGGCGGGGCGCACGCAACCGTTGTGGTGGACGTTGCGGCGGCCCTACCGGCCGTTGACCTACCACGCCGCGCACCGGATGTTCGAGCGCGTCAACGCTTCCCTGGGGTCGGACTGGACACTGCATGACCTGCGGCACAGCGCGGCGCGCAGGATGGCCGCCGACCCGCAGTTGCCCCTGGCGCACGTGCAAGCCGTGATGGGACACGCCGCGTTGACCACCACACAGCTGTATCTGGCCCCGGACCACGACGAGGTCGTGGAGCACGTCTTGGCCCACCACGCCCGGCAGGCCCAGCGGCGGGAGCAGCCACCGCAAGGACCGTCTGGGTCGGCCTACGACCCGCAGTCGTTGGCCATTTTGTGGGGAAGGCCGGACACGTCAGCATGATCGTGACCGCAGGCGATGATGGGAAACATCTTGTTGGGCCGTGCACAGCTCTCCACGGTATTCAGGCGGCGTCGAGGCCGCCGGACGGCGATCACACGGAGTTCGATCACACGGAGTTCGATCAGATGGGCGTCCAGGCGCTGCGTCGCCGGTTTCCACCCCGACCGCCACAGGTGTCCTGGCCGCATACCGAGCAGCCACTGGAGGAGGTGCTGCGGCGGTTGGATAGCCCGTCGTTTCGCGCCGAGCACCGCAAGACACACGTGCCACGGCTGCACGGGGCCCGCAAGATCCTCGACTGGTTGGCCGCCTGCCCCGGTGACACCTGGCAACAGCGGTGGCTGGCCAGCGGCCAGGAACAGTCCCCCGGCGCGCACTGGGCCCGGTTGCCCACCGAGTGGCTGACCGCGCAGAACCAGGCAGCCCACGCGGGCGTCCTGGGCTCGGGGCTGCTCATGCTGATCTGCGCGGATGTGATCCGCCCCAGCATGGCCTGGTTACTCAGCAGGGGCTCGTGCACGCTGACCACCGGCATGGCGCGCTACCGCGATGCCGAGGGGTTCGCCGCGCTGGAGCAAGTGATCGCCGCCGACCCTGCGATCACCAACGCCAACGCCCAACCGGCGAAGGCGCGGATCGCGGTCATCCTGGCCAGCAAGGGCGGTCGCATCACCGACATCACCGTCGGCGACTGCGTGCAGTTCTACGACACCCACTCCCTCGCCCGACCCCAAGGCGCCCCCGGCAAGAAGCTGTTCTACATGCTCTTGCACCGCGCGGGCGTCTTCAGCGCGGACGCCCCGGCGACCCTGCGTGCCCTCTGTGGACCAGCTCAGGGCCAGCTGTCGAGCACCGCGCTCGTCGATCGTTACCAGCTGGCGCCTGGGCCGATCCGAAACGTGATCATCGACTACCTCGCCGAACGCCGCCCCAGCCTCGACTACAGCACCCTCAACCGGCTGGCCCTGGAGCTGGCGGGCCTGTTCTGGGCGGACTTGGAACACCACCACCCCGGCATCGCCTCTCTGCACTTGGCACCAGACGTGGCCGCCGGCTGGAAGGAACGCCTGAAGACCAAGACCAGGACCATCACCGACCCCACCACCGGCGCCCAGCACACGGTGAGCACCCCCGCGGAACTCCACCGCGGGGGTGCTCTCGACGGTCCGCGCGTTCTATCTCGATATCGCCCAGTGGGCGCTGGAGGAACCCGCCCGATGGGGGCCATGGGCCGCGCCCAGCCCGGTCAAGGACACCGAGCTGAGTATCAAGAAGGAAAAGCAAGCGGTCAAGGCCCGCATGGACCAACGGACCCGCGAGCGCCTACCGGTCCTGCCCACCCTGATCCGCGTCGCGAACGAACTCCGCAAGACAATGGCCGAACGGCTCACCGCGGCCACTCAGGCCATGCCCGGTGACACGATCACCGTTGGCGGCCAGGCGCTCCGCATCCCGGCCATGTTCCGAGCCACTAACACCAAGGTCTGGGCCGAGGACATCACCACGGGTATCCGACACGACCTGACCTTGGAGGAAAGCGACGCGTTCTGGGCCTGGGCCACCTTCGAGGTGCTGTCCAGGACAGGGGTACGCCTGGAAGAACTGCTGGAGATCACCCACCTGGCGCTGGTGTCCTACCAACTGCCCGACACCGGGGAAATCGTGCCTCTGCTGCAGATCGTGCCCTCCAAGGGCAACGAAGAACGCCT
>Ga0213881_10000469_pt1 | contig 26337 bp, 27 predicted proteins | sample BarmaccoBMER_R08_FD_160104 | JGI IMG/M metagenome (GOLD analysis project Ga0213881, IMG submission 160104) | Barbacenia macrantha exposed rock microbial communities from rupestrian grasslands, the National Park of Serra do Cipo, Brazil - ER_R08 ... | reverse complement strand
CGACACAGTTTGCTGACCGACACAGTGCGATGCGATGCGACGCGGCGATGCGACGCGCTGAGCCAACCGCAGGCGGAGCCGACAATCCCACGACCGCCCCGTCCGCACTCCCTACCAGCCGAGGATTCGCTAATGAGTGCTCTGCCCGCTGACTTCTTCACCAAGCCGGTCTCCGAGGTCGACCCCGAGATCGCCGAGGTGCTCTCCCAGGAGCTCTCCCGCCAGGAGCACACCCTGGAGATGATCGCCTCGGAGAACTTCGTGCCGCAGGCCGTCCTGGACTGCCAGGGCTCGATACTCACCAACAAGTACGCGGAGGGTTACCCGGGCCGGCGATACTACGGCGGTTGCGAACACGTCGACGTGGCTGAGCAGCTGGCCATCGACCGGGCCAAGGAGCTGTTCGGGGCCGAGCACGCCAACGTGCAGCCCCACAGTGGTGCCTCGGCCAACGCCATCGCCTACAGCGCGCTGATGGAACACGGCGACACGTTCCTCGGGATGAAGCTCGACCATGGCGGGCACCTCACCCACGGCATGCGGCTCAACTTCTCTGGGCTGCACTACAACGTGGTGCCCTACGGGGTGGACCGGGAGACCTCGTGGGTGGACATGGACGAGCTCGCCCGGCTGGCGAAGGAGCATCGACCGAAGATGATCCTCGCCGGCTGGTCGGCTTACCCCCGCCAGCTCGACTTCGTCCGCTTCCGCGAGATCGCCGATGAGGTAGGCGCCTACCTGGTCGTCGACATGGCGCACTTCGCCGGCCTGGTCGCCGCCGGTGAGCACCCCAACCCGGTGCCCTACGCCGATGTCGTCACCACAACGATCCACAAGACGCTGGGCGGGCCGCGCAGCGGGATGATTCTCTGCAAGGAGGAATTCCGAAAGAAGATCAACTCACGGACGTTCCCGGGCTGGCAGGGCGGTCCGCTGATGCACGTGATCGCCGCCAAGGCAGTGGCGCTGAAGATCGCCGCATCGGAAGAGTTCCGGGAGCGCCAACGGCGCACTCGCGCCGGCGCCCGGGTGCTTGCCGAGGAGATGCGGGGCGGCGGGCTCAACGTGCTCACCGGCGGCACCGACACCCACCTGGTGCTCGCCGACCTGCGAGAATCCCCGCTGAACGGACAGCAGGCCGAAGACCGGCTCGCCGAAATCGGGATCACCGTCAACCGCAACGCGGTGCCCTTCGACCCTCGACCGCCGTCCGTCGCGTCCGGCCTGCGGATTGGGGCCTCCCCCCTAGCAACCCGGGGCCTGCGGGAAGGCGACTTCCGCGAGATCGGCAAGGTTATTTCGGAAGCGCTCACCGGCGATCTGGACAACGATAAGCGAACGTCGCTCAGCGAGCGCACCCGGGTGCTCGCCACGCGCTATCCGTTGTACCCACAGCTCGCGCCCAATCCCCAGCACCCAACCTCGAAGGGCGGTGACGACGATGCCCAGCGGACCCATGCACCTGTTCATCCCCGGTCCGACCAATGTCCCGGACGCGGTACGCCGTGCGATGAACGTCCCAATGCAGGATCACCGAGCGCCGGACTTTCCTGAGCTGACCCTGCCCCTGTTCGCCGACCTGAAGAAGGTGTTCGCCAACGAGACCGGCCGGGTCTTCATGTACCCGTCCTCCGGTACCGGGGCGTGGGAGGCGGCGATCAGCAACACCCTCAACCGGGGCGACCGGGTACTGATGTCGCGTTTCGGGCAGTTCTCGCACCTCTGGGCCGCAATGGCGAGGCGGTTGGGCCTCGACGTGATCTGCATCGACCGAGAGTGGGGTGAGGGCGTCCCGCTGGAGGACTACGCGCGCCACCTCGCCGAGGACAAGACCATCAAGGGCGTCTTCGCCTGCCACAACGAGACGGCCACCGGGGTGACTTCCAACATCGCCAGTGTCCGGCGGGTGATGGATGAAGCCGGCTCGGACGCGCTGTTGTTCGTCGACGCGGTGTCCTCGCTGGCGTCGATCCCGTTCGAGCAGGAGGCGTGGGGCGTCGACCTGGCTGTGACCGGCTCGCAGAAGGGCTTGATGATGCCCCCTGGGATGTCCATGCTCGGGGTCAGCGCCAAGGCGTTGGAGGCGCACAAGTCCTCGACGATGCCGCGCTGCTATTTCAGCTTCGAGGACATGCGCACGTCTAATGACCTCGGCTACTTCCCCTACACCCCGTCCACGCCCATGCTGCATGGCCTGCGGTGCTCGCTGGACCTGCTGTTCGACGAAGGCCTGCCGCAGGTGTTCCAGCGCCACCACCGGCTCGCCGAAGGGGTCCGTCGCGGGGTGAACGCGTTGGGTCTGTCGCTGTGTGCGCTGCATCCGCAGTGGTACTCCGACACCGTCACGGCGATCCGCACCCCGGAGGGCGTGGATGCCGCGGAGGTCTGCCGGATCGGCTTCTACCGCTATCGCACGTCGTTCGGGGCCGGCTTGTCCAAGGTAGCGGGCACGGTGTTCCGGATCGGCCACCTCGGCCATCTCAATGAGGTGATGTGCCTTGCTGCGCTGGCCAGCGCCGAGATGTCGCTGGCCGACGCCGGGGCCAAGGTGGAGCTCGGGGCCGGTGTCGCGGCGGCCCAGGACTACTACCGCAGCGCGACCACCGCGCTGGAGGCCGACCCGGGCCCCCAAGGAGGAGCCAGTTGAGCCACACCTTTTACCCGATGCGTCAGCCGCGGTTGCAACGCAGTGAGCTCGCGGTGCCGGGATCGAACACCAGCTTCATCGACAAGGCCGCGAACAGCGCGGCCGATTTCGTGTTCCTCGATCTGGAGGATGCGGTAGCTCCCGCGGACAAGGAGCAGGCCCGCCGCAATGTCATCGAAGCGCTGCGCGACATTGACTGGGCAGCCAAGGGCAAGACGGTGTCGGTGCGGATCAACGGGCTGGACACTCACTACATGTATCGCGACGTCATCGACGTGATGGAACAGGCCGGGGACCGGGTGCACACCATTCTGGTGCCCAAGGTCGGGTTGCCCGCAGATCTGTACTGTGTGGAAACGCTTCTCAACCAGGTGGAGCAGGCCAAAGGTTATCCGAACAAGGTCGGTATCGAGGCGCTGATTGAGACCGCGCTGGGAATGGCGAACGTGGAGGCCATCGCGAGCAGTCCCGGCCGGTTGGAGGCGCTGCACTTCGGGGTGGCCGACTACGCCGCGAGCAGCCGGGCCCGCACGGTGAGCATCGGTGGTCTGAACCCGGACTATCCCGGTGATCAGTGGCATTTTGCGCTGTCGCGGATGATCGTGGCCTGCCGGGCCTATGGGCTACGCCCGATCGACGGCCCGTTTGGCGACTTCTCCGACCCCGATGGCTACCGCGTCGGTGCCCGGCGGGCGGCGGCGCTGGGCGCCGAGGGTAAATGGGCGATTCATCCTAGCCAGATTGAGCTGGCCAATGAGGTGTTCAGCCCGCTCAAGGATGAAGTCGACCGAGCGCAGCGCATCGTCGAGGCGCTGGCCGAGGCTGCGGCGCAGGGCAAGGGTGCCGCGGCGGTGGACGGCAAGATGATCGACGCAGCCTCGGAGCGGATGGCCCAGACGGTGATCGCGTTGGACCAGGCGATCCGAGCCGCAGCCACCAGCCGGACCTAGCGGGGCGAGCATGGACATCCACGAATATCAAGCCAAGGAGATCCTGGCCCGCTTCGGGGTCCCCATCCCGCGTGGCGGTCTGGCCTACAGCCCCGAGCAGGCGTCCTACCGGTGCACCGAGATCGGCGGGTCGGCCTGGGTGGTTAAAGCCCAGATCCACGCCGGTGGCCGCGGTGAAGCCGGCGGGGTGCAGCTGTGCCACTCCGACTGCGCGGTGCAGGACGCCGCAACCAGCATGTTCGGCCGGCGGCTGGTCACCAGGCAGTCCGCGCCGCGTGGCAAGCTGATTTACCGGGTGTACGTCGAGGAGGCCACAGATATCGCCCGCGAGTTGTATTTCGGCATCGTGCTGGACCGTCGCATCGAGCGGGTGTGCATCATCACCTCCACCGAAGGTGGCGTAGAGATCGAGGAGTTGGCGGCCGCCAAGCCCGAGGCGCTGGTGCGCACGACGATCGACCCCGCGGCAGGATTCCTGGAGTTCCAAGGACGGGAGATCGCGTTCGCCCTGGGCCTGCAACCGGCGCAGATCGCCGAGGCCGGCAGGATTTTCCGGCGCGCGTATCGGGCTTTTCGAGACCTGGACGCCACCATGCTGGAGATCAACCCGCTGGCCGTGACGGACAAGGGCGACCTCGTCGCGCTGGACGCCAAGATGTCCTTTGACGACAACGCGCTGTTTCGCCACCCCGACATCTCCGAGTTGCGCGACCGCAGCCAGGAAGACGCCAGGGAGAGTCACGCGGCCGACCGTGGGCTGGCCTACGTCGGCCTGGAGGGCGACATCGGCTGCATGATCAACGGCGCCGGTCTGGCGATGGCGACCATGGACATGATCAAGTTCGCGGGTGGGGAGCCAGCGAACTTCCTGGACATCGGGGGTGGTGCATCGCCACAACGGGTCCTCAAGGCCTTCCGTGCGGTGCTGCAGGACACCAACGTCAGGGCAATGCTGATCAACATTTTTGCGGGCATCAACCGCTGCGACTGGGTCGCTGCGGGCATCGTGGCCGCGTTCAAGGAGATCGACGTCAAGATCCCGGTGGTGGTGCGGCTGGCCGGCACTCACGTCGAGCAGGGCCAGCGGATCCTGCGTGATTCCGGACTGCCCATCATCACCGCGGACACCCTGGCCGAGGCGGCCCACAAGGCCGTCGCCGTGGTGGGCACTGTCGGTGCCAGCGCCTGAGTTGTGTCGGAGGGATCTGGAGGGATCTGGAGGGTCCAGAAAGGTTCTCACAAGGCTATGGCCATCCTGATTGACGAGCACACCCGCGTGGTGGTGCAGGGCATCACCGGCCGCATCGGGCGCTTCCACACCGAGGAGATGATCGGCTACGGCACCAACGTGGTCGCTGGCGTCACCCCAGGCAAGGGCGGCGAGCGCATACTGGGCCGTCCGGTGTTCAACACCATGAAAGACGCCGTGGCCGAGACCGGGGCGAGGACCTCGATCGTGTTCGTGCCGCCCCCATTCGCCGCCGACTCCGTCATGGAGGCCGCCGACGCCGGGATCCGGTTCTGCGTCTGCATCACCGACGGCATCCCGATGCAGGACATGATGCGGGTCAAGCGCTACATGCGGCGCTACAAGGCCCAGGCGCGGATGACCCTCACCGGACCCAACTGCGCGGGCACCATCTCACCCGGGCGAGCGCTGCTGGGCATCATGCCCGGGCACATCTACCTGCCCGGACGAATCGGGGTGATCGGGCGCTCGGGCACGCTGGGCTACGAGGCCGCGTCCCAGATGAAGGCGCTGGGCATCGGGGTATCCACTTCGGTCGGCATCGGCGGCGACCCGGTCAACGGAACCTCATTCCGCGACCACCTGGAACTGTTCGAAGCCGACCCGGACACCGACGCAGTGGTGATGGTCGGCGAGATCGGCGGGCCGCAGGAGGCCGAGGGTGCCGACTACGTACGCCACCACATGACCAAACCAGTGATCGCCTACATCGCCGGGCTGTCCGCCCCCAGGGGCCGCAAGATGGGCCACGCCGGCGCGATCGTGTCCGCCGTGGGGGAATCCGCCCAGGAGAAAACGGAGATCCTGGCCGCCGCCGGCATCACGATGGCACCCAACCCGTCGTGCATTGGGCAGACCGTGGCCCGGGTGCTCTCCGAACATGGCCTGCCCCGCCGCCATTCCCCTCTGCGGGAGGAGCAGCCTGATCTGCTGGAGGATCGCCGTGGATGACCCCATCATCGTCGTCACCCGGCGCTGGCCAGCGCCAGTCGAAGAAGAGCTGGCGCGGCGCTTCGGCCACGTCCGGCTCAACAGTGATGATGTGTCGCTTGGACCCGAGGGGCTGCGCGCCGCGCTGGAGCAGGCCGACGTGGTGCTGCCCACCGTGTCCGACCGGCTGGGCGCCGAGCTGTTCGAAGGCGGGTTGCGGACCAAGTTCCTGGGCAACTTCGGCGTCGGCTACAACCACATCGACACCGAGGCTGCGGCCAAAGCCGGGATCGTCGTCACCAACACCCCGCAGGTGCTCACCGACACCACCGCAGACACCACAATGACTCTGCTGTTGATGGTCGCCCGCCGGGCCGGTGAGGGGGAACGCGAAGTCCGCGCCGGACGCTGGACCGGCTGGCGCCCCACCCACATGATGGGCGCCGACGTCACCGGCAAGACGCTGGGCGTTCTGGGCATGGGCCGGATCGGGATGGCAGTGGCCCGCCGCGGGCACTTCGGCTTCGGCATGCCGGTGATCTTCTACGACCCGATCGACGTCGAGCCCGACCACGGGATCCCCGGCGCTCGCCGGGTCAACACCGTCGAGGAGGTGCTGGCGGTCGCTGACTTCGTGTCGCTGCACATGCCCGGCGGCGGCAAGAACACCCACCTCATCGACGCCGCGGCACTGGCCCGGATGAAGCCCACCGCGTTCCTGGTCAACAGCGCCCGCGGCGATATCATCGACCAGAAAGCGCTGATCGCCGCCCTGCAATCCGGGACGATCGCCGGCGCCGGGCTCGACGTCTACGAGGACGAACCCGAGATCCCGCAGGCACTGCTCGAACTGGACAACGCCGTGCTGCTGCCGCACCTGGGCAGCGCAACCCTGGAGACCCGCACCGCGATGGGCATGCTCGTACTGGACAACCTGCAGGACTTCCTGGAGGGCCGCGAGCCCCCCTGCCGGGTGGCCTGAGCCGCAAGCCGGCAGGACAGCAATCCCGAGCACCGCGGCGACCAGAACTGTCGGGGCAGACCGCAATGATGCGACCATGTCCAGGTCGAGCAGTGCGGAGGTGATGCAGGGATGGCCGCGCCGGTTCCGGAGGTGTTCGCCCGCGCCGGTCTCTGGACCGAAGAGGAGTTCCTCGCCACCAGTCCGGGAAATGCGGCGGTTGACCGCGCCGTCAAGCCGCAGCTTTATGCCCACGCTGGTGTCCCCTGTTACCTGCGGATCGAGCTGGGCGAGGATGGCCCCCGCGCCCTCGTCTACCAGCTGACGCGGCACCGTTACGCGGAGGTGGCGGGCGTTGACCCGGGGCAGCCGCTGGTGTTGACCGAACCGATCGCAGTCACGCTCGATCTCGCCGCGCTGGCGGCCACTACCCGGCCACCCGGCTGACCACGGTGGTCGCTGATCCGCGTGCGCTGTTGCGGGCGATGTTCGACGCGGCGGTGGCGGCCGCGGATCCGCTGCAGCGGGTCGCGGAGTTTCTACCGCCACGGCCACCCGGACGAGTAGTGGTGGTCGGTGCCGGCAAGGCATCGGCGCGGATGGCGCAGGCGGTCGAGCAGTCCTGGGACGGCCCGCTGAGCGGGCTCGTGGTGACCCGCTACGGGCACGCGGCGCCGTGCTCGCGCATCGAGATCGTGCCGGCGGCGCACCCGGTGCCCGACACCACGGGCGAGCGGGCCGCCCGCCGGATCCTGGACCTGGTGTCCGGACTCGGTGCGGACGACCTGATGCTGGCGCTGATCTCCGGTGGCGGCTCGGCCCTGCTGGCGCTGCCCGCGCCGGGGATCACCTTGGCTGACAAGCAGGCGATCAGCACGGCGCTGCTGCGGTCCGGGGCGTCGATCGGAATGATAAATCTGGTGCGCAAGCACCTGTCGGCGATCAAAGGCGGGCAGCTCGCGGCGGCGGCGTTCCCGGCTGCCACGGTGGGTCTGCTGATCTCCGATGTGCCCGGTGACGATCCCGCCGTTATCGCCTCCGGGCCCACCGTGCCGGAGACGTCCACCCCGGCGCAGGCACTGGCGGTGCTGGCGGTCTACGGCGTGCCGGTGCCACCGGGGGTGCAGGCGCACCTGGAAAGCACCCCGGGCTGCCCGGGACCCGACGACCCGCGGCTGGCTCGCGTGACCAACCACGTGATCGCCGCACCGCAGCAATCCCTGCAAGCCGCCGCGGAGGTAGCCCGGCAGGCCGGGGTAACCCCGGTGATCCTGAGCGACTCGCTGGAGGGCGAGGCCCGGGAGGTCGGGATCGTGCTGGCGGGGATCGCCCACCAGGTGCGCCGCCACGGCCAACCAGCGCAGCCGCCCTGCGTGCTGCTCTCCGGCGGCGAGACCACCGTGACCGTGCGCGGCACCGGCCGCGGCGGCCGCAATGTCGAGCTACTGTTGTCGCTAGCCTTGGCCCTGCGTGGGGTACCGCACGTGTACGCCCTCGCCTGCGACACCGACGGCGTCGACGGGATGGAGGAGGTGGCCGGGGCGCTGGTCGGACCCGATACCCTACCCCGCGCCGATCGGCTCGGGGTGGACGCCGCCGCTGCGCTGGCCGACAACGACGGGCACGGTTTCTTCGCCGCGCTGGGCGATCAGGTCGTGACCGGCCCCACCCTGACCAACGTCAACGACTTCCGCGCCGTCCTCATCATCTGAATGCCACCAGATCATCTGAATGCCACCAGCGTGCACAAGCATCCATGAGCTCGTTTGAGGAAGCACTGTCAGTGGAGTTTCTCGCCGATGGTGTGCGGGCCTGGGCGCATGCATCAGTGTCTACGATGCGGTCAGCTCAGTCTCTCTCCCGTACTAGTGCTTACAATCTTACACTCCTGATGGCGTCCCGGCAGGGGCGAGTATCGAGACACCGGAGTGGGCATGGCGAGGTGGTGGAGCGGCGCAGCGGAACGCGGCGATGCAGCCCGGCTCGAGGCGTTCAGCGATGGTGTGCTGGCCATCGCCATCACCCTGCTGATCATCGATGTACGGGTCGAGCCGCAGGCTGGCCAGTCCCTGGCCGAGGCGTTGGGTCATGCGCTGCCCAAGATCGCCGCCTATGCGGCCAGCTTCCTTCAGATCGGCATCATCTGGGCCAACCACCACGCCCTGTTCCGGCTCGTCGAACGGGTCGACCAACTGCTTCTGCTGACTAACCTGCTGCTGTTGGGCTGCACATCGTTCCTGCCGCTGCCCACCCGGCTGGTCGCCGAACACACCACCGGCGCGGACGGCTCTACCGCGATGCTGCTCTATGGCGGCACCCTCACCGGCTGCGCGGTGGCGTTCAACCTGATTTGGTATTACAGCCGGCGGCAGGGTTTGCTCCTCGACGGGATCAGCGCGGAGTACCGACGCGACGTCGACACCCGCTACCTCGCCGGTCTGGTCGGCTACCTCGCCGCCACCCTGCTCGCGCTCATCGCGCCCTGGCTCACTCTGGTGCTGACCGCCGCGCTCGCGCTGGTGTTCCTGCTCGGTCCCTCACCCCGACCCGCCTTCCCCACCAACGACCCCACACCCTGACACGCCACCGAATCCTCGATCGGCAAGCGCGCTGCCCCGCATCGGGCGTTTGGTGATCCACTGCTTCAGCCATGGTGCGCAGGACGGGATGCGGCAGCCTGCCGGTCAGAAACACTATGTCCTCCGCTAAAAGTACATTGTTACCTAGAGGCGGAGTTACATAGAGGCAGCTACATAGGCGGAGCATGGCCACCAGCTACCAGCGAACGCTGAAGCCCTCACCACCGTGGTTACCCTGCTCCATGCCACCCCCTGCCGGCCCGCCCAATCCTGACTACCAGCATCAGGTCACCACGCCGCGCCCACCGTAGCCAGTGGCCGGTCCAGCACGGCTGGACCGCGCCGACGTCGACCACGCCGGGCATGGCCCGCAGGGTTTGGTCACCGCCCGGTTCCTCCCAGCCATTCCGTCAGCAAATCGCGGAGCACACAGGCTGAGGTCTCATCCAACGAGATGACGCAGGAGCCGGTGACGTGCGGGTCGAACACGATTGTCCCGTTGCTCACGCTCACCATCAGATTGGCGAAACCCGCCGGGCCCTGGTGCAGCGCACAGGTTGCGGGTATGGCCTTACGGCGAACACGAGCTGATTGTCCTTCACTAGGTGAGCTAGTCATGAGGCACCGACCTTCGCCAGTCTGCGGCTGGTGCTCGCTGCCGTCAGGTCACCCTGACTGTGGGATCGCCGCCGGGCGGGCGCTACAACCGTTGGCACCGCTCTACGGATCTCGTCAAGCGGGTCACGGTGGTGTGCGTTGAGCGGGCAACCAGTCGGGTTTGTCACCGGTGTCCCGCTAGTATAACCGGCCTTTTGCGCAGAAACGAGCGTGGCTAGCGACTGTCACGCTGCCCGCCCCTCATGTGATCAAGCTACCAGGAGCACTTGCTTCTGCAAGGTTCGCGCTTGGCCCTGAAAAATGCCAGCGTGATCACTCCTTCGTGCGTTCCATGGTTACTGACAGTTTGACTAACCGGACACCCTGGGTACCTGCGCCGATCGTCGGCGGTGCGGCTCCCGCACGTGCAGCGGACACGGCGGGTGTGCCCCAAACATGGTCAAGAGCGGGCAGCATGCGGCGCGGTGGGGGCTGTCGAAGTCAAACGCGGACTCCAGCGGCGGCGTATCGACCGAGGAGCGGTTGCTCGAACAGTGCGGCGCGGTGACGGACACCACGGTGGTATCTTGCCGAGGCAGCACCCAGGTCATCGGTCAACGCCGCCAAGCCGGACTGTGCCACGCCAGGCAGGGGCAGGGGGGTGGTGCTGTGGCCATTAGTCGATGGCGCGGCGGCGGAAGCCGATCATGCTGAGGGTGGCGAAGAGTATCAGCGAGACGATCAGAGCGAGTAGGCAGATCCCACCCGGGATGTGGGGAATGCTCGGTGCCAGGGCGGCTCGCATGCCTTCGCTGGTGTAGGTGAGGGGGTTGGTGGCGGTGAGTATCTGGAACCAGCGCAGGTGGACCAGGGAGGGCCACGGGTACTGGGTGGCGCCGGTGAACAGGAGCGGGGCGAAGATCAGCGAGAACACGAGGTTGATCTTTGTTGTTGGTACGAAGGTGCCGATCGTCATGCCGATGCAGGCCCCGACCAGGCTGCCGAGCAGCAGCACGCCGGCCAGCAGTCCCAGTCCGCTGGCCCGATAGGGGATTGAGCCGAGCACGCCGATGCCGATCGGGAACATCACCACCGAAGCGATCAACGCCCGCAGCATGGCGAAGACCACCTTCTCGGCCGCGACTGCCCACAGGGGCAGCGGGGCCAGTAACCGGTCTTCGATTTCCTTAGTCCAGCCGAACTCGGCGACCAGAGAAAATGCCGTCGCCTGGATTGCGGTGATGGTCGCAGTGAGCGCGACCAGGCCGGGGAACAACAGGCTGGCGTAGGTGCTGCTGGTGTAGCCAAGGCTGATGAGCAGTTTGCCGAACACGAACAAGAAGAACACCGGCTGCAGCAGCACCTGGGCCAAAAACGCCACCAGCTCCTTGCCGGTGACCACGATATCGCGGCGCAGCAGGGAGCCGAATGAGCGCAGCATCAGCGCCCCCGACGGCCCGTGCACGACCGCGGCGGCGCGGCCGGTACGCATCCCCATGGTTGGGGGCATCACCGCAGCCGCCTCCCGGTTAGGTCAATGAATACGTCCTCCAAGCTGGACTCGCCGATCTCCACCCCGGTCAGCCGGCCATGGGTCTCCACCACTACGGCGGCGACCGCGGGAACCATTCCCGACGGGTCCACGGTGAGGTACAGCCGGATAATGTGCATGGCCCCCTCGGCGCCGATCTGCTCGCACCGCTGCACCCCAGCCAGCGCGCCCAGTCGCTCCAGCAGCCCCACCGCCCCACCCGCGCCGGCCAACTCGACCGTGATCCGCAACGTGGCTCCGGTGGCCAGCCCGCGGACCAGGGCGGTCGGGGTGTCCAACGCGAGCAACCGGCCGGAATCGACGATGCCGACCCGATCGGCCAGCGCCGCCGCCTCGTTCATGTCGTGGGTGCTCAGCACGATCGTCACGCCCGCCTCGCGCAATTCCCGGACGCGATCCCAGACGAACAGTCGAGCGGCCGGATCCAGCCCGGTGGTGGGCTCGTCCAAAAACAGCACCATGGGATCGTGCATCAGCGCCCGGGCGATCATCATCCGCTGGTTCTGCCCCCCGGAGAACAACTCCGGATTGTCGTTGGCTCGGTCGGTCAGCGCGAACTGCTCCAGCAGCACCTCGGCTCGCCGGGTACGAACGGCCTTAGGCACTCCATGGTAGGCAGCGTGGAACAGCAGATTCTGTCGAACCGACAGCGACCGGTCCAAGTTGTTGTGCTGCGGAACTACACCCAGCAGGCTATGGACCGTCTGTGGCGCGGCCACCACATCCACACCCGCGATCAGCGCCTGCCCACCGGTCGGCCGGACCCGGGTGGTCAGCACCCCGATGGTGGTGGACTTACCGGCCCCGTTCGGGCCAAGCAATCCGAAGATTTCCCCGTCGGCTACGGTGAAGCTGAGCCGGTCGACCGCGTTGGTCTGTGCTTTCGGATAGCGCTTGACCAACTCCCGGACCTCGACCGTAGTTCCACCCGTGATTGTTGACCGGCTCATGGCGCACTCGGCCCGGGGCCAATCAACGGAGATCACCGGCCTACACCCCGGAGGAGCTGGGCAAGAAGTGTACGCCATCCACTTAAATCCTGGGCTGGATCGCCCAGGCTAAAGTCTGTCTTACTACCTGTAATCAGCGGGGCTGACACACCCGGGCGCACCATTGTGCTCTTGTTATCGGCGCACGGGGGGCAAGATGCGCCGATCTCAGTGACACCGTGCCTACCGGCCGACTCGTCTACGTGTATCAGCTCCAAGACCTCGATCTCCAGTCCCGCCAGGTCCAAGTACAGCTGCTGCTAAACATCCCGCCACGGTCACAGTTGCGACCGTAGGAAGATGCGCCGCTCGGTCATCGCGGTAAACGCCGATGTACCAACCAACACCACAACCTAGACAGGCGGCGCAAATCTGGTGTAAGCGCCGCGCAAACACATCGCCGCATCGCCGGTGCTTCGCCACAGCAGGGAGTGATCCCTGCGCGATAGCGATGATTTTCTGGTCGTAACGGATGGCGATTCCCGCCGTTATTTGAAGCGGTTAAAGCACTTGTCGCAGCTACGGTCGGCGCTGCGGGAAACGACACTCAGCCCCAGTCGAACTCGCGCCCCAGGTACTCCTGTAACCGTTCGTTATGGGGACGGTAGAAATCTGCCAGCAGGGAACCCACGGCCGGAGCGACGCTGGCCGGCGCCGCGCGATTGAAACGCCGCGTCAGGATATTGGCGTAGTCATGGGCGGCCAGCCCCAAGTAGTCCTCAATCTCGCGCATGATCTGCTCGGCAGTGGGGGGCTGACCGAGATCCTCGGTCATGAGTACCTTCACCTTGTTCGCGCCATAGGTGGCGATCCATCCTCGCAACAGCTCGGCATACATTCCCGGGGCAATGTACTCAGTCCGCTCACCCCGCTCGTGGGCCGCCATTTCGGCTCGTATGTCCACCTCAAACTCGCCGATCTCGATGCCGAGGTCGTGCCCGGCGTCTTTGAAACGTCGGTACATGCGATGGTGTGAGTAGGCCCGGTCCACCGGATTGCGCAGCAATACGATGAGCCTGGCGTCGGGAAGATACTGGTGAAGAAGCGACGGCGAGACGTCGTGAAAGGTGTTGGCACTCGCCTCGCCCGTGATGTAGTGACCGTCTGGCCGACGATCGACGACAATGGTAGTCGGGCTCGACGCGCCGGCCTCGTCCGAAGCCTCACATTCGAACGTGAGCGGACCGCGGTAGTCGTATGTCGGAAAGAGGGAAAAATACTCGTCGATGTGGCCGGCGATGTAGGCGGCAGAATGCTGTCCGAAGAAATTCGGCTCCTTCCTAGCACACGGTAGCACCCCAGGGTTGGCGAGGATGTACCGGTACAGGGATGACGTGCCGCACTTGTTGGCGCCGATGATGAAGAAGCTCGGCAGCATGTGCGTGGACCTCACCGCCATCCCACCATACTGGCACGAACATGGCGCTCCCAGCGGCACTCATCCACCATCGGCTGCCGAACCTGAACCAGGGAAGTCCAGGACGTTCGCTACCTCCAGGACGCTCGGTCCCGTGGCGGTCCCGTGGCGACTTTCTCATCGTGGCGCTGAACTCAGAAGACCAGGGGGCGCCCGGGTGAAGGCCCTGGAGAGTGAACCAGGGCGCACACCCGTTCCACCGCCTTGTCGAGCGTCGTGGCTCGATAGGCGCGAACGAATGTGCCCCGTGCTGGCGTTCGTGCCGGCATGCCACATAGGCTCGCGACGTGCCACGCAAGAAAACCGTGTCCAACCGCCGCACACAGGATTCTGTAACAGGTACTCGTCCGGAAAACCAGGCAAATCGCCGATGGCGGCTCCCATGGAGAACGCGGCTCACGACACGCATCATACGAACGCCTGCGGACGTGGTCCGGCATTTCGACGGCCTCGCCCAGCATTACTGCGATGCTCACGGCCCTGCCGAACGTCTGCTTTCCTATCGTCTCGAAGTCATCCGTTGGTTTCTCGCAGGAGCACAGCGGGGGACCCTCCTGGAAATCGGCTGTGGGACGGCCATCCATCTGCTCGCCCTGGCAGAGGAGTTCGCTTGCGCCATCGGCACCGACCTGTCTCCCGAGATGGTGGCCCTCGCCCGCCGTCGCGCCGAGAGTTCGCCGTGCAGCGACTGCACCTCGATACGCGTCGACCCTGCGGAGGAACTGGCGACGATCGAGGACCGCTCAATCCACGTCGTGCTGTGCGTGGGGGCCCTCGAGCACATGCTCGACCAAGCTCGGGTCGTTCATCAGGTGCATCGGGTGCTCAAACCCGGAGGCATGTTCATAGGTCTTACCCCGAACGGCGACTACTGCTGGTACCGGCACCTGGCACCGGTTTTGGGACTCGACACCCGGCACCTGTCCACCGATCATTTCCTCACTGCCGGCGAACTGGAAGGACTCCTGAGCGGCGCCGGGTTAGAGATCGTGGGCCGTCGGCATTGGCGCTTTGTGCCCCAGGGTGATCTGCCGGGCGGTTGGGGGTTGGTACTCCGCGTGCTGGACGTGTGCGGTGAGCGAGCCGGGATCGGATACCTCCGGGGCGGCATCGCCGTCGCCGCCGTCCGCCCCGGCGGTAGCGCCCCGCACGAGGCGATCAGTCCGTGACCTCGTCGCCGAGCGGCCGGCGGTAGGCGGCGCTGGCGTCGGCGTCCTCCCAGACCGTCACCTGGAGAGCATCGACGTTGGGCGCGCCCACCACCAGTTGGTCACTCAGGATCCGGGAGAAGTTCTCCACGCTGGGGTTCAGGCCCGCGAACTCGGGCAGCTCGTTGAGTGTGCGGTCCCGGTAACGCTCCACCAGGCCGTCCAGCTTGCGGTGGATCTCGTCAATGTCGAGAAGGAAGCCGTGGCCATCCAAGCTCGTGCCGTCGTACCGTACCTCGATCCGGTAGCGGTGGGAGTTGAGCGTGTTCTCTCGACCCCAGTCGCCTCCGACCAGAAAATGCTGAGCGATGAGTTCTCGCCGCACAGTGACGCTGTACCGCGGTTTCCCCGACGTCACGTCTCGCCTCCCCTGAGAAGTCGGTGACGTCTGGTGCGCATCAACTCCCGCAACGGCCGCCAGCCGATGATCTGGATACCACTCCTCCGAAGGTGATGGGCGAGCCTGTCGTCGCGGAACGTTTCGAAGTCGGCCACCCGCGCTCGCCAGTCCTGGGCGATGGCCCGCAGTTCCGGTGTGTCCCTGGCCGGATGGGTGATGAGGTAGGTCAGTCCGGGCGGCAGCTCGTCGAACAGTCGTTTGGTCAGGTTGAGCCGCTGCGTCGGTGGCTCGTTCAGGGGCATCTCTCTGAGGTGGTCGAAGATCGGGAGTCCCCGCTCCTCCCAGCCGGCGATGGCTGCTTCGGACAGTGCTGCCACCCACTGTGGCTGGCGCGTCATCAGGACCGGGAGCTGTCGATCGAAGCCGAGGCTGACGTATGGACCCACCAAAGAGGGACGCAGCATCGAGAACATGTGGCAGTCAACGTGGGTCACATCCAGCCCCGTGGCCAGAGCGCGGTCAACCTGGGCCTCCGCCTCACTGCGGATCACCTGGGGGTCGACGTTGCGCCACTGGTCCTGATTCCGGTAAAAGTAGCCTTCCTCGTCGATCAGGCCGGATGCCGGATCGCGGGTGGATATGGGTCCCCAGCGATAGCTCTCCCATTCACTGGTGAGTGTCAGGTGCACGCCGACGTCAAGGTCAGCGTGGCCTCGGTAGCCGGCCGCCACCCCCGGGAACCACGGGCAGGGGACCATCACCGATCCGGCAGAGGTCACTCCGCGCTCTGCGAGCTCGAAGAAGGCATCGACGGTCGCGCCGCACATGCCGACGTCGTCGGCGTGGACGATGACGACGCGATCGTCCGCCGAGAAGCCGAGCTCCCGCAGCGCGGGGTTGGGCGTCATGGAATGCCACAGATTTCATAGACGGTGTCGGTGATCTTCGTCACGGCCACGGGAAATCGTCGCTCCAGCGCAACCAGATCCTCGAAGGTCAGCTGCCACCGAGGATCGTTCTCGACCGTGAAGTCCATGCCGCGCTGATCGGTCAGAATCCGACCGTGCGGCCGAAGGCACCACAGGTAATTGTCGAGCATCCGGAAGAAATGATATTTGCAGCAGGCGAAGCTGGCCAGGTTGTTGTCGACGATGAAGTCGTACCGGTTCTCGATGGTGATGAGGAACTCCCGGCTGTACTTGCTCAGGAAATAGACCGTGTAGTTGGCGATCTGGAGTGAATCGGCGAACTCCTTCTCCCGGTGGCTCACCGTAAGACCGTCCACGAGACGGACCCGACGGGCGAACCTCTGGGCGAACCGGGAGTTGCCGACGCCGACGTGGAGGACGTGTCGGTCCGCCAGGTCCACCTCGTCAAGGGTGTCCTCGATACGTGCCTGGTCGACCGTCGTCGCCTCCCGGGTGTGATCGATCCAGATCGGCATATCGGTGGCCAGGCCAGGGTGCTCGAGCCGGCCGCACACCTCCGGACAGGAGTCGTACCGGCTGGGGAGATCGGACATGCCCCTCACCCACCCATCTTGCGGGCGACGAGGAGCCGGTAGTGCACGTCCCCCAAGCCGTGGAGCCGCTCGAGGGCGATCCCCCCCAGGTAGGCGGAGATGACCGTGCGTGCTCCGGGCAGGGGGATCCTCCGATGGAGGACCGAATACGTCAGCTCCAGGCGGTTGAGAATCTCCTCGCGGCGCGGGCGCACCAGGGCGCTGAGGTCCTCCTCATGAATCAGCAAGAGCCCGGCGCGGTCAAGGGCGTCCCGGTAGTCGTCGTCCGTCCAGTAGCGGGCGCAGCCCCAGTGCCTGCGGAGAAGGTCGGCCTCGACCGGCCGGTGGCGGTCGAGGCCGCACGTCGCCATGTCGTCGAGCACGAGGAGCACGCCGCCGGGTTGCAGGGCACCCGCCAGGTGGGGCAGCGTGCGGTCGAGATCGGGGGAATGGATGAGCGACTCGATGGCGACGACCGCATCGAAGTCATGTCCGAGTGGCTCATCGTAGCTCTGCACCCGGAATCGGCAGACGTCTGCGATTCCACGCCGACGCGCCTCACGCTCCGCCACGGCCAACTGGACCCGGCTCAGCGTGATGCCCTCATACCGGCCACCGATCCGAGACTGCCAGTGGAAAATCGTCCCGCCGAAGCCGCAGCCCGCGTCGAGCACCCGGGGGCCGGGCTGGAGACGAGCAAGGGCCAGCAGCCGACCGTTGACGTACTCAAGACCCGCCGTGCGGCGGCGCTCGGCGTGCTCCGCGGCCTGGATGCCCAGCCTCTTGTGCATAGTGAACGCAGCGAAGCGGTCATGGTAGGAGAGCCAGTTGGTGAGCTGGACGTAGCGGGACAGCCAGTTGTAGTAATCGGGGAGCTGGTCGGAGGTCATCACAGCAAGGTCTCCTTAGCGCCTATGACGCTGGTGGGAGGCTACTAGGGAGCACAACAGGTCGCGAGCGCGCTCGAAGGACTCCTCCCAGGTCGGGTGTCGTTCGGCTCGCCGTCGAGCGGCGAGTCCCATCCGGAGCAACAGCTCACGGTCGGCCCCCAGCAGGCGGAGGTGCCCGCTGAGGGCGTCGACATCGCCCGGCGCGACGAAGAACCCCTCGCGGCCTTCGTCGACGACCTCATGGGCCCCTCCTGCGGAGGTGGCGATCACCGGTAACCCGAACCGCATCGCCTCGAGGTAGGCAATGCCCAGGGCCTCGTACGACGAGGGGACCGCCAACACGTGGTTTCTGGACAGCAGGTCGGCGATCCGATGATGGGGCACGGAGCCCAGCAGGTTGACGTTGGCGACGAGACCGAGATGGCCGATCAGGCCTTGGAGGCGGTTGACGTAGGCACGGTCCATGGTCAGGCTGCCTGCCACCGTCAGCCGCCAGCTCTCGGCCGGGAGCCTGTCCAAGGCGGCGACCAGAACGTGCAATCCCTTCCCCGGGACCACGTTGGCGACGCTGAGGACCCGAAGAGGGCCCGTCACTCGCGCCCTCGCCGTCACTTCAGCTGCTGAGATCTGCATCCCCATGTGATCACAACCGGGGTAGGCGACAACTCCGGGAAGGGCGTGCCCGAGCAACCTCTCGACTGCCTCGCGGGTGGTTTCACAATTGAACACGGCGGCATCGACGGTGGCGAGGTACCGACGCTCGACCGCCACAGAGACGCGGCGCAGCGGCGAGGCCCTCGGTTCGCTCGAGCGCAGCAGGTGCACGAGTGTGACGATGGGATAGCCGGCCCGCGCCTTCAGCCAACGGTTGAGCATGACCAGTGACGGGTGGTTGAGCTCGTCTTGAAGCAGGACGTCGAAGCGCTTCCCCGCCAGCCGGCTGGCCAGCGACGGTGAGAAATTGTCGGCGAGGTGGCGCAGGTAGGTCCGCACGGGGAGGGACACCACGTGCGTCTGGTCTCCCCGCGACCCCAGATGGTCGAGCAACCGGCGGTCGTACAGGTATCCGCCGGTGCGGGTCTCCAGGCTGCCGAAGATGACGAGGCCGACACGCATCAGGCGTCGTAGGTCAGGATCACTTGGACGGCTTCCCCCGGGCACCGATCGATCAGGTCATAGGCGTCAGCTGCCCGGGAGAAAGCGAAACGGTGAGTGACGAGGCGAGCGGGCCTGAGGTCCTGGAGCATCCGCCAAGCCACCTCCAAGCGGCGAGCCATGCTCCAGCGTCCCTCCCATTGAGGAGCGATGGTGCTCACCTGACTGGCGGTGAGCTGCATGCGGCTGCGGTGGAAGGCGCCACCCAGGTTCAGCTCGGCGTGCCGGTCTCCATACCAGGACCCGATCACCACCCGCCCGCAGAAGCCGGTGACCGAGATCGCCTCGTCGAGGGCTGCCGGACTGCCGGACAGCTCGTAGGTCAGATCGAAGAAGGAACGCAGCCGCCGCAGTTCCGCTGGCGCGGACGGGTCCACGGCGCGGTGCGCGCCCAGATCAAGTGACCATCCCCGCCGCAGGGCGTGCCGGTCGACCGTGACGAGGCAGGAAAGAGGCAGTCGCGCCAGCAGGGCCGTCGTGAGCAGGCCGACCACACCTTGCCCGAACACCGCCACATGCTCGCCAACGATCGGTTGGCCGTCCATCAGGAACGTGACCGCGGTTTCGACGTTGGGCAGGAACGCCGCCTCCTCGGCCGTCACGCCGACGGGGACAGGCCGCAGCTCACTCGGTATGGCCACAAAGTGGCTCTCGTGCGGGTGCAGCGCCATGACCAGCTTCCCCAGCCACTCTGAGCTGACGCCTGCGCCCAATTCGACGACCCGGCCCACGGCCGCGTAACCGTATTTCACGGGGAACTCCGCCGTGGACGCCAGGGCGGAGATGGACGCATCCAGGGGCATGTCCCGTGGCACCTGGCCGCGGTAGACCACCATCTCGGTGCCCGGGCTGATAGCGGAGCGCACCACTTCGACCAGCATCTGCCCGCCCGCGAGCGTTGGCAGCGGCTCCTCCCGCACTACCACCTGGCGCGGTGCCACGAAGTAGAGAGACCGCCGATAGCCGCTCATCACCAGAAACCGCCTATAGCCGCTCATCGATGAACTGCGACAGAACCTCACGGATCGCGCTCACCGAGTATTTCCTCGCCCAGTTGGAGCCGTCGATCCGGACGTCTTCGCGGAGCGCCTGGGCGACGAGTTCAACAATGGCGCCCTGCTGGGCGGTGATGTGACCGTAGACATGGGGACGTAAGTCGGCCGCGACGAAACCGCGGTAGTCGCCGTTCACGACGCAGGTGGTGCCGCACGCCATCGCCTCGATCATCGCCAGGCCGAAGCTCTCCTTCGGCGAGGCAGACACGAACAGACGGGCCCGATTGCACAGTTCAGCAATCTCCGGGGCCGAGCGCCAGCTGCCAGTGGCGAGTGGATCGGCCGGATCGATACTCGATACGACCGCCAGGCTATCGACGTACCTGTCCACCTCGGCGAAGTAGTCCGGATCGTCGACGCCTCCCACGAGGTGGAGGGGCAGGCCATACTCTTCGAAGATCGCCTGCCGGTAGCTTCGGACCAGCTCGAGCTGGTTCTTGTCAGGATGGATCCGACCGATGGCGAGCACCAGCTCTTCGTTCCTCCGATAGGGGTAGAAAACCCCGTCGTCGTAGGAGCCGCCCACCAGGAGGAGGTCGCGGTGCCGCTCGACGGCACGATGGGACAGGACGCCGCGGAACAGCCCATCGGGCAGGTCGGGATGGGGATAAGTGTCGGTGAGGCAGAAGGATGGTCGCAAACCGGCCAACTGTCTGGTGAGCTCGTTCTCCTTGAAGCCGATGAACAGGACGAAGGCGAAGTCCTGGACGAGAAGGTCCTGGACGTGCGGTTCCTGTCCGAGGGGCCGGCCCTGGTGGAACAGCCGAAGTGGGGACCAGTCACCCGGGCGGGCAAGGAGAAAATACATCTCGTAGTGGGGGAACATGATCGCTTGGTAATCGCTGACTAACCGCGCGCAGCCGTTGGTGACCATCGGGTACGGGTTCGCGGTAGAGACCAGCAAGGCCCTCCTGGTCGTCGTCACCGCTCCGCCTCTTCGAGGAAGTGCCCAAGTCGCAACCGCTTGACCTCCAAGTACCCACGGTTGTGGTCCGTCACCGGCGCCACCAGCGGCATCCGGGCGACTACCCGGATCGTGGATCGGTCGAACGCGGCGATCTTGGCGGGGTTGTTGGTGAGCAGCCGGATGGCGCTAACCCCGAGGTCCTCCAGGATGGCGACGGCGACGACGTAGTCCCGCTGGTCGGCGCCGAACCCCAGGTGCAGGTTGGCTTCGACCGTATCGAGCCCACCATCTTGCAGACGGTAGGCGCGAAGCTTGTTCAGTAGACCGATTCCCCTCCCCTCCTGCCGCAGATAGATCAGCACACCCGAGCCCTCCATCTCGATCGTCTGCAGGGAGACTTCGAGCTGGATTCCGCAGTCACAACGCTGAGACGAGAACACGTCGCCGGTCATACATTCCGAATGGATCCGCACCAAGGGAAGCGTGGGCGCCGTCGACCGCCCCCTTGATCAGAGCAAGGTGAGGGTACGGCGAACCATTCTCGGTGTAGGCGCTCGGTGTAGGCGCAGAGTAGGAACTCGCCGAAGCTGGTCGGCAGTCGGGTGTCAACGGCTCTCGTCAGCATTCGAATGCGGTTGTCCCATCCCAGAGCCCTGGCACCCCCCGATCCGGCGGGGCTTCCACGTCGGCCCGGGCCATGACTCGTGGTGATCCACTCCTCGTGACCCACCCGAGAACGAGGGGCTCGTCGGGCGCGGGGACCGCGGAGATCTGCGCCTCCCAAGACCCCTCCCCAGCTCGCATTCTAGAACCAACTCCCGTTGTCAAAACAATCAGAAATATTCTAATGTGTTGGCCACGGCCCGGTGGCGCCCGGCTTGGGGCGCGTCGCGGCTCCAATCCCTCCCAGTACAGATCTGTGACGAAGGACCCGCTTGATGAGCATTGTTCAGCAACGGTCGCGTGTCAGTCACTGAGCGTTGCCTAAGAATGGGCGGGTTGTTGCGGCACCGCGACTTCCGCCACCTGTGCGCCGCGGATGCGATCAGCAAGGTGGGGACGGGGATCAGCAATCTGGCGTTGTCGTTGCTGGCCGTGGTCACCCTGCAGGCGTCGACGTTCGACGTGTCGATGCTGAAGACCCTGCAGACTGTGGCGTATCTGCTGATCGGCCTGCAGGTCGGTGCCTGGTGTGACCGGATGCGCTGTCGACCCGTCCTGGTCGTCGCAGACCTCGGCCGCGCTCTCGCACTGGGGTCGATCCCCATGGCGGCGGCCTTCGCTGCACTCACGATCTGGCAGCTGTACATCGCCGTCTTCGTCACCGGCGTCCTGACTGTGTTCTTCGACGTGGCGCACCAATCGTATCTGCCGCGTCTTGTGGATCGTGACGACCTTATCGAGGGCAACGCGAAACTGCGGATCAGCATGTCGGTTGCGGCCCTCACGGCGCCAAGCCTCGCCGGATACCTCGTTCAGCGGTTCACCGCCCCGGTCGCGGTCCTTGTCGATGCCCTGAGCTACCTGTGGTCGGCCGCCTGGCTGCGGACCATTCGCACAAGGGAGCCGGATCCGCAAAAACCTGCCGAGCAGAATCTGCGCAGGGAGATCCTCGAGGGTATGCGGCTGGTGTTCGGGAATCCGATCCTGCGCGCCATCAGCCTCAACAACGCAACGACGTCGCTGTGCCAGACCGCGTACCTGGCCATCGTCGTGGTGTTCCTCGTTCGCGAGGTACACCTTTCCCCCGGAATGATTGGTCTGCTGGGCAGTCTCAGCCTGGTTGGAGCGCTTGTTGGATCGGTGCTCACCAGGCGCCTGACCACCAAGTTCGGTGCGGCCCGTGTCCTGTGGGTCACCGCGTTGACCAACGGTCTGGTATTTCTGTGCTATCCGCTCACCGATTCCGGCTGGCGGCTGGCGTTCTACGTGGTGGCCGGCTTCGTGACGAGCGCCTGTGCCCTCGTGGTCATCGTGGTGCAGATCAGCTTCCAGCAGACCCTATGCCCTGATCACCTGCTGGGCAGGCTGAACGCGACAATGAACTTCCTGTACTGGGGCGTGGCCCCGGTGGGAAGCTTGCTTGCCGGTGTCGTGGCAGAGTCAATCGGACTGCGCCCTACCCTGTGGTTCGCCGCAATCGGAATGCTGCTCGCCGCGGGCTGGCTGATCGCCTCTCCATTGCGCACTATGCGTCACCTACCGGCGGAGGAGATCCCCAAAAAATGAACAGGCTCGGCGAGCGGGGACCACGAAGCACAACCACACCGTCTCAGCGTCTGCTGGCCCGGTGGGGTCGCGCGTTCCGCGGTGAAAATGGGGTCGCGGTGTGGGGGCTTCAGTGTCGCTTCGAGCACGCGGATCAGATTTCGTTGTCCCGTGCGGCCCTCGCGGGTCGCCGCGCGGCCTAGGGATCACTATCCACGGCGGGCACTCCAGCAGCGGACCGGACGCACCCGCGCGCCGGTGCGTCCGGCATATGCTAGAGCCCACCGCAGCGCGGTGTAGCTGGTCGGCGAGCCGTCGACACCGACGACCACTAGCTGCTCGCTCATCTCAGCCTCCTCGCGGCCGAACTTCCTTCTAACGTCATGATGTGCTAACGGCAGAATCAGGAGAGTGTTTCTTCAATAGGAGTTGGCTATAGATGGCAGCTGCGGAGCAGTCCCGGGAGGCGCAGATCTCGGCGGTCGCCGCGCTCGACGAACCGACCCGCCGTGGCTTGTACGACTACGTGGTGCATCAGCCCGAACCGGTCAGTCGCGATGAGGCCGCAGCAGCTCTTGAGCTGCCGCGCGCGACCGCGGCGTTTCATCTTGACCGGCTCGTAGACGAGGACCTGCTCGACGTGGACTACCAGCGCCGCACCGGTCGCACCGGCCCCGGCGCGGGACGCCCGGCCAAGCTGTACCGGCGGTCGGATCAGCACGTGGCCGTGTCGCTGCCCCAGCGTCGCTACGACCTGGCCGGGCAGTTGTTGTCCAGCGCTCTCGAGCACGCCGAACGCTCCGGGGATTCACCGCGGGTGAGCCTCGATCAGCGCGCCTACCAGCTGGGTAAGGAACTCGGCGAAACAGCGCGCAGTGTCGCTGGCAACCACGACACCAAGGACACCGCGCTGCAGGTACTTGAGGCACACGGCTTCGAACCGCGCAGGGAAGGCGACGAGGTCACGCTCGCCAACTGCCCCTTCCACACCCTGGCGCAGGAATACACCGAACTCGTGTGCGGAATGAACCTGCGCTTGCTCGAGGGGCTCCTCGACGGCCTAGCCCCCACTGGACTGACCGCCCACCTGGACTCCACCCCGCCCAACTGCTGCGTCCGCCTCTCCCCGGTCCAGCGGCCAGCTACCGATGCCAACCTGCGCGATGAGGGCGCTGCCCATACTGCCCAGCCACTCAGAGTCTCCGACCTGCTGTGAAAGGACTGCTCGTTATGGCTTCTCCGCATGAGCTGGTGCGCCGCATTGAACGTTTCACCGCTCTGGACAAGCTCGCCAAGCCGGTGCGCGGCTTGGTCGGCAAGGCCGTGCGGCCTCGCCGCATCCGTAACCTGCTCAGCGGGACGAAACTGGGTCATCCGGTCCATCCCATGCTGACCGACCTGCCGATCGGCGCCTGGAGCATGTCTGCATTGTTGGACACCGTCGGTGGGATCAGCGCCGAGCCGGCCGCCGACCTGCTCGTCGGCGCCGGCATCCTCAGCGCAGTCCCCACCGCCGTGACCGGACTCAACGACTGGTCGGACACGATCGGCGCGGAGACTCGTGTCGGGGCGGTACACGCCGGCGCGAACGTGGCCGCGCTCGGTCTTTACACAGCATCGCTGCTCGCCCGCCGCAGCGGTCGGCGAGGCCGCGGCAAGGTGCTGGGGTTCGCTGGACTCGGGGTCCTGATGGTCGGTGGGTACCTCGGTGGTCACCTCTCCTATGCCAGGGCGGTCAACGTCAACCACACCGCCTTCGCGCACGGCCCGCAGGAGTGGACCCCCGTGCTCGCCGACGCGGAACTCGGTGAGGGCGAGCATCGCCGAGTTACCGCCGGCGAGGCGGCGGTGCTGCTTGCCCGCAGCAACGGCGAGCTGTACGCGCTGGCGAACACCTGCAGTCACGCCGGCGGTCCACTCGATGAGGGCGAGCTCAGCGACGGCTGCGTTGTCTGCCCGTGGCACGCCAGCATCTTCCGGCTCGCCGACGGCAGCATTGTGCGCGGCCCAGCCTCGACGCCCCAGCCCGCCTACCAGACCCGGATCCGCGACGGGAAAATCGAGGTCCGTTCGCTGGGCTGAACGCTGAACCTGCTATCCAACCAACGCATTCATTAGATGGCCACGGGTCTGGGCTGGGTACAGAGGCAGCTGATGCTGCCACGCTTGGCGCCCTCCTCTGTTGCCCGGAAGCTGCAAGCACATCGCCTGTTTGCTCAGGCCGGGTGGACTCTGGTGGGCAGTGAGGGAAGGTCTGGGTAGGTGGACCTCGAGGCAATATCGTGGCGGCTGCGGATGACCGAGCGGCGGGTGATGCGCGCTGTGGTGCGTCGGCTCCCCGGACCGGTAGCCGACCGGCTGCGAACGACACCGCCGGGACCCGCCACCACTCTGGCGGGGTGCCTCCGCCGCGCGCTGCTGACTGCGCTGCGGCCTTGGCCTCAACGGGGTCACGTCGGTCAAGCTCGCAGCCGCCGCCGCGGTCGCTGACCCGGCGGTGGGCATGGTGCGGCTTCTCGTCCCGCGCGACCAGTTGCCCGCACCGACGGTCGCGTTCATCGACGGTGACGGCGAGCTGCCGCAGCGGATGGCCGGTCCCGTCCGAACGGTGATCGAGGTGCCGACGGTCAACGTGCGGACGCTGCTCGCCGGTGTGGACCTGCTCAAGCTCGACGTCGAAGGCCAGGAACACGCGCTACTGGTCGCCGCCGGTGATCACTTGCGGGCTCACCGACCAACTGTGCTCATCGAAGTCCTACCGGGTACGGCGCGGTTACGCCGGCTGCTCCCGCGACTGTGCATCGAGCTCGACTACCGCTGTTACGTCCCGCAGCCGGATCCGCCGGCACCACCCGGACGCCGGCGCCAAACGCCCGTAGCCGCACAAATTCTCGTTGATGAAATGCCGCGTCAGTTCTAAAGTTAGTTTATCAAGGCGCTAGAAGGTTTCCGACACGGTGGGCCATCGGGCGCCGGTCTGACCGATCGCGGGCCGGGTCAGCGGCGCAAAAGGTCCTGATACGCAGCGAGGCAGCGGGCAGCGCACGTCTGCCAGGTGAAGCGGTCGAGCACCAACTCGCGCCCGCAGCGGCCCATCTGCGCAGCCCGTCTCGGGGGAACCTGCAGCACCTCGCAACTCACGACCGAGAAGGGCTGGTGCTCTCACCGGGGGACGTCCCTGCGCTCACCGCCGCGCTGCGCC
>Ga0213881_10000468_pt1 | contig 26360 bp, 20 predicted proteins | sample BarmaccoBMER_R08_FD_160104 | JGI IMG/M metagenome (GOLD analysis project Ga0213881, IMG submission 160104) | Barbacenia macrantha exposed rock microbial communities from rupestrian grasslands, the National Park of Serra do Cipo, Brazil - ER_R08 ... | reverse complement strand
GTCGTGTCCGGACGGCGATGACCCGGTCATGTGTCTGTCTCGACGTGGGGTCGGGTTGGGTCAAGGCGCTCGGTGTTGACGCCGAGGGCGAGCCGCTGGGGTGCGCGCAGCACGTGACCACTCCGGGCTCCCTGCTGGAATGTGTGCACGCGGCCGCGTCGGCGGCGGGAGCGGACGAGGCTGTCCCTGGCGGCCGCGCGGCCGCGAGCGACATTGAACTGTTGGCCTGCTCCTCGGTCGGCGGCGGGTTGCGGTTGGCGGTGATCGGTCAGGGACACTTGGCCTCTACCGAGGCCGGCCATCAGGTGGCCTGTTCGGCCGGGGCCCGGGTGGTATACGTGCACGCCGGCCCGCTGGAGCCGGAAGGGATACGGGCGCTGCGGGCCAGCCGGCCGGATGTGGTGCTGTTGCTCGGCGGCTCGGGTGAGGGCGGCGATGCGGAACGGGTGCTGCTCGCCAACGCCGCCCAGCTGGCCAAGGCCCGGGTCAGAGCCCCGATCGTGCTCGCCGCCGCTGGGTCGGCGCGGGCCGAGGCGGCGGCTGTGCTGCGCTCGTCCGCGCGCACCGTGCTGCCCACTGATCCGGTGCTGTCCCGATCGGGCCAGATAGTTCCTGAACCGGCCAGGGCGGCGGTGCGCGAGCTGCTGGACACCCATCTGGTCGTCGGGCGGGTGGGGTCGGCTGGCACCGAGCGGTTTCGTCAGCTGGCACCCCGATCCACCCCGGCCGCTGTGCGCGCGGGGCTGGCTGAGCTGGTCCGGGTTCGAGGCGTCGATGGCGGGGCCGTGCTGGTGATCGACGTGGGCTGCTCGACCACGGACGTGTACTCGGCACTGCCGCCCACCGACAGCGGCGCGCCGCCGGCGGCTCAGTGGTCCACCGTGGAGGCCGACCTCGGGCTGCGATGGAGCGCTCCCGGGATTTTGACCGAGGGACAGGTGCGGACCGTGATCGACCCGTTCGAAGCCGATCTGCTCACCCCGACCGCGCAGCGGCTGGCCGATGAGCCCGACTTCCTGCCCCACGACGTCGGTGGACGAGCTGAGGACCGCAGGCTGGCCGCGCTGGCTTCGGTGCTAGCCGCGCGCCGGCACCTGCGGATCGCTGGACCGCCGCTGCGCGCGGTCGGTCTGGGCTTGGTGCTGCTCACCGGCGGAGTGTTCCGCCAGCCGGACTCGACAGGACTAGCCACGATCCGCGATACGCTGCGGGCCGACGAGTTGCTCCGCGAGCTGCTGTCCGGGTGCCCGGTAGCGGTGGACGATGGGTTCGCCCTGGCACCGGCCGGGCTGTTGGCGGCCGCCGGTCGGCGCGCCGCCGCGTTGACCGTGTTGGACACCGCGATCGCCCCAGACGACGGCTGAGTTTACATTTACCCCGCGTGAGATGACCCTCTCGAGGGGTATGCTCACTTGGCGACTGGGATCGAGAGGCGCTGCGACGGACGAGGTCCGCCACGCTCGATTACCGGGTTTGCTGATGAAGGGCGCCTGACGAGCACACGTCGGGAGATCCTGTTTCCGCTGATCAACTGATCAACGTTTCCCGAACGCCCCCGTTCCCGTGTGCCCGAAACCGCTTGAGGAGGTATCACCCGCTCATGACCGTCACCGACAACCCGATCGGCACCGATCGGCTGCAGACCCGCAACGGAATCGACTTCGCTGTCGCCGATCTCGGCCTCGCCGACTTCGGCCGCCGGGAGATCCGGCTCGCCGAACACGAGATGCCCGGACTGATGGCGCTGCGGCGGGAGTACGCCGAGGCCCGCCCGCTGCACGGCGCCCGGATCTCCGGCTCGCTGCACATGACCGTGCAGACGGCCGTGCTGATCGAGACGCTGGTCAGTTTGGGCGCTGAGGTTCGCTGGGCGTCCTGCAACATTTTCTCCACCCAGGATCACGCCGCCGCCGCGGTGGTCGTCGGCCCGCACGGCACCGCCGAGGAACCCAGAGGCGTGCCCTGTTTCGCCTGGAAAGGCGAAACGCTGGAGGAGTACTGGTGGTGCACCGAGCGGATGCTCACCTGGCCCGGCCCGGACGGTTCGTCGTCGGGTCCAAACATGATCCTCGACGACGGCGGTGACGCCACCTTGCTGGTGCACAAAGGGGTCGAGTTCGAGGTGGCCGGCGTGGTGCCGAGCGCTGATGAGAACGACTCACACGAGTACCGGGTGATCCTGGACGTACTGCGTGCCTCGCTCGCCCGCGACGCGGGGCGCTGGACGAAAGTCGCCGCCGACATCCGGGGCGTGACCGAGGAGACCACAACCGGGGTAAACCGGCTCTACCAGCTCGCCGAGCGGGGTGAGCTGCTGTTCCCGGCGGTCAACGTTAACGACTCGGTCACCAAGTCCAAGTTCGACAACAAGTACGGCATCCGGCATTCCTTGGTGGACGGCATCAACCGGGCCACCGATGTCCTCATCGGCGGCAAGGTCGTGGTGGTCTGCGGGTACGGCGATGTCGGCAAGGGTTCCGCCGAGGCGCTGGCCGGGCAGGGCGCTCGGGTGATCGTCACCGAGGTGGACCCGATCTGCGCGCTGCAGGCGCTGCTGCAGGGCTACCAGGTCGCCCGGCTGGAAGACGTGATCGACGAAGCCCATTTCGTGATCACTGCCACCGGGAACAAGAACATCGTGACCGTTGAGCTGATGGCCCGCACCCAGCACCAGGCCATTATCGGCAACGTGGGGCACTTCGACAACGAGATCGACATAGCCGGGCTGGCCCGGTACCCGGGCATTCGTCGGATCACGATTAAGCCCCAGGTCGACGAGTGGATTTTCCCGGACGGCCACTCGATCATCGTGCTCTCCGAGGGTCGACTGCTGAACCTGGGCAACGCGACCGGTCACCCTTCGTTCGTAATGTCCACCAGCTTCTCCAATCAGGTGATCGCGCAGATCGAGCTGTTCACCAAGCGCGAGGAGTACAACGTCGACGTCTACCAGCTGCCCAAGGCGCTTGACGAAAAAGTCGCGCGGATACATGTGCGGGCACTCGGCGGTGAGCTGACCAAGCTCACCAAGGAGCAAGCCGAGTACATCGGCGTGGATGTCGAGGGCCCGTTCAAACCCGACCACTACCGTTACTGAGCGTGCTATTGGTGGCGGTTGAAGGTCTGGACGGCGCCGGCAAGCGGACGGTGGTCGACGCGCTGTGTGAGGCGCTGGCCGCGCGTGGGGCGCGGGTCGCGCGGCTGGCGTTCCCCCGTTACGCCGAGGACGTGCATGCCGCGCTGATCGCCGACGCACTGCACGGTCGGCTCGGCGATCTTGCCGATTCGGTGTACGGGATGGCCGTGTTGTTCGCGCTGGACCGCCGCGCCGCCGCTGACCAGCTGCGCCGCGAGCTAGCGGCCTCGGATGTCGTGCTGGTGGACCGGTACCTGGCCTCCAACGCCGCCTATGGCGCGGCTCGGCTGCGCCAGCACGCCGACGGCGAGTTCGTCGGCTGGCTACGTGAGCTGGAGCTGGACCGGTTCGGCATCCCGGCGCCGGATGTGCAACTGCTGTTGCGGGTGCCGTGCGCCGTGGCCGCGGCGAGGACGGCGGACCGGGAACGGGCCGACGTCGCGCGCGCGAGAGATGTGTTCGAGTCCGATGAAGGCTTGCAACGGCGCTGCGCTCAGGTGTACGACGAACTGGCCACGCGCCGTTGGGTGAGCCCATGGCGAGTGTTGGACGGCGGCCTGGGTGACATATCGGTCGAGGCGTTGGCCGAGGATCTCGCCGGCTAGTGGTGTTCCGTTGCGGCGTGATTAAGCTTTTGAATACCCATTGGGTGACGATACCTTGGTCACATCTTGGGCACAGCGCCCCGCGGACCGAGTCGGAACGGGATGACACCATAGATTCATGAAGTCGCGGATATTGGTGGTTGACGACGATTCGGCGTTGTCCGAGATGCTCACGATCGTGCTGCGCGGCGAAGGCTTCGACACCGCCGTGGTGTCCGAGGGCCCCCGTGCGCTGCCCGCGCTGCGCGACCTGCGGCCAGATGTCGTACTGCTGGACCTCATGCTGCCTGGGATGAACGGGATCGACGTCTGTCGGGCTATCCGCGCGGAGTCCGGTGTGCCGATCGTGATGCTGACTGCTAAGAGCGACACTGTCGACGTGGTGCTCGGGCTGGAGTCCGGCGCGGACGACTACGTGATCAAACCATTCAAACCGAAGGAGCTGGTGGCCCGGATTCGGGCCAGGCTGCGCCGTACCGACGCCGAGCCGGCTGAGCTGCTGGCGATCGGAGAAGTGGCTATTGACGTGCCGGCGCACCAGGTCACCCGTGCCGGGGCGCCGATCCCGTTGACTCCGCTTGAGTTCGATTTGCTGGTGGCACTGGCCCGTAAGCCCCGCCAGGTGTTCACTCGTGAGGTACTGCTCGAGCAGGTGTGGGGCTACCGGCATGCGGCGGACACTCGGCTGGTCAACGTGCACGTCCAGCGGCTGCGTTCCAAGGTCGAACGCGACCCGGAACGTCCGGAGGTCGTACTCACGGTGCGCGGTGTGGGGTACAAGGCGGGTCCGCCGTGATCGGGTCCTGATGGCCGTTCGATCCGCGGCCAGCGCTATGGGCGGCCTCACGCGGTGGCTGTTTCGTGCCAGAGGCTTTCCCAGCGTCTTTCGCGGGCCCCGGGCGTTGGTGGCCGAGATCAGTGCCATGTTTGGGATCGCGTGGCGGCGCTCGATGCAGCTGCGTGTGGTGGTCAGCACGCTGGCGCTGTCCTCCGGGGTTGTGCTCGTGCTCGGGCTGGTGTTGCAGACCCAGATCGCCGACCGGCTGGTAGCTGGCAAGGTCGCGGCGGCCAGGTTGCAGATGGAGTCGGCGGCCGGCGTGCTGGAGCGGGACCTGTCCGGGGTCAACCCGGACGGTGAGGATGCCCAGGGCAAACTCAACAAGGCACTGGACCGCCTGGTCAATGTCACGCTGGTTGAGCAGCCGGGTATGCAGAACGCTGGCGAGTACCGAGCCGTGTTGACCACGGGGCATACGGTGGGCCGGCCGGAGACCTCCGCCGGGAAGCTGTCCGACGTGCCGCTCGACCTGCGTCAGGCGGTCAGCGGGGGAGTTCTCGCGCGCGACTACCGGGTCGTCGACGGCGTGCCGATGGTCATCTACGGCCAGCCGATCCGTACCGCCGGGCGCGACCTGCAGTTCTATCTGCTGTTCCCACTGTCGGCCGAGCAGCGCACGCTGCGGCTGGTGCAGAGCACGCTGATCGTCGGAGGCCTGCTGCTGATCTTGCTGCTGGCCGCCGTGACCAGCTTGGTTACCCGGCAGGTTGTGCGTCCGGTGCAGCAGGCCGCCGAGATAGCCGAGCGCTTCGCCGACGGGCACCTCGACGAACGGATGCCGGTCAAGGGCGACGACGAGGTGGCTCGGCTGGCCGAGTCGTACAACGAGATGGCCGGCAGCATCCAGAGTCAGATTCGCCAGCTAGAGGAGTTCGGCGCCTTGCAGCGGCGGTTCACCTCCGATGTGAGCCACGAGCTGCGTACCCCGCTGACCACGGTGCGGATGGCCGCTGACGTGCTGTTCGCCTCCCGCGATGAGCTGCCTCCAGCGCTGCGCCGTTCCTCGGAGCTACTGGTTAATGAGCTGGACCGATTCGAAGCGCTGCTCGCCGACCTGTTGGAGATCAGCCGGCTGGACGCCGGGATGGCCGAACTGGGCGCCGAGCGGCTCGATCTGCACGGCGTGGTGATACACGCGGTGGATGCGGTGCGCGGCCTGGCCGAAGAGAGCGGTACCGAGCTGGAGCTGGACGTACCAACCGGCGTTTACGCCGAGGTCGACAGCCGCCGGGTCGAGCGGATCGTGCGCAATCTGGTGGCCAACGCGATCGATCATGGCGAGGGCCGGCCGGTGCGGATCACCCTGGGCAGTGACGCGCGGAGCGTGGCCGTGCTGGTCCGTGACCACGGGCTCGGGTTGCGGCCCGGTGAGGCCAGCTTGGTGTTCAACCGGTTTTGGCGAGCCGACTCATCACGGGCCCGGCGCAGCGGCGGTACTGGTCTCGGCCTGTCGATCAGCCTGGAGGATGCCCGGCTGCACGGCGGTTGGCTGCAGGCCTGGGGCGAGCCCGGTCGCGGTGCGGCATTCCGGTTGACCCTGCCACGCGAGGTCGGCGGCGAGCTGGACGGCAGTCCGTTGCCGCTGGTGCCCGTCGACGACGCGCTGGAGGTCACCGGAAGCGGCGAGCAACGGTGAGTCGCCGCTTACCTCGGGGCTTATCTCGGGCCGGGCATCTGGTCGCCGTCGGCGCGCTGTTGGCGGCGAGTTCCGTGGTCGCGGCCGGTTGCGCGTCGGTGCCCGACTCGTCTCCGGTTCAAGTGCTGCGCAAGGTGACCGAAGGCGATGACCGGGCGGTGCCGCCGGGACCCAGCGAGGACAGCGGCCCGCTGGACATCGTGCGGGGTTTCGTCAACGCTTCGGGCAGCAGCCAGGACCGGCATGCCGCCGCTCGCCGTTTCCTGACCCTGACCGCCGCGAACTGGGACGACGACGCAACCCTCACGGTAATTGCTGAACAGTTCGACACTGTCTACCCTCGCAAGCCACCAGCGCTCGACGCCGACCGAACCGTCGTGCGGGTCCGAGGGACCAGCCTCGGCCGGTTGACGCCGTCCGGAGCGTTCGAGCTGGACGAGGCGCCCCTCGAATTTGACTTTACCCTGACTCGGCGGAACGGCAATTGGCGGATCGATACCCTGCCCAGCGGGGTCAGGGTGCGGTTGTCCGATTTCCGGGCCAACTACCGCTCGGTCAAGACCTACTTCGTGGACCCGGCTCGGCAGGCTCCGGTCGCCGACCTGCGCTATCTTCCAGCGAACCCGGCGCGCACGCTGCCGTCGCGGGCCATCGAGCAGCTGATGGCTGGGCCATCTTCCGCCTTGGCGGGCGCGGTCTACAGCGTTATCCCACGCACCGCGCGGCTGCGTGCCAACGTGGCCGAGGCTCCGGATGGCGCCGTGGTCGTGGATCTCACCGAGCTCGGCAACCTTGACGAGGGCCGTCGCCGGTTGCTGGCCGCGCAGGTCGTGCTCAGCCTCGCCGAAGTGAACGTCAACCGGGTGCGGTTGCTCGACGACGGCGCGCGTCTGCTGAGCGATCGTGATGACCTGACCAGGGACGCTTTTGCTGACATGGACGCCGAAGACGAACCGACGCCGGACGTACCCGGCATGGTGGTGGCCGGCGGGCGAGTGCGCAGCCTGCGGACCGGTGGGTTGGGTGACCCGCTGCCCGGTCCGGCCGGCTCCGGCGGGTTGGACCTGGCCTCGGCCTCGGCGACCGCTGATGGTCGACGCCTGGCTGTGGTGTCACGTGCCGACGGCCGACGCTTGTTGGTCGGGCGGCCCGGGGCACCGCTGGAAGCGACCGGGCTGCGGGCGGAGTCGATGACCCGCCCCAGCTGGACACCGACTGGAAGCGAAGCGTGGACTGTGCTGGACGGCTCGCGGGTGACCAGGCTCACTGTGGACCATTCCGGGCACCTGGGCGTCGGCACCGTCGACGGCGCCGCGCTAACCGCGCTCGGCCCGATTACCGACTTGCGGCTGTCGCGGGACGGGATGCGGGTGGCCGCCGTCGTCGCCGGTCAGCTGGTGGTCGGCGCGGTGGCCCGTTCGGTGGGCGGCGAGGTGGCTGTGCGCAATGTGCGGATGCTGCGCTCCGCCGACTTGACCGAGCTCGTCGGGTTGGCCTGGCGGAACTCTGACCAGATAGTCGTCGTTGGTCGTCGACCAGACCGGGCGGTGGAGGTGGTGACGGTGGACGGCCTGGAATGCCAGCCGCTGCCGACCAACAACCTCACCCTGCCGCTGAGCGCGGTTGCCGCCGCCCCGGGGCGCCCGCTGTTGGTGACCGACCAGACCGGTCTGTGGAGCTTCGGCGCCGATGACCTGGGCAGCTGGCGCCAGCTGGTGGGCAGCGTCGCCGGTTCGGTGGCCGCTTACCCCGGTTGAGTCGTCAGCGCAAGACGCGTGGATCCCGCTGTGGACAGCTGGCCTTGATGTGCATAACACCGCCGCTGTCGATCAATCGCGGGCCGGATCGGGCCCTGTGGCTGGCATGCTGCAACGGTGCTCACCACAGTGCTCACCGCATTTCACCACCTGTTCGCTGAGTTGCTGGATCTGGTATTGCCGGCGGTATGCGCCGGCTGCGGTGGCCCTGGCCGGCTGTGGTGCGCGCGTTGCGCGGCGCTGTTCGCGCACCCGCACTGGGTCGCTGAGTTGCCGGGGGTGCCGCCGACGGTCGCTGCTGGTGACTACACCGGTCCGCTGCGCCAGGCACTGTTGGCCTACAAGGAACGCGGTCAACACCGGTTGGTCGAACCGCTGGCCCAGATGTTGGCCAGCGCGGTGTTGGCAAGCGACCGGGCGCCGCCGTCCTGCTGGCTGGTGCCAGCCCCGTCCAGACCGGCGGCGGCCAGAGCCCGGGGCGGGGACCACATGCACGCGCTGGCCAGCGTCCTTGCCCAGCTGCTGGCCAGGGTGCCCGGAGCAAGGATCGGGATGAGCCCGGCGTTGCGGATGCGTTCGGGTGTCCTGGACTCCGTGGGGCTGGACGCGGCCGCCCGCTGCGCGAACCTGCGTGGTCGGCTGGTCGCGCGCCTCGACCAGCTTCCACCGCGCGGGGTGGGTGTGCTGTTGGTGGATGACGTGGTCACCACCGGGGCCACGCTACGGACGTGCGTCGCGGCGCTAACCGCCGTCGGGGTGCCAGTCCTGGGCGCGGTCACGCTCTGCGACGCGACTGGCGCGCACCGCCATCCACCCTGATCAGGAAGGCGGGCCTGGGATACCGGCCAGTTGCCAAGAGAGCATCGTTCCAGGATGGAGTCATTCGATGAACCTACATCTTAAGGCTTCCCCCGGCCGGGGGCTCCTGAGGGCTAGGGGCTGTTGTCGAAGCGTGATGCGCGTTACCGTGCCTTTCACCGCTTGAACATGTGGTGAAGGACGAGCAACTGGCCACCTCGATCGACCGAGGAGGGGCTCGGCGGTCGAGACGTTTTCCCGACGCACGTGCGAGGGAGGTCCGAGTGGAAATAGTCATTACCGGTCGGAACGTCGAGGTTCCAGATCACTTCAGAGTCCATGTCGCCGACAAGATTGCCCGACTGGAGCGGTATGACCACAAAATCATGGGGATGGAGGTCGAGCTCTTCCACGAGCGCAACCGCCGACAGGCGAAGAGCTGCCAGCGCGTGGAGATCACCGGGCGCGGGTGTGGCCCGATCGCCCGCGCGGAGGCGTGCGGCCCGGATTTCTATGCCGCGCTCGACATCGCCATCGGCAAGTTGGAGTCCCGGCTGCGCCGCGCGCACGACCGGCGCCGGGTGACCTACGGTCGTCGGGCCCCAGGCAGCCTGCGAACCATGAACGGAGTGGATGTAGCCCTGCTGGAGACGAGCGCGGTTGGCGATCAGGGCTCCGTGGAAGATCAGCACAGCTTGGATGAGCAGAACCTGATCGCCGCGATGGGATTCCCAACGATCCCAAGGCCTCGCGCGGCGAGCGAGGACATCGCGACCGCTGAGGACATCGCGACCACTGAGGATGGCACTGAAGACACGGGCGCCGGCGATTTCGAAACCGCCGAGTTCAACCGTCACTTGCCAGGCCGCGTCGTCCGGGAGAAAGAACACACGTCCAAGCCCATGTCGGTGGACCAGGCGCTCTCGGAGATGGAACTGGTCGGCTACGACTTCTACCTGTTCTCCTGCGTGGACACCGGCCAGCCCAGTGTGGTGTACCGCCGCAAGGGATACGACTACGGCGTGATCAGGCTAACCTGAATTCCGCACAAACAACAGGCGTTGCGCCCGCCGCCCGCGGCGGACGGTTTGTCACCGTGAGTTCACCTGAAGAGCCGGGGGCGCAGGCGGCAAGCCCGTGCCCCCGGCGTATCTGCTGAGTGCATACCATGGTGACTGAAAGGCGCCCGCGCTTGCGGCGCAACGCGAACAAAAGCTGAGGTCATCCGGTGGTTCTAGATCGTCTGCTCCGGGCCGGTGAGAAGAAGTTGGTTCGGCGACTCGCGCACATCGCCGAGGAAGTCGACGCGTACGAGCCCGATGTGCAGCGACTGTCCGATGCGCAGCTGCGGGCCCAGACCGACCAGTTCAAGGCCCGCCACGCGAAGGGCGAATCGCTCGACGAGTTGCTCTCCGAGGCGTTCGCGGTGGCTCGGGAGGCGGCCGTGCGGACCATCGGCCAGCGGCACTTCACGGTCCAGGTGATGGGTGGCGCCGCGCTGCACCTGGGCAACGTGGCCGAGATGAAGACCGGTGAGGGCAAGACGCTGACGTGTGTGCTGGCGGCCTATCTCAACGCCATCGCCGGTAAGGGCGTGCACGTGGTCACGGTCAATGACTATCTGGCCAAGCGTGACGCGCAGAACATGGGCCGGATCCACCGGTTCTTGGGGCTGTCCGTCGGGGTGATCCTCTCGGAGATGCAGCCCAGGCAACGGCGTGAAGCGTACGCCGCGGACATCACCTACGGCACCAACAATGAGCTCGGCTTCGACTACCTGCGCGACAACATGACCTGGACGGCCGAGGAGATGGTGCACCGAGGACACAACTTCGCGATCGTGGACGAGGCGGACTCGATTCTGATCGACGAGGCGCGCACCCCGCTGATCATTTCAGGCCCGGCCGAGCAGAGCGCGCGCTGGTACACCGAGTTCGCCCGGCTGGCCCCGCTGATGAACCGCGACGTGCACTACGAAGTCGACGAGCGCAAGCGCACGATCGGAGTCACCGAGGACGGAGTGGCCTACATCGAAGACCAGCTGGGCATCGACAACCTGTACGAGTCGGCGAACACCCCGCTGGTCGGTTACTTGCACAACGCGCTCAAGGCTAAAGAGCTGTTCAAACGCGACAAGGACTACATTGTCCGCAACGGTGAGGTGCTCATCGTCGATGAGTTCACCGGCCGGGTGCTGGCCGGGCGGCGGTACAACGAGGGCATGCACCAGGCCATCGAGGCCAAGGAGAAAGTAGAGATCAAGGCCGAGAACCAGACCTTGGCCACGATCACGCTGCAGAACTACTTCCGTTTGTACACCAAGCTCGCCGGGATGACCGGTACCGCGCAGACCGAGGCGGCTGAGCTGTCTCAGATCTACAAGATGAACGTGGTCTCGATCCCGACCAACAAGACGATGATCCGCCGGGACGAGAGCGACGTCATCTACAAGACCGAGACCGCCAAGTTCGAAGCCGTGGCCAACGACATCGCCGAATGCCACCGCAACGGCCAGCCGGTGCTGGTGGGTACCACCAGCGTGGAGAAGTCGGAGTACCTGTCCAAGTTGCTGGTGGCCCGGGGTATTCCGCATGAGGTGTTGAACGCTAAGCAGCACGAGCGGGAGGCCGCCATCGTCGCGCTGGCCGGGCACGCCGGCGGGGTTACCGTGGCCACGAACATGGCCGGTCGAGGTACCGACATCATGCTCGGCGGCAACCCCGATTTCATGGCCGAGCTGGAGCTGCGCTCTCGGGGGCTGGACCCGGTGGAGACCCCCGAGGAGTACGAGGCCGCGTGGGATGCCGCGCTGGCCGAGGCACGCAGTCAGGTAGCGGCCGAGGCGGAAGAAGTCCGCCAAGCCGGTGGGCTCTATGTGATAGGCACCGAGCGGCACGAGTCGCGGCGGATCGACAACCAGCTGCGGGGGCGTTCCGGTCGGCAGGGCGATCCCGGTCGGTCGAAGTTCTACCTGTCGCTCGGCGATGAGCTGATGCGCCGGTTCAACGGGCAAGCCGTTGAATCAATCATGAACCGGTTCAACATCCCGGATAATGAGCCGATCCAGGCCGGCATGGTCACCAAGGCCATCCGCAGCGCGCAGACTCAGGTCGAACAGCAGAACTTTGAGATCCGCAAGAACGTCCTCAAATACGACGAGGTCATGAACAAGCAGCGGATGGTGATCTACGACGAGCGCCGTCGGGTGCTGTCCGGGGAGAACCTCGACCAGCAGGTCCGGCACATGCTTGCTGACGTGATCCGGGCCTATGTTGATGGCGCCACCTCTAACGGTTACGCGGAGGACTGGGACCTCGATGCGCTGTGGAACGCGCTGAGCACGCTCTATCCGATCGGCATCCGGTGGCAAGATCTGATTGACCACGAGGATGACGAATCGGACCCGTACGGTGAGGCATCCGAGCTCACCCCTGAGCTGATCTACGAGAAGGTGCTCGCCGACGCGAACGCCGCTTACACCAGGCGGGAAGCCGAGATCGATGCCATCATCCCCGCGCAAGGTATGCGCGAGCTCGAGCGCCAGATTCTGCTCACCGTGCTGGACCGCAAGTGGCGTGACCACCTTTACGAGATGGACTATCTCAAGGAGGGCATCGGCCTGCGGGCGTGGGCCCAGCGAGACCCGCTGATCGAGTACCAGCGCGAAGGCTTCGATATGTTCGCCTCAATGATGGATGGCATCAAGGAAGAGGTGATCGGGTACCTGTTCAACGTCCAGGTCGCCCCAGCGGAGGGGGCCGTTCCCGAGGTCCCGCAGCAAGCCGCTGGGCCGGAACAGCTGGCTTCGGCCGCTAATCAGGTGCCGGCGCCAGCGACCCCGGTTGATCAGCTATCCGCGCGGAATACCGGTCGGCGGCGAGATCGGCGTGTGGCGCCAGCCCAGGACTCGCCGCGTCAGGCGGGTGCGCCGGGGGCGTTTGGCGGTGCCGGACCGGAGCGCACCCCGGTGAGCCAGCTGCAGCTCAGCGGTCCGGCCGAGGACGGCACGGCGGCCCGCCGAAGTGGCAACGGCAGCCGGGTCGGTACCGCTTCGGCTCCCGAACCGTCCCGCAACCAGCCGTGTCCGTGCGGCTCAGGCCGCAAGTACAAGCACTGCCACGGGGCACCCGCTGGCGCGCGTGGTTGACCTTGGCTCCGGTCGGCCCGGGTCAGCCCAGGCGTAGCGCGGTGCATCGCCACAAGTCCGGGCCGGGTGCCCACTCGAACCGGGCGGCCAGCGCCCGGTGCCGCCCCTGGTACCGCCACACCGCGCTGACCTCGACAATGTCGGACGCCAGGCGACACAGCCGCAGTGAACGCAGGCCGGGCGAGCTTGGCTGCCCGCCCCGGGCGGCCTGTTTATTGAGCGGCCGAGATGGCCCGGTGGTGTCCAGGCGGCCCACCGCCGCGCTCAGATAGCGCTCCACCGACGGGCTGAGCCGGCCGTTCAGGTGAGTGATCGACCGGCGTTGCGCCAACACCTCCAGCGCCAGCCGCACCACCATCGATACCTCGCGGCGCAGACGGTGCTCACCGGGCGCGGACTCGCCGCTGTGCTCGCTCTGCTTGACGATGGAAGCAGGTGCTACCGGCTCGCGTTCTGGCTCGTCCACAGGCTCCAGGCAGGCCAGGCGTCGGACGATGACCGGCTGAAACGTCACGGTGTCCGCGATGCCTGGGGCGGCGGTGGTTGAGGTCATTTCTCCCCCTGATGCGGGACTGTGGAGACCAGACGAGAGCGGGCTCGCTCAGTATGAGACGGCTTTGGCCCGTCCCGGGGCCGTTCGGAAAAACTGGGGCCTCTATCTGCTCGCCATGCACGCTGTGCGCGGTCCGACGCCTGACTCGCAGGCGGTGACTGACCGTGGGCCGGTTGTTAACGTCGGAACGTGACGTGAGCTGGGCGGAGCTCCTCGACGCTGGTGACCCCGAGCAGCTGCATCGTTCGGGTCACCTCCCCGGCCAGGATCTCCACGGCACGGGCCACCCCTCGCTGGCCGCCGGCCATCAGCCCGTACAGATATGCCCGGCCGACCAGCACCGTGTTCGCGCCGAGCGCGAGCGCCGCGACGATGTCCGCGCCGTTCATGATCCCGGTGTCTAGCAGGATCTCGGCGCGCTCGCCGACGGCGGCGACCACGTCCGGTAGCAGTTCCAGGGGCACCGGAGCGCGCTCCAGCTGGCGGCCGCCGTGGTTGGACAGTAGTACCGCGTCGACACCGGCGTCGACCACCCGCTGGGCGTCCGCCACGCTCTGCACACCTTTGATCACCAACGAACCCGGCCAGATCGAACGCAGCCAGGCCACATCGGCCATCGTCAACCCAGGGTCGAACACCCGGTCGATCAACTCGGCCACAGTGCCCTGGGTGGAGGTAAAGTTGGCGAACCTCAACGGCTCGGTAGTGAGCAGGTTGAACCACCAACGGGGGTGCAGTGCCCCGTCCACGAACGTGCGTAGGGTCAGCCGGGGCGGGATGGTCAGACCGTTGCGGATGTCACGCAGCCGGGCCCCGGCGACCGGGGTGTCCACGGTCAGTAGCAGCGTGTCGTAGCCGGCTTCGGCGGCGCGGGTGACCAGGTCGACCGCCGGACCGCGATCGCGCCACAGGTACAGCTGAAACCAGCGCCGCGCCCCCGGACCGGCGGCGGCCATCTGCTCGATCGTGACCGTGCCCAACGTGGATAGCGCGTACGGAATGCCCACCCGCTCGGCGACCGCGACCACCGCCCGCTCGCCCTCGTGATGCATCATCCGGGTGAATCCGGTGGGAGCCAGCGCGAACGGCAACGCGGACGGCTTTCCCAGGATCATGGTGTCGGTGCGCACGTTCGACACGTCACGCAGCACCGACGGGTGGAACTCCACCCGCCGGAACGCCTTGCGCGCCCGGCGCAGGCTCAGCTCGCCCTCGCCGGCTGAGCCGTCGGCGTAGTCGAACACCGCCCGGGGGACGCGTCGGCGGGCTAACGTGCGAAGGTCGGCGATGGTGACCGCTCGGTTCAGCCGGCGTGCGGTGCCGTCTAATTCGAACGGCGCTGGGCGCAGCAGCTCGCGCAGTTCGCGGGGGCGAGGCAGCCGTCGGTTCGCCATGGCTCATAGCGTAGGCGCAGGCTTGCGGTCTACGCGCGATGTCACAGCGTAGGCGCGGATTCGCGGTCTACGCGCGATGTCACGGCGTAGGCGCAGGCACGTCGCCCGACCGCCTACGCAGCAGCTCGTAGCTGGCGATCGCGGCGGCGCTGGCTACATTCAGTGATTCCACCCCACCATGCATCGGAATGGCTATCGTGCCGTCCAGCTCAGCCCGTACCTCGCCTGACAGGCCATCGGTCTCGTTGCCCAACACCAGGGCGACGCGGGTGGGCAGCGGGTCGCGCAGCAACGAGCAGGCCGCGTCGCTGGTCAGCCCGAGCACGGTGACACCGGCCTCGCGCAGTGCGGCACAGCCCTCTGCGGCGCTGGCGGCCCGCAGCACCGGCGCCCGGAACGCCACCCCGGCGGACGCCTTGATCACTAGCGGGTCGATGGCCGGGACGCCTCGGCGGGGCAGCAACACACCGTCCAGGCCGGCGGCCGTCGCGGTACGCAGCACCATGCCCACATTGGCCGGGTTGGTGACCGCGTCCAGCACCAGCACCGCGCACGCGGCCTCACGAGGCAACGCGTCGAGGAATTCGGTGATCGGGCGCATTCGGCGGGCCACGACATCAGCCAGCACGCCCTGGTCGTGCCGGCCGTTTCCAGCCAGCACCTTGACCCGATGCGCACTGGCGCGTTGCACGGGCACTTCGCGTCGCCGAGCCGCCGAATGGATCTCGCCCAGCATGGCGCCACACATCGTGTCCGCGACGATGACCTTGTCCACCGCCAGCGTCGGGTCGGCCAGCGCTTCGAGCACGGGCTTGCGTCCGTACACCGTGATGTAGGTGTCTTTGGGACTCCGGGTCGACACGCTTGCCAGCATGGCATGCCCGCCGGTCCGCGCGGTCGGCTGTCGGCCGGATCACCGCATCTTCACACCGCGCCGGTGGATCGGACCACTTAGTATCGCGAAATGCCGGACCGCCTATCGGCGCTGGACGCCTCGTTCCTGTACCTTGAGCAGCCGACCACGCCGATGCACGTCGGCGCGGTGGCGATCTTCCGGCCGCCTCGGTCGGGCCTGGACTATGAGGATCTGCTACACCTCGTCGAACAACGCATCATACTGGTGCCCCGGTACCGGCAGAAGGTAAGGCACGTGCCGGCGGCGCTGGCCCGCCCGGTGTGGGTGGACGACCCGGAGTTCGACCTGACCTTCCACGTCCGCCGCTCCGCGCTACCCAAGCCTGGCTCGGAACGCTCGCTGAACGCCCTGGTCGCCAGGCTGATGTCGCGGCCGCTGGACCATACCCGGCCGCTGTGGGAGATGTACTTGGTCGAGGGGCTGGCCCGGGGACGGCTCGCGGTGCTGACCAAAACTCACCAGGCCCTGGTGGACGGCATCAGCGCCATCGACATCGCCCAGGTGATCCTTGATGTGTCGCCGACGCCTCGGGAGGACTACAGCGAGCCATGGACCCCGCGCCGTGAACCGAGCCGGGTCCGGCTGGTTGCCGACGCCGTGGCGGAAGCCTGGACTCGACCGGGCGAGGTGGTGGACAACGTGCGGTCGGCGGCCGGGGACGCGGCGGCTACCGCGAGCAAGGTGGTCGACGTTCTCGGGCAGGTGGCGACCGTGGTACGCACCGCGATGCGCCGGGCGCCCGGCAGCCCGCTGAACGTGGCCATCTCGACCCAACGCCGGTTCGCGGTGGCTCGCACCCACTTGGAAGACTACCGGCGGGTGCGAGCCGTGCAGGGCTGCGCGGTCAACGACGTGGTGCTGGCTGTGGTGGCCGGGGCAATGCGTACCTGGTTGCTGTCCCGGGGCGAGCCCGTGACCAACTCGAGCACGGTACGGGCCCTGGTGCCGCTGTCGGTGCGCTCTGAAGCGGACACGGACGTCTCGGCCGGTGCCATGGCGGGCACCCTGGGTAACCGGGTGTCGTCGTTTCTGGTGGATCTCCCGGTGGGTGAGCCGAACGCGGTGGTCCGGCTGCACCAAATCGCCCATCAAATGCAAGTGCACACCAGTAGCGGTCGCTCGGTCGGCGCGGAAACCCTGGTCGCGCTGGGCGGCTTCGCCCCGCCGACATTGCATGCGTTGGGCGCCCGAGCCGCCAGCGGTTTGTCCAAGCGCGTGTTCAACCTGGTCGTCACAAATGTCCCTGGGCCGCAGGTGTCGCTGTATGCGGCGGGGGCGAGGATGCTGGAGATGTTCCCCGTGGTGCCACTGGCCAAGGGACAGGCGCTGGCCATTGGGCTAACGTCCTATGACGGTGGGGTGTACTACGGGTTCAACGCCGACCGGGATGCGATGGGTGACGTCGATATGCTCGCTGGAATGATTACGGAGTCGCTCGACGAGCTGGTCGGCTCGCTCAGCTAGAGGCAGCTAGAGGTGCGCCATGACGCGGATCTACGTTCCGGCAACCCTGCCGATGCTGCGCACGCTGGTCGCCGACTCGGTGCTGCGGCCGATGGGGGGAACCGCGTTCGCGGTGACTCCCTCGCTGCGCGAGGCATATACCAGCGGTGACACGGAGGAGCTGGAGTATATCGCGATGCGCGATGCCGCCCGAGCGTCGCTGCGGCTGTTGGCGATCGAAGCGGCGGCTGACCAGCCGAGCTGGCACCGACGGGTAGTGGTGGCCGCCGACGTCGCGGACGTCAGCCATCGACCCGACCTGGACGACGCGGTAGTCAGGGTGCCGGGGGTCATCCCGTCCTCTGCGGTGGCCGCGGTGCACATTGATGAGCCAGACGCCGAATACGCCGTCCGCGAGGCGGTCGCCGTGGTGGACGCCGCCGATCTCGGTGACCCGGACGCGGAGTTCGTCCTCGGTAGCGCCGAAGACCACGAGCTGGCCTGGTACGACCCGTCGGAGCTGCCGTTCTTCCTGCAGGTACTCGACCTATGACCGGTTTTAGCCGGTCGCGCCCATCGGCCAGTGGGCGCGCTCACCGGGCCAGCGCTCCGGCCAACGCCTCGGCGACTGTGCTCGACCCGCCCATCAACTCCAGGGTCAGCCCGGCCGCGGCCGGCTCGTCGAGCAGCGCCACCAGCACCGCGGCGACATCACCTCGGGAGACTGCCGCCCGTGCCAGCCCAGGTGGGCCCAACGCCACCCGGTCGGCCGGCGGGTCGTCGGTCAACGGACCCGGCCGCAGCACGGTCAGCGTGACCGCCCGCTGGGCCACCTCGACCTCGGCGGCTTTCTTGGCCCGCAGGTAGGCGGCCCAGACTTCACCGCTGCCGGCCGTCGGCGGCGTGTCCACCCCAGTGGAGGAGATCATCAGGTACCGAGGGACACCGGCGGCCACCGCCGCGTCGGCAAGTAGCACCGCGGCGGCTCGGTCGACGGTGTCCTTGCGTGCGGCATCGCTACCGGGGCCGGCTCCCGCCGCGAACACGACGGCGTCCGCGCCGGTCAGCCTGGCTGTCAAGGTGGCGACGTCGGTGTGCTCTAGGTCCAGCACCTCGGCCTCGGCACCGGTCGCCCGTACCTCGGTGACATGGTCGGGATTGCGCACCACACCGACCACCTGGTCACCTCGCTCGGTGAGCAGCCGCTCCAGCCGCAGCGCGATCTTGCCATGTCCGCCCGCGATGACAACCCGCATGAGTGGACCGTAGTGGTGCGATCGGCTCCGCGCTGATCCTGCGTCACGTTCACACCCTGGCACAGCTGGGGTTGATGTGAACGACGTGGAAACCGCAGCCACCTCGTCCACCTCGTCCACCGAGCTTAACTTCATCGTCGAGCGGCGGTTCCGGGCGGGAAACGGTTTACTGGCCGGTGTGGAGCTTCGCGCGCTGGTCTTCGACGTGTTTGGCACGGTGGTCGACTGGCGGAGCGGGGTAATTCGGGAGGCGTCCGCGCTCGCGGCCGAGCGGGGTTGGAGCCGCGACTGGGCAGTGTTCGCGGATGCCTGGCGCGGCCGGTACGCCCCGTCGATGGACCGAGTGCGTCACGGCGTGCAACCGTGGACCAACCTGGACGGGCTGCACCGCGCCTCGCTGGACGAGCTGCTCGAGGAGTTCAGCCTGGCCGCGGACGAGGCCGACCGGTCCCGGCTGGTGCATGCCTGGCACCGGCTTGACCCCTGGCCGGATTCGGTGGCCGGGCTGACCAGGTTGAAGCGGCGGTTTACCATCGCGCCACTATCGAACGGCAACGTCTCGCTGCTGGTGGAGATGGCACGGCGGGCCGGACTGCCCTGGGACCTAGTGCTCTCCGCCGAGTTGGTGCGCGCATACAAGCCCGACCCGGCCACTTACCTGTCCGCGCCGACGCTCCTCGACCTGCACCCCGAGCAGATCATGATGGTGGCCGCGCACCTGGACGACTTGGCTGCCGCGCGCAGCCACGGACTGCGCACCGCCTACGTCCGCCGGCCCTACGAGTGGGGGCCGGATCAGCAGGCGCCGGAGCCCGGCCCGGACGACACGCTTGACCACATCGTCGACTCGATCACCGAGCTGGCCGACTGGCTCGCTGTCTGACCCGGCCAGATCAGCCGCTCCAACTTCAGCTCGTCGAGGCCGCGCCGATATCGCCGATAGCCCTGAGCGAGATCGACAGGAGAGTGATTTGATCTTGCCCGAACCACTCTGGTGTCGATCTCGCCGAGGAGTCGAGTTCAGCTGGTACCGCCAAGCCAGCCGCGTCGGTGAAGTCCAATTCGGCGGCGTCGAGCAGCAGCGGGCGCTCGGAGACGCAGCCACGCAGTAGGCCGGCGATGGTCTGCGGTTATGCGCAGGCTTCGACAGCCATCGGCGAGCGTTGTCGGTGGCGCTCGGACTCGGATACGAAACACACGTGGTTCCCGAGCTGGACCCGGGTTACTGTGAGTTCGTAGGTTAGGGCGGTTGCCGCTCCTCCGTCAGGGCCACCGCTACTCCCTCGCGGCGACTCCTGGTGAGCAGACCGGCCCGTCCTACCGGTTCATGTCCGGATCGGGTGATAGATCGGCGGCAAGCGCGCGGCGGCAATGCGGCTGTCCACAGGAGGAGGACCCATGGGCACGACGATCTACACTGATGGCGACGCCGACCTGCGCGCGGTGGACGGGCGGAGGATCGCGGTATTGGGCTACGGCAACCAGGGCCGCGCTCAGGCGCTGAACCTGCGCGACAGCGGAGCCGGTGGCGAGCGCGGCACGGTAATTGTGGGCAACCGCGACGACGACTACCTGTCCCGCGCCCACGAGGACGGTTTCCCGACCAGCTCCCTGCGTGAGGCGGCGGCGGTCGGTGACGTGGTGCTGCTGTTGATCCCGGACGAGGTGCAGCCCGCCGTGTTCGCCGAACAGGTCGCGCCGGGATTGCGCGCCGGTGACACCCTGGTCGTGGCTTCTGGCTATAACGTGGCGTTCGGGTTGTTGGAGGTGCCCGATGGGGTGGACGTGGTCATGGTCGCCCCTCGGATGATCGGCGCGGCCGTGCGGTCCCGGTTCGTCCAGGGTGCCGGGTTCCCGTGTTTCGTCTCGGTCGAGCGGGATGCCACCGGGGCGGCGCGGCGTACCGCGTTGGCCATCGCGCGGGGGATCGGCGGCACTCGGGCTGGAGCGATCGCGTCGTCCGCGCGCGAGGAAGCGGCGCTGGACCTGTTCTCCGAGCAGGCGATCTGGCCGGCGATCCTGTCCGTGCTGCGCACGTCCTACGAGGTGCTCCACAAAGCTGGTTTCTCCGACGAGGCCGTGCTGTACGAGATGTATCTGTCTGGTGAGCCGGCCGAGGTGTTCACCCATGTTGCTCGGGATGGCCTGCTGGGCCAATTGCCCTTGCACTCGCAGACCAGCCAGTACGGCCAGCTGCGGGCGCTGTGCGGGCTGGATGCCAGCGATTTGGCCGCGCGGTTCACCTCGATCTTGCATGAAGACATCCTGTCCGGCGCCTTTGCCCGCGAATGGTCGGCGGCCGACGCCGGGCAACGGCTCGCGCAACTGCGACAACGGGCGGATGCGCATCCGCTCTCGGCGGCCGAACAGGCGGTGCTGCGCAATCAGACGCGCAATCAGACGCGGCCGTGACCCGGCGCAGCGCGGCCTGGTTCGGGGCCAGCGGGCGCGCTGGCATGATCTACCGCTCCTGGATGCGCGGCCAGGGCTTCGGACCCGAGGTGTTCGACGGCCGGCCGGTGATCGGTATCGCGACAACCTGGTCAGAGCTGGCGCCGTGCAACTCCCATCTGCATCGCGTGGCCGAGGCGGTCAAGCGCGGGGTCTGGCAAGCGGGTGGGTTTCCGCTGGAGTTCCCGGTCATGGCGCTGGGGGAGACCCTGATCCGGCCGACGGCCATGCTGTACCGCAACCTGCTGGCCATGGAAGCCGAAGAGCTGATGCGGGCCAACCCGCTGGACGGCGTCGTGCTGCTTTCCGGCTGCGACAAGACCACGCCTGGGCTGCTCATGGCGGCGGCCAGCGTTGACCTTCCCACGATGATGGTCACCGGCGGTCCAATGCTCAACGGCAAGTACCAGGGCACGGACGTCGGCTCCGGCACTCAGGTGTGGCGGTTCGAGGAGGAGCTGGCCGCCGGGCGGATGACCCAACGGGAGTGCTCTTTCGCCGAGGGTTGCATGGCTCGCTCCAGCGGGCACTGCATGACGATGGGCACCGCCTCGACCATGGCCTGCCTGGCTGAGGCGCTGGGCATGCAGTTGCCCTACTCAGCGACGTGGCCGGCGTCTGACTCGCGCCGCTACGAGACGGCGCAGGCGGCCGGGCAGCGGATCGTCGCGTTGGTGGAAGCCGACGTGCGGCCGTCGTCAATCATGACGAGGCCGGCGTTCGAGAACGCGATCCGAGTCAACGCCGCGATCGGCGGCTCCACCAACGCAGTGATCCATCTGCTCGCGCTCGCTGGCCGGCTGGGCGTGGAGCTGGTGCTTGACGACTTCGACCTGCTGGCCCGTGACGTGCCGACCCTGGTTGACCTGCAACCGTCGGGCCGGTTCCTGATGGAGGACTTCTGTTACGCCGGCGGCCTGCCCGCCGTGATGCGGGAGATTCTGGATCTGTTGTGGGTGAAAGCGATGACGGTGAACGGTGCCACGGTGGGTGAGAACGTGGCCGAGGCGCCATGTTGGAACCGGGAGGTCATTCGCGGATTCGCTGAGCCTTTCCAGCCAGCTGGTAGCGGGACAGCGGTGTTGCGCGGCAATCTGGCCCCGGACGGCGCGGTGATCAAACAATCGGCGGCCTCGGCGCACCTGCTGCGGCATAGTGGCGTGACGCTGGTGTTCGACTCGCCGGAGTCCTATTACGCGGTGGCCGGCGACGAGGCGCTACCGGTCGACGAGTCGACCGTGCTGGTGATCCGCAACTGCGGGCCGCGTGGCTATCCGGGGATGCCCGAGGTGGCCAACGTGGTACCGCCGACGAAGCTGCTGCGCCAGGGCGTGCGGGATCTGGTTCGGATCTGCGACGGGCGGATGTCCGGGACGGCGTACGGCACGGTTGTGCTGCATGTCGCTCCCGAGGCGGCGGTCGGGGGGCCGTTGGCGTTGGTACGCACCGGCGACCGGATCACTCTGGACGTGCCGGCCCGATCTTTGCGCCTGGAGGTTTCCGACGCCGAGCTGACCCGGCGGCGAACGGAATGGACCCCGCCGGCACCACTCGCGAGCCGGGGCTGGAGCTGGCTGTACCGCGAACATGTTCTGCAGGCCGATCGCGGCGCTGACCTGGACTTCCTGGTCGGTGCCAGCGGAGCTGAGGTGCCCCGCGAGTCCCACTAGAAAGGACGACTATGCCTGTGTTCACGGGAGTCGGTGTCGCCCTCGTCACGCTGTTCGACGACACCGGCGCGGTCGACTACTCCGCTACGGCTTCGTTCGCCGCCCGGCTGGTCTCACTGGGCGTGCGCGCGGTGATCGTCGCGGGCACGACCGGTGAGGTCGACACGCTCTACGACGAGGAACGGATCGGGCTGTTCGCCGCGGTGCGTGCCGCCGTGCCCTCAGCGGTTGTGGTGGCTGGCACGGGCGCCGCTTCGACCCGGCAGGCACGGGCACTCACCGCCGCTGCCCGAGACCACGGTGTCGACGCGGTGCTCGCCCGCTCGCCGCGCGGGGTGGCCGACCCCACCGGCTACTACGAGGGGATCGCTTCGGCGGCGGGTGAGGTACCGGTGCTTGCCTACCACTACCCGGCGGTAGCACCCCCGGGCATCCCGCTGGAGCTGCTGGCGAAGCTGCCCATACAAGGCTGCAAGGACTCCTCGGGAGACATGGACCGGCTGCTGGCCACGTTAGTGAGCTGGCCGCACCCACTGTACGTCGGCTCAGCCTCGATACTCCTGCAAGCCGGTGCGCTGGGCGTGGCCGGGGCGATCCTCGCCTTGGCCAACGCCGAGCCGCGGCTGTGCGCGGCCGCCTTCGCCGGCGATGCCGAGGCCCAGCTCCGTCTCGTCCCTGCCCACTTCGCCGCTGCCGAGGACTTTCCGCGCGGGATCAAACGGCTGGTCGCCGACCGGTTCGGGGTATCCGCGAGTTGCCGCGCCGGCTGAGCTTCAGAACACCGCCTGAGCGGCATGACGAAACCCGAAACTGCCGAGATTGGCTTTAGTGGACTTGTCTGTTGTCGAGCGGCGTTATTGTGCTGCGCTGGCCCTCGAGCGTGGTGAACCCAAGATGGTGGTGGCGGTCCAGTTCGGATTTTTGCGCCAGATGTTGTATTTGTATACCTGGTTGACCCAGTGTGCTCGGGATGGCCTGGCGGGGTTGATGGTGCGAGTTGCGTCAAGCCCATCCCGGCGGGAGCCCGTCCGCTGGTCCCTGAACCGCGTTCGCTTGGCCTAGGTTGACCCTATGATGGTGAGTCATGTCCTTGCTCCTGTGTGACGGAGGCGACGGTAACTACAAAGAGTGAGACAATGTCGCTAATGTTAGACCGAACCGTGCAATATTTGCCGGATCGTGAGCTCATCATGGCACTCTCCGTGGTATGTTTGTTGCAATCTACCTGGTAAGACCTCGGTCAATCGACTCGTGGGAGGGGTGTAGCTCTCAGGCTATTGGCCGGGAAACGAGGGGGTTTCTCTCGCCGTAAGGCTTGTAATAATGGCGGGGTCTCCTTTAATGATCGTCTTTGCTTTGTTCGTGTGTGTGGGGGGCAGCGTGAGCTTCGCTGGGCGGTCGGATCTGCTCTCGTTTCTGGATCAGCTAGTGAAGGTCGACGGCGGACCCCAGGTGACGCCGGGTAGCGGGCGTCCAATCCTGGTGCTGGAGGGTTGCGGTGGGTCGGGACGTTCGGAGCTGCTACGCAGCTTGGAAGAAAGGTGGGCGGCACGGACGCCGACAGCCCGGGTGGACTCGCTGGCTCTCCCGGATGACCAGACAGGTTTAAAGCGGCCATTGCTCGCGGCGCTGATGCTGGGTCTCAGCGCCGACGTACATGGGTACAAGGTGTCGTTTAACCGGGTAGTGCTGGCGTACATCGCGATGTCCGAGCCAGTCCAGGACCCTGATCCGCGGCGTGCCGTGGATGTAATGGTGCAGCGGTTGAATACTTACCGGGACGGTGGTGCGGTAATCGAGCTTGTGGCTGGCCTGGTGGCGACTTCGGTGCCGGGTGCGGGGGACCTTTCCGAAGTGTTCACGAAGATAGCCGAACAAATTGTCAAGCGACTGAGGAAATTCCCTTGGCGGGCGCGCTTGAACTGGAAAGAAGCCCTGGAGTGGTTCGGACACCAAGACCAGCGGCTCCATCGCGACCCGGTACGTGCGCTTGTCCAGCTCAGTGTTCAGGCGCAAAGCGACAACATCGCGGTCCGGGATGATGTGGATGACCTTCTGGTGGGTGCTCTGCTCGCGGATTTGCGTGATAGCCTCAACCGGATCGCGGCGCGGCCGTGGAACGCCATTGTCGCACTGGACAATAGCGATACACCCATGGCGGCGTGGTTAGTCGCGGCGCTGGTCCGGGTGCGACAAAATCTCGCGGCTCAGGGCGCAACGCCTGATCCGGTGACGGTCGTCGTCGCGAGCGGTGGTTCTCTTGCGGCTAGCCTGGTCGGACAGGTTCCCGCGGGTGCGCGGTGGCAGGAGTCGCAATTGGCTGACCTGACCGCTGAAGATGTCCGTCGAACGGGGGTGTGGTTGTCCATCGTTGTCGGTGGATTGTCCGTAGACGACGTACGTCAGATGGCAATGGCCTATGAATGGCCGCCATCGTTGGGCACGCGCGTTGTCGCGAATGCGGTGCACCGGCTTACTAGCGGGCACGCGGCGGCGACCAAGCTCGTGCTGCGGGACCTCCAAGCGGCGCCGCAACTCATCGACGATATGGATAGGATCCTGCGTCGGCAGGCGCCGGACGCCCAGCGCAGCATAGAGCAATTCCTACTCGACCGGATCGTCGCCGGGTTGAGCCTCCATCAGCGCGTCGACCCGGATCTTTGGCAGGATCTAGTGACGCTTTCCGCTGCGCGCGACCGTGACGAAGCACAGGAGCTCAGGCTGTCGTTGAGAACCCCGGTAGAGGTAGCGCCAATGCTATTTGCTTCGAGCACCCTGTGGTCCGGTACTGGTCCGCGGAATCGCCTCGCGCTTGAACCGTTTATCCGGTACCTATTGTTACGCGCACTCGCTAACCGAGTGGAGGAACCGCGGTGGCACGACGTTTTCGGTACCTTGCTGGACCGCCTCAGCAAATCTGATCTCGGCGGCCGGCTACATCACAATCTGGCGCTGGGCAACATCACCATGGTCGCCGAAGAACTTGGCCGTCTCCTGCCAAATTGCCCAGGCAAGGACTGGCTGACGTTGCTTGATCAGACTGTGGCGACGCCACACCCTAATGGTGATCACTCGACGTCAGCTCAACCGCTGAACACAGGGATCGAGAATTCCGCACGTGTTACTCGGCTAGTCAGCCAACTCCACACGATTAGAGATCCCTGCCTCAGCGACCGGGAAACACTGCGCCGCGGCTACCTGCTCATCGTTCACGACTACGATGGACTCGCCGACACGTCACCCGACGGTTTGACACTTTTTCTCGCCCGTTCGGATCGATACCGGCGGCTCGCTAACGAACTCGCCTAACCGCGGGTCACACCCGTGTTTCGCAACGATCAGTGAGGGAGTGAAACGGTGCGACCGACCCCTGCCACCCGTCAGATCAGACGGAGGCAAACCTACCGTTGGTGGCTCATTCCTCGGCCAGACCGATTCCCTAGGCGGTGGTCGCACTGGATCCCGTTTACGCTGACCGTTGTTTTGCTAACAGTCTTCGTCACCGCCGGGGTCCTGGCCGGTCCCTGGCTGTTCACGCGGATTAGCTGCCGGGCAGGGCCGCTACCGACATCAAGTATTTGGTCGCAGAACGACGAATGTGTCGGGGTGAGTGACGGGAACTACGATTTTGGGCTATCAGCTTTCGATCAAGTCTTCCAGACAGTCGCCAGCCAGAACGAACAAGCGCAAGGGAAACCGTGTCGTGCCGGCGCCGCACCTGTAACAGTCGGAGTGCTCGTAACCCTGAGCTCACCGAACA
>Ga0213881_10000466_pt1 | contig 26527 bp, 21 predicted proteins | sample BarmaccoBMER_R08_FD_160104 | JGI IMG/M metagenome (GOLD analysis project Ga0213881, IMG submission 160104) | Barbacenia macrantha exposed rock microbial communities from rupestrian grasslands, the National Park of Serra do Cipo, Brazil - ER_R08 ... | reverse complement strand
AGCCGCGCGCAGCCGGGGGTTGATGAATTCGTCGATGCCGAAGTTGAGCAGCGCGAGCGACATGCCGAGCAGGGCGACCGCCAGGCCGGGCGGCACGAACCACCACCATTCCTTGCTCTGCGCCGCCGAGCTTTGCTGAGCCCAGAACAGCATCGTCCCCCAGCTCCAGTGCGAACCGCTGATCAGGCCGAGGAAGGCGAGCGACGTGTAGGTGCCGATCGCGTAAATGACGGTGAACAGGAACGATGTCGCCACGATGGGTATCAGGCTGGGCAGGATCTCGAACACGACGATCCGCCAGGAGCGTTCGCCGATCAGCCGCGCGGAATCCACGAAGTCGCGGTTTCTCAGGCTCAGCGTCTGCACGCGCAGTACCCGGGCGCCGAAGGCCCAGCCGGTGACGGCGATGATCAGGGCGATCAGCAGGTCGTTGGCACTGGTGGACGAGGACAGGAAACCGGTCAGCACGATCAGCAGGGGAAGCGCCGGGAGCACCAGTCCCACGTTGATGAGCATGGACAGCAGGTCATCGGTCAGGCCGCCGAAATATCCGGCCGAGACTCCGATGAGGATTGACAGCACCGTCGCCACCGCCCCGGCCAGGAACGACACCACCATGGTGGCCCGGGTGCCCACCAGAAGCTGGGACAGGACATCCTGCTGGATCTGCGTGGTGCCCAGCCAGTGCGCCGCGGACGGTGGCTGCGGGGTCCCGCTGGCCGTGCTCAGCGTGGCGGACGGGTTGTACGGCGCGATGAGCGGGCCGATGAACGCGATCAGCACGAAGATGCCGAGCAGCACGAGTCCGACGATGATCTTCGGCGAGCGAGGGAGGCGGAATCGCCGCCTGCCGCCCGCCGCCGCGGGGCTGACCGGGGTCGTCTCCGGCGCGGTGACGCCGGTACCGAGTGCCATTGCTCATCCTTCCTGGCGGGTGCGCGGGTCGAGCAGGACATACACCAGGTCCGCGATCAGGTTCGCGGCGAGGACGGCGAACGTGATGATCAGGAAGACGCCCTGCAGCACGGGGAAGTCCCGGTTCAGCACCGCCTGCTGCAGGATGAAGCCGATCCCGGGGTAGGAGAAGACGATCTCGGTGAGCAGCGCCCCGGACACCACGAAGCCGACGGCCAGCGAGAAACCCGTGACGCTGGGCAGGATCGCGTTCCGCGCCGCGTAGGCGATGACCCGTCGCTTCGGCAGCCCCTTGGCCTGCGCGACGAGCACGTAGTCCTCGTCCATCGTGGTCACCATCACGTTCCGCATGCCGACTATCCAGCCGGCCGCCGACGCCAGCACGATGGTGAGCGCCGGCAGGATCGCGTGATCCAGCACGTTCGCGATATAGGACCAGCTCAGGCCGGGGGTGACCAGCGTCTGGTCGTAGCCGTTCAGCGCCGGGAACCAGTGCAGCCCGGTGGCGAACCCGGCGATCAGCAAGATCGCGATGAAGAAGTACGGCGCCGCCTGGAAGAACGTCATGGCCGGCAGCAGGCTGTCCAGCCAGCTACCGCGCCGCCACGCCACCAGAATGCCCAGCAGCGTGCCGAGGGTGAAGCTGATCAGCGTGGCCAGCCCGACCATACCGACGGTCCAGAACAGGCCGCTGCTGATGACGCTGGTTACGCTGGACGGGAACTGGTTGGTCGACACGCCCAGGTTTCCGTGCAGCAGATTTCCCCAGTACCTGACGTACTGGTCCCAGGCGTTCCCCTGGCCGTTCAGGCCGTATTCCGTTTCCAGTGCCTTGAGCGCGGCCGGGGTGACCTGGGTGCCCTGTAGCTTGGCCAGCACGGCGCTGACCGCGTTGCCCGGCATCAGCCGGGGGATGAAGAAGTCCAGCGTGATGGCGACCACGGCGGCCACGATGTACAGGCCGAACCGGCGCGCGAGCGCGATCATAACCCGGCGTTCCCTCCGCTGGTGGTGCTGGCCAAGCTGGCCGCGCTGATGCTGGTCGTGCTGGTCGTGCTGGCTGGGGCCCCCGCTGGGCGGCAGCCGCAGCTCTCCCGGCAGATGAGCTGGGTCGGCAGCAGGATGTCGCGGGACAGTGGCTGCTGGTGGCTGATCATCGAATACAGCACCTCAAAGGCGGTAGCTCCCATCTCCCTGATTGGCTGCCGGACGGTGGTGAGGCTGGTGCGCAGGTGGCGCGACATCGGGATGTCGTCGAAGCCGGTGACCGCCACCTGACCGGGAACCGCGATGCCGTGCTCGCGGAGCGCGGACATGACACCGAGCGCCGTCTGGTCGTTCGCGCAGACGATGGCCTCCGGTAGCGGGCAGCCCGCGGCGATCTGCCGTCTGATCACCTTGGCGCCGCCGGACGCGAAGTAGTACCCCTGCCATTCCGGGCCGTTCGCCAGCGTCGCGCCCGGCACCTCGGCCACCGCGGCGGCCAGCACGTCGCAGCGCTCGATGTTGTCCGGGCTGTCGGCATAGCCGCCCAGATACGCCAGCGACCGGTACCCGTGGTCACACAGCAGGTGGGCGGCCAGCGCGCGCATTCCGGCGGCGTTGTCCCCGTGCACGTTGGCGGTGGTCGGAGTGGCGAAGCCGGCCAGCGTGACGATCGGTACCTGCCGGGACAGCCGGTCCATCTGCTCCTCGTCCAGCACGCGGTCGTGCAGGATGAGGCCGTCGCTCTTGCGCGCCAGCGCAACCGTCCTGCCGCCGGGATCGTGGTCGTTGAAGTGGACCGACCTGATCAGCAGGTCGAAGCTGCGGCTCTGCGCCGCCACCTCGATGCCCCGGTTGATGAGGTCGGGATACTGCAGGCTCTCGGCCTCGTCAGCGAACATGTCTTCGTCGGTGTCGGCGCTGGACGGCCGGCGGACGATCACGCCCACGACCTCCTTGAGCCGCACGCTGAGCGCCCGTGCCGCTCCATCGGGGGCGAAGCCGAGTTCGGCGACCGCCTGAAGGACCCGGTCCCTGGTTTCCGGGCGCGGGTTGCGCCGCCCGTTGAGCACCCGGGACACCGACGCGATGGACACACCCGCGAGCCGCGCCACGTCGTAGATCGTGGGCGTGACGCTGGAGTCCATGCCGTCTCTCGGCTCCTCCTCGGCGCCCGCTGCCGGACCCGCTGCTGGGCCCGTTGCTGGGCCTGACATAGCCCGCTTCCTTCCGCCGCCGCGCTTGCCAGCGCGCCTTCCTGCACAAACGGTAAGCGCTTACCGGACCAGCACACAGGGTTTCCCGCCTACTACGTCCAGTGGTTCCCGCTTACAACGTCCACGGGGGAGGTAAGTGCGGTAAGCGCTTACCGGCCGTGGATGGCAGCAGCGTACGACGGCGCGAGCGAGGACCTCAAGGTCTTATGTCCACACTGTTACGCGAACGTGACGACACGCCCGAAGGATCCCAATACCGCGAGCGCGGCGCCAGCCGGCCGGACTTCGCGGGCAGCGGTGTGACAGCGGCGTTCACCCGGTTCTATGTGCCTGGACGCCGCGTTTGCGCGGGACAGGCGGGGTTGGCCCGGTCCTGAGGGCGGCGGAATCACGTTGTGCGGCGGCGCAGGCTCCGGGAGGATTTCATGAACGTTTCATGCCGGCCGTCTGCTGGAGTTCGCCGTCGTGGCGGCGATAGTGATCCATCATCGCCGGGCCGGGCGTGCTGTTCCCGGATCAGCCGCGCGCTCACCACGGGTCGCCGAAAGCGCTCACCACAGGTCGCCGAAAGCGCTGCCGAACGTCCCCGGCGACGAAGCCGGGCCGCGGCGCTCCTTCTCGTGTCACAAGTCCGACATTTCATGGTATAGGCCAATGGGTATTCGGGCAGGTGGTCGGCCGGGCGCGGTCGTTAAAGAGATCGTGGACACTTCCGGCGCAGACGGCCGCCAGTTTTGCCAGGATATGACCGTTACGTGAACGACGGCTACGGTGGACGACGTGGAGGAAAAGGGCTCTACGGAAGAAAGGGTGCCGGTTTCCGGCGCCTTTTCTTCCAGAGGGCTCTGATCTTCCGCAAATTGGCTGGCCCGTCTGTCCGCTATGCCGTGATACGCGCAAGTTCCCGGGCTGACACGGCTTGTAGCGAAGGCGGCATAGCCGACATTCCTTTAAACGCACGTTATCCGGGAATGCTCACCAATTGGGTGATAGGCCCCGGGCCTCGCTGGCCCGCATGCCGGCGATCCCGGGTGCCGGGACGCCGGCGACCTCGCCTCGGAACAATTCCGCCGCGCCGCCGCGGTCGCCGGCCGCCACCAGTGCGGTGAGATCTTCGAATACGTCAGCCGACGGGCGTGGTCAGTTACCAGATCACGGACATGGATATGATCCGCGTGCGGAACGGCAAGCTCGTGGAGCTGGAGGGATGAGATGAACGGCGCGGAGGCACTGACTCGCACGCTGGCCGACCGCGGCGTCCAGGTGTGCTTCGCTAATCCCGGTACTTCCGAGCTGCACATCGTGGAGGCGCTGGGCGCGGACGGGCGGATCCGGGGCGTGCTGTGTCTCTTCGAGGGCGCGGTCACCGGGGCCGCCGACGGTTACGGCCGGATGACCGGCCGTCCGGCGGCGGCGTTGCTGCACCTGGGACCCGGGTTGGCGAACGGCCTGGCCAACCTGCACAACGCCCGGCGGGCGCGCACTCCGCTGGTCACCCTGATCGGTGACCATGCGACCTACCACAAGAGGTTCGACGCGCCGCTGGAATCTGACATCGATGCCCTGGCCGGGACGGTATCGGGATGGGTCCGCCGGACCCAGCGCAGCGCCGACGCGGCGCCGGACGCCGCCGAGGCGGTCGCCGCCGCGATGGCGCCGCCGGGCGGAATCGCCACCCTCATCGTGCCCGCCGACGTGTCCTGGTCCGAGGTCTCGTTGTCCGGGCGCGCCGCGACCGACATCACCGCGACGGATATCACCACAGTGACCGCCCGCCGTCCGGCTGCCGTCCCGGAGGACGTGATCGCCTCGGCGGCGCGGACGTTGCGCGCCGAGCCGGGCTGCGCGATCCTGCTCGGCGGTCCGGCGCTGCGGCGGCCGGGCCTGCTGGCGGCCGGCCGGATCGCCGCGGCCACCGGGGCCCGGCTGCTGTCCGAGGCGTTCCCGGCCCGGCGTGAACGAGGCGCGGGCATTCCCGCCGCCGAACGCCTGGCCTACCTTCCCGAGATGGCGAGCGCTCAGCTCGCCGGCACGCGGCATCTGATCCTGGCCGGGGCGCGGGTCCCGGTGACGTTCTTCGCCTACCCGGGCGTGGCCAGTTCGCTGGTGCCGGAGGGCTGCCAGGTCCACCCGCTGGCCGAGGCCGGCGACGACGCGTGCCTGGCCCTCACGTCACTGGCCGAACTGGTCGCCACCGCTGATCCAGCCGCCACCATTGATCCAGCCGCCACCGGAGACCCGGCAGGCTCCGGCGGATCCGCGGCACAGCCGCCCAGGACCGTGCCGGAACACGATACGCCCCTCACCGCGGACAGCGCGGCGGCGGTCATCGGCGCACTGCTACCCGAGGGCGCGATCGTCTGCGACGAGGCCAACACCTGCGGGTACTGGCTGGAAGGCGCCACCGTGGGGGCGCCGCCACATGACTGGCTGACCCTGACCGGCGGCGCCATAGGGCAGGGGCTGCCGCTGGCCATCGGCGCGGCCATCGCTTGCCCGGACCGCGGTGTGATAGCGCTGGAGGCTGACGGCAGCGCCATGTACACGATCTCCGCGCTGTGGACGCACGCCCGCGAGCAACTTGACATCACCACCGTCATCTTCAGCAACCGCGGTTACGCGATCCTCGGCCTGGAGGTACAGCGCCTGGGCCTGAAGGAGAGCGCCCCCGATCTGCTCGGGCTGACCCGGCCGGACCTCGATTTCACCGCGCTGGCGGCGGGCATGGGAGTGCCGGCCAGCCGCGCCGGAACGTCGCGGGAGCTCGCGGCACAGTTCCGGCGGGCCCTCGCCGAGCCAGGGCCGCACCTCATCGAGGCGATGCTTTAAGCGTCACCGGCGGCCTTCCCGGGCCGTTGGCCGGCTGACATCAGGCCGTTGCTTTCCGTTCACCGCATGGTCAGAAACTCCTCACTTCCGCTCGAAACACTACAGCGGCCAACACGATAAGTGGGGAGGACGAACATGCGGTTGAGAGTGACGCTGACCGCTGCCGCCGCGGCGGCGGCCGCTTCGACTCTGGTCGCCGGAACCGCGCTGACCTCGGCGTCAGCAGCGACGAGCAGCACCGGCAGCAATGACCGGGGGAGCGGCATCAAGCACGTGCTGCTGATCTCCGTGGACGGGCTCCACCAGCAGGACCTGGCCTGGTACGTCAAGAACAACCCGGGTTCACTACTGGCTCGCCTCGCGGGCCACGGCGTCGAGTACAGCAACGCCCAGACTCCCTTCCCGTCCGACTCCTCGCCGGGAATGTACGGCCAGGTCACGGGCGGTGATCCTCGGGTCACCGGCATCTACTACGACGACACGTGGAATCAAGACGTCTTCCCCGCGGGCACCACCAAATGCACCGGGCCGGTACCGGGCGGTGAGGCGGCCTACGAGGAGGCGATCGACGTCAACTCGAATTCACTCGACGCCGGCCAGGGGCTCAGCGGGCTTCCCGGCAGCATCCTCCAGATGACCGGTAACCCATTGCAGGTGATCAACCCGGCGAACCTGCCCGTGGACCCGAAGACCTGCAAGCCGATCTACCCGAACCAGTACCTGAAGGTCAACACGATCTTCAACGTGGCTCATGACCACGGGCTGCGGACGGCGTGGTCGGACAAGCACCCGGCCTACCAGGCGTTCGACGGGCCGTCGGGGAACGGCGTCGACGACTTCTTCACGCCGGAGATCAACAGCCAGGCGCTCGGCTTCCCGGCGGGCGAGGACTGGACCAGCGACAACGCCGCCACCATGCAATACGACTCGTACAAGGTGCAGGCGATACTCAACGAGATCGACGGCTACGACCACAGCCGGACTCACCATGTCGGGACACCCGCGATTTTCGGCATGAACTTCCAGACCGTGTCGACGGCCCAGAAGCTGCCCAAGTCCGACGGCCTGACCGGCGGCTATCTCCCCGGTGGCACGGTGCCGGGGCCGCTGCTGGTCCGGGCCCTCAACTACATCAACACCGAGGTCGGCAAGATGGTCTCGGAGATCGGCGCGCAGGGCCTGGCCGGCAGTACCGCCATTATCATCTCGGCCAAGCACGGGCAGTCGCCGACCGATCCGGACACCCTGGCCCGGGTTCCGGACTCGCCGATCATCGCGGCCGTCAACGCGGCATGGACGGCGGCACACCCCGGTGCCAAGGACCTGGTCGTCTTCTCCACCGACGACGACGGGATGCTGCTGTGGCTGAGCGACCGCTCGCAAGCCGCTGCCAACTTCGTTAAGCAGTACCTTCTCACCCATTCGGCGGGCGCCAACAACGTCAGCGGAAACTCGATCACGGTCTCGGCATCCGGGCTGAAGAAGGTGTACGCCGGCGCGGAGGCCGCGGCGTTCATCGGCGTCCCGGCCGGCGATCCGCGTGTTCCCGACATCATCGGGATCGCCCAGCACGGCGTCGTCTACACCGGCGGCAAGGCCAAGATCGCCGAGCACGGCGGCGATGACCCGCAGGACCGTGACGTGCCGATCCTGGTTGCGCTGCCCGGACTCAGGAATGGCCACGGCGTGAGCGCCCCGGTCGAGACAACGCAGATCGCGCCGACGATCCTGCGGTTGCTCGGCCTCAACCCGCTCGACCTGCAAGCCGTGCGGATCGAGCACACCGCGGTGCTGCCCGGGCTGCGAGGCTCGCAGAGTTAGCGCCGTAGCGTCCAGATGGTGGTGCGTTTGACGTCGCGGTCCTCGAGCTTGCCCAGCTCGGGGACGTCGTAGGCGGCCAGCGGTTCAAGCCGTTCCCGCGGCAGGTATGTCCGGCCGAAATCGCCGGCCAGGACGGCGGCGCCTCCAGCGCGGGCGCGTTCGAGGAGTCGCGTGACGCGGTCGGCCAGATCGCGCTCATAGAACGCGTCAGCCACCAGCAGCAGGTCACCAGCACGGGGTGGCGGTCCATCGAGGAGCCCGGCGAGGTCGCCGCGGACGACATGGACCGCCACCCCGTTGGCCGTGGCGTTGACCGCGATGGCGGCAGTGGCGAGCGGATCAATGTCATAGGCGGTCACATCCGCCGCCCCCGCCTTCACGGCGGCGATCGCCACCAGGCCGGAGCCGGAGGCTAGGTCCATCACCCGCCGGCCCGCCACCGTTTCCGGATGGTCCAGGAGGTATCGCGCCAGCGCCTGGCCGCCGGCCCAGGCGAACCCCCAGAACGGCGGCTCCAGCCCGCTCCGCCCGGTCGCCAGCTCGGTCCACTGCCACAGCCCCATGGGCTCCGGGGCCTGGTACAGCCGGATCTCCGGTACCAGCGACACCGGGCCGAGCCGGGTGCTGGCCCGGACAATCTCCGCTGCGTCGGTCGGCATGGCTGGCGCGCTCCCCGGGAACGTTTAGGCGGGCGGACCATGGTGACGATAAACCCAGCGGATATTGCCCGCAGCAACGGGCCTGAAATAAGGGGAATCGCCGTGAACGAACCTATACGGCAACCCGCGGAAATGCTCACCCGCATGGGCAGGCACTGGGGCTGGGTACTGGCTTACGGCATCATCACGCTGGTGGCCGGCATCGCCGTGCTCGCCTGGCCCGGCGAGACGCTCCTGGTTATCGCGGTGCTGTTCGGCATCCAGCTGATCGTGTCCGGGATATTCCGGTTCGTGGGCGCGCTAGCCGTTGATGACCTGACCGGAGGCACCCGGGTGCTGCTGGCCCTCCTCGGTGTGCTGTCGATCATCATCGGGCTGTGGGCGGTACGCCACGTGCTGCTGACCCTGCTCGCGCTCGTGGTGTTCCTCGGCATCTACTGGATCGTCAACGGAGCGATCGAGGTCTTCACGGCGCTGACCCACACAGCGATGCCCGACCGGGGCTGGACCGCCGTGATGGGGCTGCTCAGCATCGTCGCCGGCATCATCGTGCTGGCCTTCCCCGGGCTGACACTGGTGGGCCTGGCGGTGGTCCTCGGGATCTGGCTGCTGGTCTTCGGGGCGATGGAGATAGCCGCCGCGTTCCGGGTCCGCAGCATCGGGCACGCGGCCTCGCGGTTCCGTTTCCTCTCACGCGCCTGACCCAGGTGATAACAGCAAGAAGCGTGAGCGCTGGAATTCCGGTCAGCTGATCGGTGGATGCGGGTGAGCCGTTCGTCGGCCCGCGAATTCAGCCACTCCACGCCAGACGCGGGCTTTCCGTGCGATGTGCCGCGGGGGCCGGCGCTGCGACGCTGAAGTCATGTCAGCAATCATCGATGTGCGTAATCTGCACAAGAACTACGGCGGCACGGTGGCGGTGGACGACGTGTCCTTCACCGTGCAGCGAGGGGAGATCTTCGGGATCCTCGGCCGGAACGGCGCCGGCAAGACCACGACGGTCGAGTGCGTCGAAGGGCTGCGCAAGCCCGACCGGGGCACCATCACCGTGCTCGGGCTGGATCCGCAACGGGATCATGCCGAGCTGACCCAGCGTGTCGGGGTGCAGCTACAGGAGAGCCGGCTGCCCGATCAGCTCAGGGTCGCCGAGGCACTCGAGCTCTACAGCTCCTTCTACCGGTCCCCGGCCGACTCGCGTGCGCTGCTGGATCAGCTCGGGCTCGCGGACAAGGCCAGGACCGCGTTCGCGAAGCTTTCCGGCGGCCAGAAGCAGCGGCTGTCGATCGCGCTGGCGCTGGTCGGCAACCCGGAGGTGGCGGTCCTGGACGAGCTCACCACCGGCCTGGACCCGCAGGCCAGGCGCGATACCTGGGATCTGATCGAGGGCATCCGCCAGCGAGGGGTCACGATCGTCCTGGTCACCCACTTCATGGAGGAAGCCGAACGGCTGTGCGACCGGGTCGCGCTGATCGACGCGGGGCGCGTCGTGGCCCTCGACACCCCGGCCACGCTGGCCGATGAGGTCCAGGCCGAACAGCGGATCCAGTTCCGCCCGTCCGTCCCGTTCGACGACTGGCTGCTGACCCAGCTGCCCGACGTCACCAGCATCATGCACAGGGGCGATGTCGTGGTGGTCACGGGCAATGCCAACGCGCTCAACGCGGTCACGTCCGCGCTGGCCCGCAACCAGATCGTGGCCCAGCATCTGCGCGTGGACCAAGCCAGCCTGGAGGACGCGTTCCTCGCGCTCACCGGCAGCCGCTCCGCCGGCGAACCCGTACCCGAAGCAACCGAGGAGGTCTGAGCAATGGCCAGCACAATCGTGGCGCCGCCCGCCGCGCGCGGGCATTCCGCGCTGGCGCAGCTGACGATCACCGAACTGCGGCTGCTCTGCCGCGGGCGGAACCGCGTCGGTTTCATCGTGAGCGCCGGGCTGCCGCTCCTCCTGCTGATCATCTTCGGCGCCATACATTCGTTCGGCAAGCCGGTCAAGGCCTACGACGGCCTCACCACGTTTGACATGTACGTGCCGATCCTGCTGGTGTTCGCGATGACCATGCTGGCGGTGCTGACCATGCCCACGGTGCTGGCCAGCTACCGCGAACTCGGCGTGCTGCGCCGGCTCAAGACCACTCCGGCCGGCCCGGTCCGGGTGCTCGTCGCTCAGCTCGCGGTCAAGCTGGCCGCCGCCGCCGTCACGGTGATCGCGATCCTCGCGGTGGCCAGGATCGGTTACGGCATCGCGGCGCCGCGCCAGCTCGGCGGGTTCGTGGTCGCCGGGCTGCTCGCCACCGCCGCGCTGATGGCCATCGGCCTGTGCATCGCCGCGGTGGCGTCGACCGGCAATGTGGCCCGCGGCATCGGAGCGATCCTGTTCTACCTGATGATGTTCTTCGCCGGACTGTGGCTGCCCATCCCGAACATGCCGCCGGCGCTACAGCACATCAGCCATGCCACCCCGCTGGGGGCCGCGGTCCCCGCGCTGGGGAACGCCATGCTGGGCCACTGGCCCACCGGGCTGCAGCTGCTTACGCTGGCGGTCTACGCGGCGGCCTTCGGGCTGGCCGCGACCCGGCTGTTCCGCTGGGAGTAGATTCCGGAGCGGAGGCGAAATGACCAGTCCGACGGAGCGCTCCCTGCTGGAAGCGTGGCGGCAGGGGTGGCCGTTCCCCGGCACCATCTTCCCGTATGTCATCCTCGCGGTCTCGGCCGCTTCCGCGACCACCTCGCAATGGGGCTCGATCCCAGTCAACCTGGCCCTGTGCGGGGTGGCCGCGGTGTGGATGCTGATCCCGCTGCACCCGGGCCTGCGTAAGCGCGTCCCGGTGATGGCGGTGTATCTCGCCGGGCTCATCGCCATCACGGCCATCCTGGTGATCAGGGATCCCTGGTTCGGGTTCTTCGTGGCCGCGGGATACGGCTATTCGATCCGGCTGCTGCCGTGGCCGTGGTCGCTGCCCGGCATGGGCGCGCTGGCCATCCTGGCGGCCACGTCCCAGATGTGGAGCGTGGACAAGGCCACGCCCGCCGGGCTCGCGGCCTATCTCGCCGTGATCGCCATGAACGTGCTCTCCGCGTGCGGCATCGTCTGGTTCCTCCACGGCATCGAGAAGGCACACGATCAACGCAAGCGCATGCTCGATGAACTGAGCGAGACCAACCGCAAACTCCAGACAACGCTGGCCGAGAACGAGGGCCTGCACCGGCAGCTGCTCACCCAGGCGCGAGAGGCCGGGATCTTGGACGAACGGCAGCGGATGGCGCGCGAGATCCACGACACCCTGGCACAAGGGCTGACCGGGATCGTCACCCAGCTACAGGCGGCCGAGCAGGCGGCCGAGCAAACCCCCGGCGACCCTTCGGGCTGGCGGCGGCACTTCGCGGCGGCCACCCGGCTGGCCAGGGAAAGCCTGACCGAGGCGCGCCGATCGGTGGACGCGCTGCGTCCCGAGCCGCTGGAAACCGCACGGCTGAGCGACGCGCTGGCCGCCGTCGCGGCGAACTGGTCGGCGTTGCAAGGGACCCAGGTGCAGGTGAGCACCACCGGCACGACGCGGCCGATACAGCCGGAAGCGGAGGCCGCGCTGTTGCGGGCGGCCCAGGAGGCGCTGGCCAACGTGGCCAAGCACGCCGAGGCGAACCGGGTCGGGCTGACCCTCTCCTACATGGACAACGAGGTCGCCTTGGATATACGCGACGACGGCAAGGGTTTCGATCCGGAAATGAACGGCCACCCGGCCGCCGGAGGCTTCGGGCTGGTCGCGATGCGGCAGCGGATCGAGGCCCTGTCCGGGACGCTGCAGATCGAATCGGAGCCCGGCGCCGGCACCGCGATCTCGGCGAGCATCCCGACCTCGGGTAAGGCCCGTCCATGACCGGCACGCCGATCAGGCTGCTGATCGCCGATGACCATCCGGTGGTCCGGGACGGACTGACCGGGATGTTCGCGGCCGACCCCGGTTTCGAGGTGGTCGGTGAGGCCGCGGACGGCGCCGAGGCGGTCAGGCTGGCTCAGGCGATGAGCCCCGACGTGATCCTCATGGACCTGCGGATGCCGGTCATGGACGGCGTGAGCGCGATCAAGGAGCTGGCCCGGCGCCAGATCCCCGCCCGGGTGCTGGTGCTGACCACCTACGACACGGACACCTACATGCTGCCCGCGATCGAGGCGGGCGCCACCGGCTACCTGCTCAAGGACGCCCCGCGTGACGAGCTGCTGCGGGCGGTGCGGGCCGCGGCTGACGGCCACGGCGTGCTCGCGCCTTCGGTGGCGACCCGGCTGATGAGCCGCGTCCGGACGCCCGAGCCGGAACTGCTCAGCCAGCGGGAGTTCGAGGTCCTCGAGCTGGTGGCGGCCGGGTCGACCAACCGGGAGGCCGCCGCCCGGCTGTTCATCAGTGAAGCCACCGTCAAGACGCACCTGCTGCACATCTACGCCAAGCTGGGCGTGGGAGACCGCGCCGCGGCCGTCGCCGAGGCCTTCAACCGCGGCCTGCTCACCCCGGAGAACTCACAGTGACGGAGAACTCACAGTGACGGTGGCGAGGACGCGTCTTGGGTGAGGAACCACCGTACGTTCGTGATAAACGGGTTGAAATTGGGCCGCGAGAAGCGTCGGCCGGGCCACCGGGAAGCTGGCCAGCACGGGGACCTTCGGCCACAACGGGAGCAACATCTGCAACGCGTGGGCCGACCCGGGCAGCGGCCTGGTCGTCGTCTACCTCACCGGCCGGGTGCCGCCCCGCGGCGAGGGGGCCCGGCACCACTGCGAGGTCAGCGACGGTATCCGGCTGGCGTGCGTCAGCTGACCCCGCGGCGAGCGTCAGCGATCTTCGCGCGTCGATACGGGTGAGGGCGGGCAGGGCCAGCAGCCCGCAGGCCAGGGCGGCGAGGCCGCCGATCACCAGCGACCACCGGGCGCCGGCCACCTCGCCGGTCCAGCCCACGATCGGGCCGCCCACCGGTGTCGAGCCCAGCCAGGCCAGCGCCCACAGCGCCATGACCCGGCCGCGCATCGTGGGTTTGGCCGCGAGCTGGAGGGCGGTCTTGGCGAACGAGTTGAACGTGATGCTCCCGTAGCCGACGAACAGCAGGGCGGCCAGCTCCAGCGGCATGTCCGGTGCGGCCGCCGCGGCCAGGATGGCCACGCCCCAGCCGATGGCGGCCAGGCACAGGGCCCGGGTGCGCGGCCGCGGCCGTCCGGCGGAGACCAGGCCGCCCGCCACCGCGCCGACCCCCATCACCGACGCCATCACGCCGTAGGCGGCCGCCCCGCCGTGGAACACTTTGCTGGCCATGAGCGGCAGCGAGACCGCGAACTCCCAGGCGAGCGTGCCGATCACGGCGATCATGACCAGCGGGATGAGCAGCTCCGGCGTATTCCGGACGTAACGTAGTCCGGCCCGGATCTGGCCTCTTTCGCGGCGCACCCGCCTGGCCGGGAACAGCTCATCGCGCCGCATCGCGGCCAGGGAGACGAGCACGGCGCCGAACGAGATCGCGTTGACGCCGAAGCACACGGCGAGACCCAGCGCGGCGGCTATCGTCCCGCCCAGCGCGCCGCCGAAGACCCTGGCGATGTTCATCGACACCGAGTTGAGCGTGACCGCGTTCGGGAGGTCGGCGGCGGGAACCATCTCGGATATGAAGCTCTGCCGCGCCGGATTGTCGAAGACGTTGACGAACCCCAGGAGCAAGGCCAGCAGGTAGACGAGCCACAGCGTCATGACGTGGGCGGCGGTCAGCACGGCGAAGGCGGCGGCGACCAGGCCAGCCAGCGTCTGGGTGACGTAAAGCACCCGCTGCTTGTCCATGCGGTCGGCGAACAGGCCGCCGGCCGGGCCGAACACCAGCATCGGGGCGAACCGGGCCGCGGTGGTGAGGCCGAGCTGCGTGCCGCTGTGGGTGAGGCCCAGGACCAGGAACGACTGGGCCACCGTCTGCATCCAGGTTCCGATCACCGAGACCAGCTGCCCGAAGAAGTACAGCCGGTAGTTGCGCTGGCGCAGGGAGGTGATCACCGATGTCCCCGTCGATTGGCAAATTTGTTAGCTCCGCTAAGGATAACATTAGCCGGGCTAACCAGCTTCCCCGGGGGGAGGCGCGGGGAGGCGCGGGGAGGCGCGGGGAGGGCGCGCGTAAACTACGGACCTATGGAGGATCGCGTAGTTCTCGTGACCGGCGCGACCGATGGCCTCGGCCGCGCGCTCGCTGCCGAGCTGGCCGCCCAGGGCGTAACGGTGCTGGTCCACGGCCGCGATCCCGGCCGGATCGCGGAAACCGTAGCCGAGGTGCAAGCCGCTTCTCCGAACGGCGCGGTGAGATCGTACCAGGCGGATTTCGCCGACCTGGACCAGGTGCGCTCGCTCGCGTCGCAGGTCACCGAGCGCGAGGGCCGCCTCGACGTCCTGGTCAACAACGCCGGTATCGGGGCCAGCGTCCCGGGCGGGGGAGCGCGGCAGGAGAGCGCGGACGGCTACGAACTGCGGTTCGCCGTCAACTACCTGGCCGGTTTCGCGCTGACGCGGCTGCTGCTTCCGCTGCTCGAGCGGTCCGCGCCCTCGCGGATCGTCAACGTCAGCTCGGTGGGTCAGCAGGCCATCGACTTCGGCGATGTGATGCTCACCTCCGGGTACAACGGCGTCCGCGCCTACTGTCAGAGCAAGCTGGCCCAGATCATGTTCACCATCGACCTCGCGGCGCAGCTGGACGGCGCCGGCGTGATCGCCAACGCACTGCATCCCGCGACGTACATGCCCACCAAGATCGTCTCGTCGCCGGTCAGCACGATTGCCGAGGGCGTCGAGGCGACCGCGAACCTGGTCACCGGCGAGAACACGGGGACCGGCCGGTTCTACAACGGCCTGCGGGAGGCGCGCGCCGACGCTCAGGCCTACGACGCGGACGCCCGCCGCCGGCTTCGCGAGCTGTCGGAAAAGCTGACCGGGATCGCGTGACCGCCGTTACGGCGTAACGCCGTTACGGCGTGACCGCCGTAACGGCGTTACGGCGGGTACGCACGGCGACCGGTTCGCCGGCGGTACGTGCTGATCAGGCGCCGGAATCGCGTTGTGATCGGCCACGACACATCCGCGAAACACAACGACGGGTCTGGCCTGCGGCGTTACCAGCTGCGTAACAAGCGAGAAATCCCTCGGAAACCCGTGCATGGGAGACAAGAAGCGTCACCGCTTACGGCCCCCCGAGGAGGCTTTGTTGGATCCCTATGCAAGCTGGCTGAACGCCGGGGACAATTCCTGGCAGATGACAGCGGCCACGCTCGTCGGCCTGATGTCCATACCGGCCCTGGCGGTCCTGTACGGCGGCTTGGTGCAGAAGAAATGGGCGATGAACACCGTGCTGATGGTGTTCTCCACATTCTGCCTGACGCTGATCGTGTGGGTCCTGTGGGCCTTCAAGATGGGCTTCGGCACCCCGCTGATCAGCACGTTCGTCGGTGATCCGCGGAGCGTGCTCGGTCATGTGGCCGAACAGGGCCAGGCCAATATCCCGCTGCTGAACGGCCTGATGCCCAAGTTCAGGTTCCCCGAGTCGAGCCTGATGTATTTCCAGTTCGTGTTCGCGGCGATCACCCCGATCTTGTTCATCGGCAGCGTGATCGGCCGGATCAGCTTCAAGGTCTGGCTCGTCTTCGTCCCGCTGTGGATCACGTTCGCCTACGCGGTGAACGCGTTCCTGCTGTGGGGCGGCGGCTACTGGGCCGGCAAGGGCGCGCTGGACTTCTCCGGCGGTTACGTCATCCACCTGGCGGCCGGCGTGTCCGGCTTTGTCTGCGCGGCCGTGGTCGGGCCGAGGCTGAAGCGTGACCGTGAACGGGCCATCCCGAACAACCTGCTGTTCGTCGCCGTCGGCGCGGGCATCCTGTGGCTCGGCTGGAACGGCTTCAACGGCGGCGACCCGTACTTCGCCGGCGCGGACGCCGCGGCGGCCGTCGTCAACACCAACGTGGCCACGGCGGTGGCGATGATGACCTGGATCATCATGGACATGGCCTTCAGCTCCGAGAAGAAGCCGACCTTCCTCGGCGGACTCAACGGCATGATCTGCGGCCTGGTCGGTATCACGCCCGCGGCTGGTTACGTGAACGGTCTCGGCGCGATCCTCGTCGGCCTGATCGCCTCGGCGGTCGTCTGGTGCGCCTGGTACTACCTGCCGAAGTACGTGTGGCCGTTCAACAAGGTCGACGACGCGCTCGGCGTGGTGTACACCCACGGCATCGCCGGCCTGCTCGGCGGTCTGCTGGTCGGCCTGTTCGCGGACCCGAACATGATCGTGTACCTCGGCGTCGGCAAGAACCCGGCGGTCAGCGGGGCCGGCGCGTTCTACCATCACCCGCATCAGCTGCTCGTCCAGGCCGGCGCCGCGCTCACCATCATCGTCTGGGACGCGCTCGTCACGTTCGCCATCCTCATGGTCATCAAGTACGTGTTCCGGATGAAGCTGCGGCTTCCCGACTCCGCCCTGGAAATCGGCGACATCGCGGTGCACGGGGAGGAAGCCTACCCGTCCGACGACCTGGTCACCGTGGCCGCGACCGCCGCCGCCGACGAGGTCAGCGCGCGCGACGGCAAGGTTCCGCAGAAAACCCAGACCCCCTAGGCCTGGCCCCCTAAGCCCGGCTCCCCATGATCATGGGTCAAAGACGGTAACTATTACCTGCTTTGACCCATGATCATGGATCAATGGCCGCGGAACGCCTCCTCGAGCCACCACGAGCCGCGCTCGCTGGTGATCTTCGCGTCCACCACCAGCGGCCGTTCCCGCGGCCCCTCCAGCCACTTCTGCACCGCGGCGAGGTCGCCGGCGCACCGCACGGTGACGCCCTCGCAGCCGAACCCGCGCCCGATGGCCGCGATGTCGGTAGCCGGGAACCGCACGATGTCCAGCGGTTCGCCGTCCGGCCCGAAGTGATGCACCTCGGCCCCGTACGCCTCGTCGTCGTACACCACGACCAGCATCGGGATATTGAGCCGCACGAGGGTCTCCAGCTCGCTGACCCCCATCAGCGCGCCCCCGTCGCCCAGTGCCGCCACGGTCAGCCGGTCCGGCCGGGCCACCGCCGCCCCGATCGCCGTGGCCAGGCCCAGCCCGATGGACTGGAATGCCTGGGTGAAGCAGAATCCCGCCGCGTCAGGCACCGAAAGGTACATCGACGGATATCCCATGAAATTTCCGGAATCGACGGTTACGGTCCGCTCTGCCGGGAGCATGTCGTCGAGCGCTATCGACAGCGTCCGAGGATCGATCCGCATTTGGCCGCTCTCATCCTCGTACGGCACATCCCGCCACCGCACCCCAGCCAGCGAAGGTCTTTTTGAACGAACGGGCGGTGGTGCCACCTCCAGCTGACCGGCCACCGCCACCGCGGTAGCCGCCACGTCGCCGACCACGCCCAGGTGCACGTCCCGATGCGCTCCGATCGCGCTGGGGTCATCGTCCACCTGCACCACCGTGGCGTCCGGCGCGATCAGCTTGCCGTGCCGGGTGGTCCACATGTTCAGCGAGCAGCCCCACGCCACGATCAGGTCGGCGTCCCTGATGAGCTCGGCGGCCAGCGGCGAGGCGAACCCGCCGCTCACGTCGAGGCTCCACGGGTTGCCCTGGAACAGGCCCTTGGCCACCGCGGACGTGGCGAGCAGCGCCCCGGCGGCGTCGGCGGCCCGCTCCAGCTCCGTTCGCGCTCCCCGGGCGCCGCGGCCGGCGATGAATACCGGGCGCCTGGCGTCATGTAGCAGCCCGATCAGCGCCGCGACGCCTTCGTCGCCTGGCTGCGGCGGGTGGGTCAGCGGCCCGGTGCACACCCGTTCCTGGTCGTTGTGCCCGGCGGCCTGCACGTCGAGGGGCAGCGCCAGCACCACGGTCCGGCGGGTAAGCGCCGTCTGGTACGCCGCGCACGTGTCGGCGACCGCCGATGCCGGGGAGCGGACCCGGGCGGGCCGGGCGCCCACGGCTGTGGCGAGGGCGTCCACGTCGACGAAGAAGTTCGACCGCCTGCCGGGCGCCTCGGGAGCCAGCACGAGCAGCGGAGTCCGGCTCTTGGCCGCCTCGGTGATCCCGGTCATCGCGTTGGTCAGCCCCGGCCCCTGGTGCACCGAGACCACGCCCACCCGTCCGGTGGTGCGCGCCCACGCGTCCGCCATCACCGCCGCGCCCTGTTCGTGGCGGGCCGCGATGAACCGCGCGCCGCCGGCGACCAGCGCGTTGGTGACGAGGAAGTTCCCGCTGCCGACCACGCCGAACACCGTGTCCGCCCCGAGCCCGGCCAGCGCCCGCCCCACAGCCTCCGCGACCCGCACGGTCAGCTCCGTTCGACCAGCGCGATGGCCCGGCAGGGCGAGCCGGAGCCGCTCACGATCGGCAGCGGCCCGGCGATCACCACCGCGCCCTGGGCCGGCAGCCGGGCCAGGTTCCGCAGCTGGGTGAGCCCGTACTTGCCCGCGCCCAGCAGGGACGAATGGCACGGGAACGGCGGGTCGAACGAATGCGCCGCGCCCGCGTCGGTGCCGACGGTCTCCACGCCCAGCCCGATCACCGGCGCCTGCTCGGCGAGCCACTTCGCGCACGGCACGCTGATGCCCGGCGTGTGCGGGCCGGTCTCGTTCGCGTTGAGGAACTCGGCCTGGTCGCTCGACCGGGCGTCCCACCCGGTCCGGTACAGCAGCCAGCCGCCGTCGGGCAGCGGACCGTTGGCCTCCTCCCACGCCTTGACGTAGTCGATCTCCAGCAGGAAGTCCGGGTCGGCTGCGGCCTCGGCGGTGAAGTCGAGCACGACCGCTGGCGCGATCAGCCGGGTCACCGGAACCTGCGCCACGTCCTCGCCATCCTTGCCGGTCAGCCAGTGCACCGGCGCGTCGAAGTGCGTGCCGGTGTGCTCCCCGGTCGTGATGTCGTTCCAGTACCAGGCCGGGCCGCGTTCGTCATAGTGGCTGATCTCGGACAGCCCGAACCGCCTGGTGTTCCCGAACGGCTCGGGTAGCGCGATGATCGGCGTGTCCGCCGACAGGGGCGCGGTCAGGTCGATGACCTCGACGGACTGGTTGCGGATCGCCTCGGTGAGGTCTCGTAGCACAGACATAGCCGTAGCTTTCCGCACCACCCGCCCCCGTGGCTAGGGGCACCTCCGGCCCGGTGTGTCCCGGTAACATTTGGGGCGGGGTGAAGCATGGCAAAACCAGTCGTCACCGCGACAACCCTCGTCACCGAGGACGGTGTCCCGATCGACGCCGCGCACTTGCCAGGATCCGGCGACCTGGCCATCGTGCTCGCGCATGGTTTCACGCTGTCCTGGCAGCGCCCCAACGTCTGGCGGATCGCCAGCCGGCTGAACAAGATGGCGGGTGTCGTGGTGTTCGACTTCCGGGGCCACGGCCGGTCGGGCGGCCTCTCCACGCTCGGTGACCGCGAGATCAGGGATCTGGACGTCGCCGTCGCGTGGGCGCGCGAGCTCGGCTACCGGCGGATCGCCGCGATCGGCTTCTCCATGGGCGCGTCGGTGGTGCTCCGCTACGCCGGGCTGATCGGCGGCATCGACGCGGTTGTGTCGGTGAGCGGCCCCGGCCGCTGGTACTACCGGGGGACCGAGCGGATGCGCCGGGTGCACATGGCCGTGGAACACCGGCTGGGCCGGATGGTGACCCGGCGTTGGCTCAACACCCGGGTGAGCCCCAATGGCTGGAAGCCGGTGCCGGTCCCGCCCGCCGAGGCGGCCGCGAAGATATCCCCGACGCCGCTGCTGATCGTGCACGGCGACAAGGACCTCTACTTCCCGGCCGAGCATGCCCGCCAGCTCTACATGGCCGCCAGTGAGCCCAAGGAGCTGTGGCTCATTCCCGGCATGGGCCACGCCGAGTCCGCCACCACCGATGAACTGGCCGGCCGGATCGGCCAGTGGATCGACCGGGCCGCAAACCCTGTCACAGGAGCTTCGCACGAAGCTGAGGCAGTTCGCTGAAGCCGTGCGCGGCCAGCCAGCTCACCGCGCCGCCATGGCGTGAGTCGAGCTGCGCGAGGAACGCCGCCATGGTTTCCGGATGCGGCCGGTGCGCCTCCGCCGGCTTGCTGTTGATATCGGCCGCGTAGGTCGGCGACCTGCCCAGTCGTTCTACGATCTCACCGACCCGGTCGCCGGTGGCGGCGTAGTCCGCGACCACGGCCTCGGGCTCGACGCCCACCGCGCTCAGGGCGAGCGCCACCACGACCCCGGTGCGGTCCTTGCCCGCCGCGCAGTGGACCAGCGCCGCTCCGCCGGCGGTGGCTATGCTCCGCACCGCCGCGACCACCTGGTCCGGCCGGTCCTCCAGGTAGCCGAGGTAGTGGCCGGTCAGCGGATCACCGGGATAGCGCTGCTGATCCGCCCGGCGGCGCGCCAGCAGCGCCTCGGCGACGACGTCGGTGGCCGCGCCCACTTCCGGCAGTACCGGGTGGTGCGCGTGCCGCACGCTCGCCACGGCGTCGAGCGGCGCCGGTCCCTCCAGCTCCAGTTCGGCCGCGCTGCGCAGGTCCACGACAGTGGTCACGCCAATGTCGTCCACCAGCCGCCTGACGTCAGCGGGGGAGAGTTCCTGGAGGTTGTCGGACCGCAGCAGGCGGCCGGTAGCCGTCTTGCCGCCATCGCTGATGGGCATCCCGCCCAGGTCGCGCACGTTGACGGCGCCGTCAAGGTTGATCCATGGCATACCGCCATCTTCCCAGCGCTCGATGGACGGCAGGCAAATAGGCTCTACCAGCTCACCGGCACCGGCATTCCTTCGCTGTAGCCCGACGCGCTCTGCACGCCGACCACCGCCCGTTCGGCGAACTCGGCCAGGGAACAGGCGCCCGCGTACGTGCACGAAGAACGGAGCCCGGCGATGACCATGTCGATCAGGTCCTCCACCCCGGGCCGCTCCGGATCCAGGTACATCCGCGCTGAGGAGATGCCCTCCTCGAACAGTTCCTTGCGGGCCCGCTCGAACGGCGAGTCCGAAGCCGAGCGCAGCCGCACCGCGCGGGCCGACGCCATGCCGAAGCTCTCCTTGTACAGCCGCCCGTCCGGCGCGCGGAACGTGTCGCCGGGCGACTCATAGGTCCCGGCGAACCACGACCCGATCATCACCGACGACGCGCCGGCCGCCAGCGCCAGCGCGACGTCTCGCGGGTGCCGTACACCGCCGTCCGCCCACACCTGAGCGCCGAGCCGCCGGGCCTGCGTGGCGCACTCCAGCACGGCGGAGAACTGCGGTCGTCCCACCCCGGTCATCATCCTGGTGGTGCACATCGCGCCCGGGCCCACGCCGACCTTCACCACGTCCGCCCCGGCCTCGACCAGGTCGCCGACCCCCGCCGCGGTGACCACGTTCCCGGCGACGACCGGGACCGACGGCGCCAGGCCTCGCACGGCTTGCAGCGCCGAGATCATCTTCTCCTGATGGCCGTGCGCCGTGTCCACTACGAGGATGTCGGCCCCCGCGTCCAGCAGCAGCTTGGCCCGGGCGGCCACGTCCCCGTTGACGCCGATCGCGACCCCGGCCCGCAGCCGTCCCGAACCGTCGACCGCCGGGGTGTACAGCGTGGAGCGCAGCGCGCCCGTCCGGGTCATCACGCCGACGCAGCGCCCGGCGGGGTCCACCACCGGGGCCAGCCGGTGGCGGCCCTCGTGCAGCGCCTCGAACGCCCGCGCCGGGGGGATCCCGGCCGGCAGCGTCACGGGATCAGGGGTCATCACCTGGCGGAGCTGAGCGAACCGGTCCGTGCCCTGGCAGTCCGCTTCGGTGACTACACCGACCGGCCGCCCGTCCTCCACGACCACCACCGCGCCGTGCGCCCGCTTCGGCAGCAGGCTGAGCGCATCGCCCGCGGTGTCGGTGGGGCCGAGCGTCAGCGCCGTCTCCGCCACCAGATCACGCGACTTCACCCACGCGATCACGTCGGCGACCACGTCGGCCGGGATGTCCTGCGGCAAGATGGCGATGCCGCCGCGCCGGGCCACGGTTTCGGCCATCCGCCGCCCCGACACCGCGGTCATGTTGGCGGTCACGATGGGAATCGTCGCCCCGCTGCCGTCGGTAGTGGACAAGTCGACATCCAGCCGTGAGCCGACGGCTGACCGGCTCGGCACCATGAAGACATCGCTGTAGGTCAGGTCGTGGTCGGGAGTCATCCCGTTGAGGAATCGCACGTATAGATTGTTCCCGCACCTGGGGAGTGCTATCGCCCCTCCGGGCGTGTGCCGACGGGCGTGAAGGCGGCGTACATGATGTCGGCTATCCGGTCGGCCATCTCGTCTTCGGGAAGGCGGACCTCGGTGCTGATCAGGTAATTCACGCGCTCGAGCATCATCAGGCAGGCGACCGCGGTCAGTTCGACGTGCTCCTGCTGCTGCCCGGCGGCCTTGCTGGCGGCGGTCATCCCGGTGGTCATGGCCTCGGCGATGGAGAAGAACAAGCGCAGGCCGTCGCCGTACACCTCGTCAGGCACCAGGTCCGCCGAGCTGAGGATGCGGATCACCGTGGCATGCGCGGCGTAGGCCTTGAAGAATTTCCGCACCCACTGCCGCAGCACCGTGCGGCCGGTATCGTCCCTGGTGACGATCGGAAAGTCGCCAGCCACGATCTCCATGTCGTGCAGCGCGTCCCGCAGCAGCGCCTTGAACAGGTCCTCCTTGTTCGAGAAATAGAGGTAGAACGTGCCGTGCGAGATGCCAGCCCGCTGCACCACGTCGTCCACGCGGACACCGTTGAAGCCGCGCTCCTCGAACTCGATCATGCCGGCCTCGAGTAGCCGGCGGACCGTCTCACGACCCTGTGCCCGCAGTTCGCGGTCCTGTGCGGGCGTACCGCCGCCCAGCGATGGTCGCGGTGGCTGTTTTCGGGGTGGCCGTGCTGACTCGCGTGCGGCGGCCCCGCCGGCCGCGCGCGGTGCGGTCCCGCCGCGGCTTACCTCCTGGCTCATAGCAAGAGCGTAGCCGTCTTGCCGACGCCACTCGTGCATTCGTGCGGGACGACCCCCCGCACCTCCCGGAAGAATAGGCTACGACAGGTGAGCAGACGGGTGGGGATAGCCGTGCTTACCGCCACGGCGGCCCTGCTGTACTGCGTTGCGGCGCTCCTGGAGTACCGGCGCTTCCTCACCAGCACGTTCGACCTGGTCATCTTCGACCAGGGCGTTCGCGGCTACGCCCACTTCCACGCCCCGGTCTCGATCGCCAGGGGCGTGGCCGACGGCATCAGCCCGGACTTCTCGCTGCTTGCCGATCACTGGTCGCCGATCCTGGCGGTACTCGCACCGCTGTACTGGATCCATGACAGCCCGGCGACCCTGCTGGTCGCGCAGGGCGTGCTGTTCGCCCTGGCCATCCCGCCGCTATGGGTCTACACCCGGCGGCGTCTGGGCGCCGCGGCCGGAGGCCCAGGCCAATTCAACACCGCGGCCGGAGGCCCAGGCCAATTCAACACCGCGGCCGGAGGCCCAGGCCAGTCCAGCGCCGAGGCGGCCGCGTACTTCGTCTGCGGGGCCTACGCTCTGTCGCTGCCGATCATGGCTGCCGTGGTCTTCGATTTTCACGAGGTCGCGTTCGTCCCGGTGCTCACCGTGCTCATGGTGGAGCGCTTCGACGCGGGCAAGCGGTGGCATGGCGTTCTCGCGGCGACCGCGCTGCTGCTGGTCAAGGAGGATATGGGCCTGCTGGTCGCTGGGTTCGGCATGTACCTGCTGCTCACCCGCAGGCGCTGGACCGGGCTGGCTTTCCTGGCGGGCGGCCTGGCGGCGACGTGGCTCGCGACGCACGTGCTGATCCCGGCGTTCGGCGGGTCGGCGAACTTCTACTGGGCGTACGGCCAGTTCGGTGCCTCGCCGGGCAGCGCGCTGGTCAACGTGCTGGCGCATCCGCTGCACGCCCTGCATGTGTTCTTCACCCCGTGGGTGAAGACCCGCACCATGCTGGGCCTGCTGGTCGCCTTCGCTTTCTTGCCGCTGGCGTCGCCGATGGTGGTCGCGGCACTGCCGCTGCTGGCTGAGCGGATGCTGGCCTCGGGCTACCCGCTGTGGTGGCAGGCCAAGTTCCAGTACGACGCCTTCCTGATCATGATCATGGCCTGTGCGGCGGTGGACGGGGCGGCCCGGTTGCAGCGCCGGCTGGAGCAGACCGGGTGGGACAGGTACCTCACGTACCCATGGTCACGCCCCGGATGGCTGCGCCACGGCACTCTGCTGGCTCGCGGGGGGACGACCCCCCGCACCCCCCGAGGGCCCTGGCGAGCCGGCCTGCTGTGGGCGGCGGCCGTCTGCGCGGCCGCGTTGGTGTACTTCCCGTCCAGTCCGCTCGGCGATCTGCTGCACCCGAAGTTCTACACGGTCAACGCCCGGATACGGGCGGCGGCCGCGGCCGTCGCGCACGTGCCGTCCGGGACCGAGGTGGAGGCGGCCAACAACCTCGGGCCCCGTCTGTCCGGCCGGGACACGGTGCTGCTGCTGGACGGAACGCCCAGGTGGGCGCCGTGGGTGGTCGCCGACACGATCGGCCTCGACTTCCCGTTCTGCACCCGGACTCAGCAGGCCCAGACGGTGGCCTACCTGCTCAGGCACGGCTATACCCAGGTGTTCGGCGACGACGGATACGTGGTGCTGCACCGTCCCGCGGACGGGCGCACCGCCCAGGCTCTCGCCCATCCTGTTCCCGCCGCTAGGTTGCATATCAATGTCTGTTACTGATCACGGCGTGCTGGGCCTTCGCGAGCTCAACCGGGCCCTGCTGGCCCGCCAGCTGCTGCTGGAGCGGGTCCCACAGGGCCCTTCTGGCGGGGGGAAGGGTCCCCCCGCGACCCCCCTCGTGGCGACCGTCGAGCACCTGGTCGGCCTGCAGGCCCAGGCGCCGTTCCCGCCGTACTACGGCCTGTGGTCCCGCCTGGCCGGTTTCCGGCCCGAGGATCTGGCCGCTTTGCTCACCGACCGCGGTGTGGTCAGGATCGCGCTGATGCGCGGCACCATCCACCTGGTGTCCGCCCGTGACTGCCTGCCGCTGCGCTGGCTGATCCAGCCGGTGATCGACCGGATGTTCCGCACCAACCACGGGAAGCGGCTGCCCGGGGTCGACCTCGGCGAGCTGGCGGCGGCCGGCCGGGAGCTGGTCGAGTCGGAGCCGATGACGTTCGGCAAGCTGGGCGAGGCGCTGGGCAAGCGGTGGCCGGACCACCCGCCCGGCGATCTCGCGCAGGGCGTCCGCGCGCTCGTGCCGCTGGTGCAGGTCCCGCCGCGCGCGGTCTGGGGCCGGTCTGGCCAGTCGCTGCACACCTCGGCGGAGTCCTGGCTCGGCCGGCCTCCGGCAACCGAGCCGGACCTGACTGAGCTGGTGACCCGTTACCTCGCCGCGTTCGGGCCGGCCACGGTGCGAGACATCCAGGCCTGGTCCGGGCTGACCGGGCTGCGCGGCGTCGTGGATGCGCTCCGGCCGGCCCTGGTCACCTTCCGGTCGGAGGGGGGCGCCGAGCTGTTCGACCTGCCGGACGCGCCCCGCCCGCCCGGCGACACGCCCGCGCCGGTCCGCCTGGTCGCCGAGTTCGACAACCTGGTGCTGTCGCACGCCGACCGCACCCGGATCATCACCGAGGAGCACCGCGGCCGGCTCTACACCATCAACGGCATTTTCCCGGGCACGGTTCTCATCGACGGATTCGTGGCCGGCATGTGGCGGCTGATCACGGGACGCGGCGCGGCCACTCTGACGATCGAGGTCTGGGAACCGGAAACGGCCGCGGAGCGCGATGAACTGATAACGGAAGGTGAACGGTTGCTGGCGTTCGCCGCTCCGGGCGACGTTCACGACATCCGCTTCGCCCCGATAGCCACAGCGGCACCACGGTTACCTCATCCCGGACCGCCTCCCGTGGAAGGTTAGAGCCTCGCGGAAGGAAAGGTGCCGGAAACCGGCGCCCAATCCTCCACGAGGCTCTTTTCGTCCACGGATGTCGCGTCACAAATGGCACATGTCACGAAATGTCGGGCGCGGCCTGCCGCGGTGGGCCGAGCAGGAGGGGCTGGCAGCGCTGATAACAGCAAGAAGCCTCGGCGCGGGGGTGGTGGCGGCGCGGGGGTGGTGGCGGCGCAGGG